>Ga0209257_1001076_pt1 | contig 35902 bp, 32 predicted proteins | sample AraplaCvi_mCL_r2_FD_184277 | JGI IMG/M metagenome (GOLD analysis project Ga0209257, IMG submission 184277) | Arabidopsis root microbial communities from North Carolina, USA - plate scrape MF_Cvi_mCL_r2 (SPAdes) (version 2) | ecosystem: Host-associated > Plants > Roots > Endosphere | place: USA...
GCGTGCGTTGTGCGTTGTGGGTGGCCATTAGGTTAACGCAGAAGGCCTCTTTTTCCTTGCTCCGGAGCGAATACGGCGCGGTAATTGGCGATAATGCGGGATGACTTCCCGCGCCTCGCACCTGCCCGCCATCGCTTTCATGCTCTCGGCCGTGGCGCTGTTCGCGCTCATGGACGCCGGGCTCAAGCTGCTGTCGCTGCATTATCCGCCGTTGCAGGTGGCTACCCTGCGCGGTCTGGCGTCGCTGCCGCTGGTGATGGCATGGGTCTTATGGACGGCCAAGCCGGGAACGCTGTTCCGGGTGCATTGGCCTTTGCACCTGCTGCGCGGGGCGTTGGGCATCGGCATGATGTTCGGGTTCGTGTATGGGCTACGCAGCATGCCGCTATCCACCGCCTACGCCATCACCTTCGTGGCCCCGATGCTGGTCACCGCCATGGCCGGGCCCTTGCTGGGCGAACGGGTAGGGCCGCAGCGTTGGATCGCCATCGTGGTGGGACTGATCGGCGTGCTGGTGATCCTGCGGCCCACAGGGCGGGGTATGGCGACGCTGGGCGGATTGGCCATCCTGCTTGCCGCGATCTGTTACGCGGCCAGCGCCATCACCGTGCGTTTGCTGGCGCAGCGCGACAGCATCCAGGCGATGGTGCTGTGGTTCATCGTGTTGCTGTCGCTGGGCGCGGGAATCATGGCCGCGCCCAATTGGCTGCCGCTGCGATCGACCGACTGGTGGGTGATCGCGGGGGTCGGCGTTTCCGGATCGCTGGCCCAGGTCGCGCTGACCGAAGCCTTCCGCCGTGGCGAAGCCTCGCTGATCGCGCCGCTGGAATACAGCGCCCTGGTCTGGGGCGTCTGTCTGGATCTGGCGCTGTGGCAGGTGCTGCCCGATGGGGTGACCTGGCTGGGCGCGGGCATCATCGTGGTCAGCGGCTTGTATCTGCTGCGCCGCGAGAAGGTGCACGCGGAAACCGAGCATCCCTGATGCCCTTGCTGATCGTGCCCCTGCTGATCCTGATCCTGCTGTTCCTGTGGCTGGTGCTGCTTCCGCTTTCGCTCTGGCAGCGCTATCGGCTGGGCAAGGCACGGCGCAAGGCATGGCCATGGCTGGTGAAATTGAATTCGTGGCTGCTGCTGGTTTCCTTGGGCGTGTTCATCGCCAGCATGGCGCTGACCAGCTTGTGGTGGCCGGGCGCTTTTTCCTATGCGCTTGCGGGTCTGGGCGTTGGCCTGGTGACCGGGGTGTTCGGCCTGTGGCTGACGCGTTTCGAAATCACACCGCAAGGCTTGTACTACACCCCCAATGCGTGGCTGATCCTGGCACTGACCCTGCTGGTCACTGCGCGCATCGCCATGGGCTTCGTGGAAATGTGGCGTTACTGGCAAGGCCGCGAGGCCCTCTCGCTGGTGCCAGTGCTCGACCACGCCAGCCTGTTCGCTGTGGCCGGGCTGCTGATCGGCTATTACGTGGTCTACACCTGGGGCCTGCGGCGCAGGCTGCCGCAGTTCGACCGCTACGGGGTCAAGCGCGTGTCCGGGCGCGAAGCGCGCTAGAACTCCTCCAGGATCTCGATCGCGCTTTCGGTGCGTTCGGCCATCGTCTCGACCACGTTGTGGATGCGGCGCACCGCTTCCTCGTTCGGCGCTTCGATCTCGATATTGTGCAATCCCGGCGATTCGTCATCGGGCAGGCCTGCGGAACTGGAGTCGTCGTCGTCCATATGCGGCATCAGGTCGGCCACTTCTTCCACGTGCTCGATGCCTTCGATGGCTTCCAACGCATGGATGAGTTCGGAAGCGGCGTATTCGTTGCCGGTGACGCGCAATCGCACTGTGGGCATGGGGGTTCTGCCGGGTAGGAGGTGCCCCACCGTAGCCACTGCGACGCTAAGGTCGAGTGAGAGTGATCTTTCAATGCAAAGACCGGGTCGCGAATCGTGATCGCGGTACCAGTTGGTTGCAAAGGAAACGGCGGGCCCTTGCGGACCCGCCGTCTCTATTTGCCGTGCGGCAATCCGTCGCCGCGCGTCAATCACACCTGCTGCGGAATCAGAAGCGCGCGCCCAGGCCCACGCCGATGGTCCACGGATTCAATTTCAACTGCTCGCCGGTGCCTTCGCCGGCCACGTTGACGTCGGCATCGCCGTGCATGTAACGCACGTCGGTGCGCGCGAACCAGCGGCTGTTGATGTTGAAGTCCATGCCGGCGGTGGCGATGGCGCCCTTGGTGCTGTCCAGGCCCACGTGCGGACCGCCGCCGGAGATGTCTTCGTTGCTGAAGTTGGACTCGTAGTAGCCCAGGCCCACGAACGGACGCATCACCGCATCGGCATCGCGGAAGTGGTATTGGCCGCTAAGGGCCAACGGCTGCTGCTCCACAGTGCCGATCTTGCCTTCGGGGCCACGTACGCGATGGTTGAACTTATCGGCGGCACCCCACAATTCGATTGCGATGTTGTCGTTGACGTACCAGCTGGCGCTGAGAGTCGGTGCGGAACCGCCGTCGATGTCCAGGCCCGGCGCCGGATCGGAATCTGGCTTGAGGATTGCGCCGCCGCCGACGATGGCGATGCGCTTGCCTGAAGCGGTCTGAGTCGAGGAAGCGTCAGCGCTGGAGCTGTCGGTATCCTGCGCGAATGCGGACGGCGCAAAGGCCAGAGCGGAAAGAAGAGCGATGCTCAGGGGGCGAAGTGAAGACATAAAGATTCTCGCTATATTTTTATTGGCCCGGGGAGTGGGCGCGCACACCGTAGCCACCGATGCATGAATGCAAACCGGCACGCGAACATTCGTTAAGCTTGGTTTTCACGTTCGCTTCAGTCTCGCGTTCATGATGTGCATCGAATAACAATGCAGGCGGTGTTGCGTTCGTGTTGGCCTCAGTCGGTGTCATCGCCATTGCAACGGCGGAAAGGGAAATAGCCAGCAGCGCCGCGGCAACCGTTGCAATTCATCTGTCCAGACTTCCACCTGAACATCGCGTGGTCGTCGCAAGATGAGCGATCTGTTCGCTGCGAATCTGGCCTGCGGTCGTGGGGAATCCGCGACTGGGGAATGAACGGCTGGAGATTCGGTTGTCGCTATTGGGCGGCTACAGCAAGCAGCCCTTGGCCTAAGCTGCGTTTGCCGCGCAGCGGAACGACCACGCGCTCTGCCGGATGTGCGCTTGTAGCGATTCGCAGGTCGTGCAGATCTGCGCGCCGCTTGTGCCTGCGACGTCCTGAAACTTGACCTGGACAAGGGCGGCCTGCGTTTCGGCACCCTGGAGGCATTGCAGCAGCCCGCGGTGGCCGCGGTGATCGCATCGGCCCCGCTGGAAACCCACCTGGCGCACCAGGAAGCCGGCCGCGTGCGAAACTAGGGCACGTTTTCCGGTACTGGCGCATGCCTCCTTCCCACAGCGATCCTGCCGACGGCAGAAAGAGCGACAGCCTGACCATGGCCGACCTGGCCAAGGTGGCCGGCGTGTCGGCCATCACCGTGTCGCGCGCATTGCGCGACAGCCCGCTGGTCAATCCGGAAACCCGCGCCCGCATCGCCGAGATCGCACGCCAGTACGGCTACGCCTTCAACGTCAGCGCGCGCAACCTGCGCCTGCGCCGCAGCATGACCGTGGCGGTGGTGGTGGAAATGAAGCCCACCCTGGAGCGGCAGATGTCGGGGCCGTATCCACTGGATCTGCTGGGCGGCATCACCCAGGAGCTCACTTCTTCCGGGTACAGCGTGTTGCTGACGTCGCTGCAGGGCGGCGCGCTGTCGCATGTGCAGGCCGCCGACGGCGTGATCCTGCTGGGGCAGGGCGCGCACGAAGACGCCATGCACCAGGTGCAGGGCTGGGGCCGGCCGATGGTGGTGTGGGGCGCAGTCAGCCGGCACGAATCGCACGTGGTGGTGGGCAGCGACAACCGCCGCGGCGGCGCGCTGGCCGCAGAAAGGTTCCTGGCGCTCGGCCGCAGCCGACCGGTGTTCCTGGGCGATCCGGCGCATGCCGAGTTCGCCGAACGCCTGGAAGGCTTCGCCGACACCCTGTCCAAATACGGCATCGCCCCCTTCACGCCCACCGTCTCCAGCTTCACCGTCACCGCCGGCGCCGAGGCGGTGCATGCCCTGTTGAAGGAACACCCGCAGATAGACGCGCTGTTCGCCGCCAGCGACCTGCTGGCCATTGGCGCGATCCGCGCCTTGATCGAATGCGGCCGGCGGGTGCCCGAAGATGTCTCGGTCATCGGCTACGACGACACCCCCTTGGGCGCCACCTACGTGCCGCCACTGAGTTCGGTGCACCAGAACTTCCTGGATGCCGGAGTGCTGCTGGCCCGCAAGATCCGCACCCTGATCGAAGGCCAGCCGGCTAGCTCGGAAACCCTGCCCACCCACCTGGTGCTCCGCGCCACCTGAGCGCGGTTGCCTGCTGCGTCGCAGCGAAACAACAGCAAGCCGACGCTGGGCGAAAGGCCCGCCATGGAGCGGACTTGTTCGCCAACCTATTGTTTGAATTGAGTTAATTGCCAATTACTGGCGTATTTGGAATTACTTGCTTGTAGAAAACGGACCCCTTGGTTTCGTCTGGAAATGATTTGTTATCGATAACTTGACATCGATAACAATGCTTCCTAGCTTGCGTCCCGCCGGTAACCGGTACTAGCGGGAAGGGGTGATACGCGTGGCGCAAGCAATCCAGGAACCGGGTCTGACGCAAGGTGCGAAAGCGGCCGTCGATCCTTGGTGCCTTCGCCAAGCCGCGTTCGACACCGCCCACCGCGCCCGCGACGAAAGCCTGTTCGCCCTGGCCAATGGCTCGCTGGGCGTGCGTGGCGGTTTCGAGGAAGACGAAAGCGCCAGCGACGGCAGCTTCCTGGCCGCGGTGTTCGAAAAGAATCCCATCCACTATCACGAGCGTCTGGCCGGATTCGCGCGCAGCACCGACACCCGCGTGCCGGTGGCCGAAGGCAAGGGCATCGCGCTGTGGCTGGGCGAGCGGCGCGTGCAGCTGGACCAGGCGCAATGGCTGGAATTCGAGCGCTCGCTGGATCTGCGGCGCGGCGCGCTGGATCGCCGGCTGCGCATCAGGACCAGCGAAGGCCACCGTATCGAGATCCGCGCCCAGCGCGTGGTGCCGCTCAACCAGCCTGCCTTGCTGGCCATACGTTTCACCGTCACCTCGCTGGATTACGAAGGCCCGCTGACGCTGGTGTCCTTCATCGAAGGCTCCCGGCAGGCGGTCGAACAAGGCGACGATCCACGGATCGGCGTGTCCGGCGGGCAGGGCATGGAAACGTTCGACCTGCAGGCCGATGCGCATGGCGCGCGCTTGTCGCAGCGCGCGGCCGGCAGCGGCATCGAACTGACCTGCGCACAGGCCCATCGCTTCGCAGTAGACCAACTATCGTTCGTGGAATCGAAACAGGCGGACGCGCGCGTGGCGCAAAGCTTCAGCGCCTCTTTGCATCCTGGCAGGGCGGTGACGCTGGAGAAGTTCGTCGCCTATGCCGTCGGCAGCGACGCCGGACAACGCCTGCAGCAATCGCGCGATGCATTGTCGGCGGCCTGCGAAGCCGGCTTCGCTGCGATCGCCGAACAGCAAGCCGAAGCCATGGCCGAGTTCTGGCGCCATGCCGAACTCAGCATCGACGGCGACGCCTCCACCGAACAGGCGCTGCGGTTCAACCTGTTCCACCTGCTGCAATCGGCAGGACGCAACGGCGTCGACGGCACCGCGGCCAAGGGCCTGACCGGCGAAGGCTACGAAGGCCATTGCTTCTGGGATACCGAGGCCTTCGTACTACCGGTGATGGCCTTCACCGCGCCGGAAGTCGCGCGCGCCATGCTGCACTACCGCCATCGCACTCTGGACGCTGCGCGCGCTCATGCGCGGGAAATGAACCATCCGGTCGGCGCGCTGTACCCCTGGCGCACCATCGATGGCGGCGAAGGTTCGGCGCATTATCCCAGCGGCTCGGCGGCGTACCACATCAATGCGGCCATCGCCTACGGCATCGGCCTGTATCTGGAAAGCAGCGACGACCTGGAATTCCTGGAGCAGGCCGGGGCGGAAATGCTGTTCGAAACCGCGCGCATCTGGCCGCAGGCCGGACATTTCAATCCGCGCCGCGGTGGCGCCTTCTGCATCCATGAAGTCACCGGCCCGGACGAATACACCACCCTGGTCAACAACAACTACTACACCAACCGCATGGCCCAGCGGCACCTGCGCTGCGCGGTGGCGGCGTGGCGATGGCTGTCGGGGGAACGCCCGCAACGCCTGCAGGAACTATCGGCGCGCCTGCAACTGGACGTGCAGGAAGTGGAACTGTGGCAACGCGCCGCCGATGCCATGTACCTGCCCTACGACCAGTCGCTGGGCATCTTCGAGCAGGACGACGGTTTCCTGGACAAACCGCGTTGGCCGTTCCCGGCGCAGACCGGCGAACACCGGCCGCTGCTGCTCGACTACCACCCCCTCACTTTGTACCGCCATCAGATCTGCAAACAGGCCGATGTGGTGATGGCGCTGGTGCTGGCCGGCGACGACATCGAACTGTCGCGCAAGCGCCGCAGCTTCGACTACTACGAAGCGGTCACCACCCACGATTCGACTTTGTCGGCGCCGGTGTTCGGCATCCTGGCCGGCGAAGTGGGCCATGCCGACAAGGCCTGGCGCTATTTCCACGACAGCGTGCGCGTGGACCTGGATGACCTGCACCGCAATACCGACCACGGCGTGCACATGGCCGCCATGGCCGGCAGCTGGCTGGGGCTGGTGCAGGGCTTCGGCGGCATGCGCGTGCGCGAATCCCAGCTGCATTTCTCGCCCAGCCTGCCGCAGGCGTGGAACGGCTATGGTTTCAACTTGCGCTGGCGCGGTCGCAGCTTGCGTGTGGAGGTTTCGCGAAACGGTGCGACCTACCTGCTGCATGAAGGTCCAGCGCTGATCCTGCATCACGCAGGCCGCGCGCTGGAACTGCAGCCAGGTAAACCGCAAACGCTGGCCCTGCAATCGGAGGCGGCGCAGCAGCATTCCAATGCCATTTTTCCACGCGCATGCCAGGCATTGATCTTCGACCTGGACGGCGTGCTGACCGACACCGCGCACAGCCATTATCTGGCATGGAAGCGGCTGGCCGACGAGATCGAGGTGCCGTTCGACCTGCGCACCAACGAACGTCTGAAAGGCGTAGACCGCGCCGCCTCGTTGGAAATCATTCTGGAAAATGCGCCGACGCCGTTCAGTGTCGAGGCCAAGCGCGCCATGGCCGACCGCAAGAACGGCTACTACGTCGCCGAGATCGAGCATTTCGGCCCGAAGGATCTTTTCCCCGGCGTGCGCGAGCTGCTGCAGGCTGCACGCGCAGCCGGCTTGAAGCTGGGGCTGGCTTCAGCCAGCCGCAACGCTCCGGCGCTGTTGCGCAAACTGGGCATCGCCGAGCAGTTCGACTACATCGCCGATTCTTCCCGGATTGCGCGGGCCAAGCCGGACCCTGAAATATTCCTGACCGTCGCCCGCGAACTGGGCGTATCGCCGGAACTGTGCATAGGCGTGGAAGACGCTGCCGCCGGCATCGTCGCCATCCACGCCGCCGGCATGCCCGCCATCGGCATTGGAGATTCGCACGTGCTCGGCCAGGCCGACGCGGTGCTGCCTGCTATCGCCGCGCTGCGGCTGGAGGATTTCGTTTCAACCTGACCGTACGTGGCCGCAGAGCCGCGATGGATTAGCAACCAACCTGTCTAAACAAGAGTGGAGGGAACACCCATGCAACAGACGAAACTGATCCGTTACGCGTTGTCCGTCGCCATCGCCGCCGCCTTGGCGCCGGTGCTGGCCTCGGCCCAGGAAGCCGCCGCCCCCGCGGAACCGGCAACCGCCCAACAGGACGCCACCACGCTGGATACGGTGGTGGTGACCGGTAGCGCAGCCGGCGGCGTCAAGAAGATCGAAGCCAGCTACAACATCGTCACCGCCACTGCCGAGCAGATCAAACAGGCCAATCCGAAGAGCACGGCGGACTTGTTGAAGATCTCTCCCGGCATGTGGCCCGAATCGACGGGCGGCCAGACCGGCGCCAATATCGAAATCGCCGGCTTCCCGGGCGGCGGCGACGCGCCTTACTTCTCCACACTGTTGATGGGTTCGCCGATCTACGGCATGCCCACGCTTTCGTTCTTCGAAACGACCACGCTGCTGCGCCTGGACGACACCATCGAGTCGGTGGAAATCCTGCAGGGCGGCCCCTCGGTGGTGTTCGCCGACGGACAGATGGGCGCCACTGCCAACTTCTTCCTCAAGACCGGCACCGAGGAACCCAGCGGCAGCATCGGCGTCACCTACGGCGACGAAGGGCTGTACCGGTTGGATGGATTCTCCGGCTTCAAGATCGCCGAGGGTTGGTACGGCAGCATCGGCGGCTTCTGGCGCACTTCCGACGGCGTGCGCTCGCCCGGCTTCAAGGCCGATGAAGGCGGCCAGCTGACCGCAACCCTGGCCCACGATTTCGACAAGGGTTCGATGGTGCTGTACGCGCGTTACCTCAACGACAAGAACCAGTTCATCACCCCGATTCCGTTGATCCAGACCGGCACCGACAGCTTCAGCGAATATCCCGGCTTCGATCCGCTCACCGACACCTACTACAGCCGCGCGATCCAGCACGTTCGCCTGCCCAGCTATCCGGGCGGCGGCAAGGACGTCGACTTGGCCGATGGGCGCGGTGCGGACATGGTCTTCGTCGGCGGCAACTTCGATTTCAGCTTCGACAACGGCTGGTCGATCAGCGACAAGTTCCTGTTCAACGACGGCGATGTGGATACCAACGCGCTGTTTTCCGGCAACAATCCGGCGACGTTGAACGACATGATCTACACCGCCGGCACGCCCGGCGGTTACACCAGCAGCGACCCGTCGCCGAGGAATCCCGCGCCCGGCACGGCCGTCGCCAATTACGTCGGCGGCGGGGCGGTGCCGCTTAGCCAGAGCGTGATCCAGCAGGGCTGGTGGCATATCCACAAGCACTTGAAGAGCTTCAACAACGACTTCCGCCTGAGCAAGGAGCTGTTCGAAGGCAACACGCTGACCATCGGCTTCTACGTCAACCACTACACGATGGACGACAAGTGGTCGCTGGGCAACCAGATGTTGATGACCAACACGCCCAATGCCACGCCGATCACGGTCAGCTACGTCGGCCAGGATGGGCAGACTTACCAGCGCACCGATAGCCAGGGCTTCGCCGACTTCGGCGGTTTCCACATCGCCCAGCACGGCAGCGCCACCAACACGGCCTTGTACCTGTCCGATTCCTGGCGCGTCGGCAAATGGCTGCTGGATCTGTCCGGGCGCATCGAGAACCAGGACGCCACCAACAACGTGTGCAACCTGACCAACCAGGATCTGGACGGCAATCCCAACACGCTCTACGACAACGCGGTGCCGGTCTGCAACGGCACCTACGCCAAGACCGATTACAAGAAGTCGCACCCGGCCTTCACCGCCGGCGCCAACTACTCGTTCAACGACCACATGTCGGCCTATGGACGAGTGAACACCGGCGGCCACTTCCTGGACTTCGACAACGGCATCCGCGGCAGCACCACCGGCAACACGCCGCCGATGCAGAAGATCCGCAACTACGAAGTGGGCTTCAAGTACCAGTCCGAGTTCCTGTACGCCGACATCAGCGCCTATCGCCGCGTATTCTCGGGCCTGCAGTATCAGCCGACCGATGGCGCCGGTACCCCGGTGGGAAGCGTGTTGACGTACGGTTCCGACTCCAAGGGCGTCAACTTCATCGGCGCCCTGACCCCGACCGAGCATCTGCGCCTGCAACTGGTCGCCAATTACCTGGATGGCGAGTACACCGACTTCGACGCCTGCTTCCCCTACAGGGATATCAACGATCAGCCAGCGTGCGCGCCGATCGAAGGCCAGCAGCTGCAACGTCAGCCGAAAGTGCGCTTCATGTTCACGCCCAGCTACCAGTTCGTGTTCGATTGGGGCGACATCATGCCGTACGTCACCTACACCCACGTGGGCGACCACACCCAGGACCAATCGGGCCTGCAGCAGTTGGGCTCGTACCACAGCTTCGACTTCGGCGTGACTTCCAACGTCGGCGAGAACTGGCAGTTCAACCTGCGCGGCACCAACGTGACCAACGAACTGGGCCTGACCGAGAGCAACTCGCGCATCTTCGGTTCGGCGGCCAGTGCCGGCGGCGTGCTGTTGGCGCGGCCGATGGAAGGCCGCGAGATCAACTTCCAGGCCAAGTACAGCTGGTGAGTGGCGCGGGACGCCTTCCCTTCTCCCCCGGAAGGCGTCCCGCGGCTTTTTTCGTCCGCGCCGCAAACTGCGGCGCGGATGCCGGATTCCCTTCACGCGTCTGCGGTGACACTGTCGGGCGGACGCGGCCTGCCCGGGCCTGGAGCAACACCCGATGACCCGTACCCGAATGATCCTGGCGATGATCCTGACCTACATGATCTTCGCCATGCTGTTGAACTCCGTGGGCACCGTGATCCTGCAGGCCATCCAGGGCTTCGGTATCGACAAGTCGTCGGCCAGCATCCTGGAAGCGTTCAAGGATCTGCCGATCGCCATCACCTCATTCCTGGTGGCCTCGCTGCTGCCGCGCCTGGGCTACCGGCGCGCGATGATGCTCGGGTTGTTGCTGGTGGCGGCCGGGTGCGTCTGCATGCCGCTGTTCCATGCGTTCTGGGCGACCAAGCTGTTGTTCGCCACGGTTGGCGTGGCCTTCGCGTTGGTCAAGGTGGCGGTGTATTCCAGCATCGGCCTGCTGACCGACAACCCGCGCGCGCATGCGGGCCTGACCAGCATGATCGAAGGCTGGTTCATGGTCGGCATCCTGGGCAGTTCGTGGCTGTTCGCCGCTTTCATCAATCCCGCCTCGCCGGGCGATCCGGTGTGGTTGAACGTGTACTGGGTGCTGGCCGGGTTGTGCCTGTTGGTGGTGCTGATGCTGGCCACGTGCACGCTGGACGAGCGGCAAGCGCGCGACGGCCACGATGTCGGCCAGTCCTTCGCCGACATGTTCCGCCTGCTGGCGGTGCCGCTGGTGTACGTGTTCCTGGCTTCTGCGTTCCTGTACGTGTTGATGGAACAGGCCATCAATACCTGGTTGCCCACCTTCAATCGCGAAATCCTGCACCTGCCCACCACGCTCAGCGTGCAGGCGGCCAGCATCTTCGCTGGATCGCTGGCGTTGGGCCGTTTGCTGGGTGGCATGCTGCTGCGGCGCGTGGCCTGGTTCTGGGTGCTGGCCGCCTGCGTGGTGGCGATGGCCGTGCTGGTGTTGCTGGCTTTGCCGCTGGCCGCGGGCGTGACGCCGAAGCCCGACCAGACCTGGCTCAACGCACCGCTGGCCGCGTACGCGTTTCCGCTGATCGGGCTGTTCATGGCGCCGATCTATCCGGCGATCAATTCAGTGGTGCTGAGCGCGCTTCCCAAGTCGCGGCATGCGGCGATGACCGGGTTGATCGTGGTGTTCTCGGCGCTGGGCGGAACCACGGGTTCCTTCATCACCGGGCAGCTGTTCGCGCACTTCGACGGATCGCGCGCTTTCTACCTGCTGCTGCTGCCGATGGCTTTGCTGCTGATATCGCTGACCTTGCTGGACCGCGCCACGCGGCGCGGAACGATGGGGCCGGCCGTGCCGGTGGGAGGACATTGAAGCCATGAAACTGAAGTTCGCGACATTGCTGTTGGCCGCCGTGTGGTGCGCAATCCCGGCGCTGCCGGTATCGGCGGCGGAGAACCAAACCGCTACCGATGCACCACTGCAGTTCCGCATCACCGAAGGACGCATCGAGAACGCGTTCTACCAGGACGGCGGCATCGCTGCGCACCTGCTGCTGAGTTCGGGCGAGCGGCCGCGCGTGCTGGTGGCGTTTCCGGCCGGAAACAGCGGAGTAGGGGTCTGGTTCGAAGACACCACGCCGCCGGTGCAGTGGACCTTGGGCACGGTGAAAGGTCGCATCGCCACCGTGCAAAGCCATCGCTGGAACGGCATCGAAGCGCAGGCCAGTCTGGCCGCCGATCGCCTGGTGCTGAAGGACGCGGTGCTGGGCAGCGTGCGGGTGCTGCGCGACTACCAATTGGGCTTGCCGTATCCCGACGGCACCGGTGCATCACCGAAGATGTCAGAGCGGCAAGTGCAATGGCGGCGCGACCGCTTGGACGGCGCTCCTGGCTACGAGATTTCATTGACGGCCGACAACGGTCGCTTCAAGCGCGAGGGCGGAAAGCTGGTGCTGAGCCCTGATCGCGAAGGCCAGCCTCTGCGACTGCGCATCCGTGCGTTCACGGGCGAAACGCCGCTGACGCCGTTCGCCACTTCCGAATTGCTCAACGACAAAGTCAACGCCGACCTGCGCAGCCAGCAGGCGCTGCGCTTCCTCAGCTATCGCGAGAAGTACCTCGCCGGCTCCTGGCGCTTCGACACCTACTTCGGCCGCGATACGCTGATGTCGCTGCGCCTGTTGATGCCGGTGCTGCAGCCGCCCGCGGTGGAGGCGGGCATCGGCGCGGTGCTGGCACGCCTGTCGCCCGGCGGCGAAGTGGCGCATGAGGAAGACATCGGCGAGTTCGCCGTGCTGCGCCATCGCAAGGACGACGGAACCGCTTCCTCGGCGCCGGTCTACGACTACGCCATGATCGACGACGACTACATGCTGCCGCCGGTAGCAGCGGCCTGGCTGCTGGAAGATCCGCGCGGGCGTGCGGACGCGCAGCGTTTCCTGGCGGCCGACGGCCACGGCGATGCGCTGGTGCGCAACCTGCTGTTCGTCGCCGACAGCAGCGCCGCGTTCGCGAGAAAGCCCGCGTATTCGAACCTGATCGCGCTGAAGCCCGAAAAGCCGGTGGGCCAGTGGCGCGACAGCAACGAGGGCATCGGCCGCGGCCGCTACCCCTACGATGTCAACGCGGTCTGGATGCCGGCGGCGCTGCGCGCCATCGGCGGATTCCTGCAAAGCGGCCTCTTGGATGCTTACACCACACCCGAGCAGCGCGAGCGGCTGCGCGCTTCGGCTGCGCGCGCCGATCTGTGGGAAAGCAAGGCCGGCGCTTTGTTCACCGTGCGCATGCCGCAGCGGCGCGCTGCCGCGCAGGTCCGCAGCTATGCCGCGCAGATCGGCGTAGCCGACGCGGCGGCGCTGGCAGCGCTCGGAAACGACGCCTTGGCGTTTCCCGCGATTTCGCTGGATGCGCAAGGCAAGCCGGTACCGGTACTGCATTCGGACGAAGGCTTCCGTCTGCTGTTCGGCAATCCCGATGCGGTGTCGCTGCAACGGGATATCGATACGCTGATGCGTCCCTTCCCGGCGGGACTGATGACCGATGCCGGCCTGGTGGTCGCCAACCCCGCTTACGCAGAGAAAGACGTCTGGCCTCGCTTCGACAAGAACGCCTACCACGGCACCGTAGTCTGGGCCTGGCAGCAGGCGGTCATGACGGCGGGTTTGCAACGACAGTTGCGCCGCAACGATCTGCCTTCCGTCACTCGCGCAAGCTTGCTGAAGGCCCAAACCAGGCTATGGCAGGTCATCCAGGCCGCCGATGCGGTACGCACTTCCGAATTATGGTCGTGGTCGTACGCCGACGGCCGGTACCGGGTGGAGCCGTTCGGCGCGCAGGGCGCGCATGAAGACGAATCGAACGCGGCGCAACTGTGGAGCACCGTGTTCCTGGCGTTGGCGCCACCGGCTGCTGCACCGATTCCAGCAACCAACAAGGAATAGCGTGATGAGCGTCAGACCGATTCTCGCTGCGGTTGCCCTCGGAATCCTGTGCGCCTGGCAGCCGCCGTTGCGCGCGCAAGAAGCGGCGAACGACGCCGCCACCACCGTCGACCTGCCCACCACCGCGTTACCCTACAGCCGTTTCGCCAGCCCGCAGGCGCGCGCCAAGTTCGCCGAATTGCTGGCCGAAACGCGCGAGGGCAAGGGCCCCGATCCGGCCGACCTGGCCGACCAGCGCCGTTTCTACCAGCGTTACAACGACGACCGCCTGCGTGAAGTCGAACGCCTCTACCGCAGTCGCGTACAGTCTTCGCGAATTGGCGGAGTGCCTGTGCAGGTCGTGGATCCCGAAGGCGGAGCCAAAGGCGACAACGCGCATCGCGTACTGATCAATCTGCATGGCGGCGCCTTCATGTGGGGCTCCGGCAGCGGCGCGCTGGTCGAAGCGATTCCCATTGCCGCGGTCGCCGGCATGCGCGTGATCGCGGTGGACTACCGGTTGGCGCCGGAGCACACCTATCCGGCGGCTGTGGACGACGTGGAAGCGGTGTACCGCGAACTGCTGAAGCAGTACCGCGCCGAAAACATCGGCATCTACGGCTGTTCCGCAGGCGGCGGGCTGACGGCGCAGGCGGCCGCGCGCCTGATCAAGCTCGGGTTGCCAACTCCCGGCGCCATCGGCACGTTCTGCGGTTCGGGCACCGTGTTCGGCGGCGACTCGGCCGTGCTGGGTCAACTGGCCGTGGGCGCGGCGCCGATGCCGGCCACTGGCGCGCTGCGGCTTCCCTATCTATCCACCGCCAAAGCGGACGATCCACTGGTCTTCCCAGGCGAGTCGCCGGATCTGCTGGCCAAGTTTCCTCCCACGCTGTTGTTGGCCGGCGGGCGCGATTTCTCGGTGAGCGCGCTGACCACGATGCATCGTCGATTGCTGGGGGCTGGCGTCGAAGCGGAACTGGTCCTGTTCGATGGCCTGTGGCATGCCTTTTTCGTGTTTCCCGACCTGCCCGAATCGAAAGAAGCCTATGGTCTGATCGCAGGCTTCTTCGATCGCCGCCTGGGCCGTGCCGCCTTCAAGAAAGGCGCAGGCAACTAGAACCACATTGTCATCCCGAGCGCAGCGGGGGATCTGCTTCTAGCGACGGAGCAACAGCAGATCCCTCGCTGCGCTCGGGATGACAACGGAGGGAGTCCCGTCGCGTATCGTGTGCCTCCTCAACAACGCGAGGAGTGCAGCATGAATGCGAACGGTGGTCTGGTCCTGGCGGTGTTCATCGGCATGCTGCTGCCGCTGCAGGCGTTGATCAATGCGGCACTGGGAAAACAGACCTTCGGCCCGGTGTTCGCCGCGCTGATGTCCTTCGCCGTAGGCACGGTAGTGTTGTCGGTATGGTGGCTGGCGTCGCGACCGGCGTTCGAAGCCTCCGCACTGGCGCGCGTGCCCTGGTGGGCGTGGACTGGCGGGGTGATCGGCGCGCTGTACGTGGCCGGCGCAACGCTGCTGATTCCGCGCATGGGCGCGGCGGCGCTGATCTGTGCGGTGGTATTCGGGCAAGTGGTGGGATCGCTGGTGCTGGACCACTTCGGCGTACTGCATGCGCGCACGCCGATCGATCCCTTGCGGGTGGTAGGCGCGTTGCTGGTGGTGGCCGGCGCCTTGCTGGTGGTCAGGCCCTGGCAGAGCGCCTGAGCGGCGAGCCGAAGCGCAACCACAACGTCTGCGCCAGCACCAGCACCGCCAACCCCAGTGCGATCCACGCGGCCGTGCCGGCGCCGGGCAACGCGCTGGCCGACTGTTTCACATACACCGCCACCAGTGCCCAGACCACGGCCAGGGCATACACCGTGTTGCCCCGCATACGCAGGTTCAACCACCACAGCAGCGCCGCGGCGACCGCCAGCAGCGCCACGCTCCAGCCCAGCATTCGGTCGGTCGGCAGCAAACCATAAGCCACGATCACTTGCGCGGTATTGAGGATCGCCGCCAGCGACAGCCAGCCTGCGTGCAGCGACAGCGGCAACCATGCGAACCCGCGTTGGCCGGGCTGCGGATCGGCATCGCGCGACAAGCGCAGCGCGCAGATCGCCAGGCAAGCCAATGCCGCCCAGATGATCAGCAGCGCCAGCCAGAACAACTGCTGCGAGAACACCGGCATCCACAAGGCGGTGAGGGCGAAACCCATTGCCGCAGGCAGGCGGATCGAAGCCAACGCGCCCTGGTCGCGTCGCCGCGAGGAGAACTGCCAGCAGCCGAAAGCGATATCCAGCAGGAAGATCAGGCCCCAGATCGAAAACGCGTATCCGGCCGCCACGACCAGCGTCGGGTAGCGGTCGGAAAGCGCGCCATTGGTCGGCCCGAACGCCTCTTGCTGGGAAAACCAGGCCACCGCCGGCATCAGCAGCGACAACAACAGAACCAGTGCGCGCATCGGGTTGTCCTTGCCTTGGAGTCGTCCGATGCTGGCGCAAGGCGCGTTAACGCCACGCCTTCAGCGGCCCAATCGGCCCTGGTGAGGTGGGAGCGGCGTCCCGCCGCGAGCTCTTGCTTCTGATCCATTCAAGCCAAAAGCTCGCGGCGGGACGCTGCTCCCACGGACTCCAACTGGCCACGGCCTCCCTGCCGAACGGCACGTGGTGCCCGGCCTACGAAGTGGCATGCTGCGCCCATCCGACCACCCGGGAGACCCGCATGCGCCGCCTCATCTATTCGCTGACTCTGCTATCGCTTGCGGCCAGCGCGCAAGCCAAGAACGTCAGCTGCAATATCGAAAGCGACTACGACCTGACCCTCAACGAGCAAAGCGTGATCCTGACCCGCGAAAGCGGTACGCCCAAATGGATCGTGATCCGCGGCGACAGGTTGTTCGTCGACGACCGCTGGGTAGCATTGGACAAGGAAGACGCCAAGCGCATCGCCGAGTTCGACCGCGGCACCCGCGAGATCGTGCCGCTGGCGCGAGAAATCGGCCGCGACGCCGCCGGCATCGCCTTTACCGCGCTGGGCGAGGTGGCCGCCGGTTTCAGCAGCGACCCTGCCGATACCCGCGCCAAGCTCGATCAGGCCCGCAAGAAGATCGACGCGCGCCTGGCGCGGTCGGTCACCGCCAACCGTTTCGACGGACGCGACCTGGGCGAAGGCATCGGCCAGGCCGTGTCGGAGGTCGTTCCCCTGGTCATCGGCGACATCGTAGGTGGAGCGGTGCGGGCCGCACTGAGCGGCGACACCCAGCGCCTGGAACAGATGGAAGGCCTGGACAAGCAGATCGAGGCGCGCATCGAGCCGCGCGCCAAGGAGTTGGAAGCGCGCGCGGACCGGTTGTGCACGAAGATGGAAGCGCTGGACTGGTTGGACAATGCGCTGGCGTATCGTCTGCCCGGCGGCGCGGCGCTGGACCTGCTGCGGATCAAGCCGGAAACCGACGCGGATTCGGAAAAATAGCGGTTATCCGCCCACGCTGCGGCCGCGGCGACACATAAGGAGACGAATTGTTCCAGTGAGAGGTTGGCGCATCGCGCCCAGATGGCCACAATAGGGGTCCCCACCCGATATCGATCACTGGAGTCTCTGTATGGCCGAACTCAAGGAAGCACGCGTTCCCGATATCGGCGATTACAGCGACGTGCCCGTCATCGAAATCCTGGTCGCCGTTGGCGATACGGTGGCCAAGGACCAGGGCCTGGTCACGCTGGAGTCGGACAAGGCCACGCTGGAAGTGCCCGCGCCGTTCGCCGGGGTAGTGAAGGAACTCAAGGTCAAGCTGGGCGATACGCTTTCGGAAGGTTCGGTGGTGGCCATGATCGAAGCGGCCGATGCCGCCGCTTCCACGCCTGCCGCCACGCCTGCGCCGAAAGCGGAAGTCGCCGCTTCCGAAACCGGCGCCAAAGTGGAACCGGTCGCCCCCGCCGCCCAACCCGACAAGATCGCCCAGCGCGAGATCGCGCAGGAGCGGTCCGCCCCGGCGCCGTCCGTCGCCTCGCAGGTGCTGGACAGCAAGCCCGGCATCGATCCGGAAGCCTCGCCGCCGCATAGCCCGCCGGTGGAGTTCAACGCCGATGCGGTGCTGCCGCAAAAGGTGCCGCACGCCAGTCCCTCGGTGCGCCTGTTCGCCCGCGAACTCGGTGTCGACCTGAGCCAGGTCAAGGGCAGCGAACGCGCCGGCCGCATCAGCAAGGAAGACGTACAGAAGTATGTGAAGGGCGCCTTGGCTGGCGGCGGTGCCGCTTCCGCAGCGCCCGCTGCCGGTGGTGGCGGCAATGGCCTGAACCTGCTGCCCTGGCCCAAGGTCGATTTCGCCAAGTTCGGCGAGATCGAAGTCAAGCCGCTGTCGCGCATCAAGAAAATCTCCGGGGCCAATCTGGCGCGCAACTGGGCGATGATCCCGCACGTCACCCAGCACGACCATGCCGACATCACCGATCTGGAGGAACTGCGCGTACTGCTCAACAAGGAGAACGAGAAGGCCGGCATCAAGCTGACCATGCTCACCTTCATCCTCAAGGCCGTGGTCGCGGCGTTGAAGAAATATCCCGATTTCAACGCCTCGCTGGACGCCAGCGGCGAGAACCTCACCCTGAAGAAATACTTCCACATCGGTTTCGCCGCCGATACGCCCAACGGGCTGGTGGTGCCGGTGATCCGCGACGTGGACAAGAAGGGCCTGGCCGAACTGGCCAAGGAAATGTCCGAGCTCGCCGGCAAGGCGCGCGAGGGCAAGTTGGGCCCGGCGGAAATGTCCGGCGGCTGTTTCTCCATCAGCTCGCTGGGCGGCATCGGCGGCGTGGCGTTCACGCCGATCGTCAACGCGCCGGAAGTGGCGATCCTGGGCGTGTCCAAATCCTCGATCCAGCCGCGATGGGACGGCAAGCAGTTCCAGCCTTACCTGCAGCTGCCGCTGTCGCTGAGCTACGACCACCGCGTCATCGATGGCGCCTCGGCCGCGCGCTTCACCGCCTACCTGGCGCAGCTGCTCGGCGACATGCGCCGCGTGTTGATGTGAGGTAGGGCGGGCATCGCCCGCCGCGCTTTGCGATCGCCATCCCCCAAAGGCGGGCAATGCCCGCCCTACGCCCGAGAATTCCCACATGACCAACACGATTGAAATCAAAGTCCCCGACATCGGCGATTACACCGACGTGCCGGTCATCGAAATCCTGGTCGCCGTCGGCGACACGGTGAAGAAGGACCAGGGCCTGGTCACGCTGGAATCGGACAAGGCCACGCTGGAAGTGCCTTCGTCCGCCGCCGGCGTGGTGAAGGAACTGAAGGTGAAGCTGGGCGACACGCTGTCCGAAGGCAGTGTGGTCGCGATCCTGGAAGCAGAAGGCGCCGCCCCAAGCGCACCGGCCGCTGCTGCGCCGGCGAAAGCCGATGCCGAGCCGCCCAAGCCACCGGTGACGCCATCACCCGCAGCTCCGGCCGCACCGCCCGCTCCCAAAGCCGCGCAAGGCACCGGCAAGACCGCCGATATCGAATGCCGCATGGTCGTGCTCGGTTCCGGCCCTGGCGGCTATACCGCTGCGTTCCGCGCTGCCGACATCGGCCTGGATACGGTGATGATCGAACGCTACGCCTCGCTGGGCGGCGTCTGCCTCAACGTCGGCTGCATTCCTTCCAAGGCGCTGCTGCATGCCGCGGCGCTGATCGAAGAAGCCTCGCACTCGGCCGACATCGGCGTCGAGTTCGCGCCGCCGAAGATCGATCTTGAAAAACTGCGCACGTTCAAGGATTCCAAGGTGGTCGGCCAGTTCACCAAGGGCCTGGCCGGCATGGCCAAGCAGCGCAAGGTGCGCGTGGTGCAAGGCGTGGCGTCGTTCGTGTCGCCCAACGAACTGGAGATCGTCGGCGAAGACGGCAAGACCCAGCTGCTGCGTTTCGAGCAATGCATCATCGCCGCCGGTTCGCAGGCGGTGAAACTGCCCGCCTTCCCCTGGGACGATCCGCGGGTGATGGATTCCACCGATGCGCTGCAACTGGCCGAAGTGCCGAAACAGTTGCTGGTCGTCGGCGGCGGCATCATCGGCCTGGAAATGGCGACCGTTTACCGCGCGCTGGGCAGCCAGGTGACCGTGGTCGAATTCATGGACCAGTTGATGCCCGGCGCCGACAAGGACCTGGTGAAACCGCTGGCCGACCGTTTGAAGAAGCAGGGCGTGTCGATTCACCTGAAGACCAAGGCGACCAAGGTGGAGGCTTCGAAGAAAGGCATCAGCGTGGCCTTCGAAGGCGCTACCGAAGGCCAGCCCGCCGAACTGCAAACCACAACCTACGACCGCGTGCTGGTCGCGGTGGGTCGTTCGCCCAACGGCAACAAGATCGGCGCCGACAAGGCCGGCGTCACCGTCACCGATCGCGGCTTCATTCCCGTGGATCGGCAGATGCGCACCAACGTGCCGCACATCTTCGCCATTGGCGATATCGTCGGCAACCCGATGCTGGCGCACAAGGCCACCCACGAAGGCAAGTTGGCTGCCGAAGTCGCTGCCGGCGAGAAGAAGGAATGGGTGGCGCGGGTGATTCCTTCGGTGGCCTACACCGATCCGGAAATCGCCTGGGTCGGCGTCACCGAAACCGAGGCCAAGGCGAAAGGCTTGAAGGTCGGCGTGGGCAAGTTCCCATGGGTCGCCTCGGCGCGCGCGGTGGGCATAGGCCGTGGCGAAGGTTTCACCAAGCTGCTGTTCGACGAAGAGACCCACCGCATCATCGGCGGCGGCATCGTCGGCGTGCACGCGGGCGATCTGATCACCGAGATTTCGCTGGCGATAGAAATGGGCGCGGATGCGGCCGACATCGGCCACACCATCCACCCGCACCCGACGCTGAGCGAATCGGTGGGCATGGCGGCCGAGGTGTTCGACGGCACCATCACCGATCTGTACATCCCCAAGAAAAAATAATTGAAGAAGAGTCCTTCTCCCGCTTCGCGGGAGAAGGTGGCCGACAGGCCGGATGAGACGCGAGGCGGTGCCTGCTACCAGCTAGAAGGGCGGGCAGATATCCCGCCAAAAGCCCCTCACCCGCCTTCGGCACTCTCTCCCGCTATCGGGAGAGGGGCAAGTGGCCGATTGATGCGTCGAGTTGATGGTGCGGATGGCGTTCGTGAATCAGAACGCCAGCGTCACGCCTGCAATCGGTCCCTTGAAGCGCTGATCCAAACCCAGCGCACCGTCGCTGCCGTTCTTGGTCGCATCCAGCTTGAACCAGTCGTAGCCCGCGAAAATGCCGAAGTTCTTGGTGAGGCGGTATTCCACCAGCGCATTGGCCCGGCTGATGCTGCCTTCGTAATCGCCGAAGTCGCCCCAGTCCGCATCCAGGTACTGTCCCTGCAGGTTGACCAGCCACTTGTCGCCCGGGGTGAAGGTCACGCGCGCGCCGACCACCGGTGCGAATCCATCTTCGCTGGAGCTGGCGTCGTAGACGTCTTCGCCCGCTTCGGCATGCAGGCTGCCTTCCAGCTTGGCCCACTCGGCGCCGATCTGCAGGCCGACACTGACCGCGTCCGAATCGACGATCGAATAGTCGTACATCAGGCTGGCCAGCTGGAACTGCGTCTGCGCGCGGGCGAAACTGCCTGCCGGGAGGGTGACGTCATCGAACGAAAGATCCTCGTTGAGCGTCGCATCGCGGTCCTTGTCGTACTTGAAGTAGTCGAAAACCAGCCGGCTGCGGTCGCCGAAGCGGAACGTGCCATCGATGCGCGGCACCACTTCCTTGCCGCCGAAATCGAAATCCTGCGAGAACTGCAGGTCCTCGCCTTCGAACACGGTATTGGCGGTTATTTCGCCCGAGGCGTCCACGTCCATCGCGCCCAGACGCAGGGTGAAGCGGTCGTCGTTTTCGGCGGCGCGCGCGAAAGGGGAAGCGATCATCGACGCCAGTCCGGCAGCGACCGCAAAGGAAAGCGCATATCTCATCTTGTTTCTTCTCCATGGGGGAATTGAGCGGCGGAAAATTCCGTCGCCTGCACACACCCTAGGAACCTTGGTGTCGACAGCGCGTTAATGCTGGCGCAATGACGTTGCGAAAATCCGACCTGCACTGCGGTTCGACGATTCGATCGACTTGATGGAAGTCGCAGACGCACATTGCCGCTGCAGCGAGCGGCACCGAGCGCGCAGCGGTCTCGAGGTATCAGGTTGCGCCTTGCCGCTGCCTTGGTCTGATCGCTACGCCAATTGCGCACCAAGCGCGCGTTCGGCGCGCCGGCGCTCGATCCGCTTCCAGACTTTTTCGTGGAAGTGGAACACCACCGTATTGCAGGCCGGTTCGACCAGGGCCAGTGCGCCACCCACCAGCAGGCTGCCGGTAAACAGCCAGCCCAGCAGAAAGGCGACGGTGAAATGCAGCGAGGCAAAGCTGAGGGTCTTGCTCATGACCGGCTCCAAATGAGAATCAATCTCATTATGGGGTAATCATGGGAGAAGTCCAACGGATGGTTTCTGGGGAATCGATAGGGGGAGGCTATGGGGAGCCGGGAGCCGGGAGCCGAGAACCGGTAGCGGGGAGCGGGAACCGGTAGCCGGGAACCGGAAGCGGGGGCAGGGGAGCCGAGATCGGATACATCGGCTACCGGTTACCGGCTACCGGTTCCCCGCTTCCCGCTTCCCCCTACCGCCCAAACAAAGAGGAAGCCCCGGCAGCGGGCCGGGGCTTCATGGAAGGTCTGCGGCGGAGCATCGACGAGGAAGTTGAGCGCAGACCGTGCTGGGACTGACCGGGGCCTGCTGGAGAAAGTTCCGGGCAATTCCACCTGAACAGGCGAATTACCTGAAATCGTTTAGCGGTAGTGCCAGCGTAGGACTTTTGGCGGTTCCAATCTCGCCGGGCAGCTACAAACACGGCTTATGGCGGTTGCCGCTGAAATTTAACGCCTGCTATACTTTTGCGGCTCGGCGAGGCGCCTACAACGGCCTTGTCCCTTCCCACTCACCGGGTTTCGCGTGTGCTGAATTCCGCCGCTGCGGGCCGGCGACTGGCATTGCGGGCGGTGGCCTACCAGATGGCCGCCGTAGTGCTGGTGGCGCTGGTTTTCCTTGTACAGGGGTGGTCCGCTTCTCTGGCGGCGCTTCTGGGCGGGGCCAGCGTGGTGTTGGGAAGCGCCCTGGCTGCGAACATCGCGCTGGGCGGGGGAGTGGTTCCGGCGCGGTCCGCGTTCCTGCGGCTGCTGCTGGCAACCGGCCTGAAATGGGCGGTGGTGATACTGATATTTGCGATGGCATTGGGTGTTGGGCGCATGGCGCCGCTCCCGTTGCTGGCAGGGCTCGCGGTCGCTTTGATCGCGCACCCACTGGTTTTGAACTTTAGTGTCAGGGTAGAACGTGATCGCTGAATCGGCGTCCGGTGGCGGCTCCACCGAATACATCCAGCACCACCTGCACCACCTGCAATGGCAGGTGGGCGACAGCAAATTCATGACCATCAACATCGACAGCGTGATCATCACGCTGGTGTTGTCGGCGCTGTTCCTGTTTTTCTTCCTGCGCACCGCGCGCAAGGCCACCGCAGGCGTTCCGGGCAAGTTCCAGGCCGGCGTGGAAATGGTGGTGGGCTTCGTCGACGGCCTGGTCCGCGAAACCTTCCACGGCCGCAGCAAGATGATCGCGCCGCTGGCGCTGACCATCTTCTGCCTGGTGTTCCTGATGAACTTCATGGACATGCTGCCGGTGGACTGGTTGCCGGGCGCCTGGGTCAAGGGCAACGAGCTGGCCGGACACGACCCGCACCACGCCTATCTGCGCGTGGTCCCCACCGCCGATCTCAACACCACCCTCGGCCTGTCGCTGATGGTGTTCCTGCTGATCCAGGTCTTCGGCATCAGCCACAAGGGCATCGGCAAGTTCACCGCCGAGGCCTTCACCGCGCCTTTCCATGCCGAAGGCACGGTGATGAAGATCCTGCTGGCCCCGGCCAACCTGCTGCTGCGCGTGATCGAAGAGCTGGTACGCCCGCTTTCGCTGACCCTGCGGTTGTTCGGCAACATGTACGCCGGCGAGCTGATCTTCATCCTGATCGCGTTGATGACCTGGAACTCGCTGTTCTCCAGCGGCATGACCTACGTGATGGCGCCGTTGCAGTTCATCTCGGGCTTCGTGTGGACGGCCTTCCACATCCTGGTCATCACCCTGCAGGCCTTCATCTTCATGATGCTGACAGTCGTGTACCTGAGCATGGCGGCCGAAAGCCACTAAGCCGCCAAGCAGACAAGTTTCGTTTCACCCTTTTGCTCCATTCCTTTTTCACACCTGACTAGTTGTACGGAGAACACCATGGAAAATGTCGCCCTCTACGCAGAAATCGCGAAGTTCACGGTCATCGCGGCCGGCCTGCTGATCGGTCTCGGCGCCCTCGGCACCGCCATCGGCTTCGCCATCCTCGGCGGCAAGTTTCTGGAAGGTTCGGCCCGCCAGCCGGAACTGACCCCGATGCTGCAGACCAAGATGTTCATCGTCGCCGGCCTGCTGGACGCGGTGCCGATCATCGGCGTCGCCATCGCCCTGCTGCTGATCTTCGCCAACCCGTTCCTGTCCGCGATCGCGGGCTGATCAGGCAACCGGTCTTGGCTAACGCCGGCGTCTAGCGCGCCGGCGTCTGGAGTACGCAATGGATATCAACCTCACTTTCATCGTCCAGGGCTTCGCGTTCTTCGCGGTGGCGTGGATGGTGATGAAGTTCGGCTGGCCGCACATCATCGCCGCCATCGAAGAGCGTCAGCAGAAGATCGCCGAAGGGCTGGCCGCGGCAGACCGCAGCCAGAAGGATCTTGCGCAGGCGCAGGAAAAGGTCAACGAGGCGTTGAAGGAAGCGCGCACGAAGGCCAACGAGATCATCGATCAGGCGCATCAGCGCGCCAACCAGATCGTCGAAGCGGCCAAGAACGACGCGATCGCCGAAGCCAACCGCCAGAAGGCGCTGGGTCTGGCCGAGATCGACGCCGCCAGCACCCGCGCCAAGGAAGACCTGCGCAAGCAGGTGTCGGTCCTGGCCGTGAGCGGCGCCGAGAAGCTGCTCAAGCGCGAAATCGACGCCAATGCCCACAAGGCGCTGCTCGATGAGCTGGCCGCGGAAATCTGATCGATGAGCCAAGCCCTCACCCTTGCCCGTCCCTATGCCCGCGCTGCTTTTTCCGCAGCGCAGGACGAGAATGCACTGGCCAAGTGGTCCGACGCGCTCGGTTTTGCCGCGCAAGTGGCTGCCGATCCGCGCGCCGCGTCGCTGCTGCTCAATCCGCAGCTGACCCATGCCGAAGCGGTGTCGCTGCTTTCGGTGGACGGCGCCGGCGAGTCGTTCTCGCGCTTCCTGGCCTTGCTGGCGGAAAACCGCCGCCTGGCGCAGTTGCCCGAGATCTCCGGACTGTTCGAAGAGCTGAAGGCCGAAGCCGAACGCGTGGTCAAGGCCACCGTGACCTCGGCCGCGGCGTTGCCGGCGGGCGAGCTGGAAGTGCTGAAGGCCGCGTTGAAGAAGCGTTTCGGCCGCGAAGTCGAACTCAGCACCGCGGTCGACGCGTCGCTGATCGGCGGCGCGGTGATCGACGCGGGCGACGTGGTGATCGACGGCTCGTTGAAAGGCAAGCTCTCGCGGCTGCAGGCCGCGTTGGCCAATTAAGCGGGGAATAGGGAATCGAGAATAGGGAATAGAAAAGCACCGCTGCACCGCTTTTTACGATTCTCCATTCCCAATTCTCCATTCCCAAGAAAAGACAATCGAATTCGTATCCCGCACGCTGCGGGAACGTTCAAGGAAACAACAATGGCAACCACGCTCAACCCCTCCGAAATCAGCGAACTGATCAAGACCCGGATCGAGAAGGTCAAGCTGGCCGCCGAGGCCCGCAACGAAGGCACCGTGACCAGCGTGTCCGACGGCATCGTGCGCATCTTCGGCCTGGCCGACGTGATGCAGGGCGAAATGATCGAACTGCCCAACGATACCTTCGCCCTGGCCCTGAACCTGGAGCGCGACTCGGTCGGCGCCGTGGTGCTGGGCGATTACGAAAACCTGCGCGAAGGCGACGTTGCCAAGACCACCGGCCGCATCCTGGAAGTGCCGGTCGGTCCCGAACTGCTCGGCCGCGTGGTCAACGCGCTGGGCGAGCCGATCGACGGCAAGGGCCCGATCGACGCCAAGATGACCGCGCCGGTGGAGCGCGTGGCGCCGGGCGTGATCTGGCGCAAGTCGGTGTCGCAGCCGGTGCAGACCGGTTACAAGACCGTCGACGCCATGATCCCGATCGGCCGCGGCCAGCGCGAGCTGGTGATCGGCGACCGCCAGACCGGCAAGACCGCGCTGGCCATCGACGCCATCATCAATCAAAAGGGTACCGGCATTAAGTGCGTGTACGTGGCGATCGGCCAGAAGGCCTCGTCCGTCGCCAACGTGGTGCGCAAGCTGGAAGAGAACGGCGCCCTGGCCCACACCGTGGTCGTGGCCGCCACCGCTTCCGAATCGGCGGCGATGCAGTACATCAGCGCCTACTCCGGCTGCACCATGGGCGAATACTTCATGGATCGCGGCGAAGACGCCCTGATCGTGTACGACGATCTGTCCAAGCAGGCCGTGGCCTACCGCCAGATCTCGCTGCTGTTGAAGCGTCCGCCGGGCCGCGAAGCGTATCCGGGCGATGTGTTCTACCTGCACAGCCGTCTGCTGGAACGCGCCGCGCGCGTGTCCGAGGAATACGTCGAGAAGTTCACCAACGGCGCGGTCAAGGGCAAGACCGGTTCGCTGACCGCGTTGCCGGTGATCGAGACGCAGGCCGGCGACGTATCCGCGTTCGTGCCGACCAACGTGATCTCCATCACCGACGGCCAGATCTTCCTTGAAACCGACCTGTTCAACGCCGGTATCCGTCCGGCCGTGAACGCCGGTATCTCGGTGTCGCGCGTCGGTGGCGCGGCCCAGACCAAAATCATCAAGAAGCTGTCCGGCGGCATCCGCATCTCGCTGGCCCAGTACCGCGAGCTGGCTGCGTTCGCGCAGTTCGCCTCGGACCTGGACGAAGCCACCCGCAAGCAGCTCGAGCGCGGCCAGCGCGTCACCGAGCTGATGAAGCAGAAGCAGTACCAGCCGATGTCCATCGCCAACCAGGCGTTGTCGATCTACGCGGTCAACGAGGGCTACCTGGACGACGTGCCGGTGAACAAGCTGCTGGCGCTGGAAGAAGGCCTGCACGCGCACTTCGCCAACACCCAGGGCGCGCTGATCGACAGGATCAACGCCAGCGGCGACTGGAACGACGAAATCGAAGCGGCCTTCAAGTCCGGCATCTCCGAGTTCAAGACCACCGGTAGCTGGTAAGAGCCGGGAATAGAGAATCGGGAAACGGGAATCGTAGAAGCGGGGAACGCGTTTCCCATTCTCCATTCCCGATTCCCCATTCCCACGCAGCGAGCATAGCGAGCAAGAGATGGCAAGCGGCAGAGAAATCAAAACCAAGATCAAGAGCGTGCAGAACACCCGCAAGGTGACCCGCGCGCTGGAGATGGTCTCGGCCTCGAAGATCCGCAAGGCCCAGGACCGCATGAAGGCCTCGCGTCCGTACGCGCGCGCCATGAAGCAGGTCATCGGCCACCTGGCCCAGGCCAATTCGGAGTACCAGCATCCGTTCCTGGTGGAGCGCGCGGAGATCAAGCGCGTCGGCTACATCATCGTGTCTTCGGACCGCGGCCTGGCCGGCGGCCTCAACAACAACCTGTTCCGCAAGGTGCTGGGCGAAGTGCGCCAGTGGCAGGACAAGGGCGCCGAAGTCGACATGGTGAGCATCGGCCAGAAGGCTTCGGCTTTCTTCCGCCGCATCAAGGTCAACATGCTGGGCAGCGTGACCCATCTGGGCGACCGTCCGCAGCTGGAACAGCTGGTGGGCGTGGTCAAGGTGATGCTGGATGCCTACGAGTCGGGCAAGGTGGACCGCGTGTATCTGGTCTACAACGACTTCGTGAACACCATGACCCAGCGCGCGGCGTTCGATCAGCTGCTGCCGCTGCCGGCTGCCGATACCCAGATCACCCACCACGACTGGGACTACATCTACGAACCCGATGCGGCCACCGTGCTGGAGCACGTGCTGACCCGCTACGTGGAATCGCTGGTGTACCAGGCGGTGCTGGAGAACGTGGCATCGGAACACGCCGCGCGCATGGTGGCCATGAAGTCGGCCAGCGACAACGCCACCAAGCTGATCGGCGACCTGCAACTGGTCTACAACAAGGCCCGTCAGGCGGCGATCACGCAGGAAATTTCGGAAATCGTCGGCGGCGCTGCGGCGGTGTAATCGGGATTCGGGAATTGGGATTGGAGATTCGTAACGGCCGCGACCCGCGCTTCCACGAATCCCGAATCTCAAACCCCGGCTTCCAACCAATCCATTCGCCGGTGTGAATCGGCAACGAAATAGATAACCGGAGTAACCATCATGAGTCAGGGCAAGATCGTTCAGATCATCGGCGCCGTCGTCGACGTCGAATTCGCGCGCACCGAGGTGCCGAAGATTTACGACGCGTTGAAGGTGGACAACACCGCCATCACGCTGGAAGTGCAGCAGCAGCTGGGCGACGGCATCGTGCGCACCATCGCGCTCGGTTCCACCGACGGTCTGAAGCGCAACCTGATCGCCACCAACACCGGCAAGGCCGTGTCGGTGCCGGTGGGCGCGGGCACGCTGGGCCGCATCATGAACGTGCTGGGCGAGCCGATCGACGAGGCCGGCCCGGTCGAAGCGACCGAGCATTGGGAAATCCACCGCGCCGCGCCCGCATACGCGGAGCAGTCCTCGGGCAACGACCTGCTGGAAACCGGCATCAAGGTGATCGACCTGATGTGCCCGTTCGCCAAGGGCGGCAAGGTCGGCCTGTTCGGCGGCGCCGGCGTGGGCAAGACCGTGAACATGCTGGAGCTGATCAACAACATCGCCACCGAGCACGCGGGTCTGTCCGTGTTTGCCGGCGTCGGCGAGCGCACCCGCGAAGGCAACGACTTCTACCACGAGATGGCCGAAGCCGGCGTCATCAAGCTGGAGAACATGAAAGAGTCGAAGGTCGCAATGGTGTACGGCCAGATGAACGAGCCGCCGGGCAACCGTCTGCGCGTCGCCCTGACCGGCTTGACCATGGCCGAATACTTCCGCGACGAAAAAGACGCCGACGGCAAGGGCCGCGACGTGCTGTTCTTCGTCGACAACATCTACCGTTACACCCTGGCCGGCACCGAAGTGTCCGCGCTGCTCGGCCGCATGCCGTCGGCGGTGGGTTACCAGCCGACCCTGGCCGAAGAAATGGGCGTGCTGCAGGAACGCATCACCTCCACCAAGACCGGCTCGATCACCTCGATCCAGGCCGTGTACGTGCCCGCGGACGACCTGACCGACCCGTCGCCGGCCACCACCTTCGCCCACTTGGACGCCACCGTGGTGCTGTCGCGAAACATCGCCGCGCTGGGTATCTACCCGGCCGTGGATCCGCTGGATTCGACTTCGCGCCAGCTGGATCCGAATGTGATCGGCAACGAGCACTACGACACCGCCCGCCGCGTGCAGTCCACCTTGCAGAAGTACAAGGAACTGAAGGACATCATCGCCATCCTGGGCATGGACGAGCTGTCGGAAGAAGACAAGCAGGCCGTGTCGCGCGCGCGCAAGATCGAGCGCTTCTTCAGCCAGCCCTTCCACGTGGCCGAAGTGTTCACCGGCTCGCCGGGCAAGTACGTGTCGCTGAAGGACACCATCCGCGGCTTCAAGGCGATCTGCGACGGCGAATACGACCACCTGCCGGAGCAGGCGTTCTACATGGTCGGCGGCATCGAAGAAGCGGTCGAGAAGGCCAAGAAGTTGGCCGAGAAGGCCTGAGCGGAGTGTCGAGCGTAGAGGAGTGAGGAGCGAGCGAAAGCGCTCATCTCGCTTCTCACTACTCACTTCTCACTCCTGACCCTTTTAGCCGAACAAGCGAGACACACATGGCATCCACCATCCGTTGCGACATCGTCAGCGCCGAACAGGAAATCTTCCACGGCGAAGCGACCCTGGTCGTGGCTACCGGCGAGCTGGGCGAGCTGGGCATCGCGCCGCGCCACGCGCCGCTGATCACGCGCCTGAAGCCGGGCAAGGTCGTGGTGACCCTGCCCAGTGGCGAGCACCTGGACTTCGCCATCAGCGGCGGCATCCTGGAAGTGCAGCCGCAGGTGGTGACCGTGCTGGCCGACACCGCCGTACGCGCGCAGGACATCGACGAAGCCGCCGTACGCGCGGCCATGGAAGAAGCCGAGCGCATGCTGGCCAACCGTGGCGAAGCGATGGATGTGGCCGAAGCGCAGCAGAAGCTGGTGGAAGCCACCGTGCAGTTGCAGGCGCTCGAGCGTCTGCGCAAGAACCTCAAGCACTGAGTCGCGCCGCCACGCGATACCGAAACGCCGGCCTTGTGCCGGCGTTTTTATACGTATTCCAATGTAGGGCGGGTCTTGACCCGCCTTCAGGCAGCATCGCGATAACCCGGATGGCGGGTCAAGACCCGCCCTACGCCCTACGGCTTGTAGATCCAGTGCCGCGACAGCAGGAAACCGATCGCGCCCAGCGCCAGTTCGACCGCAGGCTTGGCGATCCAGGCCCATTGCAGACCGAACCAATCGTCGATGCTGCCCATCGCCCAGGTACTGACCGCAGTGGTGGCCAGCCACATCAGCACGAAACGCGCCAGCGGCTTGCGCCCCATGTGGTGTTCGTCGCCGGAGAAGGTGAAGCGTCCGTTCAACCAGAACCCCAGCAACGCGCCGCTGACCCGGCCGACTACGTTCGCCGGTTCCACCAACATGCCCGCATGGCTCAACCCGACCATCACGCCCCAGTCCAGCAACCACTGCAGCATGCCGATCAGCAGGTAATAGCGGCCCTGTCGCAGCACGCTCATGGCGACCGCTCCCCGCTTGGAATGCTCCACCACTGCGCCTGGCCCTGCTCACTGCGCAAGACGGCGCCCGCCCGTTGCAAACCCTCACGTTGCGCGGCGGTGACCGTGTTCTTGCGCAGCAGCACTTCGCCGATGCGCTCGCGTTCGAACAGACTCCGCCAGACGCCGCCGCTCGCGTCTCCGTCGGCCAACGCGGCCGCCGCCGCAAGCGACGGGTCGTAGCGCGAGATCGTGCGTGCCCGCGCACCCGTTTCGGCGGCGTGCGGCAGCTCCGGATCCAGCGCCAGCACGTTGCCCGTGCTGGCAGGCGCGGCGCGCATGCGGGTCAGCAGGATCCGTTCGGGTGAGTAGTGTCGGAATGAGGCTTCGTCCTCACCCAAGGCCAGAACGGTTTCCTTAAGTACCCCGGTGCGCAGCATCCAATGGCCATTGGCCTGGAAGGCCAGGTTGAGCACGCACACACCTGCCAGCAGCCAGCCGGCGCGGCGCGGGTCCACGCGCACCGCCGTCACCGCAAGCAACGGCAGCAGCGCCACGCAGGCGGGGAACACATAGCGCAGATACTGCATCGGGATGAGGGGAATGGCCACGCTCAGCGCCAGCATCGCAGCGATGGCCGAAGTCCTGCGTTGGATCAGCGCCAGAACCCAGGCACCTGCCAGCACCACCAGCACGAATCCGCCGCCGCCGGAGAAAGCTTCCAGATAGCGGCCGGTATCGAAAGTCAGATGCCAAGGCAGCAGCGCATCGAAACCGGCATGCCAGCGTGTGTCGTCGAAGTCGGCCGCGGCGAAGTAGGGCGAACGGAAGACGGAGTTGAACAGCGGCAGGAACGGGTTGCCGGTCAGTACCGCGGCATAGACATAGCTGCTGGTCCCGATCGCCAGCGACAGGGCGCCGGCAAGCAGCAATGCACCTGGCCGCAGCGCGGCGCGATGCCGCCACAGCGCCCAGGGCAACAGCACGATCGCCATCGCCGCGGCGGCCAGCTTCAAACCCAGCAGCCCGCCCACCAGCGCCGCGCCCGCATACAAGCCCGTGGCGCCTTGCGCCGGCGCGCGTGCGATCAACACCACCAGCCATACCAGCAGCGCCGCGGTGGGCGTTTCGGTCTGCATGCTGCCCGCCAGCACCGCCGACAGCGGCAGGCTGGCGTACAGCGCCACCGACGCCCAGCGCGCCCGCGCGTCGCCGCCCAGCTGGGCAGCCAGTTGCCACACCCCGGAGGCGGTGAGCAGCATCCACAGCGCATTCACCGGGCCGCGTGCTTCGGCCCCGCCGATGACTTGCGCAAACCCCTGCAACACATCGCCCAGCCACGGCGCCAGCGCCCAGATGTGGGTTTCGGCATCCATCGCGTAGCGGCGGTCCTGCAGCAGCTCCCAAGGCAGGCGCAGGTGATAGCCAAGATCGTCCACCTGCAGGGTCGGCAACCAGCAGCCGGTGCTGGCCAGGCCCAACGCCAGTACCGCCAGGGCGGCCGCACGCGGGTGTGCGGCTACCGCCTGACGCCACTGACCCCGCGCGTTGCGCAGCGACAGAAGCATGCGATTGCGGGCCAGGCCCACCATCACGATGGCCAAGCCCAAGTAGCTCCAGACGTAGTGCACCGGCAACGGCAGCAGCCATGCCAGTGTTCCGCCCAACAGCACCAGCCCGGCGACCAGCTGCAAGGGCAACGATTCCCGCTTCAGCAGCAAGCCGCCAAGCGCCAGGGCCAGCGCCGCCAATACCAGCGTTGCCGCCACCGGAACCGGACCTGCGAACAACACCAGCGCCAAGCCCCAGGGCAGGGCCAGCGCCGCGGCCCAGGACCAGCGTGCGAACCGCCGCAACGGCCAGGCGAGCAATGCGGAAAATGCGGCCAGCACCAGCAATTCGCCGAAACGGCCCGAATGCCAGCGTTCCCATAATCGATACTGGAAGAACCCCAGCGCGCATAGCGGCACGCCGGCCCACAGCAACGCCACTTGCCAGCGGGCCGTAACGTGAGAAAAGGGTGGCTGCGAGGCTGTCGAGGGGGAAGGGGGGAGGGAAATCATCGCGCGCATGCTACCAGCGCGCCGATTTAGAATGGGTCACGACAACGATCGCTGGAGCGCACATGGCCGGACCCCTGCACGTCATCATCCTCGCCGCCGGCGAAGGCAAGCGCATGCGTTCGGCCAAGCCGAAAGTGCTGCAGCCCATCGCCGGGCAACCGATGCTGGCGCAGGTCATCGCAGCAGCGCGCGCCTTGAATCCGGCGGGCATCCATGTGGTCTACGGCCACGGCGGCGACCAGGTGCAGGCCGCCTTCGTCGACCAGCCCGATCTGCAGTGGGCGCAGCAGGCGCAGCAGCTGGGCACCGGCCACGCGGTGGAACAGGCCATGCCCCAGGTGCCCGATGCGGCCACCGTGCTGGTGCTGTATGGCGATGTGCCGCTGATCCGCAGCGAAACCCTGCAGCGCCTGCTGCAAGCGCCGGGCAGGCTTGCGGTACTGGTGGCCGAAGTCGCCGACCCCACCGGCTACGGCCGCATCGTGCGCGACGCCGAAGGGCGCGTGGCCGCCATCGTCGAGCAGAAGGACGCCGACGAAGAACAGCGCCGCATCCGCGTCATCAACACCGGCATCATCGCCGCCGAATCCACCGCGCTGAAGCGCTGGCTGGCGCATCTTTCCAACGACAACGCGCAGGGCGAGTACTACCTGACCGATGTATTCGCCGCCGCCGCCGGCGAGTTCAGCGCCGCCGAGATGGTGCTGGTGGGCGAGGCCATCGAAGCCGAAGGCGCCAACGATCCCTGGCAACTGGCCCAGCTGGAACGTGCGTTCCAGCTGCGCCAGGCGCGCGCGATCTGCGCGCAAGGTGCGCGTCTGCTGGATCCGGCGCGCTTCGACCAGCGCGGCACGGTGACGGTGGGCCGTGACGTGGAAATAGACGTGGACGTGGTGCTGGAAGGCAACGTGGAACTGGGCGATGGCGTCAGCATCGGCCCCTTCACGCGCCTCAAAGACGTGAAGCTCGGCGCAGGCACTCTGGTGCGCGCGCATTGCGACCTGGATGGTGTGGTCAGCGAAGGCGCCGCGCAGATCGGCCCGTATGCGCGTTTGCGCCCGGGCACGGTGCTGGCCGATGGCGTGCACGTGGGCAACTTCGTCGAAACCAAGAAAGTCACACTGGGCGTTGGCAGCAAAGCCAATCACCTCACCTATCTGGGCGATGCGGTGGTCGGTTCGAAGGTCAACATCGGCGCGGGCACGATCACTTGCAACTACGACGGCATCAACAAGTCCATCACCACCATCGAGGACGGCGCCTTCATCGGTTCCAATTCGGCGCTGGTGGCGCCGGTTACCGTCGGCAAGAACGCCACCATCGGCGCCGGCTCGGTGATCGGCAAGGACGCGCCGGCCGACAAGCTGACCCTCACCCGCGCGCGGCAGCAGACGCTTGAGGGTTGGCAGAGGCCGAAGAAGAGGTAGTCAGCAACGGTGGAATTTGTTGCGCAACGGGTGGACTTAGGCAGCTTGATTGGACTGCGCCTCAAGTCGTTGTCTCGGGGCGATTTGACGATTGATGGAGAAGAGGACGCAGAGGATCTGGGACCTCTGGAGCTTGTTTTCGATTCAGGTACAACACCAGAGATCAGACTCGGTCCTGATGGTGAATCGATCGAGCTTCGAGTTATGGCTGCCCGCCCCTCGGAGCTCCTTGGTAAAGCTGACTACTGGGCGCGAATTGAGCTGCTCGGCAAGGAAGAATTCAAGGCCTTCGACAACGAGAAGATTGTTGGAATCGATGCGATTCTCTTTGGTTCTCATCCGGAAGGCTCTGAATGCCTCGCAGGGCTGGTCTTCAGATTTGGCCAGAATTCGCTGGCCGATTACAACGCGGGTAACTTTTCTAAGATCTATGTGAATGATTATCCGCCTTCTCTTTCTGAGCCGTTCTACTTGCGCCTAGAGAATGCTGCAAGCTTTAGCTAGATTTTAAAGAGAGCCTATGTGGTACACAGAGTACGAGAAGTATTTCCATCCTTGGAATCAGCTTTCTGAAGAGCAGCGACAACTGTTCTTCAATAGGGCTGAATACCTGCCTTTACCCGCGGACCATGCGGACCGCATCCGTGTGCTTAAAGGCGCGGCAGCTCGTGAGTTTGCCAAACAGGCGCTTCTGGACATTCCGGGTTACTCATCTTCTATAAGCTCAGAGTTCAGAAAAGAAGACTCAATGCCTCTGTCGGAAGTTTGGAACGATCAGCAAAAGATTCAGCAAGTTCGGGATTGGCTGCACCGCAGGGGAATAAGCTACTCGACTCTGGTTTATCTCTTGTATGACGATCTGGTCGTTGCGACAGACTGGAAGATGGTCGTCAAGTACTGGGACGCGTTCGCTTGGGCTGTCGGTGTTGAGATGCTTGCGCTTGATTCAACCAAAACATGGGTTTGCAGCTTTCATCACGAAGATGTGATCACTTTCTCGAGCCACGGATAGGGCGCCGTCCAAGAACGAACGATAAGATAATTGAGGAGGTTAAGGCTATGGCGATTGACATAGAGCCGCCTACCGGAACCGCCGAAATGACAGTCGATGGCGCGGATCTCGCTAGCGTATTGAACCAACGACCCGGCGACGGTTTTCCCCCGGTGCTGGCCACGGTGCGCATGACCGGGCTGATGGAGCTGGCCGCGTCGCGCGCGCTGCATCCGTTGCTGCAGGAGGGCGAGCTTTCGGTGGGCGTCACGATCGATATCGCGCATACCGCCGCCACGCCGATCGGTGCGAAGGTGACCGCCGAGGCTACTTTCGTGGCGCGCGAAGGCAAGCTGTTCGTGTTCGAAGTGACCGCGCACGACCCCGGCGGCGAGATCGGCCGCGGCATGCACAAGCGCGCGATTGTTTTGGCCGACCGGCTGTCGGCCGGCGCCGCACGCCGGTGCGCTGGCGATGCGTGAGCGCATGCGATACCGTCGGCAACCATGAACCCCACTACACTCTCGGCGCTTGCCGCATTCCCGACCCAACTGGAAGCTTTCTTCGACGGCATTCCGGCACAAGCCAGAAACTGGAAGCCCGCCTCATGGGAAGGAATTCCCAGCGAACCCTTCAGCACCATCGAGCAGATCTGCCATGTGCGCGACATAGAAGTGGACGGCTACCACCAACGCTTCCGGCGCGCGCTGCAGGAAACCAATCCGACTCTGGAGAACGTGGAGGGCGAGACGTTGGCGGTGCAGCGCGCTTATGCCGACGCCGAGCCCGCCGAAGTGTTCGCGGCG
>Ga0209257_1001078_pt1 | contig 35791 bp, 40 predicted proteins | sample AraplaCvi_mCL_r2_FD_184277 | JGI IMG/M metagenome (GOLD analysis project Ga0209257, IMG submission 184277) | Arabidopsis root microbial communities from North Carolina, USA - plate scrape MF_Cvi_mCL_r2 (SPAdes) (version 2) | ecosystem: Host-associated > Plants > Roots > Endosphere | place: USA...
ACAAGGTTCCCAACCGTTTCGATCTCGTGCTGTTCGCGGCGCAGCGCGCCCGCCAGATCTCGGGCGGCGCCGATCTGACCATCGATCGCGACCGTGACAAGAACCCGGTCGTTGCGCTGCGCGAGATAGCCGAGGAGACGGTGCGCCCGACTCACCTCGAGGAAGCCGTGGTCTCGAGCCTGCAGCGCGTGCAGATCGACGACGAGGAGGCCCCGGACGAGGTCGGCTCGATCGCCGCATCGGCCGAGGCGCTCCGCCTCACCGCCGCCGCCCCGCCGCGCAACCAGAATCTGGGCGGCGACTACGACGGCTGAGCCGGCGATTCGCTAAACCAAGCAAAAGGGCCTCGGAAGCGATTCCGGGGCCCTTTTGCTTGTGGGTTAGCGGACGTGCGGTGCAATCGAGAACAGGTACGCCAGTTGCCCGGCGCCATCCCAGTCTTGCGGCCTGCCACCAGCCTTCCCGCGCCACTCTGTCCCAACACGCCATGCGGCTCGATACGCTCGCAGCGATCCGAGGATCGTGTCTTCCGCCGCCGCAGAGGCGGGGGGGGCGTCGTCGAACCCCGGCTCCCACATGCAGCAGGGGCAAATTCCGCTGCCGGCCAATCCGCCGCGTGCGTCATAGGGCACTTCGCAGACGAAGCCCGGAAGTCCGCATGCCGGGCAAAGCAGGTGCCCATCTTCATCGCGGATATTGAACTGACGGGCGTCCTCCATCGCTTGTCTATGCCTTGCGACCAGGTCGAAAGCTTCGCCAGGCGATCAAGGGCACCGCGACGAGCGCGAATAGCATCAGCAATGGATAGACGAGCATCCCGGCGCGGTCCTGCTCGATCCAGGCAATCGCGATCAGGCACGGCACCGCGAGCAGCGGGGTGATCTTGGTCACCCACCACAGCAACCACCCCTGCGGCGAGGGCAGCCGAGCCTCCCGCGGGCGCGGAAGCAGGACTAGGGTTGCAGCCAGCTTGGTACCGAGCAGTAGAATCACCGCTGCCCAGAGCAGGTCAACGGTCATTCCTCCGCCGGTGCCGCCTTCCGCCCCTTGAAGCCCTGCGCCACCACGAACCACTCGACCGATCCCTTGCGGCTCGATGGCGGCTTGGCGTGCTTCACCGTGGCGAAGTTGCGTTTCATCTCGGCGACCAGCGACGAATCGGCGCCGCCGGCGAACACCTTGGCGACGAAATCGCCGCCGGGCTCGAGCACCTGGATCGCGAAATCGAGCGCGGTCTCGACCAGGCCCATGGTCCGTAGCGCATCGGTCTGCGGATGGCCGACGGTGTTGGCCGCCATGTCCGAGATGATCAGATCGGGTGCACCGCCCAGCTCCTCGATCAGCCGGTCGGGCGCGGCATCGTCCATGAAGTCCATCTGCAGGATGATCGCGCCGTCGATCGGGTCGACGGGCAGCAGGTCGATGCCGACCACCGGTGCCTTGGGCAGCCGCCGGCGTACCACCTGGGTCCAGCCGCCCGGCGCGATGCCCAGGTCGAGCACGCGCTTCTTGCCCCTGAGGAAGCCGAACTTCTCGTCGAGCTCGATCAGCTTGTAGGCGGCGCGGCTGCGATAGCCCTCGGCCTTGGCGCGCTTGACGTACGGATCATTGAGCTGGCGTTCGAGCCAGCGCGTCGACTGTGCCGTGCGCTTGCGCGCGGTCAGCACGCGAGTATGGCCACGGCCTCCACCCCTACTCACAAGATTCTCCCGTTGATCAGGCGGCGGAGGATGCCCTCGCGAATGCCGCGGTCGGCGATCCCTAGCCGCTCGGCGGGCCAGAGGTCGAGGATCGTTTCCAGGATCGCGCAGCCGGCGACGACGAGGTCGGCGCGTTCGGAGCCGATGCACGGCACCTGGCTGCGCTCGGCCATGCTCATGCCCGAGATGCGCTGGCTCACCTCGCGCATCGCCGGGGCGGGAACGATCAGCCCGTCCACGACGGAGCGGTCATAGGCGGCAAGGCCCAGATGCACGCTGGCGAGCGTGGTGACCGTGCCCGAGGTGCCGAGCAGCCGCGGCGTGCCGCGCGGTGGCCGCAGGCGCTTTGCGAACGGTGCGAAGCTCTCCGCGACCCGCGCGCGCATGCTCGCATAGAGCGCGGCGCGGTCCTCGGCGGTCTCGGCGTGGCCGGATGCTTCGGTCAACGAGACCACCCCCCAGGGCGCGCTGTGCCAGTCGAGAATGCGCGGCACGTCGCCGCCGCGCGAATCGACGAGCACCAGTTCGGTCGAGCCGCCGCCGATGTCGAACACCAGTGCCGGGCCGTCGCCGGGCTCGAGCAGCGCGTGGCACCCGAGCACCGCGAGCCGCGCCTCTTCCTCGGCGGTGATGATGTCGAGTGCGATACCCGTCTCGCGATAGACGCGTTCGATGAACTCGGTACCGTTCGATGCCTGGCGGCATGCCTCGGTCGCCACCGAGCGGGCGAGCGTCACGTTGCGGCGCTTCAGCTTCTCCGCGCAGATCTTGAGCGCGACGATGGTGCGCTCGATTGCGGCGTCGGACAGCTTGCCGCTGGTCGCCAGCCCCTCGCCCAGCCGGACGATTCGCGAAAAGGCATCGATCACCGCGAAGCCCGATCCCTGGGGCCGCGCGATCAGCAATCGGCAATTGTTGGTGCCCAGGTCGAGCGCCGCATAGTGGCGCGCTTCGCCTGGCCGCCCGCGTATCGGCCGCTCCTGGGGCCGCTGCATGGGCGGCGCGCCCCTCCGGACTTTTCCGGAACCACGGCCGCGGGGCATATTGGCGGTGCCATCCCCCATCATATCACTCGCTTATGTTCTGTTCCGTCACGGCTTTTTCGCCGCCGGTGCTTGGATGCGAGGCTAGCCGAGAGTGGAGACGGGAGCAAGGCACGGGCCGTTGACAGCACGGGATCGGCACCGTATTGCGCCCGGCCTGCCGGCAGTGATGCCGCGTGATGCCCCGTCGTCTAAAGGTAAGACTACGGACTCTGACTCCGTCAATTGAGGTTCGAATCCTCACGGGGCATCCAGACTACTGAAAAATTTCATTGCTCTTCAGCGGCTTATGGAAGCAGGGCCTAAACCGATCCCTCATTGGCTCCCACACCGCGTTAGCTATTAGCTTTGGCGTGCCTTCGCGACCCAAGAGCGCCATCATTTCGATTCGACAGTTCCCCATCGTCGTTCGAACCGCTCCAGCATCTGCATACAAGCGCGTGACACGCACGGAGTTTAATGCGTGGCGAACGTCAGCATGCGCAGATGATCGCGAAATCCGATGGTCGCGCCGCTCAGGAGTTTAGGAAAAGCTGGAGTCGATCCATGTCGTCGAGACTTAGCGCCTTCTGGACGAGGGTATCCGTTGCAGCGGTCGATCAACGAGATTGGCGAACGCGCGCCGATGGTCGCGCTGGGCGGCGTTAGGGCCAAGAAACGAAGCCCGAAGCCAGGGCGGCGTAGAGCATGGCCGGGCGACCTAGCGCGGGGCGCTCCAAAGCAGCGAAGCGAAGGCAATCAAGGCCTTGATCGGGCTAGACGGGAACTGCCGCGACCCAGTCTTCGAGATCCGGATGATCGGCTAGAGCGCGTTGCAACACAGCCCGCCAGTTGTTGCGACCGAAAATGCGCCGGTCGTTTGTGGCCTGGCCTCGCATAAATGCCCGGACATCGGGCCCGCCGATGGTGACATAAACCGCGCCACCTGCGAGCATTTCGCCAATCTCGTCACTGGTGCGGTCATTGTAGAGCGCGACGAGCTTCAGACGGGTAAAATGGCGCTCGATCAGGCCCCAGATTTCGTCGTCCATACCGGCCTGCTCGATATGGAAGAGCGCATCGGCGCCGGTGAGTAGCGGCTTGATGACCAACTCCACACGACGTCGGGAATGTTGTCGAGATAGAAATGCAGAAACCGCCGCCGGCCGTCTGCGTCGAGAAAATCGTCGTCCTTGGTAGTGTTGCAGAGAAAGCAACTGGGAACGAGGTTGAGTACGAAGCGCGGATGAATGCCTGGCGCGAAGAGCGGCGGCAGGAGGCCTTGGCCAAGCGGAACAAAGAGCGCTTGGAGGCGCTACATCGCAGCGCCGGGATGTTGCGGCAGGCGGAAGATCTGCGCGCTTTGATCGCATCGGTTAGCGCCGCCATCGAGAGGGGCCACCGAAGCTTGGGCCCTGCGGCATTCGATGAGTGGCAGCAATGGGCCGCCGCGTAGGCCGATCGCCTGGACCCCGTGATTTCGGGAGAGGTCGATGAGCATCTGGCTCCGGACATGTCGTCAGAACCAGGTCCATAGAATCGCTAAAAGCAGCCGGTCGGCTCTCGACCAATTCACGCCCTTCAGGTGTGGCGGCTGAGATGTCTGGCGACGCCAAATCCGGCCGTCCCCACGCAGGACAGCGGCTAGTGAGCGAGCGTCATGCGCAACGGCGACTGCGACCCGACGAGGTGGGCCTAGAAATAGCCAGACGCTATTCGGTCAAACGCAGTAAAGGAGTGTAGAAGGTCACGTCGTAGCCTTCGACCGATGCACGCAGAGCGGGATCGGCATGGGTCCATACGTCAGCCCGCATGTCGCTGATCGCGAGCATGGCGGCGACATTCTCGCCCATATTTTCCAGATGTTCGACCCTGGCTTCCGGGCTGACGAACTCCTCGTAGAAGACTGCCTCGGAGCCGTCGTCGTTTACGAAGATGTCGAGACGGACCGTGCCGGTGTCTTTCTCGCGGGTGAGCCGGATCATGTCCTCGGCGATGCGCTTGAACGCCTCGTTCTTACCAAGGTGAATGGCGAAGCGGACGACTGCCTGGAACCTGTTCATGCCTGAACGCCTTCCGCTTCGGCCTTCAGCGTCGGGAAGTCGGTATATCCCGCAGCGGCACCCTCGGGCTGGTTCCCGAAAAAGACGCTATGGTCGGCCGTGTTGAGCGGCGCGTCGGCGATGACCCTCTCGATGAAGTCGGGATTGGCCAGCACATGCGCGCCATAGGATTCAAGGTCGGCGAGCCCTGACGCGATATCCTTGCCGATATCTTCGCGGGCGCGCGCAGGGCGGTTGAGAATGATCGCCTGATGCCAAATCCTGCGGAAGTCGTGCAGGATGTCGTCGTCGCCGTAATGGACGATGTGGATGTAGGCGAGACCGAGCTTGTCCAGTTCGCCGACAAGGTAACGGAACAGGTCCGGTCCTTCCGGGCCGACGTCAAGTCCCATGCCGGTAAAACCCGGCGAAAGCCGGATGCCGGTCCGGTCAGCGCCGATCGCGGCGATGATGGCCTTGGCGACCTCGATCGCGAAACGGGCGCGGTTCTCGATCGAGCCGCCATATCGATCGGTGCGCTTATTGGAGCTGGCCGCGAGGAACTGGTGGACGAGATAGGCGACGCCGTGGATTTCGACGCCATCGGCGCCGGACTCGATCGCGCGACACGCGGAGTAGGCATAGTCCTTGATCGTCGCCTCCACCTCATCTGTCGTGAGAGCGCGGGGGACGGGAATGTCTTTCATGCCGTTCAGCGTGTAGATTTGTTCGCCCGGCGCTATCGCGGAGGGAGCGATGCCTTGGCGGTGATGTGACGTGTTTTCGGGATGCGACATGCGCCCCGCGTGCATGAGCTGATAGAAGACGTGGCCACCCTGCGCGTGAATGGCGTCATTGACCACGCGCCAGCCTGCGACATGGGCATCGGTGTAGATGCCCGGGGTCAAGGGATAGCCCTGCCCGTCGTCGGAGGGTTGCGTGCCTTCGGTGACAGTGAGGCCGACGCTGGCGCGCTGGCCATAATATTCTGCAGCAAGCGGTCCCGGCGTGCCGTCCTCATTCGCGCGCGCGCGGGTCATCGGCGCCATCACGAAGCGGTTCTGAAGCTCGATCTTTCCGAGCGTGAAGGGTGAATGGATATCGGTCATTAGGCAGCTCCGTCATGCTGTTGTCGTGTGCGAACCGAAGGCTCAGCGTCTCCTCCATGGCAGGGGAAAGTCTGGGTGTGCCGTGCCGCAACCACGATCACGGCACACCGGCCCTGGGGCGACCCGAAGGGCCAGAAACCCGCGCAAATGGCCTGGGCCATCTGCGCGGGTTTCTTCAGAAGGGTAGAGGGCTGTCGATCTTCACGAGATCATGGGCGATGAGGGGACCGCCGGGGGATTGGAACAGGCGGCTGCCATGCTCGACATCTCCCAGGTCGAGACCGAAGAAACCGAGCTGATCGATCAGATCCGCCACCTCGGCCTTCGCGCCTTCGTCGTCGCCTGCATAGAAGAGCACGCGCCGTCCGCCATCGGCATCGGGGACCTTCTCCAGATTCATGAAATAATGGTGGTTGAATGCCTTCACCACGCGAGCGCCGGGTGCCCATTCCTGAACGATCGAGGTGGAGGCCCGTCCCGCGATGTCGATCGGCGGCAGCGGCGGCTTTTGCATGTTGTTGTTGGTGTCGATCAGGATGCGGCCGTTCCAGTCGAGCCCGGCGAGCGCGCCCTGCACCTTGGGCCAGTTCACCGACACGAACACGATGTCCTTGGCCGCCGCTTCCTCGCGGGTGCCGGCGGTGATGGAAGGACCGGCTTTGGCAACCAGTTCGGCGAGTTTCCGGGCCGCGGCTGTTGGCGATGGTCGCGGCGATACCCTTGGCGCCGAGACGCTGAGCGATGGCGCCGCCGATCATTCCGGTGCCGATGATTCCGATGGAAGGCATGTATGGTCTCCAGTTCATTCGCGAGAGGGGGCAGCCAGGGCCGGGGGCAGGCCCTGGCTGCGGGTGTGGCTAGGTCGGGGGGAAACCTAGCTACGGGGAGGAGGTTGGGTTCAGCCGCGATAGATCGGGGTCGAACCGGAGGCGCGCTGGCGGTTCCCGAGCGCGAAGAGCTGGTCCTTGAGCACCTGAATGTTGCGCTCGCCTGTCACCAGGCCTTCGGCCGAGGCATGGACCGAATAATAGCCAAGGTGCAGATCGTGCGGCGAGGGGATTGCCGAGCCGAGCACGAAGGTCGCGCCGTCCGGGCCGCCCTGCAGCGCGATCACGCCATCATCTTCCGAGAAGATGAGCAACTCGCCATTGGAAGCCGACGCCGGGCCGGCAAGGCTGCCCTTGGACAGGGCGAGCCATCCGACAGTGTGTCCGGCAGGCGCGGCGTATTCCCAGCGCTGACCCGGCGCGAGCGTCACGAGCAGGTAGTTGATGCCTGCCGGAGCCCTTACCGGGCTGGTGACGCCGCCATGCGTTCCGATGATGACATGGGCAGGGCCGACCTGGTGCATGTCGGACGCCTCGATATATTGGCTGTCGACCGATGCCAGCTCCAGTTCGGCGGGCAGCGACAACCAGAGCTGAAAGCCGTGGATGCGCTCGGACTTGCCCGACGACAGTTCCTTGCCGTGCCAGACACCGCCACCAGCCCGCATCCATTCGACGCCGCCGTAACCGATATAACCCGAGCCCGCCTCGGCATCGTCGAAATGCACGTCGCCGCGCGTGAAGACGGTGACGGTGCCGATGCCGGAATGGGGGTGCATCCCGCCTGCGGCTGCAAATTCGCTCATCACGCCGCCGAAGCTGTCGAGGAAAACGAACGGCTTGAGCTGTTCGCCCAGGTCGCTGGGGCTCATGAGGCGGAAGACCTCCCCATGGCCGCGACCACGGGTGCGGTAGATGACATCGCGGCCAGCGGCGGCGGCGGTGGTGGTGCTCTTGGCTGCGCGAGTGACGTCGATGGTGGACACGAGCTTTCTCCTTCGGGGAGCCGTCGCCGGCCACCCCGTCATGATGTTGCGGTGAGGATCGGGATTTTGCGGTTAGGCCGCTGTAGCAGCGGCGGCCGTCTCGGCGCGGGCAGCCATGGTGGCCTTGGCCCACCAGACCAGCTCGTCGAGCGCGGTGGTCGTGGACGGGAGCAGGTTCTGTTCGATCGTCTCGATCGGCTGATTGCCGACGGCCGGGAAGACCGTGAAGAAGTCGCTGCCGCCGATATGTACGGCGCTGCGGGTCGAGACCATGTGCATCTCGATGCCGATCAGGCGCAGATGCTCGATGGCGCGAGCCGCGCCGACGCCGCCATAACCAATCGCGGTGAAAGGCTTGTGGCTCCACTCCTTGTAGGCATGGTCGAGCGCGTTCTTGAGCGCGCCGGTGAGCGAGTGATTATATTCGGCGACCACGAAGATGAAGCCGTCGAAGCGAGCGAGGGCCTGCTGCCAGCGGACCGCTTCCGGGCTCTGGCTGGGCACCCAGGCGCTGGAGGCAACTTCGTCGAAGAACGGCAGGTTGAAGTCGCGCAGGTCGAGCAGCTCGACTTCCAGATCCTCGCGGGCCTGGGCCTGCTTGAGCATCCACTGTGCGGGCACGTCGGCGAAGCGCGCGGCGCGCGTCGAACCGATGATGAGGGCGATCTTGGGCTTGGCGGTGACGGTCGACATCGTGTGTTCCTTCGCTTTTTGGGGGAGAGTGCCGGGGCAATCTCGTTCTTGCTGAAGCCAATTTGGCGCAGCGGAAGGGGTGCCACTAGACAGCTAGATCGTTCTGCGGGGTCGCATTTTGAGGAACACTTTGCTGCGGCGAAGGGCCTCAGAATGCAGCAAAGCCGGGCACACGAAACCGTGTGCCCGGCTTGTAGCGCCGGTCGGGAAGGGGCTTGTTACAGTGCAGTGGCAAGCCGGTTCGAGGACGTGCGGCGATTGGCCAGATATTCGTCCAGGCTGAGGGCGCCAGCGCCGAAGCCCGCGATCTGCAGAAGGCCGCCGGTCATCATCACGTTCTTGAAGAAGTGGACGAAGGTGTTCTGATCGGCGAGATTGCTGTGGAAGTAGAAGGCCGTGACCATCGAGAAGATGGCGAGCACGGCAGCGACCGGACGAACCTTATAGCCGGCGATCAGCAGAGCACCGCCGACGATCTCCAGCGTCACCGCTCCGATCGCGGCAAGAGGAGGAAGGGGCAGACCGACGGCTTCGATCATGGCGACGGTCGCGCCATAGGCGGTCGCCTTGCCGACACCGAAGAGAATGAACGGCAGACCGATCAGAAGCCGGCCAGCGAACGGGGCATAACGAGCGTTATTCATGGGACATCTCCTGTTTGCAGCAGGATGATGGATCATCCGCTTGGCACTGAAATGCTGCAATCGAACGCTCGCCACTAGACAGCGAAGATGCTACCCGGTGTCGCGATTGAAGGAACACCCGGCCATCTAGTGATGCCGTTGCCGGCGGCGGGAGAAGGGCGTGGAAATTGAAGATCTGAGAATGTTCGTCGAAGTGGCCGATGCTGGCGGGATCAACTCCGCAGCGCGCCGCCTCGGACTGGCAAAATCCATCGTGAGCCGCCGTTTGCTGCGGCTCGAACAGGAGCTGGGCGCTGAGCTTCTCGCGCGCACGACACGCGGCGCGGTGCTGACGGAAGCGGGCATATCGTTCCGGGATCAGGCGGCAGACATATGCGCGAAGATCGACGCAGCGCGGGAGGAAATGTCTCCCAATGGCGACATCCGCGGACTGCTGCGCATCGCGGGACCGGCCTCCGTCGGGACATTCTTCGCCCCAGCGCTGGCCGACTTTGCCCGCAGGCACCCGGCGTTGAATGTCCACACCCGCTTTTCGGATCAATATGTCGACCTAGCCGCCGAAGGCTTCGATTGCGCGATCCGTGTCGGCTACATGCCGGATTCCAATCTCATCGCCCGCAAGATCGGGTCGCTGCCGATGCGGCTCTATGCCAGCCCGGACTATATCGCTCAGAATGGCGCGCCCGAATATCCGGGCGATATCCTGAAGCATCCCGCCGTCACCGCCAGCACCAACAGTTGGGTGTTCAGCGACGGCGATCAGAGCTTCACTGTGCATCCACAAGGCAGGTTCAAGGCGGACAACGCCTATGTTCTCGCCGAAGCGGCTGCAGCCGGCCTGGGCGTCCTCGCTATGGGGGAGATGATCGCTGGCTCCTATGTCGAGGCGGGCAAGCTCGTCCCGATCATGACGGGGTTCACGCTGCCCGATGTCGGCATTTTCGTCGTGCGCCCTCCCAGCCAGCATGTACCACGAAAGGTTCGCGTCCTGATCGATCTGCTGACGGAGAAATTTCAGGCGCGCACTCCTGTGTGACCCTCGTCGTCGTAGAGTTCGCGGACTCCGGAAGGGGCATACGGCCGAAGCGCTAGTTTAGGAGACGATTTTCGCGCAGCCTGGCGACAGCCAGGTCGACGAATGCACGGACCTTCGCGGGAGCATGACGACCTTCCGGGTGAAGAACATGGATTGGTAGTGGCGGCTCCTCAAAATCAGACAAAACGATCTGGAGATCGCCGGCAATGAGAGCCGGCCCGATCTGATAATGCACAACTCTGGTCAGCCCCCAGCCTGCAGTCGCCATGGCGATTGCCGCCTCGTTGGTATTGGTCTGAAGTGCGGCATCGATCATCACGCGCTGATCGCCGGCAAAGCGCCATTCGGGCGATGCCCAAGCACTGGTTGAGGCCGCGATCCGATGGCCTTTCAAGTCAGCCGGCGTGGAGGGTACGCCATTTTTCTCGAAGTAGGCCGGCGATCCGCAGATCACCCGGCGAACCGAGCCGACCTTGATCGCAGCAAAGCCGGAATCTGGCAGGTGCCCGATGCGGATCGCAACATCGACCCCTTCCTCCACGATATTGACGGGACGGTCGACGAAGAATGTCCTTCCGCTCATCGTGGGATAGGCATCGAGATACTCGCTCATGACCGGCAGCACATACATGTGCCCAAACATCGCCGATGCTGTGACAGCGAGCGTGCCTGTAGGGATCGCGTATGAGCCACCAGCGGCCGCCTCGGCTTCGGCGATATCGGAGAGGATACGTCGGCAGTCCTCGAAATACTGCGAACCGGCCTCGGTCATCTTCACCGACCGGGTGGTACGGACAAACAGGCGCGCGCCGATGAGGTCTTCAAGCGATGCAACAGCGCGGGTCACTGCGGGCGCGCTCATGTGCATGAGACGTGCCGTTTCCGCGAAGCTCTCCGTTTCAGCGACCTTCGCGAAGATCCGCATCGCTTGCCATCGATCCATCCATAACCTCTTTTCGCGCCGTCTCTCAGATGATCTTTATCAAGGTAGCTCCGTCGCCGGCCAATTCTTGTTGCAGGATGTCACCGTAGTAGTCGGGTGCCTGACTGTTCAACCTCAGCCTGTCGAGAAACCAACCAACTAGACTAGCCATGGCGGTTCGCCTCCTCATCGGAGCCATGAGCGCCCGCGATGCGCTCGATTTCGTAGCAAGCCTCCTCTTCAATGCCAGCATGGATCGCGCGTGCCCGCACATCGCGATCATTGCCACGCTTGACGGCAAGGGCCAGCTCGAGCGCGCGGGTGCCGCGCAAGTCGAAGCTCCGTCCTGCGCGGGCTGCGTCAATCTCCGCGCCGCACATGCCTATCCGTGCGGCCTCATCGTTCTGCTGGCGGATCAGGTCGGGCGCACCCTGATCCCCTGTAAGGGCCATCTCGATTGAAAGACGCGTACGCGCATCCAGTTTGGAGTTTTGCATGGTCACAATCCTCGGAGAGTTTGCCATGCGGCACACCTCAGCCAACTAGAAGCCGAAATCGCTGAGACCGGGATAATCGTCCGGGCGGCGGCCGAGGGGCCACCGGAACTTGCGATCTTCCTCGCTGATGGGATGCTCGTTGATGCTGGCATGGCGATTAGCCATCAATCCGTCCTCGACGAACTCCCAGTTCTCATTGCCGTAGGCGCGGAACCACTGGCCGCTATCATCGCGATACTCATAGGCATAGCGAACGGCGATGCGGTTGCCGGTGAAGGCCCACAGCTCCTTGATGAGCCGATAATCCAGCTCCTTGTTCCACTTCCGGGTGAGGAAGGCTTGCGCTTCGTCGCGGTTGGTCGCGAACTCGGCGCGGTTACGCCACCGCGTGTCGAGGGTGTAGGCGAGCGCGACCTTCGCCGGATCGCGGCTGTTCCAGCCATCTTCGGCCAGGCGCACCTTCTCGATGGCGCTTTCGCGAGTGAACGGGGGGAGTGGAGGACGGCTCATCTGAATCTCCAATCGATTATGGTGTCGGGAAAAGGTGAGCAGGCGGCCTGGGGGACGTTGGCCGCCCGCCGCTGTGTCAGGCTACCAGTCGATCGACCCGGGGGAAGTCGATCTCGGTGCCAAGCGCCTCGTTGACGTAGTTGGTGAAGGTGTTGAGCGCGACGTGCGCAATGATCTCGAGGATCTCGGCGTCGCTATAGCCTGCAACGCGCACCTTCTCGACCTCGGCCGGTGCGACCGAGCCGCGCGCTGCGGTCAGCGCCCGCGCGAAGGCAACGGCGGCAGCGGCCTTGGGGTCGCTCGACGTGCCGGACCGAGCAGCCGCGATCTCGGCCTCATCGAGCTTGGCAAAGTGGGCGCCGGTATAGGTGTGTGCCGACAGGCAATAGTCGCAGCCATTGGCCTCAGCCATCGTCAGCGCCAGACGCTCGCGTGTCGCGACGGGCAACTTGCCCTTTCCGAGCGTTCCCTGGAGACCAGCAAGCGCGTTGAGTGCGACCGGGCTGGTGGAGACGAGCCGGAAGATGTTCGGCACGGTGCCGAGCTGCTTCTGGACGGCTTCGAGAATGGGGCGCGATGCTTCGGGGGCATCATCGATCGTGGCGGGGGTTGGGATCACAGACATGGGATTCAACTCCGGGAAGGCGGGGTGCCTTCGATAGGTGGAAGATGGCGCTTCGCTGGATAGTAATGAATGCCGAAAGACCGAAAGAGATTGTTCCACTTGATGGATGTAAAGAGCGGTCATAGCTTGAGCTGAATCCGATCCTCGTCGTCTGTTTCCTGCGCGGCGGGAACGGCGCTACAGATGAGAACTTCATCCTCGGCAAGGCTGACCCCGGGCTGTCGAATATGCGTTACGGCACCGCGCAGGAGCTTGGTCTTGCAGGTTCCGCAGGTGCCCTCTCGGCAACTGAACGCGGGGCTCAGCCCGCGCGCTTCGGCCAGATCGAGCAGCGTGCCTGAACCCGGCTGCCAACGCGCCTCCTTGGCGGATGTCATGAACGCGACCGGCACTGGTTTTGTCGAAGCAGGCCGCGCCGGCATCTGAGCGGCAACACTTACGTCGGGCTCACGGATGAGCGACGATGGACCGAAGGCCTCGGCGTGGATACGAGCGTCGGCGATATTCAGTGTGCGCAGGCCGTCATACAGTGCCTGCGTGAAGGCTGGCGGACCGCAGAGATAGAAATCATAATCGTTGAACGGCAGGAAGCGGGTTAGCAAAGCCATATCGATCCGGCCAACGGCCTCGTAATCGGCGCCTTCGTCGGCATCCGCTGGATCGCTCAGCACCCGGGTGACTTTTACGGCACTGAAAGAGGTCTCGACCAGCTTGGCCAGCTCAGGACCGAATGGCCGCTCTGCCTTCGTGCGAGCAGCATGGAACAGGTAGGTCGGGCGGACCCGCTGCTTGCGGATGCCCTCATAGACGACATGGCGCAGCATCGCGAGCATCGGGGTGATACCCACCCCGCCTGCCAGCAGGACGGCGGGACGTGTCTCGCGCGCATCGATCGTGAAGTCGCCAGCGGGCGGGCGCGCCTCAATCACATCACCAACGTGGATAGTCTCGTGAAGGTGACGGGAAACCGCCCCCTCGCGCTTGACGCTGATCCGATAGACCCCGTCGGACGGGGCGGCCGAAAGCGTATAATTGCGAATGACCGGCTTGTCCTCGCCGGGGAGCGACACCCGGATCGGGAGATGCTGTCCCGCCTGGTGGGGCAGAAGGCCAGCGCCGTCATCGGGCTGGAGATGAAAGGAGCGGATCGAGCTGCTTTCATCGACGATCTTCGTCACCTTGAGCGGACGCCACCGGGTCGATAGCTCGGCTGCGCGGAGACGGTTGGCGGCTTCGTCCCAGTTGCCGGTCATCAGCGAACTTGGCGACCAGGGTTCCTGCTGCATGGCCCAGCGCAACGCGAGCGCGCCGCGCCGGCGCACGGTCGTTTGCGCCTTGAACGTCCAGAGCCGTTCCGCGCCTTGAAAGGCGGCGATCTCGGGGCTGTCGAAGATCACCTCGGCCGTGCCAGTCATCTGGAGCACGTCGCCCGTCGCATAATCGACGAAGAGCAACCCCGCTTTGCCATTCAGGTGGATGTTGCCGAGCGTGTTGAAGAACAGGTTGCCGTCGAAATCGGGGATGGTGAGGATGCCATCATCGGCCACACGGACGAAACCGGCATTCCCGCCCCGGTGGGAAGCGTCGACCTGCCGGCGATCGCGATCTGCATAGGAAGCTACGAAAAAGCTGTCCGCGCCGGCAATCATGGCGCGCGCCGAGGCATCGAGCGCGGACAGGGCCTCGACGTCTCCGGCATAGGGCGTGGCGGGATCGCGGGCGTAGCTGAAATCACGAAGCTGGATGTAACGGGGGCAGTTTCCGAAACTCTGGTCGACATCGACCCGGAAGCCGTGTTCGGCCTCGCCGACGAACCCGTTCATGCGGTTTCGCCGGCGCGTGTGCATCTCGATACCGAGCAGTCCGATGGGCTTGCCGTGCTGGAGGCCTGGGGCGGCGGGGTCGCTCGGGTCGGCGCTGGCTTCGATCTGGAGCGTGGTCGCGTCGGGGGACGTGATGAAGCCTGAGCGCCCCTCCAGGAACGTCGCCCATGGACCGCCTGCCTCATCGACACTGCCCAGCACGATGAAGGGGAGCTGCGCGTAAAACTCGCGGTGTTGATCGGGCATGTAGTCCCGGATCACCCGCTGGCCGACCGACGCCATGCGCTCCGCCACGCCGAGCTTCTCCTGAATGAAGCGCTCGCCCTCATGCCAGACCGGGAGCTTTGTGAGGTTCGCCGTCATCGATCTCGTGCCTCTTTCAAGGGCTGACGGGCGCACCATGGCGGCGCGCCCGCTGGAGGCGGCATGATTATGCCGCCAGGCCGACCGGGGTCTGCACGAAGGGCACGAAGCCCGGGAGAGCTTCGACGCGGCGCAGGAAAGCGTTCACCTTCGGGTAGCTCGAAAGGTCGACATTGCCCTCTGGGGCACGGGCAACGTAGCTGTAGATCGCAACATCGGCGATTGTCGGCTCCGCACCCACCAGCCAGTCAGCGTCCTCCAGACGGGCTTCGAGACGGCCGAGCAGCGTATGGGCGCGGCCGATCACTTCGTCAGCGTTGAACTTGGCGCCGAACACCGTGATGAGCCGGGCAGCCGCCGGACCATAGGCAACCTCACCAGCAGCCACGGAAAGCCAGCGCTGGACGGCAGCAGCGCCGCGCGCATCTTCCGGAAGCCAATCGGTCCGGCCGGCCTTCTTGGCGAGATAGACGAGGATCGCGTTGGAGTCGGCGACGACCACGCCGTCATCTTCCAGTACCGGCACCTGGCCGAACGGATTGAGCGCGAGAAACTCGGGGCGTTTATGCGCGCCGGCCTTGAGATCGACTTCGACCAATTCGTGGGGAACATTGAGCAGCGAAGCGAGCAGCACGGCGCGATGCGAGTGGCCCGACAGAGGATGATGATGAAGTTTCATGGCGAGATCCTGATTCTTGGTCGGGTCCATCCCGATCCGCAGCGCCATTGTGCTTCGATAGCGAAAGCGTGAGAACGACCCCTACCGACACTTCATTATTCCGCTCAGTGTAATGATGAGAGATGTTCTCAGATGCCAATCCGCACACCAAATCGCGGCGTGAACGCCCCTTCGGATCTGCACTGCCCATACCAACCCAACCCGGTAAGGTCGGCTCGTCAGCGGAAAAGCCGTCGTTCGCCAATATGCAACGCTGCGATTCTCGCCATCGCTGCGGCTGCTGAGCGAGTTCGCTGGCACTCTGCCAATCGGCGCAGTGATGAAGTGCATAGAGGCATAACCGCATTGCGGTGTGCAGACGCACACCATCAGACTCAAGGCGGTGTGAGCCGTCCTGCAGCGAAGTCGCGCGCGAGTGCGATAAAGGCTTGGAAAGCCGCGGAGGAATTGCGCCGGTTGGAATAGTAGAGGCACAAAGGCGCAAGGGGCGGCGTCCAGTCTTCAAGAATCCGCACCAGCCGTCCCGCCGCGATATCATCGCGGACATCGGGTTCCATGAGATAGCCGATGCCGACGCCATTCGTGACAGCGATGCGCGCCAGAGAGGCCTCGTCGAGCGTCATCGGCCCCTCGACGTCGAGCTGAAGTGGTTCGCCGTCCTTCTCGAACCGCCATCGGAGCAACGCGCCATTGGGAAGCCGCCCGCGAACGCAGGGGTAAGCAAGCAGTTCTTGGGGCACCTGGGGAATAGCTCTGTCTTTAAAAAAGCCGGGAGACGCGACGACCGCGACACGTTGCATCTGACCCAGCGGTATGGCGATCGCGTCGCTGGGCACCAGATCCGCACGTCGCACGCCCAGATCAAATCCCGCCGCCACGACGTCGACCAGCCGCCCCTCGGTGACGAGGTCAATATGAACCTGCGGGTAGCGTTGCATATAGGTCAGGACCAGCGGCACCATGATCTCGCGCGCGGCCGTTGCGAACGCATTGATGCGCAAGGTGCCGGCCGGCGTCTCCTGCTGCGACCGCGCCGTATCCATCGCCTTCTGGATGCCTTCGAACGCTGGTTTAATCTGCGCGACAAAGATCCGCCCTGCATGAGTGAGCGAGACGCTGCGGGTAGTACGGTTGAACAGACGCACGGCAAGCTCCCGCTCGAGCTTGCCCACTGCGTTGCTGATAGCCGTGGTCGATAAGCCGAGATCGAGCGCCGCCGCGCGAAACGAGCCGCATCGAACGATGGCGAGAACCGCCTCTAGCTCGATCAGCGAATGGCGCATCATTGTCCCGATATTCGTAACACTAGATGCCGATTTGTCTCGATTATCAGGCGAAAAGTCCATCGCTAAATAGATCTCATCACCATCGAGGAGATGATCATGTTAATGGACCTGCCAAAGCCGATCGCCGACTATGTCGAGGCGAACGCCCGTCTCGATATCGACGGCATGTTGAAGCCCTTTCAACGCGACGCCGTCTTCATCGACAACGGCAAGCATTTCGAGGGCCAGGCGGCGATACGCCAGCTGCTCGAAAAGGAAGTGATCCCGGTGAAGGCGATCTTCACGCCGGATACTGCTCAGGAAGAAGGCAGCCACGTCGTGGTCGAAGGCCCCGCCCATGGAAACTTCCCAGGCAGCCCGCTCCGCTTCACATACCGCTTCACGCTGTCGGACGGCGCCATCGAGACGCTGGAGGTCACGCTATGAGTTTCAAGGTTGATCCCACCGAGTTCGCCGGCAAACGCGTTCTCGTCAGCGGTGGCACGAAAGGGCTGGGCCGCGCCACTGTAGAGCGCTTCCTGGTCGGCGGAGCCCGTGTCATCACCGCCGCCCGCACGATCAGGGATCCCATGGAGGGCGTCGACTATGTGCAGGCGGACCTGACGACCGCCGAGGGCGGCGAGGCACTGGCCAGGGCGGCAATCGAGCGGCTGGGTGGAATCGACATTATCGCCCATGTCATCGGCGGATCGGCTTCGCCGGCTGGCGGTTTCGCCGCGCTGACCGATGATCATTGGCTTGCCGAGCTGAACCTCAATCTGCTGGCGACGGTCCGGCTCGATCGCTTGCTGATCCCGCAGATGCTCGAGCGGGGCCAGGGCACCGTGGTGCACGTGACCTCGATCCAGTCCGTCCTGCCGCTGCCCGAATCCACGACCGGCTATGCCGCCGCCAAGGCCGCGCTTAGGACTTACAGCAAGTCGATCTCGAAGGAGGTCGGATCAAAGGGTGTAAGGGTCAACGTCGTCTCGCCCGGCTGGATTATGACGGAGGCCACCGGAGACTTTCTCGAGATGCTTCGGTCTGCCAATGGCGGCACGGTCGAGGACGCACGTCAGTCCGTGCTTGGCGCCCTTGGCGGGATCTCGATCGGGCGCGGAGCCGAGCCCGAAGAGGTGGCCGACCTCATCGCCTACCTTGCCTCAGATCGTGCCGCCGCGATCCATGGTGCAGAGTTTGTCATCGATGGCGGAACCATCCGTACCGTCTGAGGGGCCGCCCGGAACTCGTCCTCTAGAAAACCGCTCAACGGCAGCTTCTGGCGCGAGCTGCCGTTCAACCTGTCTCACAGCAACGCCGGCTTTGTCCCAGCGCCCGTGCCCGGCGCGCCCCGGGCACGGGCGCCAGCAGATTCAGATCTCGGTGTTCTCGGCGAGCGCGAGTGCGTCTTCCACGTCGATCCCAAGATAACGCACCGTGTTCTCGATTTTGCTATGGCCGAGAAGGATCTGGACGGCACGAAGGTTACCGGTGGCCCTGTAGATGATCGATGCCTTCGTTCGGCGAAGTGAGTGCGTGCCATACTCGCTCCGCATCAGACCGACACCTGTCACCCATTCATCGACAAGCCGAGCATACTGGCGTGTGCTCAGGTGCCCATTATGATCGACCCGGCTCGGGAACACATAATCGTCCACCGTGCCGCCGCGCCGATCAAGCCAGGCCAGCAGGCTGGCTCGGGCATCCGGCAGCAACTCGAACTGAACGGGGCGCCCCGTTTTCTGCTGCATCACAATCGCCCGCGTTCGGATCTGGCCTCCGCTGACAAGGTCGCCGATCTTCATCTGCACGAGGTCGCAGCCTCGGAGCTTGCTATCGATCGCCAGATCGAACAGTGCACGATCTCGCAGGCGGCGGCGCTGGTTGAGGTAGAAACGGATTTCCCAAATCTGCTTTGGTTTCAGAGCCCGCTTTGCACCCACGGTCCTTCCAGCATTCCAGACCGCGCGCTTGGTGGCAGTGAGTTCTGTTCCAGGCATCTCCATGATCGTTCTCCAATGGCCACGGTGGCCATCTGCAGAACGCTTGCCGATGAGAATGCGCGGGACTTGCCCTGGGACTTACGCCGACCAAAATACGCCATTCCGATCCCGCGCTCTTTGTGGGGGCTCACGCCGAAAGCTGCCGGTGAGGCTCTGCGAAGCGGCGGGTCATCATTTCGGGCGTCGCCGCAGACGCCGAAATTAGTAAGGTCAAACCGGCCAACGAAGAAGGTGCCGGAGTGAATAGTTTCGCTTATCTTCGACTTTCGTCCTATAGACAGCTGCGCAGCAATCCCGGGGGCTGCCACCACGACTTCGAGATTGAGGTTGGAGCAACGAGAAGCGCCGTTGGCAGTGGACAAACTCCCTAACAAAGCACGCTAAGGGCATTCTCGAACTGCAAGTGAACGCGATCATCGACACGATCAAGGAGGTCGCGCTCGCCGCCCTTTCGAACAACCCGCACCGCCCGCTGATCGTGATCAGCGAAAGCGATTTCGACCAATAGAGCCGCTCTCCAGCATTCCCGCGACCCTTCAACATGTGACGCGCTGAGGCGCGATCATGGCGCGGAAGCGCTAGCAATCTGGGCCGCCACCGCATCGGCGTCTCCCGCTGCCTCATATCCCCAGCTTTGCTCGTCATATTTCGGAGACGCACCACGCAACAGGCCGACTAGGCTCGACGGATCGACCTTGGTATCGCTCCGCTTGAGCAGCGCGGCCGCGTCGGCGGTGCACCCCGCCTGCCCTTTGCTCAGGATTCCGCAGCTGATGGCCCTTGCGAGGACGAAGTCATAGGAACGCCGCACCTTGGTCCAGGTCGGCTCGGCATTTGCGGGGAGGAACCTATCCCAATCCGCCTTGGTCAGGCCCTTGCGGTTCAAGGCGTAGCTATACTCCCCGGTGAACCGCTCGGGATCCAAGCCGAAGTCGCGCAAGCGCTTGGTGAACCGCGCCATGTCGGTGCCGGAACTCTGGAAGAAGATCGATGCCGCCAGGATCGGCGCGATGCAGATCTGCTTGCGCGCGCCGTCCACCACGGTGAGAAGGGCCGGACCGACCGGCGCGCATCTGGCAACGACGACCTTCCATCCAGCAAATGCGGTGGCCTGCGCGGCTGGAAGGGTTCTGACGATCCGCTGGAACTCGGAAGCGAGCAGCGCCTCCATGCCGGGTCTTGCTGGCGTCCTGTCATATTTCGCGCGGATCGAGGGTCGCGCCGACACGCCGTCACCCCCCTGCGGTATCTGGCTATAGGGGTTGGGGGCTGGCTCCGGGTCGAGCGCGCTTTCATAATAGGCCTGCCAGTGCGCCAGTTCGACCGCGTGCCCCGCGTCGCTGTCCGGAGCAGGGCCGATAGAAGCGACGGTGGATCCGGGCGACGTGCATGCAGCGCACAGCAATGCGGGCAGGCAGACCGCTTGGACAATTCTGCCGGTCAACGGAAGGTCGGTCATGGTCATCTCTCGCTGGTCATGGCGTGATGCGATCAGGGCGTGCAGCTGGAGACAGCCGCTATCTGGAAAGCAGCTGGCGGACCTCCGCGATGCCCTTTTTCCGAGAGGTCGCCAGCTTGTCGCTCAAGTCCGCGAGCCGCCCGCGGGCAAATTCGAGATGCGCTTCGCGAAGCTGGGCGCTCGGCGCTCGGTCGGCCTGGCCGACAAGAGCGGCCGCCTCGCTCAGGATCAGCTGCGTGCCGGCGCGGGTCAGGCCTGTGGGAGCGGCGAAGAATTGCAAGAGCTCGGCGACCGCGAACTTCTGAACCACCTTGTCTGCCCAGCTAGGATCTGATTGGGAGCGACGAAACAACACTGGTCCCGTCACTACCATCGGGAAGGATCCGGGGGTGAAATGCACATCACCGCTATTGTCGTCCGGCTCGATCAGCCCGGTTTCTATGGTCGCAAATCCAGATTCCATCTCCGGCATCACTTATCTCCTGCGTTGGAGATGATCGCCAGGGTCTTCTCGATTCTCTTTTCTTCCTTCTTTGCATTCTCGAAGAAGAAGACGAGTGAGGTTGTCAGGGACGGTGTTAGCACCTTTGTTTTGTCTTCGGGGAACTCGAGCGTCAGTAGCTTGTCGGTCTGGCTGAGGATTTTGGCCGGAATGCCGGCTAGCGTGACGCGCTTGATCTTTTCGAGCTTCTCCCCTTCGACGCTCAGCGGAATCGGGCCGGGCAACTGAACACTTACGGGTTCATATTTGGAAATGGTTGGCGTGTCGCGGTCGGGCTTCGCCTCCGGCTTGCCGCACCCGCCCTCAGGCTTCGGGTCATAGGTCACGCTCGTCGCGCTTGGACCATAGGGGGTCAGCACGCTCACCTGGACAAAGGTCCCGCCGCCGACGATCTTCTCGTCGAGCGCCGGCACGTCGACCATGATCCCGCCCATGTCCGGGAGAACCGAAATCGTGCTTCCGTTGAGCTTCACACCACCGACGAGCACCGTGGAGGCGCGCCAGAGCAGCGGCCCCCTCAGGATGATGGTGGAAGCGCGACAGGCACTCACCTTCTGGTCGCGGAACACCTCGTCAGTTGGCAGTAGCGCCTCGCGTCGTGGCTCCACGCCACCCCAGGCGAGAAGCGAGGTAAACGCCGCGTAGTCCGCGTCGTTGCTGGGCATCGGAACGCGTATGCGTCGGGAAGCTTCGATCTGGACAGCGGCCTTCGAAGGCTTTTTCTCCAGAACGATCTCGCCCGATACCAACTTGCTTCTGTTCGGCGCCCAGGCGGTCAGGGGTTCGAGATAGAATTCCGGCCACCATGCCGGCAGTGAAAGATCGACGGTCAGATCATAGGTGCGCAGGCCCTGCTGAAGATCGATCTTGCCCTTGGGGTTGACCGTTGCGCGCGGCCCGAGCACCCAGCCAAACGTGTGCATGTCGCTGACGGAATATCCGACCGCAGTCGGGAGCCGTTCCAGCGTCTCCGCGCGTCCCATCGCTTGCCGCGAATAGCCGAGTGCGGCTTCGCCGGCGGCCCCGGAGCCTGGCGCGGAGGCGGCGATGCTCAATGCCAGGCCGAGACTGTTCGCCGAGCGAGCCACCGTCGACATCTGCTGCACTTGCTCGCGCGGGCCGATCTCATAGATTGCCACCCGGGGCTTCCGGTTCCAAAGCGTATCTTCGGCCCACGGCGCCAGATAGATCGACGGCGCATTCTGGAACAGCGTGTCGCGCGCCTCCGGCCCGCAGCCGCTGAACGCAGCCTTCGCGAAGGTTTCCTGGATTATCTGTGCGCGAACCGTGCGGGCGTGGATCGTCTGCAGGCTGGCGTCCTCCGGCAGATCGATCGCGACGCGATGCAGCAGCGCCTTCGCTGTCCTGTCGAGCGTGAGATAATAGTCGCCCGCCGCGATGCGCTGCTGAGATCGCACAATCGCGTCCTGTAGCTTATTCGCCTCGCTATAGTGCACTACGCCGTTCTTGTCCGCCAAGGGCGGAGGAAGAAGACCATATTCGCATTTTTTGATCAAAAGGTCTTTGCTGACCGTAGCGATGCGCTGCCGTGTCAACAGGTCATCGCTATCCTCGCTGGCTTGGCTGTTCTTCGACATCTGTCGGATCAGCTCCGAGAAGTCTGTGTAGGCAAGCGTACCGGCTCCGCCGAGCAGATATCGCGGCGCGACGAAAACCAGCGCGCTACAGGCAGTCTTTTCGCGCTTGAACACGTCCGCGCTGACGATCCCGCGGCATTGATCGGGAGATGTGCCGCCCGCGTAGAGATAATAGACGATTTCGAAACTGTCGCTTACCGCGCCCTGCAGCAATTCGAAATTGATCTGATTACGGACCTGGTCCTTGTCCTTCGTGACGCGATTGAGCAGCTCGTTCACATAGTTGAGCCATCCGCGATAGAAGCGGCTGCGTATCGCAGGCCCCGCCTCGGGGGCGACCACGCGCATCTGGACCACTCCCGGCGCCCTGCTCTTGCTGACATCCGGAATTACCGTTGCCTGGAAGTTCAGGCGGATCAGCGCGGAACCGCCGGAGTCATGCAGCTCGTCGAGGCTGGCCGCGTTGCGCGCGGACTTCAGCAAGTCCCGGTACGCCTGACGATCGCGGAAATCATCGAGCGGGCTTACCGAGACCGTTGCCGCCGCCGCCCCCTTGACCTCCTTGTTGAAATCATAGCTTGCAACCGTCAGCCGGTCGATCGCGGCCTTCAGCTGGTCCGCCGCTGAGACGCCCGAGGACCCCGTCACGGCCGGATCCGCCGAGAGCTTGCCAAGGTCGCCATTCACCAGATCGACCTGCGTTGCGAATTTCTGGCGGGCGAGCTCCGCATCGCGCCTCAACTGCTCAAGCTGGAGCTGCAACTTAAGCGTGTCGATCTCCTGCTTCAGCTCGCCGGTTTCGCCGGCCTGCTTGTAGGAGAGCGCAGAGGTTGGATCGAATTTCAGGCCAAGGGCGGCAGAGACCGCCGTGATCGTCTCGATTTCCCGCAACATCTCAGGCTTGAACGGGGCGTCCTCGCTCTTCCTGATTAGCCCATCGATCCAGTCAACATCCTTGCGGCGCTCATCAATGAGCGCCTCGCGCCGATACATTTTCGGATCCGAGATCGTGATGGTGCCGGCCCGCGGCCGGGCGGACCAGTCAATTTCCGTCGCGTCCTGCCCGAAGGGCGTCGCGCACCCGGCCAGCAAGGACAAGCTCGATATACTGCAAAACAGGGCCGGGCAGCTGCTGTTTTTCATCATTCCTCCCCCAGGAATAATCAGTTCACAGACCAGGTCGCCTTCTCGACCGCCGATGCTGAAAGGCGCGACGAAGGCGATAAGCATTTCAAGGACGCACTGTCACCGCGATGAGATTTACTGGGCCGACAGCATGGAAACAGCATTCGGACTAACCAGTCCTAATTGCCCACCGTGCGCACAATACTCGTGCATCGATCGATTGGTGCCGACAACTAACCTACACCGATTTTCGCGGCATACCAGATCGCGCAACGGACTGGCGCAGATATATTGCATCCAATTTAGTCAGATTGACGCTAGGCTGACGGGAATTGTCCTGCGCGAATAGGGATGGACTGGTTCCAGTGCTGTTCGGCCGCGTCTAGGCCGCATCATCAGCGCACGGAGTCGGTGGACGGCGGCCAGCTCCAGCTCTGAAGCGGATGGAACGGGCCGCCTTCCCGCATGTCCGATAGCGGCTTGCCGTACATGCATCGGCGGCCATCTTCCGTGAGGCGCTAGCCGATCGCGCCATGTCGGTCGGGCCCAGTTTCCAGCAAGCCCAGCTCGGTAAGCCGTTTGAGGGTGACGGTCTCCGCCCCAACCGGAAGCTACACGCGGACGCGCTAGGCCAGAGGATCGATCTGCAGGTCCTCAAGCAGCGCCCGCTCGCGCGGGTACGCGCGACGATCGCGGCGAGAATCCACCCGAGCTGCATATCCCGGATGAGCGCGAGCAAGCTATCGGTGAGAATGTCTACCGCGCGCTCGACAAGCTCAAGCGCACACCAGAGGCAAGGGAAGATGAAGCTATCGACAGCACCGCCCTGCTCGCCTAGCTCGTCGACGTGCGCGAACGTTGCAAGCGGGTCGGGCGCACGACCGCAGGCGCGGACGGCGTATGGCCGAACGAAGCTGTTCGCGACGCGCTCTAGGCTTGCGGCGGCGATCGAATGATCCGGAGCATGGGGATCGGTCTCTTCAACAACCGTAGCGCGATGTGGCGGGGGACAGGCGGCGAGCACGAGCGCAATCTGGAATCGAAGTATCGTGCCTCTTCGCGGCAGCTCCAGGCAGATCATCCGGTCACCGCGCGGATGCTCGATCATGTCGCTGAGACTTATGATGGACAAGCAGAATGGCACGATACCGACGAAGCGGTACGCCGCCGATTGACGCGTCGATGACGGGATCAACCAAGGTCGCGATACCCGTCCAAGCGTGAAGTCGCGCGGTCTACATTCGCCATATTTTCAGAATCAGACTGTCTGCTGTGCGGTCTCAGACACCGAGATCGCCTCGGGCACCGGCGCCTGGACAATTTTCACACTGGCCCTGGCTCACCTTCTCAAAGGTTGAGCTTCCGAGTAAAAACCCAAAACGGCTTAATGTTTATTTGTTGCCGAAACGATTACCTTATAGCATAGTCCTGATGAATACTTGAGGGCTCGACATTGGCCGACGGTGAGCATCAGCTTGAGTTGACGCTTCCGGGCGTACCTGCGGTTCAGCGCACCAGCAAGTTATGGATAATCGCTCCAGAAAGCCAGGTTGCGCCGCGCGATTCAGAAGATGGCGATGCGCCCTGGATAAGCCACGCGGCACGCCATTGTTTCGTCAGTGCGGACCATGGCATCGATGCGCTCGGCCCCTCCGATCTCTTGCTCGTTCGATGCGATAAACCGGAACAGTTCCGGTTGCTGGTTCCGGACGGGCTCGTTTTCGGGGAGCAGGAAAAGTTCGATCTCGCCCGCTGGATTGAACGTGCCCTTCGCCGCGGAAGCCTGTCGGGGGTCAGGGCGCAGCCGATCGACCAGTTGACCTGTCTCAGTTTCCAGCGCGGAGAGACATTGCCTCGCGGCGCCGAACGCCATCTACGCAGCCGGCTGGAGCGCGCGTTGGCGCGCCTGGGTAACCCCAGCGATGATGCATCACCGTCCGAAGCTTTGCACGAATATCGAGTCGCCCGGCGACTTCTCGATTCGCGAAGCCACAATGCTCTGGATGGTCTGCTTCGCAACGCCAGCGCCGGCGTGCTCGGGCGCGTTCACGCGGTTACCGGGGCGATCGACTACGGGACCCAGTCACGAGCACAGTTCGCAAGCGCGAGGAACCTCTATATTAAGGCTGGCCTCTTGTCCGAAGCGCGGACCGCGTATCAGAACAGCAGTACGCAGACGGCGCGCTTGCAGGGTTGTCTGCCATTCTATCGCGAACAGCCGGACTCGCCTATCGACGATCGTGCGGTGGAAATCACTCCGGTTGTCGCCATGGCGATTTTGCTTCCTGCCATCATACTGCCTCCGATACGCAAGCGACCGGCGGTGCCGCACTATGTCAGCGCCGGTAAGCTCCATGTTCGCGATATGCATCTTTGTCGCATCGTGGCCGGGGATCGGTCCGGACGCCGCAAGTTGGTGGCCAGGGTTGCATCCGCTCCAGGCGGTTTCGCAATTAGTGCCGGCCATGTCGATGCGATGACCGCGCTCTTGCGTCTCACGACGATCAACCCACTCTGCGACGACGTGCTCGCAATGACTTTCTCGTCGCCCTCGCTCGATTTCGACGAACCGCTTTTTATTGCGGACTCCGGCCGCACCGCCCGGGTGTTGGCGCGCCCGACCCGGGCGGGTCCGCATGATATCGGCATCAGCATGCACATGTCGGACGGGCGTAGCTCGACATTGCCTTTCTCAATTCCGGATAAGATCGAGAGACAGATCACATATGTCTAGTGGGGGATGGATTAGCTCAAGTTCGCAGAAAGTAATGGTAATCGCGGCCCAAGGGAGCAAGATTCTTTATTCGGGAGACCGGCTGAAGGACAAAATCTTGGCCGACATTTCCGGCGATGCTTTCGAGGACGCTCTGACGGACCTTATGACCGCCATCGATGGCTGGATTACCACGTCGGACGATCTCGAATATCGGGGATCCGATGAAATCGATCTCGCTCTCGCCGAATTGTGCAATGCCGGCGCTGCAGCGTTCACGGCCCTGGCAGGCCCCGATCCGCAGAGGCTACGCGACCTTCTGCGAGGCGTCGTCTATCTCGAGGTGAAGGTCGAATCCAAGCACATCCCTTGGGAGTTCCTTTATCTCGGCGCGGCCGACGAAGCCGTCGACCTCGAGCTTTTTCTCGGCAGCCAGATGGTCGTCGGCCGGCCTAGTGCGAACAATGAGGAATATACCAACACACCCGGCGGCTCCAACGACATCGAAGATCCCGCGGATGCCTCCAAGTTCCGGGTTGGCGTGATTGAGGATAACACCCTCGCGAGTGCGAGAAGCGGAGCGGAGAGAGAAATTTTCGTTGCCGCAGGCCTGCCTTTCAGGCTGATGACGGAGCTCACCAGGCCAACGGATATTGATATTCTCAAGGAATTCCTCCTTAGGTCTCCGTTTCTCACGCATTTTAATTGCCATGCGGAAATCGACAGCATTCACGCGGGATACAGTGTCCGGATGACTAACCGGTTCAAGGTTACGCGCCGCCAAATGTCAGACGTACAGGTCTGGGAAGACAGTGTGATCTTCCTCAACTGTTGTCATGGACACGGCATGCTGCACCGCTCGACCGAAAACACTTTGGCGAATACCTTTGCGCGCAAGAATGTTGGAGTCGTCATTGCCGCTACCCATCGCATCCTTGATTCCGACGGGACCCGTTGGGCGAGCTACTTTTACGAGGCCTTGCTGGCGGGGCTTGCGATAGGACCTTCAATTCTGGAGGCACGAAAGCGGATGATCGCCGATACCGGCAATCCGTCTTGCCTTGTGTACAGCTTCATCGGGCAGTACAATTTGACCCTGGGGAGTATCGCGTTAGATTTCGCGGCATGAATCTCATCCAGACTCTCGAAGCGGAGCAGATCGCCAGGTTCAACGCGGTGAAGACTATTCCGGAGTTCCGCCCGGGTGACACGCTGAGGATCGGCGTCAAGGTGGTCGAGGGCGAGCGCACGCGCGTCCAGAAGTTCGAGGGCGTATGCATCGCGCGCTCCCACAAGGGGATGGGTTCCAACTTTACCGTGCGCAAAATTAGCTTCGGTGAGGGTGTCGAACGCGTTTTCCCGCTCTATTCTCCGAATATCGATTCGATCGTGGTCGTGCGCCGCGGCGTCGTACGTCGGTCAAAGCTCTATTATCTGCGCGGACGTACCGGCAAGTCAGCTCGGATTGCCGAAGCGCGGGATGTTCAAGCGCGGAATTACGGTGTCAGAAGTGGCGACTTTGGCGGGTATCTTAGTGACGGCCGCAGTTACCTGATCGGCGACCAGGACAATCCTCCTGAGAGACCACGAGAGACGGAGCCGGTCGCGCAGCTCGCATTTCTCATCCAGCAGTTGGACTCTCTCCTGCCGCTTGCGCGCCACAGCGCTTTGAAGAGGCTTATGGGATTGCTCCCGATTTCTATCAACGCGTCCGACGAGGGCGCTGAGGAATACGCCATTCAGCTGCGGCGTCTCCGCGGCCGACTGCTCAGAGCGATTATACACGACATTCATAATCCCAACGCTGCACGCTACGCGGGCCTCGCATTGGCCAAGGTCATCAGACCCGCGCACTATCCCGACGATTTGAGCAGCGAACTGGTCGAGCAGCGGGCGCTGAAGGACCTGGAAAGCTATGCCAAATTGCGAAGACTCGACTATTTCTACTCCGTCGATCCGCATAAGATTAGTGATCGGCTGGCTCGAATTGAGGCGAGATTATGGAATCGACTTCCCTTTCGCTTGAACGGTGAACTGCCAAGGCTGCGCGAGGACGATTCGTTCACCTCAGACACCACAATATCGATCCGCTCGGACTATCTGACAGTCATATATCACCGGCCGACGCATGCAGAGGAGGAGCTGGATGGTCAGATGATCGGCACGGTCCTAGAAGTCGAACTCGACAAGGAGCGAGCCGAGGGGCGAGATCAGTTTCTAGTCGACATATTTGTCGGGGACCGCTTGCTCGAGCAGCACACCTTTCACCGGCATCAGCTGTTTGAGCCGTGATCGGACATTGACGAGGTGGTTTCGGCGCCGGGCTCATCCCCAAAGGCGACAAAAGGATTGTCGTCATCCAGCCAGGCGAATCCCCTGACGTCTCTTTCGTCGGTCGCGTCCTGGAACCTGAGTGCCGAGGTTACGGTCTCGTCGAGGATCAGCCCGCCCTCGAATTTAATTTTGCGCACCTCGATGCCGAAGATCAAAGCAGAATCCGCCACAAAGGAAAAAGCTTGTGTGGCTTTGCGCTCAAGCTTCAGCCCGAAATCCGCTTCCAACTGGTTGGCGACCTGCGCAGTGATGCTGATCTGTTTGCCGTTCTCGTCAAACAGGTCGAATTCAATGCCGCGGGCACGCCAGACCGTCGAAGCGATGTAGAAGTTGCGACCTTCATAGGCGGGATTGGGAGTCGCGCGCCCACTACGCAAATCCTCCAGGAGTTCGTCTAGCCCGACAATCGCGGATCCAGCGGGCGCTATCAGGCGCATCGTCAACGACGAGCAACCAAGTGACGCCAGCCCCGACTCCGCGGCCCCGTTTTCTACGCCCAATGGCGCAAGCATCGCGCCCGCAATCCTCGCACCCCACCAGATATCGACCTTGTCGGAGACTTTGAGGCTGACCGATTTGAACGTATGCCGCGCCAAGACAGCAGGACTTGGGTCGACTCCCATCACAGGCGCCCAGGACGCCCTGCGCGCCCCTCGTCCATTGGCATCAGACAGGATGAGATCCCCGGGGGATAAGTCATCCCGAGGCGGAACGATCAAATTGATGCCTTTCTTGATCAGCTCGGCAAGAAGCGCGTCTGAACTTGACCTGGCGCAATTGAACATATCACCCACCCCTTTGGCCCATCCTGTGCGATGGCCCGACGATTACCCGATGATACGATCGCCGTCGATGTGGCAAATGCCAGCATCTAATTAGGCGCGATTTCGGTTGGCATCTTTCCGCTGCCTGGGCCATGACTTCAAGCGCGAAGCTGGCGGCCCTCGCCGTCAAGATCTACGATCTTACTACTCTTCGGTCCTACTCCTGCGCCACACAGCTGCTGTCGAAAGCGTATTGATGCCGGAGGGGATTAGAGTCCGCAGCGGTGTGTTACAGGGTTGAGGGAGTTCCCCCTTTTCTGAAAATCATGGCTCCGCACCTTGATTAGATCGTCGGAGTCGACACCGTTAGGAAAAGGCGGCGAATAGAGGTCGGGCGGCCCCGGTCGGCAGGGTCGCACCCTCGGCCGGCGAAGCGTACCGCCGCTTCCGCCAATAGGGTCTCACAAAGGCTGTCCAACGTCATCCGGTCGGATGATCGTCGAACGTCGTGTTTTGACAACAGCTGCCATTCGACATGTCGCATTCGAACGTCAGGAAAGTCCCAATGTCGGTCGTGCGGTGGCGCTCAGTACTGGATGAGGGAATGGCGACTTCAAGATCGTGCGGATGCGTCCGGTCCTCCCCTACTGGACACGGAGTCGTGATGGCGGTTCCCCAAACCGCGAGGACTTCTCGCCGCAAAGCCAAGAATGACGTCCGCTTGTACGCGGCGATTACCTTGTCGGGCACCACGTGCGCGAGTGCCGCTTCGGCAACGGGATCGGGAATTGTTGGCATCATTTCTGCGGCCTAATCCCGGAATGAACTGCGGAACCCGTGGACAGTGAACGGCACCTCGGCGCTCCTCAGAACCTTGGTGATCGTCATGTCGGAAAGCTGACCGCCTTTCCGCGCCGGAAAGATCAGGTCTTGCGGCTTACGTGAAATCTCCTCGAAGCGCCGACGCAATAGATCGATTGCAGGCTGGTTGAGCGTGACAGTATGTGCCAGCCGATTCTTCATCAGGGTCGGCCGGTCGATTCCAATTTCCTGCATCAAGATCGACGTGGGACCATCGCGCGGATCGAACCTCGCCAGACCTTGCGGCGGTGAACAACAGAAACATCAATGCATCTCGACCAGTGGTCTGAGGGCCTTCATCAAATCTGCTACGAGGCTCGGAACTTCGGCATAAGGCATGGCAGAGAAGTTGCTGCCGCTAGCCTGCCGCGCGAGCCCCAGAGTAACCGCCTTCGACGGAGCCTCATTCGCTCTCCAGCCTTTGGATTGGGCGTAGTTGAGGACAGTGCCAATCCGCTGGCGAACCTTACGGGCCATGGACGGAATCCTCGTCCAGATTGGCGCCAGCATGTCACGTATGACAGCGGCGTCGATCGTATCGACCCCGCGATTCCCGAGTGGTCCAAAGGCGTGTTCCTCCAGCGATGACAGAAAGGCCGCAGCATGCTTCGGCGCCCAGCCCGATTTCAGTTCTTTGTGGGCAGCTTTCGTAGCTTCCTTGAAGGTGCGGATAGGCCAGCGATCGCGATCCCGCTCCGCGATCGGATCTCGCCCATTCAACACATGCTTGCGAAGTTCTGCCGCTTTCTCGCGAGCTTCTGCCAAGTTTAGCGCGGCTATGGAACCAAGGCCGATGTCTCTGCGCTTGCCGTCGCGCTGAACCCGCAAAAGCCATGATCTGCTTCCGGAACTCTTCACGAGGAGGTATAGTCCACTACCACCGTGCCGGCCGGGCTTGGCATTTCTAACGCCGATTGCGGTCAAGCTGCCCATTTCTGTTCCCTCGTTCGTTCCCACACTTCGCGTTGGATGCGATGATGCAATTTGGGAAAACATGAGGATTAGCTTCGCAAAAAATCTTTGTTTCTTAAAGGCTAATGGCCATCCGCGGCTTTCCCGAGACGAGGAATATAGGGCTCACGCGGCATCCAATTTTCCCTCAAATTCAGCGCTCTGCAGCGAACGCAGCACAACTGCTGCAGAGTGGCAGCGAATCGCTTGCGTCTGGAGAATCGCCTGGGAAAGAGGGGCGCGATCCGGATTGGACCGCGCCCTTCGGTTCTCAGTAGAAGGCGCCGTAGATCACATCGACCACGCGGCGCGTGCGCACATTGACCAGCAGCAGGTCTGGTCCGTAGCGCACCCAGCGATACCCACGCGGCGGCGCGCCGAGGCCGAGATCGTACCAGCCGTCATAATAATAATTGTTCGACAGGAAGAGCAGCGGCAGCAGGCCGCCGATCGACCAGCGCTGGTAGCGATAGCCGGGCGGATAGCGGAACGGCGGCCGATGGATCGGCCGGAACTGCGGCGGGCGGCCGATGCCGGGACGGTGCGGCGGGCGTGCGACGGGCGGGCGCGGGTTCGGCGGGCGCACCACCGGCGGGCGCGGCGCGGGCGGACGAACACCCGGCTGGCCCGGATTGGGCCGGCCCGGACCGCCAGGGCCGCCGGGACCGCCATGATGCCCGCCGGAGGGCGGTCGCTGGCCGGACTGGCCGGGCGGACGATCGCCTGGCCGGTGCTGCTGCGCCTCGGCGATCGCCGGTGCGAGGAGAATCGCCATTGCGGCGAGGGAAGTCAGCTTCTTCATGCTTGCTTCTCCGACTTCGAGAAAATCCCACCCCCGAAACGATTTGCCGGCAAAAAGGCTGCGTGCGCTCAGCGCCCGGCGCGGCTCTTCATCAGCGGCTGGATGCGCGTGCCGAAATTCTCGACCCCTTCCAGGAAGTCGTCGAAGGTCAGCAGCACGCCGCCGGTGTTGGGCACTTCGGCCATCTCGTCGAGCATCCGGGCGACGCTTTCATAGCTGCCCACCAGCGTACCCATGTTGATGTTCACCGCGCCTTCGGGCGCCGCGAGCTGGCGGACATTGGTGGTCGGGTTGTTCTTATCGGCCGCGCCCTGGTCGATCAGCCAGCGCACCGCGTCGATGTCGAGGCCGTCGCGATAGGATTGCCACTTGGCCATCGCCGCCTCGTCGGTCTCGTCTGCGATCACCATGACCAGCACGAACACCTTTACGTCGCGCCCGGTCTTCGCCGTGGCTTCGGCCAGCCGCTCGTTGTTGAAGGCGAAGGCGGTCGGCGTGTTGACACCCTTGCCGAGGCAGAAGGCATAGTCCGCCCATTTCGCCGAGAAGGCGAGGCCCTCGTCCGACGAGCCGGCGCAGATGATCTTCATCTCGCCCTGGGGCGTGGGACGAACGAGGCAATCGTCCATCTGGTAATATTCGCCCTTCAGGTCGCTGCGCCCGGTCTCCCACAGCTCGCGCAGGATCTGGGCATATTCGTCGAGCATCTGGTAGCGGTTGCGGAAATGCTCGTCGCCCGGCCACAGCCCCATCTGGCTGTACTCGGGCCGCTGCCAGCCGGTGATCAGGTTGAGCCCGAACCGGCCATGGCTGATCGAATCGATCGTGTTGCACATCCGCGCGGCAAAGGCCGGCGGGATGACCAGCGTCGGGCAGGTGGCGTAGATCTTGATCTTCTCGGTGACCGCGGCGAGCCCGGCCATCAGCGTGAAGCTCTCCAGGCCATATTCCCAGAACTCGGTCTTGCCGCCAAAGCCGCGCAGCTTGATCATCGAGAGCAGGAAATCGAGGCCGTGCTTCTCGGCTCGCAGCGCGATCTCCTTGTTGAGATCGAAGCTCGGCATATACTGCGGCGCGTTCTCGCTGATCAGCCAGCCATTGTTGTTGATGGGAACGAAGACGCCGACTTCCATTTTTATTCCCCCAGAAACTCGAGCACCCGGACTTCGAAGCCCGTCGGATCGGTGACGTTGCAGGCGTGCCCTCCCCAGGGCATGCGGACAAGCTGCGCCCGTGGAATGACTTGCGCAAGCTGCTCCGAGCAGCTCGGCGGCACCAGCGCATCGTCGTCGCTGACGAGCAGCAGCACGGGCGCGGCGAGTGGTGTTGTTTCCAGCCGGTCGATCAGGTCGAATTGCAGCGCTGCGAGGATGCGCGCCTCGACCATCTCGGCCGGGAAGCTGGCGACATGGTGCCGGGCCTCCTCGTCCAGCCGGGCCGTGTTCTCGGAGATCCAGCGGGGCGGGAAAAGGAAGATCGGCTGGGCATCGACATATCTGCCGGGGCCATAGGCGCGCAGCAGCGCCAGCCGGGCATCGAAGCAGCGCCTGGTGTAGGGATCGAGCCGGCCCCAGCCATTGACCACCACCAGCCTGTCGACACGCTCCGGAGCATCGAGCGCAAGGCTCAGCCCGCCCATCCCGCCGATCGCATGGCCGAGGATCGATGCCCGTTCGATGCCGAGCGCGTCCATCAGCCGCGCGATATCCTCGCCGATGCTTTCGATCCGCGGCGTGACGGTGCGGTCCGAGCGACCGGTGCCGCGGTGATCGTAGAGGATGACCCGGTGCCGCTCGGCCAAGGCGGGCAGGTTCGGTCGCCAGTAATTGCCCGATCCGCCCATGCCGGCAGAAAGGATCAGCGGCGGGCCGCTGCCATGGTCCTCATAATAGAGCCCCGCCGCCTCAGGCATCAGCCGATATGGGCCACCGAGGCGATCTCTACCAGGCAATCGGGCTTCACCAGATCGGCTCTGATGCAATAGCGCGCCGGCTTGGCGCCGGGGAAATACTCGGCATAGATCTGGTTGAAGACGGGGTAATCGGCGAAATCCTTGAGGAAGATGTGGTTCATCGCCACATCCTCCAGGGTCGCGCCGGCCGCTTCGAGCGTGGTCTTGATGACTTCGAGGATGTGCCGGGTCTGCCCCGCCGCATCGCCGACATGGAGAACGATGCCGCCCTCGCCCAGCGCCAGCACGCCCGAGACATAGACGGTGTTGCCTGCCTTCGCCCCGGCCGAATAGGGCGCGATCGGGGTGGGGAACTGGGGCGGGTTGATCGGTTCGAACGGCATGCGACTACTCCTGGGGTAACTGGCCGAAGCTGCCGCAGAAGTCGGCGGTGGTGGAGACCCAGCCGAAGAACTTCTCGACATTGTAGACAGTGGCTTCCTGCATCATCGGCGGTCCGAGATGATGCGTCGCATCCTCGAGCATCACGCCGAAATATTCGAGGTGGAAGCCGTCGCGCAGCGTGCTCTCGACGCAGACATTGGTGGCGATGCCGACGAAGACGATGTTGCGGATGCCCCTCGATCGCAGCGTCGAATCGAGCTGCGAGTTGAAGAAGGCGCTGTAGCGGGTCTTGTGGAGGCGGATGTCGCCGGATTTCGGCGTCAGCGCGTCGACCAGCTCATAATCCCAGGTCCCGCGGGCGAGCAGCTTGCCGCTGAGCTCGGGCCTGGCACGCATCGTCTTCAGCGCATTGGACTTGTGCCAGTTGGGCGAGCCGGGGCCGCCCGCCTCGACATAATCGGGGTCCCAGCCATTCTGGAGATAGATCACCGGCATGCCTGCCGACCGGGCGGTGTCGAGCACCGCGGCGATCTTGTGAATCGTCCCCGCCGATCCGGAGATGTCGAACCCGGCCTGATCGACATAGCCGCCGGGCGAGGCATAGGCGTTCTGCATGTCGATCACGACGATCGCCGTTTCATCGGCGCTGACCCGGATCGGTTCGGGCCGGGCGGGAAGCGTGACGATGCGCGGGCCGGAAAGGTCGCGGCCTACCGTGGGTTCGCCTGTCATTTCGGGGAGTGTTCCCGAGAATGGCGCGGCGCACAAGTCCTACATCGGTTGCCGCGCCGACTCGCCGAAGTGCACCAAGTTCACGCCGGGAGAGGGTTTTCGCGGCGCGAAAGTTGACACACTTCCCGCAAACGCTGCGCATCTCGCAACTTCCTTGCGCGGGCGGGGTCCTATTCTTCCTACGGTATCAAAGAGCGGTCGGCATTGGTTCCGGCCGCCGCAGCCGAGCAGGCAAAATCCTACATTGCAAGGTTGAGCCAGCAGAGGACGATGCCAACCATCGTCATCCCCGCGAAAGCGGGGACCCATCTCCAGGACGATCCAAGCACGAACCGGCTGTATTTGCCGATAGTGCGCGAGATGGGTCCCCGCTTTCGCGGGGATGACGGGTGGGCAGGAGGCCTAGCTCGCCTCCGCCAGCAGCGCCGCCGCCTTGGCGCCCGCCCAGTCCATCTCACCCGAGACGCGCCAGACTTCCTTGCCGGCGGAATCGTAGAGGATCGTGGTCGGCAGATTGGCTTCCATGCCGAGGCTGAACGCCGCGTCGATGTCGGTCCAGGGCTTCAGATGCTTGAAGCCGGCCTTGGCGAAATAGGGATCGACGGATTCGCGTCCCTTGAAGTCCTGGCTCAGCGTGATCACCGGCAGCGCATCGCCCTTCTGTCCGGCGAGGGTATCCAGCGTCGGCATCTCGGCTCGGCAGGGGATGCACCAGGTCGCCCAGAGGTTGAGCAGCACCGGCTTGCCCTTGAAAGCGGCCAGTGTCGTCTTCTTGCCCTCCGGATCGGTGAAGGGCGTCGAAGGTGCCGCCTCGCCCTTGTGGCTGCGATCGACCTTGCCCTTGTCCGCCGGCGCTTCCGCCGCCGCAGGGGCACCTGCGGCCGCATTGGCCGCCGGCATAGTTTCGT
>Ga0209257_1001079_pt1 | contig 35790 bp, 27 predicted proteins | sample AraplaCvi_mCL_r2_FD_184277 | JGI IMG/M metagenome (GOLD analysis project Ga0209257, IMG submission 184277) | Arabidopsis root microbial communities from North Carolina, USA - plate scrape MF_Cvi_mCL_r2 (SPAdes) (version 2) | ecosystem: Host-associated > Plants > Roots > Endosphere | place: USA...
TCCGCTTCATCGACGTGTCGGCCTGGCAGTTCGTCGATCTGAAGCAGGACCTCGTCACGGGCGATGTGCTGCGCACAAACGCCAACGGCCAGTTGGCCATCCTCTTCTCCGACAGGACGCAGGTACGTCTCGGTCGCAATTCCTCGCTCGTTGTCAAGCAGATTACCGCCAGCACCAACGCGGACACCGTTTTGGAACTCCAGTCCGGCACCATCTGGGCGCGTGCGGAACGCGGTGGGCCCGGCGTGCAGGTTCAAACGCCGGCGGCAGCCGCGGCGATACGCGGCACCGACTGGACGATGACCGTGAAGGGCGACCAGACTTCCCTTAATGTACTGGAAGGCGTTGTACAGTTCAGCAATCCTCAGGGCAGCGTTGAGGTGCGCCAGGGTGAAGGGGCAGTTGCCTCGATCGGTCAGGCGCCGCGCAAGATCGTGATCGTCGATTCGGATGACCGGGAGCAGATGCTGTTCTTTCTGCCGCCGCGCGAGGCTTTCGAGCGGATGCCGCCATCGGCCCAGCCGGTCGCGGAAATGCGTCGTAACGCGGACCGGATCATGGCAATCCCCGCCGAACGCCGCAGCACGGAGGACTGGGTCTCGCTCGCGGAAGCCCAGCTTTCGCTCGAGGGACGCCAGAAGACGCGGCAGACGCTCGCCATGCTCAAGGGTCGCCATCTCTCCGCCGCCCAGCAGGCGCGCGTGACCCTGATCGAAGCGGTCCTTACCGCGAGCGAGACCCGTTACGCGGAAGCCGCCAAGCTGTTCGAGAAGGCACAGCACGGTCTCGATGCCAAACGGAAGGGCATTGCACTTTACGGCGGCTATTACGCCCGCGCGCTCGCCGACCCCAATCGGGTAGAGGCGCTGCCGCCCCAGGTGGGCGGATCCGACGGCGCCTTTCTGCGCGCCTATGCGCTGGGTTTCCTGCAGGACCTGAAGGCGGCGATCAAGGTGCTGCATGAGGCGGAACGGCAATATCCGGAGGATCCGGAACTGCCCGCCTATCGCGGCTGGCTCGCTGTTCTGCTGAACGACCGCGCGCAGGCGGAAGAGGCGCTGAACCGGTCGCTCTCTATCGATCCCGCGGAGCCGACTGCGCTTGAGGCACGCTCGCATTTTCGCGCCGGTTTCAAGGGCGACTACGAGGGCGCGCTCGCCGATCTCGAAGCAGCCATCAAGGTGGCGCCCGGCGGCTCGACCACCTGGAACGCGATCGGCAACGTGCAGGCGGCGCGGAACGCCAATCGGGAGGCCGAAGCGGCGTTCAAGAAGTCGATAGAACTCGATCCGCAGGACCCTCTCAGCCACGCCAACCTAGCCCTCTTCTATCTCGACATCGGCCGCATCAAGGATGCAAAGCGCGAGATCGACGCGGCATTGGCCATAGACCCGGCGTTCGACATCGCGCTCGTCGCCCGCGGTCGCTACTATCTGCAGACCGGGGAGCTGGACAAGGCGGTCGACGACTTGCTTGCGGCGAGCGTTGCCAATCCCGGCTATTCGCAGGCGCAACTGCTGCTTGCCGCAGCGAACTACGAAAAAGGCGACCGCGTACCGGCGGAGCAGGCAACGGAAAGTGCCGAACGGCTCGACGACAACGACCCGGTGATTTCCGCCTTGCGCACGGCAGTAGCGATCGACAACTACGATTCGGAAGGCGCCATCCGCAATGCCCAGGAATATCTGCGTCGATCGAGGGCGCGCGGCGGCGATTTCACCTCGCTTGGCGCCAACCAGCAGGCGGGATCGACGCTGAACGACGCATTTCGGCTGCAGGGCATGAATGCCTGGGGCGAGTATTACAGCGACGCTGCGTTCGATCCGTTCGCGGGCACCGCCTATATCGACCAGAGCATCCGCGGCAGCGCCAATCCCTTCGTCAACAACTACTTCTACGGCGACGACGTCATCACCAATACCCCGAATGGGCAGGCGTTCTCGTCCTTCCTGCAGGGCCTGATGCTCGAACCACATATCATTTCCGGCCGCTCGCGCTCCGCCAACATAATCAGGCGGCCATTCTTCGAAGGCTCGATCGGCGGCGGCATCAATATGGCGGGGGGCGAACACGATTATATCGGCGAGGGAGACATCCAAGGGTATAGCAATCTGCCGTTCCCGATCAGCTTCTACGGGAATTTGCGGTGGCAGAGGGTGCCGGACAGCCGCGATATCGGAGCGCTGACGGATCTCGACACGGAGAACAAAATTTTGGGCGGCAACGGCTATCTGACCGCCAGTCCCACCCCCTATGACCGATTTGTTCTCTACTACAATGACGCCAAGAGTGAGTCGAACCGCGACTTCGCATTCGACGCCGATCCCTCAGGGCTCTTTGGTCTCGGGCCATTGGGGTTCACCGTTCCTTTTATCAGCCAACAGAATGTTTCGGGAAGAGCCGTCAATGGCGGTCTGGGTTGGAGCCATACGTTTGGCTATCAGAATGTACTCAATGCCGCTTTGCTCTACAGCGGCATCGAAACAAAAGACCGGCAGTATGGAGAGTTCGATTTTTTTGGCTTTCCTATCCCCGTGGGAATTCAAACCGACACATTCCGCCAGGACGCTTATGTCGCGGCAATCAATCATACTGTCGGATCAGACAATCTGACGTGGCGGTATGGGATCGAAGGCGGTTGGGTTGATTCCCGCCAATCTCAAGTCTATGAAAATCTCGTTCCCATCGGTTTGATCCCGCCAGCGCTGGATTCATCCCTCAGCGCTTCGGATCGCAGTGCCATTGGCAGGGTCTATGTGGATCTGCTGCATGAAATCACACCCGATCTGAAGGCGGAATATGCGCTCTTCGGCAGTTATGCGGAAAGTGCCGAAACGAAAACCAGGATCGAACCTCGCTTGGGGATAGCTTGGGCGCCAGCTGAGAAGCAGTGGTTACGCGCAGGCTTCATGCGAAGCAGCCTGGATATCTCAACGCCTACTCTTTCTCCCATCGGAATTGTTGGCCTCCAATCTAATCCCGTTTCCGTGGGGATCGATGGCTATATCGACACATACGCTTTCCGGTGGGATGCGGAATGGACTCCGGACGTTTTTACGGCGCTCGAATTCCAGCATCAGGATCTGGACGATCTGCGTATTGCTGTGCCTTTGTCTTCTGTACCATTCACCACCTCAGAGGGCCGCATTGACCGCGGCAGCGTAAACGCCAATCTTCTGCTCGGCCACGGTTTCGGCCTTTCGTCAACGCTTGCCTACACCGATTCGGAAGACCTTGACCCTGCATCAGCCACGTTCGGCGGCCCCTTGCCTTTCGTGCCCGAATGGGCGGGACAGCTGGCCCTCACCTGGGTCAACGAAGCCAACGTAAAGGCCACGCTTGCCGCGAACTACGTGGGCACTCGCGTCGATGAAGCTGGCGTCGAATTGGACGATTACTGGACTTTGGACGCGAGCCTAACCTGGGAGCCGTTCGACAAGCGTTTCGAACTGGATCTCACCGCCTACAATCTCCTGGACGAGAACATCGAGGTGAGTGCCGGCACGCCCGGTTGGGGCCGCTCCTTCAAGGGCACACTCAAAGTTCGGTTCTGATGGCTGGCCGGCTCGGTTTCTCGCTCTCGGCGCCGCGGTTTTTCTCGTCGCGTGGCGTGCAGGTCTCCATTCTGGCGGCATTCTTCTTTGCGGCGGTGGCGCTCGTTACGCGTCTGCCCGGCTGGCCGCTGATCGACTATCGGGCGTTTGATTACCTTTCGACCGTCGGCGCTGAGCCTCGCGCAAAGGACGGGCCGATCATTGTTGCGATTGACGAACCCTCGCTGGCGGAGATCAACGTGCAATGGCCCTGGCCGCGCAGCCTGCATGCCCGACTGATCTCGCAGCTTCGCTCAGCCGGCGCCAAGGTGATCGGCCTCGACATCATCTTTTCCGAACCCTCGGCGCCGGCCGAGGACGAGGCGCTTGCCGCTGCTCTCGGGCCGGATGTCGTGCTCGCAGGCGATGAGACGCTGGTGACGTCGGATCAAGCCGACCAGTTCGTCCGCGTCATGCCGCTGCAGATGTTTTCCGAGAAGCTGGCGCTGACCGGAATCGCGTCTGTCGGCCTGCATCGCGACGGCGTGCTGCGCGAAATGCCCGGTTACGACGACGGTTTCGCCGCCATGGTGGCAACTGCGGCCGGGATAGAGGCGGAATTGCCGGAGCCGGGTAGCCTCATCCAGGTGTTCGGCGGGCCTCGCACCTACTCGACGGTGTCCTATTACCAGGCGCTCGACCCCGAGCATTTCCTGCCGCCCGGTATTTTCAAGGACCGCATCGTCATCGTGGGCCTGAGCCTGCAGAACGCTCCTTCGATCGAGAAGGGCGGAGCCGATGCTTTTCCGACCTCCTATACGGTGCACACCGGCAAGCTGATGGCCGGCGCCGAGGTGCAGGCAACCATTTTCGACAACCTGCGGCTCAGGCACTCCATCGCCGAAGCCAGCGGCTCGGAAAAACAGTTGCTGCTGCTGACTGCAGTCGCGGCAGCGATGCTGCTGGTCTCGAAGGGTACCGGCTGGCGCACGGTCGCGGTAGGCGCCGTGGTGATTTCCGCCCTGTTCATCGGCAGCTATCTTGCCTTGCGTTTCGGCCGCATCTTCGTATCGCCCATGGCAGCCTCGCTTGCCTTTGCCGGCATCGCCGCCGCGCAGGCGACGCTGGACTATGCCCAGGAGCGAAAGAACCGACGGCAGATCACACGAGCTTTCTCACAATATCTGGCGCCTGCCCTGGTCGATCAGCTTGCCCGTGATCCCGCCAAGCTAAAGCTCGGCGGAGAGACACGCGAGCTTTCGATCCTCTTCTGCGACGTGCGCGGCTTTACGACCATTTCCGAGCAACTCAAGGACGACCCGCAGCAGTTGACCATGCTGATCAACCGGCTGCTAACGCCGCTGTCCGATATCGTGCTTTCGCATAGCGGCACAATCGACAAATATATCGGCGACTGCCTGATGGCCTTCTGGAACGCGCCGCTGGATGATCCGGCGCATGCAATCCATGCTGTGTCCGCCGCGCTTGATATGCTCGATTCGATGCAGGCACTGAACGACCAACTGAAGGCGGAAGCGCAAGCTACGGGACGGCCTTATTATCCGTTAGCGATCGGGATCGGCATCAATACCGGCGAATGCGTGGTCGGTAACATGGGCTCCACCAGCCGCTTCGACTATTCGGCGCTCGGAGATGCAGTGAACCTGGCCGCCAGGCTCGAAGGCGCGTCGAAGGACTACGGCGTTTCGCTGCTGCTTGGGGAGCGGACGGCGAAGGCGGTGCGAGATGCTTTCGCCGTCTTCGAGCTCGACCGCATTACCGTCAAGGGCAAGACGGAAGAGGTTCCCGTATCGACCGCTATCCGTCGAGGTTCCGGCGCAGCCGGGAACACGCACGACGATTCCCTGTAGACGCGTCAAAATGTTCGCAACCGCGATCAGCGGCCAGTACGGCCGTCTGGGAGTTGCCATCTCACCTCAGACGGCCGCAGCTTCCAACCGCTCTTGGAAAGCCAGGGTGGGCGATCGCGTAGTGACATCTACGAGCTCTATTGCCTGATCAAGGAGCTTGCGCGAAGTCCATGGCAGCAACGATGACCTTAAAGGCCAACAGCACAAGACCAACCGTGACCTCCCACGCTACAGCACCCGGGATGTTCAAGTTGCGGCCACCAGCCGAATTTGCTGATTTTGCCAAATTGAGTATGTTATTCACGGCTATTGCTCTTCTATAGTAGATAGGGTGCGATGGTGACGAAACGTCTTGCGAGCGCCGCGACCCGATTCTGCTGTTGTCGCCTTGGGTCGGTTGGCCCATTGATAGCCCTTCCTGTCCAAAACGAGCACTGCGCATGCCTCTTACCCAAGATTTCCGCCAAAACCCGATCAAGATGGCGCTTTGGCAGAAATACAACGTCATGAGAGCCGTTGTGCTCAGAGATATTCGAACCCGCTTTTTCGACCATGGGCTGGGTTTTCTGATCGTCCCCCTATGGCCGGCCGCGCATATGGTTGTCTTGCTTTCGATCTACCATTTTAGTGGCAGGGTAGCACCATATGGGGATAGCTTGAACGTGTTCTTTGCAACCGGCTTGGTGCCGACGTTGCTGTTCATCTATGTATCCCGGTTTATGTCATATTCCCTTATTCTCAACCGCCCACTGATGCATTTTCCCGTGGTAACAGCCGTCGATGTCATGATTGGCAGAGCCTACCTTGAAACGATTGGGGCGGCTCTGACCCTCGCAATGATCATAGGGCTGCTGCTGCTGCTTGGCGACGATCCATGGCCTGCGAACCTAGAGGAGGCAATCTGCGCCTATCTTGCAGCGCTGCTGCTTGCTATCGGGACGGGTGTCCTCGCAGGCGTTGTCGTGCTGATTGCACAATTCTTTGCCACACTTTATTCTCTTTCGATGGTCGCTATCTACCTGCTCTCCGGAACGCTTTTTGTTGCGTCGTCTCTGCCTGCCCAAGCTGGATACGCCCTTTCGTGGAATCCAGTATTGCAGTGCGTAGAGTGGATGCGAGTAGCCTATTTTCCCACCTATAGCGACAGGTTGCTCGACCGAGGATATGTCCTCTGGTTCGGGGGCGGCTCTCTGCTCCTCGGCCTTTTCTTGGAGCGAGTGATGAGACGTCAAATTCGAGACAACTAAAGATGTCAAAACTAACAGATGTATTCTCAACTTTCGTTAATTTGATGATCAAACACAAGGGAACACCCATGGATATGCCGACCTCTATCGACTTTGAAGCCTTGCTTCTCGCGGGAAAGATCGACGAGCCACTTTACCGGAAAATCGGTGCTGCGGCGACGAGCCACTGGGGCGCCGGCTACGCTGACGATCCGGCAAACCGAAGGGCGGTTGATGCAGTCGTCTTCCAGCGGCACGATAACACCGTCCGGCATGTCATGCCATGGATCAATAGAGTCTCGTCAATTGCGGATCGATCCTGGATCGACTACGGCTGCGGTTGCGGGTCCTCTTCTCTCGCCCTATCGAGAATTGCGCCGTTTGTTGACTCCTACGAAATTTTTCCGCCATCGGTAGCGGCCTACCAGGTGCGCATGGAGGCTTTCGGAGTACAGAACACTCAGATCCACACTGGCCCTCCCGAAACACTTGTCGATGACGCCGTTGCCAATATCGGCCCCGACACATCCGTCCTACTGCTGGCGGTGGTCGAACACCTCTTGGAAGCTGAGCGCGTCGACTATTTGACCAAAATCTGGGATGCTCTTGCACCTGGCCAGGTTCTGGTAATCGTCGAGACCCCAAATTTCGCAGCCTGTTTCGATACCCATACCTTCCATATGCCATTTATCCACATGGCCTCTGATGAGGTTATTTTCCCATACCTCAAGACGCAGCCATCATCGTTACGATTCCGTGACCCTCTCGTTGTCGCCTACGAAAATGAGGGCATTACCAAGGCGTCTCAATACCGCAAGCGGTATGGGGTCGGCTGTACGCACCATCTTTTTGAAGTGGCATTCGGGCGCGACCTTAATGAAGTCGTCGTCGCAGATGGTTTCGATCAGGAGATGCTCTCCTGGTTCAACATTAGCCCGGACGATACGCTGCTTCTTTCCGCTTTCGACCTTTACAAGATCGAGGCCCCGGTCGGGTTCGCAAAGAATGTGCTGTCATTTGTGTTTAGAAAGCCTATCAGCGCCGAGCAGGCCGCTGAAACAACGAAATGGAACGTGGCCCGCAAAGAAGAGATCATCGCCAAATATGCTCTCTCGCGGAAAAAAGATCTGGCACCCTCGTCATAACCGAAGACACAAGGCCGGACCTTTCTGAAGAAACCAGAAGCGGAGGTTACTACAATGGATGGCAACGACGACAAGGATGTATGGGGCCGCTGGCGAGAGGGAAAAGGCTTCCCGCCAAAGCCAAAACCGCAAGTTGATGCATGGGGACGAGCACGTGCCTACGATTATACCGCTGACGAGCAACCGAAAGAACCGTACGACGCTTTAAAGGACGAGAGTCAAGTGAATGAGCTTCCCCACCTGGCCTGAAGCAAAATCGAAATAAGCAAACGCGCTCATCTGTCTAAAACGGAGAAATTGATGCTTCAGAAGACAACACCTCACAACACAGATGCACTTTTCGGGGCATCCATTGCGAGCCATGCTATTCATGCCGTCATGTTTCAGACGGATAGCTATATCGAACAGTTACTGTTAGCAGTTAAGGACAAGGACGTTGACACGTTTAAGGCCGCACTCCGGGAGCACTTCCTTGATGGATATAGGTTTTCCTGGAAATACCTTGACCAGCTCGCTCAGCGCATAGACTTCCTGAACAACGAGAATCCGTTTTGTGCATTCGGGCGGGCGCGCAACGTCCTCTACATTGATTATTTCCGAGAAGCGCTTTCGCGCATTTGGCGGCCGGGTTTAACCACTCTCGATCTCGGCTGCGGAAGGTCCGCCCCTCTTTCTATCGCAACCATCATGCGGCTAAATGGTGCGGAGGCATGCTACGCCGTTGACGTCGCGGACGACGAGTCTCCAGCCCAGACCCAGACTGCGATCCTAAGGATCCTTACCGAGGCCGTACTGAGAACAGACGTCTATAATTTTTCAAAACTGCCAAGACCAGATTTCATCAACAACGTATCGAGATTTGACCCTGATCAGATAAGTGCTGCAACCCTTTCTAGCGACATACGGAAATTTGGAATCTATCATCAAATCGCAGATTTCCCAGAATACGAACAATTCCCAGTTTTTGACTTCGTCCACTCCGTCAGCGTGATTGAGCACATTCCTGATCTAGACGAGTGCTTCAATACCCTCCGCGCTAAGATGAGGCCCGGCGGCATCATGTGCCATGTGGTTGACTTCTCAGACCATGGCCCGATCATCAGAACCTCTCCCCACAGATACCATCACCTCAAAACTGGTGAGCTGATGGGGATCAATGGAGATCGTCTCTCTGATGTTATAGCCAAGATCGAAGCAGCCGGCTTCTCAGTCGAGATAGTCAAGGAAGACCACGACCTGGTGCCAGAGGATGTTCTTTCTAACCTGCATGAGCGGTTCGCTCGGTACAGTGACCGTGATCTCTCGTGCTATGGTGCGAATCTTGTGGCTACGGCTAGGTAGGCGTCAAACCCTAGTGCGCTATCCAATTCGTCCCGTTACAGGACACGGACAGCTCCTCCCCCGCGATAGTGGCACTGTACGCAGGCGCCTTGGCGTCTGAGATACAGCCACTGAGTTTTGCTCTCCGGCATGCACGTAGGCAGGGTAGCCACCATATGACTCGGAAGCGTAACGGGTGGACTGGACCGGGCATAGGCCGCTGCACCTTTCAGGCCCAGGACGATATCCACGTTGGACGCATCTAAAAAGCCCTAAAGCCATCGTAGTAGCGATTGATCATCTCTTGCGCCACGAGTACCCCTGACATCCCGATTTAATCCACGCTAATTAAGCTGCCAGCCGTTCGCCATAAGCCGAAAAAATCAAGCGGATGGTTTATGTCCAGTGGCGCCAACATGGATATAGGATGGAAATTCCTTGTTCCAGGCGAACACCATGGAATCCGGCACTATCTGCTCGGGCGGTATGATCATGCACCGGTGGTCATAGCCGCACGCCTCAACCACGAGACCAGCGTCTTCAAATATGAGCCGCATGGCCGAATCGCTGAATCGAAAAAAATCGCTGGGATAGCCGTGTATCGGAAAACACTGATGTGTCTTGACGAGAAAGATTCCCCCCGGTGCCAGCACCCTTGCGACTTCCATAGCTGCAATCCAAGGACGTTCCAGATGCTCGAATACGGCATTGGCAATAAAACAATCGAACCTTCCCGTCCAATCACTAGGGAGGCTGTGAAGATCGGCCACGACATCGACATCCGGGCCGTCAATAATATCCACCTTGACGTAGTTATGGAGTTCTATATCCGGAAACAGCGCCATGGAATGGGTTGCCCGACCCGGCACCGCTTGTAATGTTCCGACCTCCAAAACCATCTTACGATGAACAGAAGCTATATTTTCGCGAAAAACATTCTCGACCCGGACCGACGGCTCATAGGCTTCAGGGGGGACCAACACATTGCGCCGTTTTTTCTTTTTAGCTGTAAAGAATTCAAGTATATTTTTCAATAATATTCTCCGTTTCTCGGCGAAACCCGTTGAAATCGTGCATCCATTCAAGATCTCCGATTTCGCAACGTTATACCCAGACAGTATCACAAGGGCCGGCTCTTACTTTTGGCGAAGACCCGATGAAATTGAATAGCGTGAAACCCCCGGGATGGAAACACCACAACTCGAACATTCAGAACCAGTAGCACGCCGGAATCTACCTCCCCGGTTTACGGACACTCGCCAATTCCGCGGCTTGATCTATCCAGTGAAGCCTGGCATTTGCTCCCCGCGCGCGCCATCGACACGCAGGGTCTAGATAAGCCCTTTCGTTAATTGCCTTTGGCCGCCCCGGCGACTAAGAGTTCCTCGACTATCAGAATTGACAGAATGCCTGTGGATATCCGAAATGCTGAAGTTAAGAAAACTTTTCCGCCGCAAGTCGCCAAAACCTCAACCCACTGAAGACCATATTTTCAACCAATATTGCTTTGACATGCCGAGCCATCAAACGGCAGTGGATGCGTTGAACGGCTGGACGTCCGCCTTTCCTTCGGAAACAGGTATTATCGGTGGAACACATCCCCTTTTCGCCGATGGGCGTATTTCGTGGGCGGTTGAGCAAATGGGATCAATTGAAGGAAGGAATATCCTCGAGATTGGTCCCCTTGAAGGCATGCATACCTATATGTTGAACATGCATCGGCCCATTAAAATCGATGCTATCGAGGCGAACAAGCAGTGCTTTTTGCGCTGTCTGGTCACAAAGGAGATCCTAAATATTGATCGAGCCCGCTTCCACCTAGGAGATGCTCTCAAATGGTTAATTGAAAAAGAGCTGCAATACGACCTGATCATCGCATCCGGCGTTTTGTACCACATGGCTGATCCTGGCGAGTTCATTTCAAAAATGGCTACTAGATCCGATAACTTATTTATATGGACGCACTACTTCAATGACAACCCGAATCCTGAAGATGACATATGGAGGCTTCCCCTTTCCGGGAAGGTGGAGTCCCGTATATTGGCCAATATTCCGGTGCGTTATTACGAACGCCGGTATTTCCAGGCGAATACTAACGAAAATTTTTGCGGCGGAATGCGAGACCGTCACTACTGGATGCACCGCGACGACATCATTGCCTTGCTTACGGCTCTTGGATTTAATGATCTAAAGATTGCTCATGAGGACGTTAACCACCGCAACGGTCCATGTTTTTCCATTTTTGCGAAGCGCGGCCCGTCACGGTAAGAGTTTAAACCCTCCTGTATCCGTTCGTAAAGGTACGTCGTTTTACCTCCTTCAAATCTGGTCTTCGAAAGGGGCGTGAAATGCTATTCAACATCGAGTTCGATAGCGGTGTCGCCCTCGAAGGATACATTGTTCCAGACGGCTTTTCAGAAGTCGCCAGCATTCGAGTTTCGGATGAGAACAATGAATTCGGGGTTTTTCCATGTGACCAGGCACGTCCAGCGGTCGTGGCTGCAGGTCGCCACCAAACCGGGCTTGTCGGCTTCAGGCTCGATCAGTCGAGAATCCCTACTATTCGCGATCTTCGCACCTTAATGGTTCACGACGCAAAAAGCGGCATCCTGATCTATCGACGACCTCAGGTGGAATTTCCAATTCAAAAAAAGATAATACGGTTGGAAACCCAGATTTTACCAATGGCCAAGTTCGATCGGCACTGCGGACGCTTATTCAACTATGAGCTGCATTCGATGGAGCGGTTTGGGCACGAAACAACACTCCAAGCGTTTCACCTCGATTCCACGAATTCAATCTATCTGAGCGGTCGGCTGCTGATGCGTAATTACGAGCATTTTCTTGATAAGGGTTTCGAGGGAATCGTACTTCTGTCGGACCCATATTACGAATTAGCTTTGCGGCTGTTTTTGCTAAAGCGCATGGTGACCATCCCGATTAATTTCATTGGAGAGCGCGATCAGCTTATCTTTGGTCCTGCCGCGGATTATTTTGCCGACACTAACTTTGAAGATGAAGACGATCTTCGCGCTCGGCTTAAAAAAGCTCCACCTAAGGTGACAAACGTGTTGTCATCCCCAGTCATCCGGCAACTTGTGTGTGCGTCACCCGAACAGCGTGTAACGCGTCGAGAGGTTGCTCCAGCGATCGATCTTCTTTCGCGGTTTACCGTCGTAGGCCATAATAGTGACGCAGTGCCCTTTCAGGGTGCGGTATCAGAACTTTTGGGAATCCCTTTTGACGACATAACAACGCCCTCGCGCCAGACGTTGTTGGAGGATATCGCGGAGAAATTGCGCCGGATACCTGCAGCTGAAATGCTTTTGGAGGAAGACCTTATCTTCAATCATTACGTGGTAGATGCACTGTTACTCGATCGCTTCGATGGGTTGAAAATGAAGGCAAAGCAGCATGCTAACACGGCATCCTAAAGAAGCCATCGCGGCCCCTGCCGCGGCCGTCAAGCTAAAGTCGCGCTTGCTCTCGATAACCCGTAGGCAAAACAGCAAATATATCCACAGATCTTCTTCAGAAGGAGTCATCGTAACTGCACCCTTCGATAGCCAACCTATTGCGAATGAACCGCAATCTGGAAGCCGACCACCTATAAAACTCGTGTCCTTTCTGATCATGGTAGCAATACCCTTTTTGATCACCGCTTACTATTTTATATTTTTAGCAAGTGACCAATATATCGCTGAAGCCCGGTTTGCCATTCGCTCATTGGCAGACCAAAGCTCGACAGAAGCCTCCGATGGAGGCGGAGTTCTAGCAATGAATTCCGCGACGCAGGACGCCTATGTCGTAACGAGCTTCATTCATTCGCCTGAGCTCCTACAGCGGATTGCTAAAACCCTTGACTACCGTTCGATCTTCACGGGCGATGGCGTAGATTTTCTTTCCCGCTTCGACCCGTCCTCTTCAAACGAACAGTTTCAGGAATATTGGCGAAAACACGTTTCGGCATATATCGATGGACCTTCAGGCATCATAACCCTTCAAGTTCGAACTTTCAGTCCAGAGAGTTCGAAACGACTCGGAGAAGTTATTATTGCTGAAAGCGAACGATTGATAAACGAACTCAACCACCGGGCCCAACAGGATATGGTCGCAAGCCTGCGCGGTGAAGTAGAACGCACCAGCCGAGACTATGCCGACACTCTGGAAGCTCTGAACCAATTCCAACGCGAGTCAGGTCTGATCAAACCGGAAATGCAAGCTCAATCTACTGGAAAAATGCTGACGGGGTTGCTGGAGCAAAAACTGCAACTCGAAACCCGCATCTTCGTCCTCAAGCAGTCAGCCGCAGAGGATTCTCCCGCATTCACTCAGCTCGTCAGGGCGCAGAGCAGCATTAATGCCCAGATCGAACAGCTTCGGTCAGAACTTACTGGCCCTGAGAATGCAAGCTTGGTTAGTGCGATCCTGGGATATACTCGGCTGGAGACAAACCGAATTGTCGCAGAAAAGCTCTATGAAGCATCACGCAGTAGTTACGAAACTGCTTTGGCCGCCTCGCTACGCAAGGCGCTTTATGTGATGGTGTTCGTTCGTCCTACGATGCCCGAAGAATCGCTCTATCCCAGACGGTTCTCAATGCCGTTCATTATCGCTCTCGGACTTTTCGTGACATGGGCAACGCTTATTCTCCTCTGGGCATCCGTTGAGGATCACAAGCTTTAGATGATTAGCTTTACCAACGTTTCAAAGCATTTTAAAACCCAATCACACCGGAAAGTAATACTGGATCACGTGAGTGTTGAGTTTGCTTCGGGCTACTCGTATGGCCTCCTTGGCGTCAACGGTGCCGGCAAATCAACCACAATGAGGATGATGGCGGGCACGATTCTTCCCAACTCAGGTGTGATCAAAAAGGACGTGAGAGTTTCTTGGCCGCTTGGATTCGCTGGAGGCTTCCATCCCAATATGACGGGAAAGGACAACCTCAATTTTGTCGCACGGGCGTATGGTGAGAATCCCTTACGAGTTAGTCGGTTTGTCGAGGAGTTCGCCGAACTTGGTGACTACATAAACGCGCCGGTAAAGACCTACTCTTCGGGAATGGCCGCCAGGCTTGCTTTCGGGCTGTCCATGGCGATCGAGTTCGACTGTTATTTGGTCGATGAAATTACAGCTGTCGGAGATGCCCGGTTTCAGGAACGTTGCCGCATCGCGTTTGAAAACCGCCGCAAGAATTCCGATGTGATCATGATCTCGCATGGGATGGACACGATTAAGAGCTACTGTGATCGCGCGATTGTATTGGTCGATGGGAAAATGATGACGTTCAATGGGGTCGAGCATGCGATCGAAGCCTACTATCGTCTAAATCGATAAGGAATAGAGCCCGCTCGCGATGACTGAACCCTATCACACAGAATCTTCCGAAGACACGGCCTCCGCCAGCGCGTTGGATTACAGCCGAGATGTAGCGAAGAGACTATCGGTTACGGCGCGTAAACTTCGGCTCGCAACCTCAAGCCGGAGCAAGCTATTCAAAGCTGTTGGCCTGCGGCCCCGTCTTTTGGACCGCGCCTTCCTAACTGTCGCTGTAGCGATCACCACCCTTTTGTTAATCGCACCCATCACGATGGGAATTGTCTATTATGTTTTTTTAGCCAGCGATCAATATCAATCTGAGGCGCGCTTTACCGTCAGATCTTCAACCCCTGCCCTCGGGAGGGATCAAATCGCAAGGGTCACAGGCATACCTACAGCAAAAATTGTACAAGATACCCAGATTGTAATGAGCTACATTTCTAGCAGCGAAATGCTCACTGCGTTGTCCGAAAAAATCGACTTAATGGAGGTATATTCCAACCGCGAAATAGACATTTGGGCGCGTCTTGCACCAAATGCCAGCGCCGAAGAGAAGCTGAAATATTGGAAGAAAATGACTTCGGTGAGCGTAGCAGCCTCAAGTGGCATTGTAACCGTAAAAACCCGGGCGTTTACCGCAGAAGACTCTCGTAGGGTCCTGAAATTAGTCTTAGAAGCATCAGAAAAGATCGTTAATGACGTCAATGCTAGGATCTGGACCGACGTCATAAAGACATCCGGCACCAATCTGCAGAATGCCGCGAACCAACTTCAGGCGGCTCGGGAGCGCCTTCAAATAGCCCGCAATAAAACCGGTGTGCTAACTGTAGAGGGTAGCTCCACCGTACTTACAACTCTGATCGCGAATGCTCAGCAAGAAATGCTGGACTTACAGCAACGTTATCAATCTCAGGCTGATCGTATATCTAAAAACGCGCCTCAAATGCGTGTCTTGCAACGTGAGATCGATAGCAAATTGTCTCAAATACAGCACCTGAAGACTCAACTAGCAGGGCAAAACAGTGACGAGCACAACCTCGCCAATGTATCGCTCGATATGTCTCAGCTTGAACTTGAACAGGGTTTAGCTGAACGACAATTCACGGCATCTGTTAAAACGCTCGAACAGATACGCTTTGTGAGCAAGCAGCAGCTCATTTATCTCGACGCCTTTCTTGCACCAACTCTTCCCGAGGACGCGGAATATCCACAGCGGATTTTCTGGATTGGCAGCATCATCGCGTGTAGCGTCTCCGGCTGGGCTATCGCGCTGGGGTTGCTATCGGTTGTCCGCAATCGATTGAACTAAGTGACATGAAGAGACTAAGCGAATTCATATATCGCAATCTTCCCCGCCCGCGAGCCGAGAGACATTTCGATCCTGCTCGGAGGATATCCGGTATTCTTGTGTTGTCTAAACATCCCAATCCAACACTTAGTTACTATTTCGAAGAAAGAATCCGACTTATCTCGAATACAACTGTTGTTATCCGAGGGTTGGATGATCTTATTACCGATATTGAGCCTGATGGCCTTTTCGTTATCATATGTCGTTATATCAAGAGTTCACAGCTTAAGTGGATAAAAAAAAATCGTAGTGCCCTTTCCGGAGTCGCCTTTTTTGTCGATGACGATCTAGCTTCCGTCTTTACCAGTTCAGAGGGAAGCCTGCTATATCGATATAACATAGCTCGCCTAGGAATATGGCCGCTCCCGCGCCTCAACCCACTTCTTAGTCATGTATGGGTGTCTACCGAAAGATTGGCCAAGTCCTTTGACTCGGCGGGGAGCCAAGCTCTGGTGCTTCCGCCATTGCCTGGAGAGCTTCCGTTGCTTCACGATCAACTGGATCCTCAGCCAACTGGTAAAATCAAGATGGTCTACCATGCGACCGCGATCCACCGACGCGAACACGAATTCCTGGTGCCGGTAGCTGCGATGGCGCTTAACCGGAACCCCAATCTCCACCTTGAAGTTATCGCCGATGGCAGCTTAGCGAAAGCGTGGCGCCAAAAAGGCATTGCTCCTGATCAACTTTCGATAAAACCAAGCTTGAGATGGGACGAGTATCTTAGCCATACGTCGAGACAAGTTGCGGATATCGCATTAGTTCCCCTACTTGAAGGTAAGACGAATAGCTGTCGGTCGGATACCAAACGTATCGACGTGGCCCGACTCCGTGCTGCCGCGATTTACTCGCGATGCGATATTTTCGACCGCTGCGCCATGCCAGATGAACTCCATGTTGCCAACGATCCTAATGAGTGGATCTCAGCAATTACGTTGTTGGCGACGGACAGCGTTAGACGTATGGCTTCGAAGAAGGCCACGCATCTTTCACTGGAAAAGATGAAATCACTAGCCCGACCAAATTTTCCCTTTAGTGAAGCTAGATAACTGAATTTCGGATTAAGGCCAGCCTAGTGACCATTACTGTATTGCCAAACGCTGATGTGAAACAGAAAAACCTGCACGAGCCTGTCCAATCGTGGCAAGCTACAGGAGATGATCCGGCTTTCTTTCTCCATTTTTCTATTTGGCGTGAACCATCGATCGTTGTGGAAATCAGCGCTGAGACAGATCAGAATCTTGATCCAAAGATCTACGTTAATCGAGGTTTGGGATTCCGAGAAGCAGACGCCGTTTCCTGCCGGGAAGGAAGACGGTTCATAATCACGGCAGATGTTGGACGCATAGGGAACGTTTGCTCCATGCGTATCGACCCATGCAGCTTCCCGGCAGATTTCTCTTTTGACGTGAGGACATTTCCCTCAGCTGCGGCCGCGCATGCATATATTTCATCGCAAGTGACGGATCAATTTTGGCGGGTGATAGATCTTGGCGAGTTACCTCGTTTTTGGCTGAGGCTGCCGCGACCCCGCTTCAGAAAAAAAAATATATTGAAGCAATATGCGGAAGCCTCATACCGCCTGGCGCAAGTGATAAATCTCCCTCCCTACTTTGGAGATCTCCCCTGGCTGAGCATTATTGTTCCTGTTTACAATGCGCCGAAGAGGTATTTAGATGATTTAGTGCGCTCATTTGAGACTCAAGCACAAGGTGAGGGCGTTGAACTTATCCTCTCAGATGACGCATCAAGTTCACAGGAGACGAAAGAGTGGCTCGCGTCCCGCTGCTCCAGCCAACGCATAAAACTCGTCAGGAGATCGAGCAACGGTGGTATTTCGGCAGCGACCAATGAAGGATTGGCGCATGCAACGGGTGAATGGATTGCATTTCTTGATCACGATGATCTCATCGCGCCTCATGCACTAAAAATGCTCCGCAAAACGCTGTCAGAACACTCGGATGCAATCTTCCTCTATACCGATGAACTGGTCGTAGATGATCGCCTGAAGCTCAAGGGCGCGATGTTAAAGCCCGCTTACGATCCCGTGCTTCTCACCGGCGTCAACTATATCAATCATTTCTCACTCTATCGGCGCGCGCGGCTTAAAGAGATCGGCTACCTGCGCAGCGAATTTGATGGTTCGCAGGATTATGATCTCCTCCTTCGTTACCTTGAGGGGCAAGCGAGCGAGCAGATTCTACATCTACCGTATCCGGCATATTGGTGGCGCCGAGCGGGAGATACCTATTCGCGAACCTTTATCGAAAAGGCCACAGAAAATGCGCGAAAAGCGATTCGTGAGCGCTTGGCGAGGGATGGCAAGAGGGCTGAAGTTCAGCCGGCGATCTCCCCCACTCTGCATCGCCCTGCCTATGATCATCCAACGGGCGGCTGGCCCCTCATCTCCATCATCATTCCGAGTAGGGACAATCCTTCGCTCATTCTCCAAATTCTGAGGGACATATTTGAAAAGACAGATTACCCAAATTACGAGGTGATTATCGTTGACAACGGCTCGACCGATAGCAGAACTCTTGACATCTATCAAAATTACTCCGCGCAACATGCAAATTTTCAGGTCGCCATCAACCCGGAAGATTTTAATTTTTCGCGCTCTATTAACCGCGGTAAGCAACTCGCCTGCGGCCAACATTTTTTGGTTCTTAACAACGACGTCGAGGTAATTGAGCCGGGTTGGCTGAAGGAGATGGTTTCCTGCTTGACGATTGAAGGCACCGGGATCGTGGGCGCAAAGCTTCTATTCCCAAATGGCAACATTCAACATGCCGGCGTAATTGTCGGTTTTGGGGGGCTCGCGGGCCATCTGTATCTTAATTCTCCAAGAGACTTTGGCGGCGAGATGAACCGGCTGCATGTGAGGAATTCGATCACGTGCGTAACAGGCGCGGTCATGTTGATTTCGGGGGACTGTTGGCGCTCGGTTGGAGCGTGGGATGAAGAACATTTTGCCGTCGCCTACAACGACGTGGACTATTGCCTCCGGGCATCCAAGGCAGGTTATCGGATTGTCTGGACCCCCTTTGCCTGCCTCGTCCATCACGAATCCCTTTCGCGTGGAGCGGAAGCCGGCAAGGAGAAAAAGAAGCGGTTCGAACAGGAAAAAGCCCATCTGCGTGCGCTTCATCACACAAAGGACTACATCGATCCGGCACTCAATCCGAATTATAGCCGAGATCGCTCAATCCCGCGTATTATAGTTCCCCAAGCGCTTCACGCTGCGAGGACGTGGGGGGCCGGAGATAAGCGATCTAATCCCGACAGCACGGGCTAGATTTTACTGGCGGCCAATACCATTACTCTGGCCTAGCCTCAGCGTTTTAAAATCTCTTCATACGTACGATCGGTAGAAATGGAATCGTTGGTAAGAGAGGCAAAAAGCGTATCGAATTCCTGTGCCATTCCAGCGGACTTGATGAGTGCCCTAATATCTCCATCCAAAAGCTGCTCGCTGATTAGAAACATCTTTCCCATGAGAAGCGACTTATCTTTTTTGGGAAGCTTGCTCGCAGCGAGCGCGCGAAAGACATCAATCATTCGAACATCGATTTTGATCTCCGTGGTGTCCCCTCGAGGGGAGCGAATATCGTTCACTCCAATAAGCGAGAAGAAATTATCAACAATCGAGCTGGAAGGATCAAGAAGATCATAATTTCTGAACAGACAGCGCCCGTCGAGAAGATCATCCCACATTTGGCATCGAAAATCGAACTTGGCCGAAAGGAGGTTACCCACGTCAAGCAGAAAATCCCTCAACGAGCGAAACTCATGACCATTTTGAACTTCGTGCCGGTAACGCGAAAGCAGGAAAGCCATCGGGTTACGGAAGTAGCCGACGACAATCGGTCGGTAGTCGCCCAGAATTTGATTTACAGCCGCCATGGTCTGAAAGCGGAATTCGAGGCGACAGAATTCCTCGGAGCTCAGGATGACGGTGGTCTGCGCAGAGCGGCTAAGCTCAAGATACGGACGATAGTGCTCTAGTACGTCTTTGGAGTCATAATCACGATCCTGCCACGGCAACCGATCAGCCTGGCATATCCAGCTAAGTTCAGGGTGTCCCAGCCAGGACGATAGGCCCTTGGGAACCACGATGTTCCGGCCCGACAAATTATCTCGTTCCCGCTCGAAGAACTCCTGAAGCGCCGTAGAACCGGTCTTATGAAAGCCGATATGTAAGATCAAAGGCAAGGTATTTTCCTCAGGCTGTTCTTCCGCGAAGCAGTCCGCGTCGTGTTGTCCGTCTCCTGACCCTCAGGGCTCCCTACCAAACTTCAGAGGAAGTTCAATGGCTTAACGTCTGATTTCGGATCAACAGCGTACGCTGTTGGTACAATCAAATCGGCTTCTGAATAACGCCCAACCCGCACCCGTCCTTATATGTAAGAATATTCGGGTCGGATATTCTCGTGCCATCGACAAAATTATTGAGGAGAAGTGGCCGTCCCCCCCGCTTTTCACACCAGTCATTCACTGCAGGAAGGACGCCTCCGGCACCCGTCGAATCGAACCGCTGAGCATAGATACTTACATCGTGGATAATTAGGATGCCACCCGGGGTTAACTGGTCGTACCACAGATCGAGCTCTCGCAAGGTGTGGCCGTATTGGTGGGAGCTGTCGATAAACACAAGCTGAGGCTTACCGCCAAGCCATTCTTCTGCAGTGGCAACGTTGTCGTGGTTAGCGGAATTGTTCACGATCAGCTTCACATAGCTGTTGAGGTCCGCGCGATCCATCCATGACTGCGCGTACTTTGTCACGGCCTTATCGTTGTCTATGCTGAACAGCGATTGCTTCTTCCCCATTCCACGGAGCAGGAAACCGAGCATGAGAGACGAAAATCCGAGGTAGTGACCACATTGAACAATCCGACTAAGGCCGTTCCCGCCTATCAATCCCGATAGAAATGAAATGCCCGGCACTCCTATCTCACCCGGGCTTGGATACTTTTGTTCGGTGTCATAGAACCACTCGTTGAGTAGCTCCCACTCATCGTCAGAAAGGCATTGAAATACTGGTGGAATGTACTTGCTGTCGCTAAGGGCGTACCACCAGTAGCGATTGTGTCTGCGAGTGGAAAAGAGTGTTGATCGCTTCGGCATGGATATCGTCCCGGTCCCTATTCTTGGACTTGTGAATTTCGGTCTATCTTTCGGCGGGCTGGTTAGATACCTCCAAAGGCGCGGGTTGGGCATTTCATGCGCCGCAAGACATCATCTCTGGACTAGCTAGTCAATGTTAGGTGACCAAATTGCTTACATTTCAAAACGGCGCAGGGGGTCGAACAGGCAGTCACAAGACGGCCTTCACCGCGGGCTCACCTACATGGCACCGGGAAAGCCCATGCAGAACGGTGTGGAGTTGCCCCTTAAAAACCTACTACGGCCGAAATGACGTGGTAATCTTCCTTTAAAGCCGTCTTTACAGGACTTCTTCTGAAATCTTTGTGAGGGGCACCGCCGCGTGGTCTCTTCTGCAGTCAACCGAGGAGTGTTTCAGCATACCTAAACGTCGCTCTCGACAGACGAAGGAATCGTGAACGTGGCCATCGAGGTCGATCTCATGACAGTCATTGCAATCAACACCGGTAAAGAACATCAGGCTACGCGTAAATTAGCCGCTTCGGCGCTCCAAAAACTCCTCGATTGACAAAGCTAACTCTTCGGGAGTCTTATCAACGGTTAAAAAGTGCAGATCAGGGTTATCTGGTACCTCATACGTAGAATCTATACCGGTAAAATTCTGCAGCAACCCGGCTTTAGCCTTAGCATAAAGACCTTTCGGATCACGCCGAGCGCACTCCTCGAAAGGTGTATCAACAAAGACTTCCACGAAATCACAATTCCCGATGAGTTCGCGCGCCATACGCCGCTCAGCGACAAATGGGGATATAAACGCCACAAGCACGATCAGCCCCGCGTCGGCCATCAGTTTCGCAACCTCTGCCACTCTGCGGATGTTTTCAACGCGATCTTCATCGGTGAAACCCAGATCCCGACAGAGTCCGTGCCGCACATTATCCCCATCTAGTAGGTATGTGTGCCTTCCCCTAGCGTGGAGTAGTTTCTCCAGAACATTCGCGATAGTTGATTTACCGGAGCCCGAAAGCCCGGTGAACCAAATTACGGCCGGGCGCTGATGCAGCAAACTAGCGCGCGCTTGTGAATTTACGTCCAATGCCTGCCAATGTATATTTTCGGCACGACGAAGAGCAAAATTAATCATCCCGGCTCCTACAGTTCGATTTGTCAGCCGGTCGATCAATATGAAATTGCCCGTAAGGCGATTATCCTGGTAGCTGTCAAAAACCAATGGCGTCTGAGACGCAACATTGCAAACGGCCACGTCGTTCATACGCAGAATTGAGCTGGCAACATGGGCCTGAGTATTCACGTCAATCTGATACCTCAAGGCAGTGATGGTGGCATCGACGGTATCATTTTCGGTTTTAAGAATGTAGCTGCGGCCCGGAAGCATCGGATCGCTATCGAACCAAATTATATGAGCCTGAAATTGATCCGAAACATAGGGCCGTCCTTGAGGCGCTACCAACATGTCACCTCTGGACAAATCCAATTCATCTTCCAGAAGTAACGTGACTGCTTGCCCCTCCACAGCTTCGGAAAGGGAGGCATCATATGTACAAATTTCCTTGACCTTTGATGCCCGGCCGGACTTAGCCGCGACGACTGGCTGCCCCACCGCGATGCTCCCTCCGGCCACTTCGCCGGAATACCCGCGGAATTCCGGGGTTGGCCTCGACACCAACTGGACTGGAAGGCGAAAGGGACGCGTAATGTCAAGAGATTTAACGGGAGCAGATTCCAGATGCTCAAGCAAAGACGGGCCATGGTACCAGGGCGTATTAGAGGACGTGTGAATGATATTGTCCCCAAAGCGAGCAGAAAGCGGAATGGAGCAGATTGAAGAAAAGCCTAAATCAGACGTAAACCGTTGGAATTCAGCTGTAACTTCGCTAAATATTTTTTCGTCAAAACTAACGAGATCCATCTTATTGACGGCTAGGACAATATGAGGAACCTTTAGCAGCGACACGATATACGAATGGCGCCGGGTCTGCGGCAACAGTCCTTTTCGACTATCGAGCAAAACAATGGCGAGATCGGCGGTGGAAGCGCCTGTCGCCATATTGCGTGTATATTCTTCGTGACCTGGCGTATCCGCGACGATAAACCTGCGTTTCTCAGTAGAAAAAAAACGATAAGCGACGTCAATTGTAATTCCCTGCTCCCGCTCGGCCTCCAAACCGTCTAACAGCAACGCGAAGTCAAACTCGTCCCCGGTGGTTCCATGCTTAGCTGAATCTCGACGCAGCGCTGCCAAGTGATCGTGGAAAATCAGCTGCGTATCAAAAAGCAACCGCCCGATAAGGGTAGATTTACCGTCATCGACAGAACCACATGTAAGTAATCGCAACAAGGAGTTGTTCTCTTGGTCACGAAAGCGCTGGGCCGGCGCGATCGGTCTAGACGGCATATCACTTTGCATCAGAAATAGCCTTGACGCTTCTTTCGTTCCATGGAACCGGTTTCATCTACGTCTATAAGGCGTCCCTCACGCTCAGACGTACGGCTGCTCAACATCTCCAGGACAACCTCTTCGATTGTCGATGCGGCGGATTCCATGGCAGCGGTCAGGGGATAGCAGCCAAGGCTGCGAAAGCGAATTTTCTTTTCCTCTACGCGTTCACCGTTTTCTAACGGCATGCGATCGTCATCCACCATGATCAATACACCATCCCGGTTCACCACAGGCCTTATCGCAGCGAAATACAAAGGGACAACTGGAATGTCCTCTTTCCGTATATACCTCCAGACATCCAACTCGGTCCAATTCGAAAGCGGAAAAGCTCGTATAGACTCGGTTTGTCCGATCCGGGTATTATAGGTTTTCCACATCTCCGGACGCTGATTCTTAGGATCCCACGCATGTTGGTGATTGCGCACTGAGAAAATGCGCTCTTTGGCGCGAGACTTCTCTTCGTCGCGCCTACCTCCCCCTAGAGCGACGTCGAACCCATACTTGTCGAGCGCCTGTCGCAGAGACTGTGTCTTCATAACGTATGTGTATGTGGTAGAGTCATGAGAAAACGGCGTTATATTTTTTGCCTGCGCGCCTTCGTTGACATGGATGAGAAGTTTCGTACCGGGTTCTTGAGCGATCTTGTTGCGGAACTCAATCATGTCTCGAAACTTCCAGCCTGTATCGATGTGCAGCAGTGGAAATGGCAGCGGGGCCGGATAAAATGCTTTCCGCGCAACATGCAACATCACGGAAGAGTCTTTACCCACGGAATATAACATTACAGGGTTTTTGGACGTCGCAGCCACTTCGCGAAAAATGTGGATGGCTTCTGCTTCTAACTTTTCAAGGTAATTTACGGACATCAATGCTCCCAAATAATGTCTTTTGTTTTCCATTAACGGCCCGTTCTCGGTTCGTTGAAAGGCATGGATGAAATTCTGATTTTGGCCTCATGGGCTGCAACCTCGTAGAATATTGCAACTGATGCAAAAGTAACTCCCGCGTGAGCGCCCTTTTGGCGACCTCTCGATTTCCTTAGATTCCTTTCTGAATAAAGCCGAGGCCACAACGGTCCTTGTAAACTAGGTCGTTCGGATCAATACTGCTTGGAACTAGCTGGTTTAAGAACAAGCAACTGACATTACGCTGCTGACACCACTCAATCGTTGCGTTTGACACACCGCCCTGATCCGTCAAGTCAAACTCCGGAGTGGAGACACTAACGTCATCTAGTAACATAATACCGCCAGGGGCCAGATGCTCATACCAGAAATCCAGTTCTGCGGAGGTAGGCGAATATTGATGCGAGCTATCGATGAGCACAAGTTGAGGCGCGCCCCCGAACCAATCTAAAGCCTTGGCAGCGCTTTGCGGGTTGGCCGTTTTTTCGACCTCGATTTTTACGTAGTCCCGGAGTCCAGCCCGATTAAGCCGGTCAGTTGTATAAGAACTCGAAGACACGTCGCAATCAACGCCGAATATGGAACGCTGCTTTCCCATCGCGCGCATCAGAAAGCCAAGTATAAGACAAGACAATCCGAGGCCGTGACCACACAGAACAATCCTATTTATTCCGTTTCCTCCAATCAACCCGGATGCGAGGGACATGGTGGAGACGCTCATCCCCAAAGAAGATTCAAACTTCCCCTCGCTGTCGTAGAACCAATCATTAACAATACTCCACTCGTCATCGGAAAGACATTGGAACACCGGCGGTATATATTGAGTTTCTCTCAGCCTATACCACCAGTAGCGGCTGCTGGCCCGGTTCTGGAAAAGTTCCGAGCGGCTGGGAGCCTTCGCTAGAGCTGACTTAGGAAGCAAATTCCAGGCTTTTAGCCAATGAGTTTCAACCTCCAGGCTTGATGGCACGTGCGTCCCATTTAGCAGATCTACCATTTCTGTAACGGCGGCGCGGAGTGAGCCCTGGAGCATATCATATTTTCGCGAAGAATCCTTTACGAAGGTGGCGGACAGAAATCCACTTGCTGGGATATGCTTCAAGAATGAGATGCGGTAACCAGTCTTCGCAGCCATATTGGACAGGGATGCCGGGCTGCCGAAAAACAGATGCTCTTTATAGGTATAGCTATCGCATGGCAGAGGAACCTGCAGAAACAGGAATCCACCTTCTGCAAGGATGGAATGTATCCCGCGCAATAGATCAAGGGGCTCTGTGACATGCTCGAGTACATGCCACAGAAAGACTGCGTGCGCTGAGGTGTGAGTGGCAACCAGGCTAGTAATCAATTGGTCGGCGGAAATGGACGCCAATTGGCTATCATGCAGACCGTACACTTCACGACCGCGCTGCGACAGATTCAACGAAGGCTCGCAAGACCTAACCGAATAGCCTGCCTCGACCAACGCAGCCGTGAGGTTGCCCCGCCCTGCCCCGATTTCAACAATTAGCTGCCCTTCATCCGGTCTTCCAAGATCGTTCTTATAGAACTGAACCATAGAAGCCGCTTCATCCTTGAGGGCCTGCAAGCTTTCGACCGTCTCGTCTCTCCACCAATCCTCGTGGAAACTTACCTGTCTTGCAATCTCTTCGGACTTACCCCGAGAATTGGAATCAGTGAAGAATGTTAGGCAATCCTCACAACAAAACACCGACCCCTCCTTCCCCTCGCGGTCCAGAGACTTACCAATTTTGGGTGGCTTCAGTGCGCCGCATACAGGGCAGGCGAGCTTTCTATCCACGCTTTCTCCTCAGTGAGGCCGTCCGGTCAGTTTGGAAGGCCTCCTGCACGTTCTCGGTCTGGGACGAAAGTGCCAAAAAACGTTGCCAATTGCAAAAAGCCTGGGCTGCCTTTTCGTCGCCCTCGGCTGCGATAATTGGCGCCTCGGTATAAGATATGCTGACAGGCATCGTATTAGTAAAGCCATCGTGTTCTGCAGCGTCCAGGACATAGGATGCCATCATGTCGGTCTCCCATTTAAGACTTCTGTATTTCGCGCGATGAGCAAGACTTTCTGCAGCTTCGCTACCAGCGGCCTGTCTTCCAAGTGCCATTTCCAATGCAAGGGCGACAGACCTCGCATCCTGATAAGCCAACAACGCGGTTCCGTTTTCATAGTCCATCAAGTTGTTGTATCGGTACACGTCAACCGGGATACACCCAGCCGCCATCATCTCGAAGGGGATGCGTGACGGATTAGACAAGCTTATGCAGATGCCTGCCTTACAGCGATTATAAAGCTTGTTGAGTTCGTTGAGATCTGAAATCACACCAAGTTGCTCAGCTTCGAACTCCGTTTCAATCTGCACAGCGGATCCGTAGAGATAAACCTTTAGATCAGGATGCCGCGTCTTCAATAACCTAATAGCGTCCAAGGCGAGCATATTGCCCCGCCTCGGTTTCTCGGGCTGAAACAGCATGCAAATGGCGTTCTCTCGCTCTGGCGAAGGCAACAATTTATATACCGCTGTATCAACTCCTAAGCCTGCCGGTTCGGAAACACCGCCGTACTGCCCCCGAATCACGTGACTTAACCAATTGCCAACTGTGATGTGAAGCAGTCCCTGTGCATAGCTGTTCTCGGCTGTTACATACGCATCGCCGACAGGATTAAACAGAGCTTCGGCATCCTGCACCAGATAGAATTTCTTATTTGCATCGACATTGTCGCTTACAAATTTGGCGGAATGCGCGATAGTCGCAAAGGCCATTGACGAACTCATTGGGTATCGCCAGTTGGTGTAAATCCGAGCATTTGTCCCGCTGAGATACTCTTCTATAACATGCAGGCCCGCGCCGACCCCATCTGCAAATATATGTGGTTCTAACCCAATATCAGCTAGGCTCTTGACCATGTTAAAAATGGTGCGATGACCACCTGAAGCATTCAAGACACCCGGCACATATACCGCAAGCTTGTCTCCAAGAATCTGTTGAACCGCTGGGCTGTAAGCCTTCGTTATCAGGAGTGGTGAAGCCATAGCATTTCTTCGTGGGGCCTCCATCCACCATTGACGCATCTTGGTTTGCCTGACGGCACCCTCAGCCCATCGTGTTGATTTCAGCCATTCCTCCAGCGCGAAGTGGACATGCTTGGAATCGGAAAGCTGGCTGAGCTTGCCGAAATCATCCGAGCCTCCGACATTCTCGGCATGGCCAGCACCAAAAGCCTCGTTGTGTGTCAATTCCGCAAATAAGTCGGCAATAGGCGTAGGAGGAGCCGCAATAAGAGCCTCAGTCAACTCGCGTGCCAACGGCTTTAGGTTCTCAGCCAAGAGACCGTGAAGCCTCACATACCGCGCGAGGTGTGAAACCGCAGCGACCATACCGTCTTGTAGCGGCTTCAGTTTCTGTACGACACTTTCTTCTTCTGTAACGATCTCGGTAATTGCCTCGTAAACGCCTTCCCACTCTTGGTAACCGACAACAGACCCACCCTCACCATTAAAAATCATCTCAAGGGGAGCAACCTGGTCGGGTATGTTGCGCTTGTCTTCAAGGTTGCTGTCGCCAAGCCAGCCCGTTTTTTCGCTTTCGGACGGCTGTTTGTTAAGAAATCTAAACAACGCGAGGTAATGACCCTTGATCGGCTTTCTAGTCAGCCAGCTGATATTATCTTGAATCGTACCTCGCCAACCAATATCTACCACAATGGGACGACTTCCAGAATAAAATCCCGCCTGCCGCAGATAGGACGATAAATTGTTTTTCTGTAATTCGAGCGTATACTTAGCATGCATTACCAAATCAGGGTCATTCATAAATGCTTTAAACGATTCATTCAACCAAGGATAAACTATCTTGGCGTCCGGATCTAAGTAATATTTCTTCGCGATATTCGAACATATATCGTTGTCTAAATTAAGGGAAACCGCAAATCCGCGAATGGACTGAGAACTATACATTGTCCAAAGTCGCATCATTTCATCAATCGAAAAATCTGTCAGCGACGCCGCAAAAGTGGCTCGGCGTGACACAGACAATATCTGAGCCGACGGGTATTTAGCATTATAGGGATCTGAGTTGGTAATCTCGTCGTAAACCCGTTTAAAAAACAGACCTTCACGGGTGAAGAAAAATATCCTGTCGCTTCCGCAACGCAGTGCGTCTTCCACCACAGACAAGACAAATGAAAAGGCAATAGGAGCTATTCTCACACCAACTTGATACAGCTTCCGCTCACTCGAACACTCGAAGGGTACGCTGTCATCACATAATCCCTCAAGAAGTGACAATATGCGTGAGTCATGCTTGCTAGCATCACCATTCAATAGTTGAAGGAACGCCTCCCCATACCACTGCATGCGTTGAGTTTCGGACGACGATTCATATGGATGGGTGGAAACACCCAACGCCCGTGGGGCCGCCAAGTCCGCTACGGGGTTATCACCAATATGAAGCAACTTTCGTGGCTCGACCGAAAGATCGGACAATATTTTCGTAAAGAGGCTTCCGCTGCGCTTATTCTTGAAGGAATCCGATGAGGAATAGCCTTTCGTCCAAATGCCACCCACTTCATGATGTCGAAGAAGCTTCGATATAAAATCGGCTGAGGTATAGAAATCAGAGGCGAATATTTTAGGCACCTCTAATTTCCCCGCATAGGCTGACACCGCCTCATCTCGGTGAGTGCTACGAGCCTCTGCAACAAATTCGTGATCCAACACCGCAGAGGCCAACGTCAACCTCCGGGACTTTGAAACCCCAGGGTCTAATGCAATGGATAACCATGCAAAGACAGCATCGGAGAGACGATATTCAAAATCTTTGTTGGGAGCTGAACTATTTTCCGACTGAATGCGTAGTGCATAGAGTTCCCTCAACGCGCGAAAGCCCGGCCGAAGGTCCTCATATGCATGTAAGAATAAGTACCTAGCTGATTGTAGCTTTATTTCATCGGGATGGCATTCACGATGGAGGAGCGTGCTCCAAACGTCGAATGACACAAAGTCTATTGAACCTAGGTCGATTTCAGGATCGAACTGATGCGGCCCCTGTCGAGGTTCGCGGTCAAGGGGCGAAATAACATTGCCGTAAGATCCCAATGAAATCCGTCCGACGGCAATCCCCGCCCTGACATTCGACAGATCCCCAACGGTGACAGGCAGCGGAGAGCGTCCTTCTTGGCGTCCATGTTTCAAGTAATGAATATATGGATGAACTCTGGTCGCTTTAACGTCGGGGTTGTTCAGGAGATACCATTTGCTCGAGAAATTTGGATTGGGATCAGTGAGATGCCCGTCTTCAGAGGTCAACAAATAAGTCGCCGGATGTACCTTTAATGGCTGTATCTCAGGATGTTGTTGAAGATACCAATCAAGCGAGATGAATGGGCTAAACTCTCGCCCCTCCTTCAGACCGTAACGTAAGAAATGCAGAAATGCTGGGTGGCCGCTAGCTGCCACATCGGGATATCGTCCAAAATACCAGGCGGGATCAAAAAGGGGGTGAGGCCAACGCCCTTGCCGCTCACCGAGCGTAAGGTAATGCCGCAATAAATCTACTTCCTCTCGAGGAATATCTGGATTTTTTTCGTAATACCACGCAGCATCGAACAGCATGTTTGGTGAGCGCCGCTCGTTTCTCCCGTACCGGAGGTAGTGAGAAAGTGGGTCGCTGTAGTTTCTTACATCCGGATACTCGTAAAGATAGAAATCCCTATCGAATATTTCCAAAGTTATTTTATCGGTCAACAACCTATTGAAAATGGACTTTGTGGAAATTTTCCTCATTTTCACCCTCAATAACTCTTGATGAAAGAATTACGTGTTTTCGCTCGGATGTCGTTCAAAGCTACTGCTCGCTTGTTCACTACGCCGATCTTTCAAGCAAGCTCGCACGCAGTTTCCGGCGAGGTTCCACCAAAACACGATTGCATTTTCACCCCGGATACGCCTCCAGCTATCGCTGCGATTGTGCTTAATTATGTCTTCCAACAAACTCAAGTCACAAGATCAACGGTTGTGATCGTCGGAAGGCTTCTGCCTATCCGATGGAGTGGGTACGGTTAGCTACACAGATGAGAATCGTTTGGAGTAAGGCGGCGATCACAGCCATCGGGGACCTTTACCGCAACCAAGCTTGCGCTCTGGTAAGATGATACGGATTGGGATCGGCGCGGAAGCATTACCCAGTTCTACGCGGGCGTGTCCGAGCGAAGCTGTCAAAAGGCAACCAAACCTAAAGCTCCCGCAGAAGCGCCCTCAGATATCGGCCATAAGCACTCTTGCCATATTGGATGGCGATGCGTTCAAGTTGGTTGGCGTCGATGAAGCCCAGACGATAGGCGATTTCCTCGGGGCAATTGATCTTGACGCCCTGCCGGCGCTCGAGTGTTGATACGAATTCGGATGCTTCCAACAGACTATCGGGGGTTCCGGTGTCGAGCCATGCGTAGCCGCGTCCCATCATCTCGACATGGAGAGTACCGCGTTCGAGATAAGCAAGATTGACGTCGGTGATTTCCAGTTCCCCCCGGGCAGAGGGTCGCAGGTTGGCCGCGATGTCGATGACGTCTTTGTCGTAGAAATATAAGCCAGTGACGGCCCAGTTGGAGCGGGGACGTTCCGGTTTCTCTTCGATCGAAGCCGCTTTCATCTGCTTGTCGAACTCGACCACGCCATAACGTTGCGGATCGTTGACGTGATAGGCAAACACCGTGGCTCCGCTTTCCCGCGCGATGGCACTTTTGAAGAGGTCGGTTATGCCGTGGCCGAAAAAGATGTTGTCCCCCAGGATAAGGCAGGACGAACTGGAGCCGATGAAGTCGGCTCCAATGATATAGGCTTGTGCCAGACCATCGGGCGAGGGTTGCTCTGCGTATGACAACGAGAGCCCCCATTGGGAACCGTCGCCGAGCAATTGCTGGAAATTCGGGATATCCTTCGGCGTCGATATGATCAGAATGTCGCGAATTCCCGCCAGCATCAGCGTAGACAGCGGATAATATATCATTGGCTTGTCGTAGACCGGCATAAGCTGTTTGGACAGCACTTGAGTCATGGGGTGTAGCCGCGTTCCGCTGCCGCCCGCGAGAATAATTCCCTTCATTTGCACATCCCTCGAACTTTCTATTTTCAAAGGCAACTGGCAGCGCGCCTGACGACGTATTCCGTGGAAGCCTGCCAATCGGGCATGACAATGCCGTGGCGTGTGTACAGTTTTGAACAGTCCAGTTGTGAATTGGCTGGCCGCCGCGCAGGTGTCGGGTATTCGCTGGTCGGAATGCGGATGACCTTTGCCGAAGGCCCGCCATTCGCGGCCGAAATCCTGAAAATCTCGTCCGCGAAGTCCGCCCAGCTTGCTGCACCCGTTCCGGCCATATGAAAAATGCCGCGCAGGGCGGGATCGCTTGAAGCCAGCAGGTTTTGCCCCACAGCCATGACGGCATCGGCAATATCGATTGCCGAGGTCGGATTACCGATCTGATCGTCGACGATGCGCACCTCTTCCTTAGTCTCCGCGATCTTCAGCATCGTGCGCAAGAAATTCCGATTGAACGGGCTGTAGACCCAAGCGGTGCGAAGGATAGCGTGATCTTCAGTCGCCGCAGCCACCTTCCGCTCGCCCATCAGCTTTGAACGGCCATAGACGCCAAGCGGGGCGACGGGATCGGATTCGACATATGGGGAAGGCTTGCTGCCGTCGAAGACATAGTCGGTGGACAGATGAACGATCGGGACCCGGAGCGTTGCCGCTACCCGCGCCAGTTCACCAGGGCCTGTGACGTTGATGGAAATGGCCGTCGCCGCGTCTGTCTCGGCGAGATCGACCCCCGTGAAGGCGGCGGCGGAGACGATGAGATCCGGACGGGCAGCATGGACGGTCGCGGCGATAGTCTCTGACGCGGCTAAATTGAGTTCAGGACGGCCAAGCGGAATGATTTCGACGTCGCTTCGCCTGCTTGCATTTTCGAGGAGAGATTGGACGACCTGTCCCCTAAGGCCGGTGACTACGTAACGCCTAGGTGCACGCATTATCCGACCCCGGCTCTGATCAATCCGAGGCGTCGGCCGTCGTATTCTTCGCGCAGCGGCGCCCACCACCATTCATTGTCGAGATACCAACGCACCGTCTTTTCGATCCCAGTATCGAAGCTCTCCTGTGCCCTCCAGCCTAATTCCGTTTCCAGCTTCGTCGCGTCGATCGCATAACGGGCATCATGTCCAGGCCGATCGGTCACGAACTGGATCTGCTCCTCGCGGGAGTGTCCGATCGGGCACAGATCGTCCAAGATCGCGCAGATTCGCTTCACTACATCGATATTGCGGCGTTCGTTGCGACCGCCGACATTGTAGGTTTCTCCGATCCGGCCTTGCTCAGCGATCAGATCCAATGCCCGAGCATGATCTTCGACGTAAAGCCAGTCGCGAATATTTGCCCCACTCCCGTAGACTGGCAAGGATTTGCCCTCGAGGGCGTTGAGAATTGTCAGAGGGATTAGCTTTTCAGGGAAATGAAAGGGGCCGTAATTGTTCGAGCAGTTGGAGACGATAACCGGCATACCGTAGGTGCGGGCCCATGCCTTGGCCAGGTGGTCCGATGCGGCCTTCGATGCCGAGTAAGGCGAGCTCGGATCGTAGGGGGTCGTTTCCGAGAACAATCCGTCCCGCCCTAGTGAGCCGTAAACCTCGTCCGTCGAGACATGCAGGAAGCGAAACCGGCTTCGCTCTTGGGGAGCGAGGGTCTGCCAGTATGCCCGTGCGCATTCGAGAACGGTGAAGGAGCCGAGGATGTTGGTTTCGACAAATTGCCGCGCACCGACGATGGAGCGGTCGACATGGCTTTCGGCAGCGAGATGCATCACCCGGTCCGGCCGGAACGTCGAAATTGCAGAACCTATTGCCGCGGCGTCGCAAATATCGATCTTGAGGAATCGGTAGGAGGGCTTGGCCTCAACCGACTTAAGCGAGGTCAAAGTGCCGGCATAGGTCAGTTTGTCGATGTTGAGGACCTCGTAGCCCTTTTCGAGCGCGAGGTGGCGGATGACCGCCGATCCGATGAAACCTGCCCCCCCCGTCACAAGCACGCGCATGATGGTCTCATCCTTGTGAGTTTTGATGGCGGACGCGGGCAGGCGTATATCGAAAGACGTCGCCGAGAGCGATTAGCATTGGCTGCTTTTGATCCTTATCCGAGAGAACTCCTTGTTGACCCCGAAATTTCGATGAAGAGTTCCGAGGTCGACAAAATTCTTTGACGTGATGAGTGAAACACCGTCAATAGTCATTTTGTTGGTGCCCTCATCTCAGCTGCGCCGAATTCTTGTTAGTAGGTATGAAGCCACACTGGCTCTCGAAGCGCAATCGGATGTGGCTCATTCTATTGTTGATTGAATATCCACAAGAAGTAGCTAGATAGGCCTGCGATGGGAGACGAAACCCACTGCTGCTGCTTCACTCGTAGGAAAGCAAAGGGTGTTGAAAACGCTTTAGCGTTTTTTTGGCGATGCTCTTGATTCGATGACCTCAACAAGTGACACATATCCTTGTTGGTGCGGCCTGTTTGGAGACCTGCATGAGGTTTGAGCGACTGTCGATTGACGACGTGGTACTTATAACTCCCAGGAAATTTGAGGACTCACGCGGCTATTTCATGGAAAGCTTCCGAGCTGCTCTGTTCGAAACAGAAGTCGGCCCATTCTCTTTTGTACAAGATAATCATTCCATGTCCGCGCAAGTAGGAACTGTCCGCGGGCTGCATTTTCAGCTTGAGCCGAAAGCGCAGGGAAAACTGGTATCTTGCATAGCCGGAGGTCTGCTGGATGTGGCAGTTGATATCCGCACCGGCTCGCCCACCTATGGCCGGTTCGTCGCACAAGAGCTTTCGGCGAACAACGCTCGCCAACTCTGGGTGCCGCCAGGTTTCGCGCATGGTTTTTGTACGCTTATACCTAATACTGTCGTTAGTTATAAAGTGACGGAGTACTATAGCCCGGAGCACGATCGAGGTGTTTTCTGGAACGACCCTGCAATTGGGATTGAATGGCCCGTGGAGATCGAGAATGCGATTCTCTCTGATAAGGATCAAGAGCAGCCAATGCTGACCGATCTCGGTGAGGTCTTTCGATATACGGCTGACCGCGTCCGCCACCAAAACTCATGAGACTATCTGCGCGTGCTTGTGATGGATCGGAGCAAGTTTCATCGCATGGTCATCATCCGATACCTCGTGCTGGAAAAGGGATCTGAGGTCCTCAACATCGACAAAGTGACTTTCGCCGGTCAACGACCCGCAGCAATAGGAATGGTTGATTTGACAAGCAGATGAAAGCGGCTTCGTATAGAAAGCCACACGGTCGCTCCAAAGTAACCGGTGTTCCGCTTCCACGTTGTCCCGTCGATCCTAGGGTCAAAACCCAATCAACCTATTGATCAACGTCATGTTTCCTGATTCACTGCTAGGTGTTGAGCTGGAGAGATGATATGGCTTTGTTTTGGCTGTCCGACGGCGAGTGGACAACAATTGAGCCGCACTTGCCCAAGAACCAGTCAGGTGCACGGCGAGTAGATGACCGTCGGATAATTTCGGGCATCATCCACGTTCTGAAGGTTGGTTGCCGCTGGTGTGATTGTCCGGCCGTTTATGGCCCCCCAACGACAGTCTATAATCGCTTCAATCGTTGGTCGCGACGAGGCTTTTGGCTCAAGTTGCTCGATGCTCTCGTTCAAACCGGCGCGGTGACCAAGAGCACGGCCATCGACAGCACTTATGTCAAAGCTCAGCGGGCAGCATTTGGTGCAAAAGGGGGCGGCAAGAACAGGCCATCGGCCGGTCTCGCGGCGGCTGGACGACCAAAATTCACGCGCTCACCGACGTGATCGGCCGCCCGTATGCTCTTATGCTGACAGCCGGAAACGTCAGTGATGTAAAAGCCGCTCCAATCTTGCTCGAACGCGCTGGCGCGATGCGTTACCTGCTTGGAGACAAAGGATATGACGCGGACAAATTGCGCCGCTCGCTGCGAATTAACAAATGCACACCAGTCATTCCGGGTCGACGTAATCGAAAGAAGCCTGTTCGCTATGACCAGCAGCGATACCGGGCGCGGCATCTGATCGAGAACGCCTTTTGCCGCCTCAAGGATTTTCGTCGTATCGCCACCCGATACGACAAACTGGCCGCAAATTTCCTGTCGGCAGTGTCGTTGGCAACCATGATATCATTCTGGCTTTGAAAGGCAGCGCCATGCTCAACCCGGTGATGAACAACACAAAATGGAACGAACTCAGGCTGGAGATGTATGCGCTGAGCCCGCCCCCTGCATGGAGCACGCTTTCTACCAATGGCCACCGTTACGGGCCTGATCGGGAATGGTCCTACCACTTTAGAGAAGGCGGTTACGAAGACATCGTCCACGTCGATATTCAGTAAGCGCACAATTCGCGGCACCTGTTCATTGAAAATCGAATGAAGGAGTCTGTGTCCACAACGGAGACTGTGGACATAATGGCATTGGATATCTTGACTGGATCGGAGCCCCTTCGGGCTGTGAA
>Ga0209257_1001080_pt1 | contig 35789 bp, 37 predicted proteins | sample AraplaCvi_mCL_r2_FD_184277 | JGI IMG/M metagenome (GOLD analysis project Ga0209257, IMG submission 184277) | Arabidopsis root microbial communities from North Carolina, USA - plate scrape MF_Cvi_mCL_r2 (SPAdes) (version 2) | ecosystem: Host-associated > Plants > Roots > Endosphere | place: USA...
GGGTTCCGGCATCCCGGCCGGTTCCTCCAAAGTACCAGATTGCCGCGGCGACCAGGAGCCCGAGCCCCACCACATTCTCGATCTTGTAGTTTTGCCGGCTCATCCGTTGACCTCCGCTGTGACGACCCTGTTGTTGCGGTAGGCCTCGGCATCGATCAAAACCTGAAGCGGCCTCTGGAGCGCGGGCTTTTGAGCCGCCAGTTCCACCGCCAGCTTCTTGCGCTCTGCCCGCTGTAGCGCGAAACCACTGACTCGATAGGCCAGCCACCTGATGCCGGGGACGACGAGCGCTGCCGCACCAAGGAAGCCGAGGCCGGTCGAAGGCTGCGCGCCCAGTGAGGCAAGGCCCGTCATCATGAAGAAGCCGCCGAGGCCATAAAGCACGGCCGCGCGCGCGAACCTGCCGGTCGATGATCCGCGCTTGGCCGAAGCGGGCGGCGCTGCTGGGGCGGCCAGGAGACCGCCCGCTTTTTCTGCTGTTTCCGTCATTCCCATCCCCTTGCTGATGTCCGCTAAACCGTTTCGATTTCTTTCCCATTGCCGTCAGCTCGGCTCGCTGCCCGCCTCAGCGCCACCATCCGGGCGGTCGGCTCGTGCAGACAGAAGGCCAGGGCGGCGATTGCGCCGGGGTCGATAGTTCTCTGCCTTCGCCAAGATGGCGCAGCACGGCGGCGATTCCCTCGACGCACCTGAGGTCCTCCTCAATCGCCAGGGCCAGGCGCGATGCCGTCACGGGCGGATCGGTCTTGTCGTCATGCGCCATTGTGGGCCTCCAGCTCCGATGGACTTCGGTGAACAGCGTTTTGCCGAAGCAAACTTCATGCGACAGACCAATGATAAAGTAAGCTTCATGGTCAAGTCTAAATCACGAAGTCATCTTCGCCTTCATGACGGATGCATTGAAACAAGCGATTGGATCGCAGGTGAAGGCCGCGCGCGAGCGCCGGCGCTGGACCCAGGAGGAACTGGCGGCCAAGATCGGCAAGGCGCCGGAAAGCGTCTCCAATATCGAGCGCAGCGTCCATCTGCCGGCACTCGATACGCTGATCGACCTGGCGGCCGTGCTCGATCTCGACATCATGGGAATGATCGACGCCGGCCAGTCGAAGCGGAAGCTGTCCAAGAAACGGCTCAAGCAGGAGGCCGAGATCGCCATGATCGTCCGCGATCTCAGCGACACCGCCGTCGCCATCGCCGCACAGCAAATCGCAGCGCTGGAGAAGCTGCGGTAGGCAGGCCGAAGTGCAGAGGAATCTCGGCTCGTTGATTTCCGCTAAGAAAAGAACGGAACTGAAGTACCGTCAGGCGGGATCGTGAGACGCGGAAAACGCGTTGGCTTCGTGGGCCTCAACTTGGAAAAAGCTCATAAAATGCAGGCCCGCATGGACGGCATTCTACACTGTCTTTGCCGGGGTAATCTCGCACAGAATCTTCATCTCGCCGCAGCTTATCATCTCGCCGCTACGCTTTAGTCATCTTAAATCCGATTCGACAATTCTCAGCAGATACTGGCCGTAGGCGCTTTTTCCGAACTGCTTACCGAGAGCTTCCATTTGCCTTGTGTCAATGAACCCAAGGCGATAGGCGATTTCTTCGGGGCAGCTGACTTTGAAGCCTTGGCGTCTTTCTAGAGTAGCCACGAATTCCGAAGCTTCCAGCAAGCTATCCGGTGTGCCTGTATCGAGCCAGGCGTAACCACGCCCCATCTGCTCTATCCCGAGCTTGCCGCGCTCAAGATAGATACGATTGACGTCCGTGATTTCCAGTTCGCCACGAGCTGAAGGCTTCAGATTAGCGGCGATATCGACGACGTCCTTGTCGTAAAAATAAAGGCCGGTAACAGCCCAGTTGGAACGCGGCACGGCCGGCTTTTCCTCGATGGAAACCGCCCTCATCTGGTCATCGAATTCAACCACGCCATATCGTTGCGGATCGCTAACGTGGTAGGCGAATACGGTTGCTCCTACCGTACGTTTGGTCGCGCTCGTGAAAAGCTCGGTGATACCATGACCATAAAAAATATTGTCGCCGAGGATTAGGCACGAAGGTTCGGATCCGACGAAGTCCGCTCCAATGATATACGCTTGAGCCAGACCATCAGGCGAAGGCTGCTCCAAGTACGTGAGTGAGATACCCCATTTCGAACCGTCACCAAGAAGGCCTTGAAAGTTAGGCAGGTCTTTCGGCGTGGAAATAATAAGAATCTCGCGGATGCCAGCCAGCATCAATGTCGACAAAGGATAATAAATCATCGGCTTGTCGTAGATGGGCATCAGCTGTTTGGACGTGACAAGGGTCATCGGGTGAAGACGCGTTCCGCTGCCGCCTGCTAGAATAATGCCTTTCATGGACAACTCCTTGCTATGAGGTCGCAGACGTCGAATTGACGAGCCGGGCAACGACGTTGGCGGTCGAAAGACGCCAGTCGGGAAGTAATACGTTGTGGGCAGCAAGAAGCTTACTGCAATCAAGCCGCGAATTTGACGGCCGTTTCGCTGGAGTGGGATAAGAACTGGTAGGAATGCGATTCACGCGAGCTGATGGTCCGCCATTTGTTTTCGAAACACTGAAAATCTCAGTGGCGAAATCGGCCCAGCTTCCTTCGCCCTGCGCCGTCATGTGGAAGGTACCGCGCAACGGTCCTTCGGCGGAACGAAGCAGGTTCTGTCCTATCGCCAATATAGCGTCTGCGATATCAAGCGCTGAAGTGGGGTTGCCGAACTGGTCATCCACGACATTTAACTCTTCTCTGTTTTCCGCTACCTTCAGCATGGTCTTCAGGAAGTTTTTGCCGAAGGGGCTGTAGACCCAAGCGGTTCGCAGGATGACGTGATTCTTTGTTGCCGCTGCCACGGCCTCCTCGCCTCGAAGCTTGCTGAGGCCGTAAACTCCAAGCGGTGCGACGGGGTCCAGTTCCGTATAGGGCACCTCCTTGGTTCCGTCGAATACATAATCCGTGGAGATATGGATAATCGGAATGTTCAGTTGCGCCGCCGCATGGGCGAGTACGCCTGGCCCATCCGCGTTGACCGAGAATGCAACAGCCTCATCGCTTTCGGCTTGATCGACCGCAGTGTAGGCTGCTGCAGATATGATCAAGTCCGGCTTGATAGCAGCCACGGCTTCGTCAATCGTCTGCAGTCTTGCAAGGTCTAGTTTCGGCCTTCCGAGCGCGACGAGTTCAATCTCGTTATTGCCAGCTACTTTTTCAACGAGCGATTGGACCACTTGGCCTTGCGTCCCGGTCACAAGATAATGCCGTTTAGCGCTCATTTGACGCCAGCCGTGTCAAGCACGCCAAGACGACTCCCGTCATATTTCTTGCGCAGCGGCGACCACCACCACTCATTCTCCAAGTACCAGCGAACGGTTTTCTCTATACCGGTATCGAAAGTCTCTTGAGCCCTCCACCCGAGTTCGGCCTCAAGCTTGCTTGCGTCAATGGCGTAACGCGCATCATGGCCAGGACGATCTTGAACGTAGGTGATAAGACGTGCATGCGGCGCGCCAGCAGGGGCCAACTCGTCCATCAGGGAGCAGATACGGTTCACCACATCGATATTCATACGTTCATTGCGACCGCCTACATTATATGTCTCACCGACACGCCCCCGCTCTGCGACAATATCAAGTGCTCGTGCATGATCTTCCACATAGAGCCAGTCGCGGATATTTGCGCCCTTCCCGTAGACCGGCAAAGGCTTCCTCTCCAGTGCGCTGATAATCATCAATGGGATGAGCTTTTCAGGATAATGGAAGGGCCCATAGTTGTTCGAGCAGTTCGACACTACGATCGGCATACCATAGGTACGAGCCCACGCCTTTGCCAAGTGGTCGGAAGCCGCCTTGGAAGCCGAGTAGGGGGAACTGGGATCATAAGGCGTGTCTTCCGCAAAAAGGCCATTGTCTCCGAGGGAGCCATAAACTTCGTCTGTTGAGACATGAAGAAAACGGAATTTTTCCTTGGTTGCAACTTCCAGCGACATCCAATAGGCGCGCGCGCACTCCAGCATCGTGAATGACCCGATGATGTTGGTTTCGACAAAATCCTTCGCGCCAGTGATTGAACGGTCCACATGGCTTTCGGCCGCCAGATGCATCACCCGGTCCGGGCGAAAGCTGCGGAACGCCTCCGAGATCGCGTTGCCGTCACAAATGTCAGCCTGGAGGAAACGGTAGAGCGGGTTAGCTTTCACGGATCGCAGCGAGGTTAGCGTACCCGCGTAAGTAAGCTTGTCGATATTGAGAACGTCGTAACCCATATCGTGGACCAGATGGCGCACAACCGCGGATCCGATGAAACCGGCTCCGCCGGTAACGATTACGCGCATGATCTTCAGAGTCTCCTAGAGTAGTAGGCCTTAGTAAGCGTAGATGAAATTTGCCTGCAATTCGCTGAGGCGCGGCTGCCTTCGATCCTTGTCGGATAAAATGGCTTTCTCGGCGAGAACGGGCCATTCTATATCGAGCGCCGGATCGCTCCAGAGCAGCCCCCGATCATGGTCAGGACTGTAGTAATCAGTCACCTTGTAGCTGATGATAGTGTCGGGCTTCAACGTGCAAAAACCATGAGCAAAGCCTGGCGGCACCCATAGCTGGCAACCATTGTCCGAACTCAATTCTACAGAAACAGACTTTCCGAAGGTGGGAGACCCGACTCGGATGTCGACTGCTACATCGAACAGCGCACCAGCCACACAGGATACGAGCTTACCCTGGGCTTTGGGAATAAGCTGAAAGTGCAAGCCACGCACCGTCCCGACCGCAGCCGAGAGGGAACTGTTATCCTGCAGGAAATTTATATGTCCGATTTCAATTTCAAAGAGGTCCATCCGGAACGTTTCGACAAAGTAGCCCCGCGTATCCCCGAAGCGATTTGGTGTAATAAGCACCACGTCCGGTATGGTTAGCCGTTCAAACCTCATGATGCTCCTCATTCCCGAAATCCAGTGCATCTTCAACCACAGCTCTGAATGGAGGGCAACCTTATAGCCGCCGCATCAATCCGTCATCGAAAGTCGGGGCAGTATTAAGCCGTAAAACTCTAGATCCTATTGACAAGGTGAATTGTCAAATTTGGCTGATACGTGATCTATGATTACCTTTTAGGAGGCGGTTTTGGCGCGGAACAATCTGATTGAAGTAGTTATAGATCGATCAAGGTCGGGGGTTACCATGGCCTTTGGCCGCTGATACGCATGTCGGGTAAGCTGTGAAAGCGGATCCGGTCCGAACGCCACCGCTTCGGCAATCGCCAGATCCATGTTATGTTGGATCATAAGCGCTGTTCTGGCGGCACGGTATTCAGGACTTTATCGGTTCCGTGCTCACTGCGCGGCATCACGGCGTTGCGCTTCAGCCATGCCGCAGCCCGGTTTCGAATGGCCCGATATCGTGCTCTTCGGTATCGGGCAGCCATTTTGCCAGGAACCACCATACGCCAGGGCGGTAGCTGGCGTTGCTGCGATCCGACCCGACGTTCTTCGCGAAGAACCATATGCCGCCGTCAACCTTCTGGACAGGCGATCGATGCGTAGGCCCAGGTGTTCAATAGTGACGACGGGACATTGTTCTCGACGCCGGCAAATCTGACTGTGGTGCTAAACAACACGCCGTGGGGCAGCCCGACCAGACGGCGACGGGGGCCGGAGGGCGCTATCGATCCAGCCTTCAAGACGCTCGAGGTGACCGTGGCGTCTTAAGGCATCCCGGTGTGGCGCTGCAGCTTCGGTACTCGAACGGGACGTCGTTCATATCATCCACCCAGTCAAACGCGCGTCCTTACCAGGACTTCATTTCACCGTACCGGCGCCGTCTGTATTCGGGTTCTGGCGCATTTCGGACTTGGTATGGCACCGATTCGAAGACAAATATTCCTGTGCAGCCTGGCGTGGCCCTCGTTCTGGAGCTCGAAGTGGTCGCCGTACTGCCCACGTCGCTGCCCGACTCTCTCGGAAACTCTGGAACAACGGCGGCCTGCCCAGCATCAGCTAAAGACCATTATTAGGACATCGAGACTATGAAGTATTTTTTGCGGACTTTCCTTGTCGCATCTGCCCTGTGTGTCGCGCCGGCCCCTTTGGCTCAAAACTATCCGTCTCCCACGCTTAAGGACGGGACACTGATTAGTTCAATCGGGAAGTCTGGTAAAAGTGTCGTCACACCTTCGGGAAAGCTGGCGCTATCCCCTGTCTATGAGGTGGGCGCCTATGGCGTGGTAGGCGATAATGGCATTACTGACAATGCGACGTCGATGAGCACCCTGACGAGTGCCATTGCGACATCTGCACAAGGTGGACGCATCGATCTGCCGTGCGGCAAGTTCAAATTTTCCACCGCCATCGCGATCACCATTCCGGCTGGGAAACATCTCTCGATCAATGGGCAGGGCTGCACTGAACTCTATTTTCCGGCCTCCGATGGCCTCGTTCTCACCTACGGCAGCAATTCGTCCTATGTGTCGATCGACAACCTGGCTATCACCACGGGAGGCGCATCGGCTAGCTATACCGCGATTTGGCTGAAATCTTCTGTCGTCAACATCCCACAGAATGCTAAGCAGTCGTCGATCCGGCGTGTTTCCATACACGGCAGTGACGGGATGGGTGCCACGAACTACTGGGGCAAGGGTATCTTCCAGGACAAGGTATCCTTCGTCAACATCGATGACTATACCTATAACGGCTCATCGACGCTTCAGGGTGACGGCATCCTGATGCAGGGCGATGTGTCCGCACCCGAATTCAACGTCGTCACAAACATCACGAATTCGAATTTCGCCTACTGTCAGACCGGGGTGAAGTACGGGACCTACTACCAGGGCCTTTCGTTCGCCGGGAACAACATCACCGGATGCAATCGGGGTATCTATTCGCCGGTCGGCAACCTGCTCAACCTGCAGGCATCCATCACCGGGAATCAATTCTCGAATGTAACTTCGAGCATCGAATTCGCGTCGGAGATGGGCGACGCGCAGATCACGGGGAACACATTTCTCCTGAACGGCCCGTCGTCCTTTGCGATCAAGACCGCCGGCCTCGTGAACTCTACGATCTCCGGTAACTCGTTCAACCCGGCGTTCACGGCCGGCAACGGTAACGCAATTAGCATCGGGTCAGGCGGCAACGCAGCAGAGGCCGTTACGATCGTCGGCAACTCCTGCCTATCGACCGCAACTTGCATCAGCATCGCCAGTGGCGCCAAGGGTATCGCGGCGAACAACATCTGGTGGAATGTCACGTCGCCGTACCAGAACCTGTCATCGACCTTCTTCCAGCATGGAAATATTCAGAACGGCGCTCAGTTCGTTTCTCAAGCTGGCTCTCTTTCTGAAATAACGGTAGCCGACAATATGAGAGCCGGCAATCTGTTGGCATCCAGAACGTCGCCGACTATCGGGTCCGGGTTCTGCACTAGCCCAGCCATTGTGGTACCTAATGGGACGTTCTCTTTCAGGGTAAGCGTGGGGACCTCTTGTGCCGCGTCCTCGGGCATCATTACCATGCCGACGGCCGCCAATGGTTGGTCGTGCCAGGTTACGAGCGGCTTGAACGTCGGGACAAGTGACCCTGCGCAAGATCTCACCGGATCGACGGCGTCTCAGATTACCATCAGGAATTATTCCAGAACCACGGGCGCGGCGGCAAACTTCACGTCGAGCGATGTGTTGCTGGTAAATTGCTTGGCCCAGTGACGTTAGATGTGCATTAAACTGCCGCCTAGGAACGGGCGGATCTTGTTGATCTGCCCGGGCGCCCTCCATCGATCGCCGGTAAGCCCTGGAGCGGTTTCGAACGCGACCTGGCACTTGATGCGGTACAGCTCGTCAAAACCGGTTGTCGTCAGGAAAAGCTTGTTATCGCTGAAGATTACCGGGCGGAGGCTTGTTTCCCCAAACATATATCGCATCAAGCCTTCGGTCACAGAGGCACTTGATGGGGAGAGGACATCGTCTACTGAGATGATACCACCAGGAACGAGGCGAGATTCTACCAACTTTAGATCATGGAAGACGCCACCTGCGCTGTGGTCCCCATCGATGCTCGCAAAAGCGATCTTGTCTATTCCGGCCTTCTTAAGGGTGGTTGCGAACGTGTCTTCGGTGAGTGTCTGTGTGTTTACCTGAATCAGTTCAACTGAAGATTTTGTTTTCCCCTCTTTCAGGACACGGTCAATGTTTTCCCGCGCAAGGTCCTGTTGACCAAACATGAACACGTCCAGACCTGCCCAAGTATACTCGGTAGCCGCAGCAAGGTAAGAAAGATATGCGCCCTGATAAACCCCAATTTCGATACCGCCGCCGGTGACGTTCATCGTTTTCTGTGCGGCCAGCAAAACCTCCGATACCTCTACCGCCCCTGGGTAGAGCCACCCATTGATGGTCGATCTAATTTCCGTCAAATATTTTCCGGCAGATAACGGCATTCATGAACCCCTCGTTTAGGCGGCTTTTATGCAACGCAGAGGAGATTGAGGTCAACTCATGAGTTCCAACCTGGAGGCACTTTGTCCCCGGTAATGTGAGGAACATGAGTGGCCTGCATATTTTTGTAGCCAGGTGAGTTGATCAGCTCCTCGGCCGCCGCCGCCACTGTTGGGGTCACCGGGATTCGACAAAGGGCCGCAAACTCGCTGACAAATTTGTTTGGGGAGCGCATGAGTTGCTCGTACTCGCAGACGGCGAATGCGCCCTTGATCAAGCCGATATTTCGGAAACAGTCGGCGTACATTTCGACCGCATGAGAATAACCTCGCATATAATCCAGCATCCCGTCCCCATATTCAGGGTCTCGCTGAACCAAACTTCTCGCCACCCCAAATGGGTTTCTGACGAGGATGACGTATAACGGATTGGGTAGCGTGTTCTCAAATGCGTTGATCATACGGAGCGCGCCGGGCAGCTTCATGCTCCATCCAGGGAATGCCTTAACCCTTTTTTCAATTAGGCTGCGCCAGCTCTCATAGGAGAGCTCTCCGTAATTCAGAAGGTCGGCGAATTCCATGTCCTCGTGCGTCGTAGGGTGAAGGCCGTCGCCTAGGTTCAGACCTAATGCGCGCATGGTAGAGGCCACCGCCGAGGTGCCGCCCCTGCTGGCGCCAGCCACAATGACGTTGAATGGAAGGTCTTGATTAAGATCGAGCCGGTCAGCGCCAAAAATGGTCAGCGTCTTCTTCTGTTCAATTTTCATCATGTCTGTCCGGTTCGAATTGCGGTCTATCTAACGCGAACTTAACATTGGTCAACTATTCTCCACCACGGCGGGCTTTGAAGCGCTATAGCGGCGCGTCAACGGCAAACCAAGGTTTCAATAAATGGGTAATGACCGTGTAGGCTCTGCTGCGACGCTTCATCGCGCTCTGCTATTCGCTCGATGCCGCGCGCGCGAAGCAGGATCTGCTAACGGCCGCCTGAACTGCCCCCATTTCGACCGGACAGTCGGCATAAGCAGAAAGGCTCAAGCACAAGCTTGAGGACAAGCTTATGTCTAACGAGTATCGACACGTCGAATTGCTGACAGGGGATGTTCGCCGCAGGCGGTGGACAACCGAGCAAAAGCTGACGATCATTGAGCAGAGTTTCGAACCAGGCGAGACGGTATCGTCCACCGCTCGCCGCCATGGCGTCGCGTCCAATCTGCTCTATCGGTGGCGCAGGCTCTTGAGCGAGGGAGGTGCTGCGGCCGTGGATTCTGACGAGCCGGTAGTCGGAAATTCGGGAGTGAAGAAGCTGGAGGATCGCGTCCGCGAGCTGGAGCGTATGCTCGGCCGTAAGACGATGGAGGTCGAAATCCTCCGCTAAGCCGTTTCCAAAGCGGACTCAAAAAAACAGATATCGCGGCCGATCTTGTTGCCGAAGGACGGTTCGCGATGAAGGCCGTCGCAGACACGCTGGGTGTCTCCCGTTCCAACCTCATCGAGCGGCTGAAAGGCAAATCAAAGCCGCGTGGGCCATACCACAAGGTCCGCGGATGCAGAGCTTCTGCCCGCCATTCGCAAGCTGGTGGATCAAAGGCCAACCTATGGCTATCGGCGGATCGCCGCGCTCCTCAATCGCGAAAGGCGGGTCGCTGATAAGCCTGTCGTCAACGCCAAACGGGTCCATCGCATCATGGGCAACCACGCCATGCTGCTGCAGAAACATGCGGCTTTTCGCAAGGGCCGCCTCCACGACGGCAAGGTCATGGTCATGCGCTCCAACCTACGTTGGTGCTCTGACGGTCTGGAGTTCACCTGCTGGAATGGCGAGATCATTCGTCTCTCCTTCATCATCGACGCCTTCGACCGGGAGATCATCGCCTGGACGGCGGTAGCCAATGCAGGCATTTCCGGTTCAGACGTGCGAGACATGATGGACCTGCAGCTGCGCAACAAGGTTCCCAAACGACGGGTCAAGGCGAAGCTTCGCGCCGATCGCACGGACCCGACCCATTCCAACCATGTCTGGGCGATGGATTTCGTTCATGACCAGTTGGCCACGGGTCGGAAGATCAGGGTTCTGACAGTGGTCGATACCTTTTCGCGTTTTTCGCCGACGGTCGATGCACGCTTCCATTACAAAGGCGAGGACGTGGTTCAGACACTGGAACGAGTATGCCGGCAGGTCGGTTATCCGGCCACCATTCGTGTGGACAATGGCAGCGAATTCATCTCCCGAGACCTTGATCTATGGGCCTATCATAAGGGCGTCGTGCTCGACTTCTCGCGACCAGGCAAGCCGACCGACAACAGCTACATCGAGAGTTTCAATGGCAAGTTCCGCGCCGAGTGCCTGAACGCCCACTGGTTCATGAGCCTTGACGATGCGCGTTCGAAGATGGAGGATTGGCGTAGAGACTATAACGAGTTCCGGCCACATAGCGCGATCGGCAACAAGGTGCCGATCTCGCTCATGAACAGCTCATCGGCATCCCCGCCGACATGAGGTTTAACCCCGGAAAATGCCAGCTCCCGCTGGCCCAAAATCGGGAAGCACCTCAAACTTCAAAACGACAGCCGCGCGCATTGAACCCTCAGTAGCGTAATCTTATCGCCGTTACCGGGTGCTCCCTGTTTATAAAAGAGTCAGTCCATCTTTTTTCGGATTACAAATATCAACGCGCACGCCGCTCCACATGCCGCCGTTAAAACTAGAAAATAAAGAAAAAGAGCCAACGGAATGTTTGGATACCGATTCTTATCTGGTAACGTAGGTTCGGTAAAATTATCGACGTAGACTAGTTGCAGGGAGCTGACGAGTTTTACCTTTTCCAGATCACTAATTGCTGATTTCAATTTCTGCTCGGCCATCTTAAGGTCAAGTTTGATTTGGTCAAAAACGCTGGAATAATCAGCAAGGTTGCCGGTGCCGTTGCTCGATAAGCCCGTAGCCTTTGCTCGCAACTCTTGTGACTGTTGCTCCAGTCCCGCCAGTTGGCGGTCCATGTCCGACAACTGCGGAGACCCGTCTTTCACGCTTTGGCTTAACGCGAACCGGCGTCCCTTCAGGTTTGCGATCTTTGTCTCGATTCCCGTTAAAATGGTACTGAGACTTTCGGCTGAAAGTCCAACGTCGAAAACACCGGTCTGGTTTTGGGTATCTCTGATTTTCTCGCGTAACGCGCTGACTTCTTTCGTGGCGACGTCGACGTCCTTTTGGGTCGAATTGCGAAGATCGTCCCACATTTCCGAATTGAGCTTATTGATTTGCTGTTCGGAAAGTTGAAGCACCAGCGTAACAAGTTCATGGGCTTCCTTTGGTGAATAGGCCACGACATTCAATTCCACGATTCCGCTTTTAGGATTTACGGAAGCAGAATAATGTTTTCTCCAGTATTTAAGAATTTCGTCTTGAGTGGGGTTTTCTCGAAGTCGGGAGATCAAGTCGATATCATCGCGCCCATATACATGGGTGAAATCGATCTTTTTTTCCAGGTCCTGAATTATGGCTGGGCTGTCGATGTAATTTAAGAGAACAGCCGTATCTTGAGCAATCTTTGCCTTCGGCTCGACGGCATCACTTGAATACCTGTTGCGCGACAGCAAAGGGACCGAAGAACGGACGATGAAGCGGACTTCCGATACGTAGCCCGGGCTTGCAATCGCAGTGTAATAAACTATGCCACCAGCCATCGGGAGGATGAAGGTGACGAGGAAGATCATCGTCAAGATTCCTGAAAAAATCCGGTCCCGCGTTTTCGGGGTAAGGCCTGCCAGACGATAAAGGTTGCGGCGGCTTCTATTTTCGAACGTCAGGGCGCGTGCGTAGGAACTCAGCGCTGACGCCATTTTTTGGCTACGGGTAGCAACCGTCGGTGCGTCCTGCTGCGTCAGCTGATTGTCGTCTGTCACTACCTTCTCCAACACCGGCCTTCCGCTGACTAGCGATTAAGGCGCATATATGTTGCTATGCCCTCTTCGACATTGTCGAATTGTACGAGGTTGCCATCGATCAGGACGAGTGCAACATCACAATAATCCTTGATTGTAAGCATATCATGAGAGATCATGATGACATCGGATTTCTGGCGTCGCGCTCGGAACGCTTCTCGACATCGCATTTGAAAATTCGAGTCGCCGACTGCGGTGATCTCGTCGACAAGATAACAGTCGAATTCTATTGCCATGGAAAGACCAAAGGCGAAGCGCGCCATCATGCCTGAGGAATATGTTCTTAGGGGTTCGTTTAGATAACTGCCGATCTCGGCGAACTCCGCGACGAAACGCAGGACGCGTCGAAAATCTTCACCATAGGCGCGGGCGACGAACTTGAGGTTTTCCTTGCCGCTCAACATCGTATTCAAGCCGCTGGAAAATCCAAGCGGCCAGGAGATGCGAACATTCCGAGAGACACGACCTCTGTTCGGAAGCTCCGCGCCGGAGATCAGGCGCATCGTTGTCGATTTTCCGGCACCGTTCACGCCCAGCAGACCGTACGACCGTCCAGATTTAAAATGCATGGACTGATCACGCAGTATGTAACGACGATGCGCAGCGGTCTTATAGTATTTGGTTACGTTCTCCATCGTGATCATGGATCACACCCGATGGTCTTCGATGGACATCCAGATCAGGGTTGCTGTCATCCAAACGGTAAATAGTAGCGCCGTAAGAATGAACCATTGGGAAAGGCGGTCCGGATATCTCGATTTTTCAGGAAGATGTGAATCGGAAAAAATTGAAATGAATGTTGTCCTTTTTAATGCGGTCGATTTAGCCGTATCGAGATTCCGAACGGTAGCTTCATAAATCGCTTGTGTGACAACCCGACGTGTCTCCAACCGGCCAAACTCGGTCATACTGCTAGAAAGCTGCGTTTCATCAGTGGGGTCAGCCCCGGCGAGGTTGTTTCGACGAAGCGTAATTTGATCGTCGATCGCCTGGATTGACCTGCGTAGCTCACGCCCACGCGCAGTATCGGCGGCTTTCGCGGCTTCTAGGGATTTTAAGCTAACCATTAGTTGAAGCTTCTGTTCTGTTAGCTTGGATATCACGGCACTGACCATCTTCGCTGAGGAGATAGGGTCTAGAATGCCTGTCTTATTCTGATAATCCCGCATTTGATCGAGTGCTGTCTGGTAATCGTTCATAGCAATGTCGACATCATGCTCCCCACGCTGTACTAAGTCCTTCTTGGCCTTTTCTGAAATCGTGTCGATCATTTCATTCGTGACGACCAAAGCAGCGTTGGCGATTAAGACCGCTTCTTCTGGCGAAAAGGCACGAACGCTGAAAACGATAATCCCGGAGGGGCCATCAACATAGGTATCGACATGTTGTTTCCAGTATTCGTTCAGGTCTTCTAGCGAGGCCTCGCGTGATAGTCTGGAGAAAAAGTCGATGGTGTTCTTGGTGAACAGGCTCCGAAGTCCGATCGAGCTTTCCAGCTTCCTGACGAGCTCGGGGGACTCAAGATAGTTTGCAACAATATAAGAATCTTGGGTAAGGGAATCCCCGCCGACAATAGACTGTCCGCTTCGGTTTTCTGACATGTCAAAGCGTTCGCTCACGCCAATGGTTCGAACAATCATCCTTCTTTCCGACACGTACTGGTTGCTGGCGATGCCAAAATAATATGCAGCCCCCAACAGGCTCGGCAGTATTACAAAAAATAGCAGGGAGTTTTTTTTCGTAAACAAGAATGCGCTGAAACTTGACCTCCAACCATGAGGCGAGAGGCCGACTGGGTGATCTGCCGTTAATCGCGGCAGGTTTTTGGTGTCAGGAAGATTTTTGTAATCCACTTCAAAATTCATGGTATTCCTTTTGACAGGAAGCTGTCTGCTCATGTCGGCCGGAGAGCTGCCTTTGATGGAACGAAACTGGGCATAAGCATTGAGCGACATAAACTTCCTCGGCGTAGACTTTGTTCAGCCTGCCGCCCTCGGAAACCTCTTATATTTTATCCTCGACTACATATCGACGGTAGATATGGTTTTAGAATGGCATTGAAAGACGACTCTTGGCATTTACGACAACCAATGTAAGCAAGGTCCAACCCACGGGACATTCTCTAAGCCGCGCACCCGCCTCATGGGTCTATTCGCTCGCCGGCCCTAGCAGCACACTTTCCACCAACGGTGATCGCCCGATTCAGACTGTATCCTGATCATTCTATCCAGGCTTCTTGAGAACCGAGATGCAATCAAGGTCCGGGAACTCCCACTTATGAAGAGTTTGCTCGGCAATCGTGAAGCCCGCCTTTTTGGCAATGTGAGCAAAAATCTCGGCGGACATATAGTTGCGCCAGTGAGGATTCTGCTTGAAATCCACATTGGGCCCTGCTGCGGAATAGTTGGAATGGTGAATTAATGCGTAGCCACCCGGAACGAGCACCCTGAAGAACTCGGGCATGTACGACGTTACGAGTTTCAACGGAAAATGCACCATACTGTCAAATGTATAGAAGAATGTGGAGGAGGCGCTAGGAATGTTTTGTAGATCATATCCGTTGCACTCCTTGATATTGATTTTGGGATTTCGTGCATATTTCCCTTGGCAATATTCAACATTATGCCGATTTACATCGATCATCACTACCTGCTCGGCAAATTTCAACAAAAAATCCGTATTTCTGCCGTATCCGCATGCGAAGTCGATGGTGTTGGTATAGTCGATGGGGTGCCTCTGAAGAGCCGGTTCTATGTATAAGCTCCAATGGGTTTGCATGTCTCGTGCCGCCGCTCCGTGATAGTGTTCGGCAACGTCTTCGCCCCAAAGGAGGCTATTTTTTTTCACGAGACTTTTTAGACTCTTGGAAAACATTAGTGTGCTCTCATTGGTCTTTATGCGGCTTCACGAAGCTGTACAGGCTTTACAAAACACTGAATCGAATCACCCGGAATTTGCACGGTGCTCTGCCTTCTGGATGAAGTGATATAGGACTAAGTCGGCTTCCAGCAAAGTCTGGACGGTACCAATTCCCCTGAGGATGTCTGCTAGTTCGTGCACAGATTCCAGTTGCCGCTTCATGCGCACGGTACCATGGGGCAATCCGAGCAATTCCGCGATGCTTTGGGCATATGTGGTATCGTCTCGCCCTGCATCAAAAAGGGTAAATTGCGATAGGGCATCAAGCGCTGCCGAAACCGAATCAAGTTGAACAGGGTCTGTCGGGTTTCCAGCAACTAGTTGCTGAGTGAAGGGCGATGACAGCAGCCTGAGAGTGTCCTTGTTGGACCTGCGGATCGCACGACGCACTGACACCTCATCGCGGAAGTTGAAACCATCGAAACATTCCATGACCGGCTTGAATAGCGTTTTGTCTCTTGGAGACACAAAGCCAAACTTATTCTGGCTGTATCGGCTGAAAATGATGAGACGCATTGCCAGTTCGTAAAAAGGATCGCGCAGTGCGATCATGGTAACATCTGTGTTGTAGTCGATGTAAATGCGATAATTCTTCAGGAGGACGCGGCCGGCGACATACACGGATGGCTGATGAAGGATTTCCAGCATCTGGCGCACCGTTTCAAATCCATAGTGCTCGGCGCCGTGCGCAAAGAATTGGAAATAAGGCTTCAGGCCCAGGTCCAGTTCACTGTGCGGGACATACGCTGTTTCGAGGCGGAAGACCTTTTTGGGAATATACTGGCCCGGCGTCGCGCGGCGATAAAAGACCAGACCGCTTTCCGGATCGGAAATTTCTACCTGACTCGCTGAACTGATACCTTTGACGTTGTCTTCGCTGAGGATAAAGGCGACGTTACCAGTTTCGTGGAGGCCCTGGCTGTATGCACCTTCGATATACAGCCAACAGTCAATCTCGGTAGCTTTTTGTTCGCCGTTAACCCTTACATACACTTTCGGTCTGGCAGCAAACCCATCTGGCACCAAATAACCGTGGATTTCTGCTCCGGTGTCTTGATAAACGGAGAAATTCATTGTGTTGCGATGGTTGTCCTCATGGGCATTATATATGGTGTGGAGAGCAAGTACGCGCTCAACTATTGGATAGTGACTGATGTTGTTTTTCAAGCGCTTTCGTTTGCCGGAATTGCCGATTCAACTTTATCCAACCAGGAGTGCTTCGTCCAGTATGGCGGGGACTAGGCCGTCATCCACTAAGCATTAAAAAGTCTGTGATCAAGCGACAAGCGTGAGGCCACGAAACGAGGCAATTTTTCGTGATTGGCGCCTAAACAATGTCCAGACACCAGAGCGATGCGCTGTGCCGCTCTTTTCAAGCGATCCGTAGGTGTCACCACACCGAAGCGAGTGTCGATCTTTTGACGTAACGCTTGAAACCCTAGTTTTCCCATCGTCTTCAGCGACCGAAGAGGATTGGGCGAGAGGCGGTAGCCGAAATATTTCTCGAAGTTACGAGACTCGTCAAATGCCCGTTTTAGTTGCTCCAAAAAATTGTAGTCATGAGAGTGATAAACAGCGGCGTGCGGTGCGTAGGCTTTCCAGTATCCGGCCTCGATGATGCTGCGCGCCCAGATTTGGTCTTCTGCAAACTCGACATCCGGGTAGGGGAATTTTGTCCACACGGATTTGCGGATCAACGAGTTGTTGTCGGAATAGAAATGCAGCAACTGCCGCCAGCCCAGGTCGGCTTCGTATCGTGCCGCGTCAAGATTGCGGTAAACGATGAGGGGATGGCGCAGAAAACCTTCGAAATGCTGATGGAGGTCGTTTTTTGTAAAAGGCGACGCTGTCGGATAGGCAATATGGCGGCCGAATACGCCGGCAATGCGTGAATCCTGCTCTGCGGCTGCCACGAGATTGGCGAGCCAGTGCTCATCGGTCGGCTGAGCATCGTGCGTTAGAAAAGCGATAAATTCCGCGTCGGCAGCCTCGATTCCAAGGTTCCTTGTCTTACCATGACCGAAATCCTTTGGGGCAATTTCTAAGAGCCGCACAGCCTGAAGGCTGCGAAGATAGTCTCTCGTGCCATCGCTTGAGCCTGAATCGATGGTGATGATTTCGTAGCTCCACGGAGTCTGCTGGAACAAGACTTTATCCATGACCATCGGAAGATATGCCATCGCATTTTTCGTGGGGATAACCACGGCGCACCGATGTTTAGCCACCTTCAGCCTCCTTGTTGTCGGGCCCAATTCACCCGTTGCTGGATGGCTGACTCAACAAGACGGGCGGACTTTTCCCAGGAAAGATCTTGCACATAGGCTAAACCGCGACTTCCGAGCCGTTCGCGTTCCTCCTGTCGATTGAGCAGATCCTCAATCTTGTCGGCAATGCCTTCAGGAGTTGGTTTTGCGAAGGCTATAGCATTTTCGGGAAAAATTGACCTGACTGTATCCAGGTCGAGGTCAATCACTGGCAGGCCACAGGCCATCATCTCCTTGTTCACCAGCGAATGGTTCGTGGCGGAAAACACGACACCCACGGTCGCCTCGCGATAGAGCTTAGCCAGTTCTTCGCCCGTTAGGACGCCGAGATCGCGATAGCGAAAATCCACACCAAGCTTGCCCAGTCTCCAACCGAAAAAATCGACCTCGAAAGCCACATTTCGCTTGTGCAATATATCAAGGGCCATGAACGCAAGTTCTACTGCCCGGCGCGACGTTACGTATCGGGCATAAAGTGCAATCCTATGACGTTGTCGTTCAGGCGGACTCGATCCTGGATTGTAAACATCGGCGTCAAACGCGAGAGGCCATGACATCGACCAGCGTCCGAACTGCTCCGACATCCGCTTGTGGAGCCAGTCGCCGGCGCAGAGGCAATCGAAGTCAAAGTGATAAGTCGCTTCGGTTAACAGCGCTTCCGCACCAGCGGGATAGAATGCGGGTTCGTAGTCCTGGACAAAATAGAATTTTCGGATGAAACGCTCCATTGCATTCACCGGGTAGCAGGTAAAGCGATCGGTGGCGATCAATGCATCTCCCTCAGCGTCGGGCGTGTCGCCGTTGAACAACTCTACAGACCCGGAAAAATGCTGGAAATGTGTATTGATCGTGTCTAGCGCGGCGGCTCCCGTTTTGTGAATGGTCGGGTTTTGAATAAGAAAACGCACCTCGTGGCCAAAACGTTCAAGATAGCTGGCGATCCGGAAAATCGTCATGTGCCCGCCCGCACCCGCCTTAAAATCCGGAATGATCCAAGTAATGCGAAGACGAGATAAATTGCTGCTTTCGAAAGGAGGTCGTCCTCCGGATGGCTGATAGTTTACAAAGGCCCTTAGATAAGCGACTTGTCTCTCAATCCGTGATGTCTGTTGTCTCGCTGGGCGCAATATGCGCCTCATTTGTCGGATTGTCGCTAGTAGGGACACTCACATCATCTCCTTGCCTATCACCCAACGGCTTGCCGCTGAGATGACCTCAGCCTTTCAGATCTTGTTGCCAATACCTATAAATATTGCCAACGGGCATCTAGGCGCTCAATCTATTGAAATCCAGGCCGTCGTCAGCCTGATGGCTCATTTGTTCCACAATTGCACGCGTGGTCTCGGCAGCGGAAAGCCTCGCAAGTGGGGCATCTATCAGGTTTAAAATGGTTTCCTGCCAGATGGCGCGAATATTGGGGATACGAATTTCTCCGTCAGCGCCCGGACAGCCATACGCTTCTGAGATAGAAAACACGCCGGCCGCTCCGGCGCGGGCAACGTCTATGCGCTTCGTCGCCGAGCGGCAGTCGTTGACCAGTGACCTGCTCATAGGCACCAGCATGATATCGATTTTGCGGTGGATCCCCTCTTGAAGGTAGTCAAGCCAAGGCAACGGTTGACGTATCGTTGCTCGGTCAATGCCTTTCCAAAGGGGGGCAGTTCTTGCATCGGCAAAAACCTCAAAGCTTACCGTCTGCCGCTCGGCAAGGATTTTGCGTATCACTGGCTGTAGAAAGCGATGCTCCTGCACATGAATGCCGGTTGCGTGAAAGGCAATGTGCACAGATGGCTTGCTCGATAAGGCGATATCGACAAAAGGGCTTTTCCAAAGCGAGAATGCCGGCGCCGGGGGGAGGACACGCGGACGAACCTCTGGCAGTTCCTGCGCCAGCCGCGGCGTTGACACCCAGACAATATCCAGATGACGGTTAAGACGTCGCAACGGCCAAAGCCCCTTGGTGAACAACTTGAATTTATACGGGATACTTGATTCTGGACTTGTGATGACCGCGGGAATGTTATCATCTACGAACAGTCCGACCCCAGCAAGCTGCTCAGCGAAGCGTTCAATCCAGTCGAGAGTCTGATCGGTCGCATATCTGCAGAAGATGACAAACGCCCCTTCGGGATCCAACGCGTGAAAATTAGCGTCGCGAATATCGACCCCTTGGTATTCTGGCATTCCGGGCGCCGCTAATCTTGCGCTGAAGTAGTAGTCGCTGCTCGGATTAGGATGTTGCCCGAAGAGAATAACGCGTTTCACGGGCCTGCGAGCTTTTCCTGTTGCTCCAGCGCGAAGTCGCGGCGACGGCATCATCGCTAAAAGACAATTCCGCAGATTGTTGGAAGCACTCATGGCCTTGTCGTCGAGAGCCTGGGCAGTGGAGCACAACGGTTGGATGAAGCTCGCATCATTTCTCCCTTTGGCATAGCTTGTAGCTCGTCGTTATATCTGTCTAAATTGAGAACTAATCTAGCATCAGCTCGATTGGTTTCTAGCTTTGAAACTCCCTGGGGCGCAATGTTGCATCCCTGGCGGTAAGGTCACGTGGCCGGATATCGAGGGTGCGGTCTCCAGCAACCAGCGAGAGATTTGGATTGTAGAAAGGGTCATTTCTAAGCCTAGCCCCCCACCGATCGTGCATGCATCCTTCCTCGGCTGCGAAGCGCGCTAGTTTCTCGGCTGTATCGTCGCGACCGCGAGATACCGATTCGCGGTGCATCAGACGAGAATGCGGCGTCCATATTATATGCTTTCCATTCTCTCGAAGCTTCAAGCAGTAATCGACGTCATTGAAGGCAACGGCCAGTTGATGCTCGTCCATTCCTCCGACTTCCTTCCACAAGGCGCGACGCGTCAGCATGCAAGCCGCGGTAACCGCACTCACCTCCTGTCTTTGGCTTACCAGTCCTGAATCCTCACCGCTGCCCGGACGACGAAACTGGAAACTATGCCTTGCTACCGAACCGGCGCCGAGGGTTATTCCCGCATGTTGGACAAAACCATCCGGGAAAAACAGGAGGGCGCCAGCCGCGCCGATATCCGGATCGTCTAATTCCGCGATGAGTTGATCCAGCCATCCCGGATGGAGGGGCTCAACGTCGTTGTTGAGCAAAAGGATTAAGTCATGGCGGGCACTAGCGACGCCAAGATTGCATGCGCTGGCAAAGTTGAAGGATCCTTTCTGAATGATGCGGTTGATCGCCCCACGTTCCTCGTATTCGGAAAGGAGCGTATGTGTCTCTGGCTCCTGACTGTCATTGTCTATGATAATCACTTCGAGATCATCATATCGCGTTCCCTCAAAGAGTCCCGTCAGACATACTCGCAACAAATCGGCGCGATCGCGGGTTGGTATGATGACACTGACATTCGTCTTACTACTGGGGATTTTCGGCACAGAAGCGCCAACGTGAGCGCGGGGAAAGAAACGATGAGCGAGAACCATAGGCACGTGGACAATCCGTCCGGTTTTAGCTGTTGCCACTAAAAGTTGACTGATCGGAAGGTCCTCCAAATCAGTTACGCTCTCACCCCCGTTTAACCGCAAAACGGTTCCCGTTGGCGCAAGCCAGCCGGTCTCTGCTAGGGGAGGGTTCCACGCTGGGTGGAAAAACGGGGCAAATCTTCGTCCTTTGGCGTCGATGCGATCCTCATCGCAATATGCTGCTGCCACATCATGTTCGGCCAGGAGGGGCTGAATCAGCCGCTCGATTGCATGATTATGCAGTTGGCTGCCCGCCGCAATTCGCATCCAGAAACAGGGCCGTGCAGAGTGGGCGCTTGTCCCTGCCACGGCATTAATCGGGACTTCGCGAATATTCTTATAAGATTGCTTGGCCAAAGAACGACGTGTTGCGCCGGCGAGGGCGGCTTCGCCGACAATGGAAATCAGGACCGGCGGGGGGGGGGTAAATTCGCACCGGGCGCTCGGAGCGATGCTATTTGGGTGGTCTAGTTTGAGCCAGGTCTCATAAGCCGGCTCATTGAGGTCGTCATACAAGCGACCAAAGCGATACCGGAAGCCGCGCCAGTTCTTCGTGAAGAGGAGCCGCGCAGTTTGCAACATAGCCCAAGGTGATTTTAGTGTCGCGCGCGCGGCCACTTCTATGAGGTAAGCTTGTCGAATTGTCAGCGAAGGTAGACTCAGGGGCGGCTGGATTTCCTTTTTGAGCAGAAGGGAAATTTCTCTCAAACCTGCGGGCGCCCACCCGTAAAAACGTCCTCTTCCACGCTCGTTTATAAGAACGTCACGCAAAAGCTTTGCAGGATTCCGCTCCCGCCTAGTAAAGCATATGGTCGCAATTGGGCCGAGTACGCCGTCTGGATCATGGACGTCGACGACAATTGGACAGCCTCCCAACTGGTTTGATTTGAACTGGTCGCAAACCAAAACGGGGTCAGCTACGGCGTGCAGCATTCGCGGCATTTCTCTGCAAGTGTGACATCTCCATGCGATGAGGCGGAGGTCCGCAGACATGGCGCTTCTTGGCAACGCCGATTCCGACAAGCTTCTTCTCAACCTCCGATCTGGTACAATGATCTACATCTCCTTTTTTGTCCGAGCAATAGAAAGGCCGTTGGAGGAACGCTTGAAAGAGCACATGTCCGGAAAACGTCCGCCACGTACCACGAAAGGTGGGGCCGCAGAAATGCGGCAAGCCCACGTGCGGAAAGTTACGGTCAGGCGCCATTAAGTATATTTCTCTTCATTACTCGCTCCATGAGCAATCCTATATTGAGGCTAATTAATCCATACATTATAAGGTAGAGCTTATCTAAGTATTGCGTCGGATAACCTAGGTAATATGCACTTCTCATCCATTCTACGGCTTGGAAAGCTGGGTTGAAGCTGAGATAATATATAAATTGCTCTGGCAGATTGCCGAGGTAGATAGGGGCGCCGGAACCCAGATAGAGGAGGACCATCGATAGCGAATAGATCATCGGGAAAAAGGGCCACAAAGCGGATAGGACGCTGACAATAGTCCCCACGCCGATGGATAGAAGTGATACAGCCAGCATGGCAAATAGCGCATCCTGTGGGGATCTCGGGATAATATTCGATCCCACTGAAACGAGCACTATGAATATGATGGCGATTGAAAAAACTATGCCGATGAACTCTAGAAAACAACGAGCGAGCATTATATCTAGAAGGTGAACTGCCGGAAAAGCGAGCATTCCTTTATTCGCTACTACTGAAACCGACATAAATCTCGAAATATACGAAAACGTCAACGCAGGGACCATGCCGGTTGCAAAAAATAACCAGAGATCGTCTCCGAACACGGCTTGGCGACCGGTTAACTGATAGACGGCGAGCAATACAAGAATATGTCCAACCGGAAATAGGGGTACGATTAGAAACCCAAGCCCGTGGTTGAAAAAACGGCTTCGGATATCACGTAAGATGACGGCATGCATCACGCTCCTTTGTCTCTTTATCGCTGTACCAATACTGACCATATGGACGATCCGTTTAGGATGCAATTCACCAGAATCTCGCATGCCAATCCCGTTTCCTCATATGGGCGTTACCTTCTAGGGAGCGTCTGCAACGCACTTTATCTCACAATTCCTGTTGATGAAAATTGTGGCAGGCTGATATCGCACGGGAGGTGTTTTGATTTTTCTATGTCGTTGGTAAACGAGGCCGCGCTGCTTTGTCTATTGGCTCAAGGGCTAATGCTGCAAGCTAGTAATTTCCTTAGATGTTAGCCATACGTGCCAATTCAGCCTCAATTGCGCATCGAGTGGCGGCAAGGAGAGGTTGGGACGGATCAGCAAACAGGGCGATGTGTGCGCAAGTTCCTTGTCGTCGGCGCTCATGCCGTATTGCGCCTCTGTCGCAAAGAAGGAACAGGGCCGAAGAAGTGGGGCGCCGATTTGCTGGTCTTTAAGCCACACAATGTCGTCGCTGTAGCGAATTCATATCCCGAGACCTTGATCTCTGGGCCTATCACAAGGGCGTCGTGCTCGACTTCTCGCGGCCTGGCAAGCCGACCGACAACAGCTACATCGAGAGTTTCAATGGCAAGTTCCGCGCCGAGTGCCTGAACGCCCACTGGTTCATGAGCCTTGACGACGCGCGTTCGAAGATGGAGGATTGGCGTAGAGACTATAACGAGTTCCGGCCACATAGCGCGATCGGCAACAAGGTGCCAATTTCGCTCATGAACAGCTCATCGGCATCCCCGCCGACATGAGCTTTAACCCCGGAAAATTCCAGCTCCCGCTGGCCCAAAATCGGGGAGCACCTCACTGCTCGTCAATGGCACCGTTCTCCGGCTAGCCCTAACGAAACTATGTTTTGAAGTGACTCCGCGCAGCCTTCCTTCTTTATAGCAGCATCAATTTGTGGCTCACCGAACGTAGCCCGGAGATGTGTTAGATAGTTTGTTACCCATATGCGAAACGCGGCGCCGGCGTTGGGGTTTCGTTGGAGATAGACCAGATTTCGAGAGTATATTCCCACAGCCCTCTTGAGAAAGTCCTCCGGCTTTCGAGCGAGGTGGTGGTTATCACCATGAACATTCCAATAGTACAACGGCTTTCGAACAAAAGCCTGATGATTACAATATTGCGCTATTTGCAGATTAAATTCGTAGTCTTCTCCGTATCCGGGTTTAAATCTCAAACCATTTTCGATAATTAATTCTCGTCTAAAAAGCGAGTTCCAGATGAAAATACCAAAAAACGCATAATAGTCCGGGGGGAAATCAGGATATACAATTTCTAAGGATTGCGGCTTCTTAACGCCATATCCGCAGCGAACAACGTCCGCATTAAAATGTTCAGCTCCTCGAAGCAGTTCTTCATAAATAGTCGGAACGACATAATCATCGTGATCTGCGAAAGCCACCCAGGAACGATCAGCCAGCTCCAACCCTCTATTTCTTGATTTTGCGACATCTCCAAACGCCGTTTCCGATATTACGACTTCACATCGTTCTCCGGCGTGCCTACTATCTCGCCATCTCTCCAAAGTTGAGAGAGATCGATCTTGGCAATTATCGAAAACGGCGATTAACTGATCCTGCGGCCCCAATGCTTCGTCTAGTGCCTGGAGTGTATTCTGCAAATACTGTTCTGCGTTATGGATCGGAACTATAAGGCTTATAGTCATCGATTTACCTCTAATGCAATAAGCTTTATGGTATCCACAATTTCCTCAACGTCTTCGCTCGTCATCTCGGAATGGATCGGCAAACACAAAGCCTGCCGTGATGCAAGTTCACCATTGGGAAGAGGAAGATTTTTGTATTCAGAATAGGGGAGGCAATTTGAAAGAAGAGGAAAAAAATACTTTCGAGCGAATATGTTGCGCGTTCTAAGCCTCGAGTAAACCTCGTCTCGACTATAGCCAGAGGCTTCATCAATCAATATAGGATAATATTGATAATTCCGAGTTACCGAAGGGCGAAAGAGCGGAAGCCGCAATCCCTCTATCCCGGAAAGACCACTATCGTAGAGACGTGCTATTGCCCTGCGCCGTTCGATATCGGTGCCTACTAAAGGCAATACCGCTAATCCTATCGCAGCATTAAACTCGCTCAGCTTCCCGTTTATACCCAGGCCGCTAACGCTGTCCTCCCCATGTATGCCAAAGTTCATGGTTGATTTCGCCGAAAGCGCTAACTCTCGCCTCTTGAAGAAGACTGCGCCACCTTCTCCAGTATGCATAATTTTTGTGGCGTGAAAGCTGGCAATACTTGCATCGCCAGCTAGATATATCGCACTCCCATTTTCGTAAACGTCAAAGCAATGAGCTGCATCATAAATCTCATATAGATCTTTTTCTTGGCAAATCCTGTGCAATTCTTCAATATTACAAGGATTTCCGTATACGTGAACTGCCACGATCCCCACGGTTTCCTCATCGCAGGCATCAGCCACCTTTTCCGGATCAATATTTAAAGTCCGGCTATCGATATCAACGAACTTGACGTCATACCCTGCGAGTTTGATGCAGTGGACAGTTGCAGGAAACGTGAAGGGACTTGTAAGAAAATGCCCCTTCCTTTTTGGCAGAGCCATTAGTGCGATCAGCAGGGCAATGGTTCCATTGTTGAACAGCAGCAAGTCGCTGGTACCGAAGCGTTCGCCAAGCTTCCTGGTGAGTTCTTGTTCCAATGGGCCAAAATTTGAATAAATTCCGCGCCGAAATATCTGGCTGTTCAGTTCCGTGACCTTATCGATATCAGGCGTAATAGGTCTCGTCACGTATAGAGGGGCAGAGCGAATTGCACGCATTTCTACTTCCGATCACAGAAAGGCTTCTAGTATCTCAACGGACTCGGGCGGAATGCACAACGCACCAGATCGCCGAGCAACTTCATTTCGCTCAGCAAATGAGTCGTCGATAAATATGCATTCGTCGCAATCTATGTGTCGAGACTTCGATCCGCCGTCGCGAATATGGACCACTTGGTCAAAAAGCCCGAGAAGTCCATGGGATTGAAGTGAGGCTTCGACATCATGAGCGTGGCGAGTCAACAACGTTATAGGTATTTTTTTTGAAACCTTCAGACCAAAAAGCAAACCGACCAATCTGTGATGGATATCCGCTCCGTCATTCAGAATAATGGTGTCGTCATAATCAACATATATCCGCGATATACTTCTCTCGATCGACATGCGTGGATACAACGCGCGATCATAGATCAAGTTCGGTAAGCTGCGTGCTTCGATTTTCACAGCCGCACCTTCCAACTGATGCAACCAAGCATCAATGAGGTTGATGCCCTTAGCCCGCTGGAAACCAGAAGATCCGGCCAATCGATTTGCTACCTCCAAGAGCTTGTGTCTCTCGAATCGATCTTTTTTCATCTGAAAGAACCAGGCCCCGGATATCCCCAGGGCTTTCGAAATCAGATCAGCATAAGACGGTAACTCGGCAATCTCGACCTCACGCATCCGAGTTGCGATTCCGGACAGGACTCTTTCGCGAACGCGAGCGCTGCAAAAAAGTACCTTGGATTCTGCATCCGAAAAACAGTCGACTGTGACCTCATCACCTGGCAATAGCTCTTGAAAGATCAGCCCATCTTCCTCAGTCTGAACGCGGACATACTCTTCTCTAGAGGCGAGAATTCTGGCTCCTCGGCTTCCCTGGCCGCGGTCAGGTTTGCAGAAAATGGGAAAATCAGGATCTTTTCCTACGGGGTTCGGCACGGGAATGACGCCCCTCAATTGATCCAGAAGAACCGACTTGAAGCGTAGCGTGTGTGCAAGGTCGGGACCGGGCCCTACAAGTTTTGCCCCTGTTATCTGGCCGGATAGCGCATATATGGCGTCATCATGCGCGGGAACAATATAGTCAATGCCCCACTCGCGAACTATCTGCTGCACCTTGGCGAGAAAATCAGGCTGATCAACTCTGGGCAAGTCAAGTCGCAAGTTGCGAAATGTCAATTCGCTATGGTCTCTTGCAGAATTCGCTCCGTATAGTTCCCAATGCTTTGAGAACTTCAAGCTCTCGAAGACCTCATGAGCAATTTCAGTTCCCGCTGGAAAGACAGCAACACGTTTTTTCATTAGACTTGGCCCGGCTCGAAATCGAATTTGCCAGCAGAAAATTCGCGAACTTTACGTCGGTAAATGTTTTTATCGTAAAGCGATTTCAATAATTCATAGTTTTTCCTCCACACTTCCTCCCTATAAACATCATCCATCTCAATATCCCGCATCATAGTGGAGATCTTCTGTTGCATCTCTTCCAAGCTGCGAAACACGTTGGGAAAATGTTTCATTTCTTCGGGCATGAAAACAGGATTATATATAGCAAAGGCGATCCCACCCGTGAAAATCGTTTCTATAAAATAATTATCCAGGCCTTCACCAAGCGTTACGCAGAATTTGCACCAATTTAAGGAGAATTTATAGAATTCATAATGAAGTGCTCGAATTCTATAAACCTCATAACCGGGGAAAAAGTTATGCATGAAATGCTCAAAGTTATGATCTTCACTCATCCTGTCCGGTGATAGAAGTATTATATTATTTTTCTGAGAAAACTGGGACACTGAATAATCGTCATAGGACACATATGTGGAAAGATGCTTGAGCGGAACACCCCAGCGGTCAGCGTGCATCTGCGTCGAATAGCGCTCGTGCGCCGTCGTCATTGTCATGTTTCCGAATTTGGAGGAGAGCTTTAGAAGCACTTCTGAGCGCGGCATCAATTCGTTATTTTGGTTAAGTATATTAAGATTTACTTTCCTTAAATCATATCCGTCAGTCAGCTTCGATAGTTCAGTATTGACCGTTTCAAGTAGGACTTCAGGTATGTGCACCCTCTTTATTTTGCCTTCTTCAAATGCTGCAATCAAATCGGAAAAGGGAAGAATAATTTCTTTATTGTTAAAGCGCTTATAGCGCACAATAGGGGGGCCGCCTGGTAGAGAATACATTACAGATTGGTGCCCAATCTTTCGCAGCTCTTCTGCAATCGAGAAAATTGAGAATACTCCGCCAGATATAGCATCGGTATTGAAAACAATAAACGCTTCGATCTCGACGAACTTGCGTACTTTGCTCCGCTGCTTCTCAAGAGTGGTTCTTTTATCCACCTCCATGTGGGGGATATCGAAATGCAGGTCCTTACCTTCAAGCGCATGCACCAAGGGATGCCGATTTCGCGGAATTTCTTCGCCTTTCAACGATTTATATCCCTTCATAGGGAAAAGTGGATGAGGTGAAGCGTTCTTTTGCTGCCCCGTGATCACAAAATGCTCCAGCGGATTTTGCGCACCATCCGCGAACTGCATTTGTTTTTGCTTATACCAAGATGTTTCGAAAGCCGGATGGGGATCCCTGCCTTCGGCCGCACCAAAGGCGACGAAATGCGCAAGTGGGTTAAAACCGGACTGTGCAACATCGCCGTAACGAGCGAGATAAAAATTCGTGGAGAAAAATGGATGGGGGTCTAGGCCCAGCTCCGCGCCAAACCAGATGTAATGAGAAAGCGGGTCAAGAGCGCGAATATCCGAAGATGGTAGTTGCCCCAAATAATAATCGACGTCAAACAACGGATGGGGATTAATTCTCTTTCCCGACGCTGCAGCGGAGGCATAGCCACTGAGACCAGCTATCCTCACCCCGGTTTGCTCGAAGATATGATTAGAGTCTATTAGAGGATAGGGCTCATAACCCTCTTTCCAGCCATAGCGCAGATAGTGCAGCAAAGGATTGATGCCTGAAGATTTAACGGCCGGATAACGCTCCAGATAGTGGCCAGTGGAAAATAGGGGATGCGGGTCTCGTCCCTCGAACGCGCCATGTTTAAGATAGTGAAAGCAGGGGTCGATTCCCGAAGCCGCTACATCGGGATATTTCCGTTTGTACCAATCATTGTCAAATAACACTTGGATATCTTTATTATTAGCAATTAGGCGCGCCCTTTTGTTTTCGAGAAGAAAGGGAAATTTCCACATATTGGCCATCACTATTGAATGTCTGATCAGTTAGAGGGCTTCGCGTTGAAGAGTCTAGCCGGTCGTCATACGATGGATGAATCGCTTCATAACGCCACGATGCTCGATACATCAAGATCGTGGCAAATTCAAACTCTCGGCCGCTGACAATGAACCGCTTGGGAATTTGAGTCACACCGTCAAGGTCGTAACTTCGGGAACGCCGTTAGTGATTTCCGTGAGAACCACAACCAAAGCTGTGGACGCTTTCTCTGCAGAAACTGAGGCCGAGGAAGAATTAATTTTTGCGAGCGAATAGGTCCCGTCCGCGGACTTGAACGGGTTAAAGTGCGCCGGCAATTATGCCAATCGTCGCTCTTTTTGATCGGAAACCGTCCGCCGAAACCGACGATTGGGAGTTTATTAACGACTGTTGACGCTGATGTGTTTTAGGATCGAAACGCCAACCTACGATTATGATTAGGATGTAGAGCCTAAATCGCAAGATGCTCGGTTTCCTATGGGTTGACGAGCGGTGAATGGCTTCCAATTATTTCTACTTAACGCGCCGATAAAATCGGGTTCAGTCCCGCCGCGAGCCTGGAGGGGCCGGCCTTTGTCAGAAAAAGATGATATCAATCATTTGTTGCACCTGGAAGCGGAGGCGATCCATATAATCCGCGAGGTCGCGGCCAATTTTTCTAAGCCTGTCATGCTCTATTCGGTAGGGAAAGATTCCTCGGTCATGTTGCATTTGGCGGTGAAGGCTTTTCATCCGGGGAAGCCCCCATTTCCATTCCTACACGTCGATACGACATGGAAGTTCAGAGAGATGATCGCCTTCCGGGATCGAATGGCAGCCGAACTCGGTCTGGATCTGCTCATCTATGTCAATCCAGAAGGAATCGAGCAATCTATTTCACCCTTCACGCATGGCTCTAGTTTTCATACTCACGTAATGAAAACAGCAGCATTGCGGCAGGCCCTCGACAAGTATGGATTTGATGCCGCTTTCGGCGGTGCGCGCCGTGACGAAGAAAAATCGCGAGCGAAGGAGCGAGTTTTTTCCTTTAGGAACGCCAATCATGCCTGGGATCCTAAAAACCAACGTCCGGAAATGTGGAAGACATATAACACACGTGTTGGCCCTGGTGAATCGGTGCGGGTCTTTCCGCTCTCGAATTGGACTGAGCTGGACATTTGGCAATACATCCTGAAAGAGCGCATTCCGGTAGTACCGCTATATTTCGCCGCCCGTCGCCCCACCGTTGTTCGTGACGGTATGCTGATAATGGTTGACGACGACCGCATGCCAATCAGCGAAAATGAGGCGAAGCAGCGCCTTGTCCGCTTTCGGACGCTCGGGTGCTACCCTCTAACCGGCGCCATAGAGTCTAGTGCAGCCACAGTTGAGGACATCTTGCGAGAAATGCAGACGGTGCGAACTTCAGAGCGCCAGGGCCGGGCAATTGACGGTGACGAAGCCGGCTCGATGGAAAAGAAGAAGCGCGAGGGATATTTCTGATGGCAGGTGTAACAACGGATGCCCGAGATTTTGTGGACCGGAAAGGGCCACAAAACGGAGGGTCCTTGCTGCGCTTTATCACATGCGGGTCTGTCGACGACGGGAAGTCAACCCTGATCGGTCGCCTCCTATATGACACCAAGGTGATTTTCGATGACCAACTTGCTGCCCTAGAACGGGACAGCCGCAGACGCGGACGGCAGCATGAAGATATTGAATTCGCTCTCTTGGTTGACGGGCTTGAAGCGGAGCGTGAGCAAGGGATTACGATCGACGTTGCGTATCGCTTCTTTGCGACTGGCCGGCGAAAATTCATCGTCGCGGATACGCCCGGTCATGAAGAGTACACTCGAAACATGGCGACGGGAGCGTCAACGGCTGATCTCGCTGTTGTTCTGGTTGACGCGCGCAAAGGGATTCTCCGCCAAACTCGTCGCCATTGCTACATCGCCTCCCTTTTGGGTATCCGGCATATCGTGCTCGCTATAAATAAGATCGATCTTGTCAGCTACGATCAGACTATATTCGACGGGATCGTGAGAGATTGTAAGGCTTTCGCAGCCGATCTCGGTTTCTCCACCATACAGCCTATTCCACTTTCGGCTCGATACGGCGACAATGTTACGCGTTTTTCGAACAAGACCCATTGGTATGGCGGGCCTCATCTGCTTGAGCATCTTGAGACAGTTCCCGTCGAACAAATTCATCTCCAGAAGCCATTTCGATTTCCAGTCCAATATGTAGCTCGCCCCCTTCCAGACTTTCGCGGCTTGGCGGGACAGGTCGCCTCTGGATCAATTGCACCGGGCGATGTGGTCACAGTCGCTGAATCCGGTCAGCAGACCCGAATAAGGGAGATCGTAACTTACGATGGGAAGCTTCAGCGAGCCGTACAGGGACAAGCCGTAACGCTCATTCTTGAGGACCAACTAGACATTTCCCGAGGCAACATGTTGGTAGCGACTGACGATCGCCCAAGCGTCGCAGACCAATTCCAGGCTCATATCATCTGGTTTGATGCAGCTCCGCTGATGCCGGGTCGGAGTTATATACTACGCACTGAGGCGAACAGCGTAGAGGCAACGGTGACCGCCCTGAAGTATGAGATCGACGTCAATACTTTCTCGCATCTGGCGGCTAAAGTACTGCAAATGAACGGTATAGCGGTCTGTAATTTAGCTTTGCGGGCGCCGCTGGCTTTCGACGCCTATGCGGAAAATCGAGTTACCGGCAACTTCATTTTAATTGATAGAGTCTCCAACCGCACTGTCGGCGCAGGAATGATTGATTTTGCGCTTAGGCGTTCTGAGAACGTTCATTGGCAGGCGATAGCCATCGGCCGCAAAGCCCGAGCAGAACTTAAGCACCAAAAAGCGGCAGTTATTTGGTTCACTGGTCTCTCTGGGTCAGGCAAATCGACCGTTGCTAACCGACTAGACGTACTTCTACATTCGTTGGGGTACCACAGTTATATCTTAGACGGGGACAACGTTCGTCACGGTCTTAACCGCGATCTCGGCTTCAGGGATGAGGACCGCGTTGAGAATATTCGCCGTATAGCAGAGGTCGCTAAACTTATGGCCGACGCAGGGTTGATCGTGCTCGTGTCGTTTATTTCGCCTTTCCGATCGGAACGGCAAATTGCCCGTGAATTGATGGTTGATGGCGAATTCTTCGAAGTTTTTGTCGATACGCCTGTTGATGAATGCATCCGGCGAGATCCTAAAGGGCTCTACAGGAAGGCTCTGCGGGGAGAGTTGCCCAATTTTACAGGTATTACTTCTCCCTATGAGGTACCTGAAAATCCGGAGGCGCATTTGAAAACAGTCGGAGCAGATCCAGACGAGCTCGCGAAGCATATTTATGCTCTTTTAGAAAAGCGCATTCGCTGACGCCGGAGCGCACTCGTGCGTCGGTAGTGTTGTAACCATATCTTGACTCACCTTTATTGAGTTCAGGCAGGATTAGGCTCGTCGCCATCAACCGGTGTTCTTGGGATAGCTACTAGATGGATGTCAGTAACCCTTTGTCGAGTGTAGAAAGAGCTGGCTCGGGAAATTTGTACAGCGGGGATAAGTGGAATTTCTGCCTGACTTCGGCTTAGATGCCGGGAACAGGAGATACCATGATGAGACGACCGCGCCGGAACCATAGCCGGGTTTTCAAGGCAAAGGTGGCGCTCGCCGCGATCCGAGGTGAGCAGACGCTTGTGGAGTTGTCCCAGCAGTTCGATGTGCACGCCAACCAGATCAAGCAGTGGAAAGACCAGCTCCTTGAGGGGGCGACAGGCGTTTTCGGCGATGACACCAAAGCGGAATCGGCGGCTCCGACGTCGATGTCAAAACGCTGGCTGCCAAGATCGGCGAATTGACACTGGATAACGATTTTTTATCCGGTGCGCTCGGCAAGGCGGGATTGCTGGGCGGAAAGAAATGATCGACCGCGAGCATAAGCTATCCGTCGTGCGCCAGGCGAAACTTCTCGGCTTCAGCCGTGGCAGTGTCTATTATCTACCTCGTCCAGTGCGGAACGGCGATCTGGACCTGATGCGGCGGATCGACGAACTGCATCTCGACTACCCGTTTGCCGGAAGTCGAATGTTGCAAGGGCTCTTGAGGGGAGAAGGGCTGGAACCCGGGGGATGCGCATCGCCACACTGATGAAGAAGATGGGCATCGAGGCGATCTACCGTCGCCCGAACACCTCCAAGCCAGCACCGCGCCATAAAATCTACCTCTACCTCCTGCGCAAGCTGGCGGTCAGCCGGCCCAATCAGGTCTGGGCTATTGACCTACCTATATCCCCATGGCACGCGGCATCGTCTATCTCTGCGCCGTCGTGGACTGGTTCAGCCGGAGGGTTCTGTCGTGGCGGCTGTCCATTACGATGGAAGCAGCCTTCTGCATCGAAGCCGTCGAGGAAGCGCTTATCCGATACGGCAAGCCCGATATCTTCAACACAGACCAGGGATCGCAGTTCACCTCCGTCGACTTCACGGCCGTCCTGAAGAAGGCTGACATCGCGATCTCGATGGACGGCGAGGGCGCATGGCGGGACAATGTCTTCGTCGAGCGGCTCTGGCGGTCGATCAAATACGAGGAACTCTATCTCCACGCATACAAAACCGTGACCGAGGCCCGTGCCGGCATTGGCCGATATCTGACCTTTTACAATAGCCGACGCCCACATTGTCCTTCCCGAGAGAGTGGTGACAGTTCATACCGGAGACATGGGTTACACTTTTTGCCTTTTCGCCGTTCCGCAATCCGGCGTCCCATTGCGCTTCAACCCAAGGGAGATGCGGTTCCAGCGAAGTTTGCCGAACCCGAAAGATATCGGTCCGCTGACCACGGACGACACTTCGAACCAGCTTTCGGCTGTGCCCGGTTCTGCGCACGATCTCCTTGATGGATACGCCTTCGCTGATGAGACCACAGATGAGGGCGTTTGCCACTTCACGCCGCAAATATCCCTCATATTGCAGTAGCTCGGCGGCTGTCAGAAGCTTCGGATTTACGGTGGCTGTGCCGATTGCAATGCAGACCTGCCGCATCGACTTGCTAACGGCGTCAAGAAAAGCGTGGCTGGCGTTTTCCATCAAATGCCAGCGGTCGGCGACCTGATTGGCATGCGGTAGGGCTTGTGCAGCGGCCTGCGCATACCCGCCGCCGCGATCTCGTGCAATGATCTCGATCTGCTGTTGCTCGACCAGTCAAGCCGTGGCGGTCGCGGGTTCCCGGTCGGGCAACAACGCGATCGTCTTTCGCCGTTCAAGATCACAAATGATGGTGCCATATCGATGATTGCGACGCCACGCCCAGTCATCGATGCCGATAACGGTCGGTGGCGTTGGCGGCGGGCGATCGTATCGGCGGACGGCTCGCAGCAGAGTATCATTGCTCACCGGCAATCTGAGACGATCCGCAAAGCGCGCCGCGGGGCGACCGCCCAATGCAAGAGCGAGATGCCGCACCAGGCAGTCCAGAAGTGCTGTCCGGCGTGCCTGGGACGGATCACACCATCACCGAAGCGCTCGGCGAAAATCTTTCGGCAGCAATGCGCGGCACTACAGACGAAGCGTCGGACCGTCAGGCGCAATTCGATCTTTCGGCCCGCACACAGCAGATCATTAATCGTCCGAGGATAGCGGCTATGAACACGACGGGAGGTGGTTCCACAGTGGGGGCATGTGCAATCTTGTGACCGGCCGTAGGCAGCGACGATGATCGTGTCGCCAGCATCACGCACCTTTGCCGAACCCTTTCGGGCCAAAAGTGTTACCTATGTCTCAGGAATAAAACGTAACCTATGTGTCCAGAATGGACCCTAAGGCTATTGGCTGGGGCGCCTGGATTCGAACCAGGGATGACGGTACCAAAAACCGTTGCCTTACCGCTTGGCGACGCCCCAACGTGAAGGCGGCAATTAGATGCCGCTCAACGATTGCGGCTTGCTCTAGCAAAGCTTCATTCAACGGGCAATCGTGCCTGTGCGGTTTTCGTTGAAATCTCTTATTTCATTTATACGTACCTCCGAGGAGTACCTAGCGCCCCTGATTATGTTCAATCTCTCGTGGCCTATAGAGAGCGGAGACGTACCGTAAGCGCTGTTTTGCGCCCCCTTCCGGATCAGCGTGTGATTGTTGATGTTGTCGCCGAACGATGCCTTGTCACGCTGGGGCAGAACATTGGTCAACCATCGCGTCGCTTATCGAAACCGCCAAGCTCAATAATGTCGAGCCGCTCGCCTATCTCTCGGAGATCCTCACCAGGATCGTCAACGGGCATCCAAATACCCGGATCGACGACCTGCTGCCGTGGGCCTATGCCGTAAAGCCAGAACTGGCCGACATCGTCCAGGCATGCTTTGCTATGCCCCGCGATGTTCTTTGGCGTATAGCGGCGGTCTGATTAAGACACTTTTCCTGGCGCAGTGCCGGCGCCATTTAATAAAGGTCGGATTAGACCAGTTCCTTACTATGTGCTTTCCCTGATATTCCCGTCGAATTCCCTGTTAATATTTTAGGGAGTTTCGTGTGCAAAGACCTGAATCGGCTGCGAAAATCCCGTTCTTATTCCGCGCAGAACGGTCTGAATCTGGCTTTTCCCTGTAAATGGCAGTTATCAGGGAAAAATGCGCACTGAGACCCGTACGCCCCACACTGCCACCACCAGAGTTCGGTCCTGTTAGCAGCGCCGGACATCTGTAATTACACGCTACGTTGGTTGGGCCGTCTAAGAGATGATCCATCCTCGGCCAGCTATGGCATTCGGCCCCCGACACCGACGTCACCTT
>Ga0209257_1001082_pt1 | contig 35774 bp, 31 predicted proteins | sample AraplaCvi_mCL_r2_FD_184277 | JGI IMG/M metagenome (GOLD analysis project Ga0209257, IMG submission 184277) | Arabidopsis root microbial communities from North Carolina, USA - plate scrape MF_Cvi_mCL_r2 (SPAdes) (version 2) | ecosystem: Host-associated > Plants > Roots > Endosphere | place: USA...
GATCGGCAATGCCTGGGCCAAGCTGCCGCGCCTGGTGCGCGACCTCAGCCACGAATTGAAGAAGAAGATCGACCTGGTGATGATCGGTCAGGAGACCGAACTCGACCGCCAGGTGCTCGAGATGATCAAGGACCCGCTGACGCACATGGTGCGGAACTCGGGCGACCATGGTCTCGAGACCCCGGAGGAGCGGCGCCGCATCGGCAAGCCGGAAACCGGCAAGATCACATTGAACGCCTATCACGAGGGCGGCCATATCGTCATCGAGATCTCGGATGACGGCAAGGGCCTGCCGATGGAGAAGATCAAGGCGAAGATCATCGCCAACAATCTCGCCTCCGAGAGCGACCTCGAGGGCATGAGCGATCAGCAGATCCAGCAGTACATCTTCAAGGCCGGCTTCTCCACCGCAGCACAGGTGACCAGCGTCTCCGGTCGCGGCGTCGGCATGGACGTGGTGAAGACCAACATCGAGAAGATCGGCGGCACCGTCGAGCTGCGCTCGATCGAGGGCAAGGGCACCACCTTCTCGATCAAGATCCCGCTGACCCTGGCGATCGTCTCGGCCCTGGTGGTCGAGTGCGCCGGCGAGCGCTTCGCGATCCCGCAGATCAGCGTGGTCGAGCTGGTGCGTGCGACCGCCAACGGCGAGCTCAAGGTCGAGAAGATCAAGGACACGCCGGTCCTTCGCCTCAGGAACAAGCTGCTGCCGCTGGTTTCGCTCCGCGAGAAGCTGGAACTGGGCGACGGCAAGGAAGCCAACGAGAACGACACCTTCATCGTCGTGACCCAGGTCGGCACCTACAACTTCGGCATCATGGTCGACCGCGTGTTCGACACCGAGGAAATCGTGGTGAAGCCGGTGGCGCCGATCCTGCGCCACATCCCGATGTTCTCGGGCAATACCATTCTCGGCGACGGCAGCGTGATCATGATCCTCGATCCGAACGGCATCGCCGAGGCCTCGGGCCAGATGGGCATCTCCGACGGTGGCGAAGCCGCCGATGCCAGGGGCGCCAAGTCGCGCGGCCATGGCGAGGAAGCGGTGCCGCTGCTCCTGTTCCGCACCAGCTCGGGCGTGCCGATGGCGGTGCCGCTGGCGCTGGTCGCGCGTCTCGAGGAGATCGAGCGCAAGACCATCGAACGGTCGAACGACCGCTGGGTCGTGCAGTATCGCGGCCAGCTGATGCCGCTCATCCCGATGAGCCACGAGCATGAGATGGGTGGCGCGAAGGAAGGCCGCCAGCCGGTGCTGGTGTTCTCCGACCGCGACCACGCCATGGGCCTGATGGTGGACGAGATCGTCGATATCGTCGAAGCCAAGCTCAACGTCGATCTCGCCGCCGAGCAGCCCGGCCGCATCGGCTCGGCGATCATCGCCGGCCAGGCGACCGAGATCGTTGATGCCGGCTACTACCTCAGCCAGGCGTTCAAGGACTGGTTCGGCTCGCAGCAGCAGGACGCCGTCGATACCGGCAAGCGCCGCCGCGTGCTGCTGGTCGATGACAGCGCCTTCTTCCGCAACCTGCTGGCCCCGCAGTTGACTGCAGCCGGCTTCCAGGTGATCGCGATGGACTCCGCCGACAAGGCTCTCAGCCTCTCCGAAGCGGGCGAGGAGTTCGACCTCATCATCAGCGACATCGAGATGCCGGGTATGAACGGCTTCGAGTTCTGCGAGTCGGTGAAGAAGAACGCCCGCTGGCAATCGACACCGATCATCGCGCTCTCGTCCCATGCCAGCCCCAAGGATATCGCGCGCGGCCGCCAGGTCGGGTTCGATGACTACGTGGCCAAGTACGATCGCGACGGGCTGGTCCACACCATGAACGAAGCGCTTGCCGAAATGATGAGAGGTGCCGCATGAGCAAGAACCACGAAACCGAACTCAACGGCACAGCCTCGGCCTCGGCTGCTTCCAGCGAGCAGCGCGACTACGTGACGATGTCGATCGGCGGCCAGCTGTTCGGCATCCCGGTCCTCAAGGTCCAGGACGTGCTGGGATCGCAGACCATCACCCGCGTGCCCCTGGCACCGGTCGAGGTCGCGGGGTCGCTGAACCTGCGCGGCCGGATCGTGACCGCGGTCGATGTTCGCCTCCGCCTCGGCCTGCCCAAGCGGGACAGCGACAAGCAGGCGATGTCGGTGGTGGTCGAGCACGAGGGCGAGCTTTACAGCCTGCTGGTGGACAGCGTCGGCGAGGTGCTCAGCCTGGAAAGCCGTGACTATCAGCGCAACCCGCCCACCCTCAATCCGAGGTTGCGTGAGTTCTCCGATGGGATATATCGTCTGAACGATTCCCTGCTCGTGGTGCTCAGTGTCTCGTCGCTTCTGAACTTCGGGAACCGGGCGGACGCCGCTTAAGTTTGTAACAGGTCGTCGTTTGAGGGGCCGTGCTGCGGGCGAACGGGATGAGATGAGGCCCCCCGGATCGCCCGGTCGGCAGACGGAGACTGCGCTGATGAAGTCGTGTTTGATCGTCGATGATTCCAAGGTCGTCCGGATGGTGGCCCGCAAGATCATTGAGGGCCTGAATTTCGCGATCGAGGAAGCCGATAACGGGCAGACCGCCATGGACCAGTGTCTGAAGCGGATGCCGGATGCGATCCTGCTCGACTGGAACATGCCGGTGATGAGCGGCATCGACTTCCTGCGCAGCTTGCGGCAAATGCCGGGCGGCCAGACGCCGGTCGTCGTCTTCTGCACCACCGAGAACGACATCCAGCACATTCAGGAAGCGATTAGCGCTGGCGCAAACGAATACATCATGAAGCCCTTCGACAGCGAGATCATCGAGTCGAAGTTCAGCCAGGTCGGGCTTCTTTAACGTTAATAAGTAAAAGGCTTGGGTACCAGGGATGCGGCCTGAAACGAAACCGGCAGTCGCGGCGGGCGGCGGACCCTATCGGGTCATGGTGGTGGATGACTCCGCGGTCATTCGCGGCCTGCTGACCAAGACGCTGGAAACCGATGCCGAGATCAAGGTCACCGCGACCGTCGGCAACGGCCAGGCTGCGATCGATGCCTTGAAGCGCTCCGATATCGACGTGATCGTGCTCGACATCGAGATGCCGGTGATGGACGGCCTGACCGCCTTGCCGAAGCTGCTCGAAGCGCGGCCCGGGGTCCAGGTGATCATGGCCTCGACCCTGACGCTGAAGGGCGCTTCGGTCAGCATGAAGGCGCTCTCGCTCGGCGCCGCCGATTATCTGCCGAAACCGACCACCACGACCGGCATCAGCACCGCCGACGATTTCAAGCGCGATCTCGTCGAGAAGGTGAAGAGCTGGGGCCTGGTCTCCCGCCGCAAGCGCGGCCTGCCGCCGGGCTCGGCCGCGGCGCCGGGCAGCAATGTGCCGCCGGCGCCGAAGAAGCTCTATCCCGGCACCGTGACGCTCCGCGCCGCCAGTCCCGCACCGGCCAAGGTGGATTGCCTGGCGATCGGCTCCTCGACCGGCGGGCCGCAGGCGCTGTTCGCGATGTTCCGCGCGCTGGGCCGGGTCGAGCGCATGCCGGTCTTCGTGACGCAGCATATGCCCGCCACCTTCACCACCATCCTGGCCGAGCACCTCGCCCAGGCTTCCGGCATGCCGGCGGCCGAGGCGAAGGATGGCGAGGCCGTGGTGCCGGGCCGGATCTATGTAGCGCCGGGCGATTTCCACATGACCGTGGAAGGCCAGGGCGGCAGCATGGTGGTCCGTCTCAACAAGAACCCGCCCGAAAATTTCTGCCGTCCCGCCGTGGATCCCATGCTGCGCTCGATTTCCAAAGCCTATGGGAATCGCACGCTGTTTGTCATGCTGACCGGAATGGGGCAGGATGGCTTGAAAGGGGCACGGGAACTCGTCAACGCCGGGAGCACGGTGATCGCGCAGGATGAAGCCAGCAGTGTCGTTTGGGGCATGCCGGGCGCCGTCGCCTCGGCCGGTCTCTGCACGGCGGTGCTTCCGCTCAACGAGATCGGGGCCTATGTCAAAAAGGCCCTGATGAGGTCGGCGGCATGACAGTGACGGATTTTGATTTCATCTGTCAGATCCTGAGGCAGCGTTCCGGCCTGGTTCTCGGCAACGACAAGGCCTACCTGCTGGAGAGCCGGCTGCTGCCGGTCGCGCGGAAATACAAGCTTGCCTCCTTCGAAGATCTCGTGCGCTTGATCCGCGTTAAGAGCGACGAGACGGTGATCAAGGACGTGGTCGAGGCGATGACCACGAACGAGTCCTTCTTCTTCCGCGACACCAAGCCGTTCGATCAGTTCAAGCAGATCTGCCTGCCGACCCTGATGGCGGCCCGGCCGAACAAGACGATCCGGATCTGGAGCGCTGCGGCGTCGAGCGGGCAGGAGCCCTATTCGCTCGCCATGATCCTCTCGGAGATGGCGGCGCAGCTCAACGGCTGGAAGATCGAGATCCTCGGCACCGATCTCTCGACCGAGATCCTCGATCGCGCGCGTGAGGGCGTTTACTCGCAGTTCGAGGCACAGCGCGGCCTGCCGATCTCGCTGCTGGTGAAGTATTTCACCCAGGTGGGCGACCGCTGGCAGATCAACCAGAAGATCCGCAGCATGGTGCAGTACAAGGAGTTCAATCTCCTGAACGACCCTCGCACGCTCGGCAAGTTCGACGTCGTGTTCTGCCGCAACGTGCTGATCTATTTCGACCAGCCGACCAAGGCGAAGATCCTGAACGGCATCGCCAGCCTCATGCCGAACGACGGGTTCCTCTTCCTCGGCGGCGCGGAGACCGTGCTCGGCATCACCGACAAGTTCCAGTTGCTCGCCGGCCAACGCGGCGTCTATGGGCTGGCATCGGGCCAGCCCGCCGCCGGTGCGAAACCTGCCACAGCAACTGGCGCGCTGCGCGCCTAGCTACTGCCGGGCGAATTTCCAGTCGATCACCAGCTTCGCCGGCCGTCCCAGAAACTCGTCCTTGACCTCGCGCGTGAGCGTGCCGCTCGCTGCGCGGCATGCGCCGCAGGATACGCTGATCCGCTCGTCGTAGAGCTTGCTGCCGCTCAGCCGGCGGGGCGCGTCGAACGTGCCGGTCTTCACCTCGCGGCTCTTCGAGGTCACGGCCTTCTGCGCCGCGGCAATGCCCGGTATGGGCAGGCTCAAGATGATATTTCCGTCCTTCGTATCGATTTCCGCTGACGCGTTCGTCTGCATCGACGTCTGGCCGGCTTCGTCGGTCAATGCACCGGCGCCGGTGACCGTGCTGTCGAAGGCACAGGGCGACTGATTGCGCAATGAGCAGGCGGCGTCGAAATAGGCTTCATGCGCCTTCTCGGCGATCTTGTAAGTGCCGGTCTGCTGGTGCGGAGAGAAGAGCTGGTATCGATTGCCGGTCGACTGGCTGGCGGTGGCGATATTCTTCTTTGCCTCCTGGAGTTCCGGCGCGTTCGGATCGATCTGCTGGCTCATCTTCATGGTTTCCTGCTGAATGCAGGCTTGGTCGTCGCCGCATTTCGCCATGATGGCCTGCGCCATCTCCATCATGCCCTGCATGTTCTGGGCGCCGGCTGCTGCGGCGGCCTGGCGCTGTTGGATATTCGCGGTCTCGGCCGCATCGGCCTTGTGCAGTCCGCCGTAAGGCATCGGCGCTTCGGCGCTCATGACCGCCTTGATCTCATAGCGGTCTTCGACCGACCAGATGACTTCTCGCTCGTGGGATTCCGGACGATCGGTGCCGCCGCCGGTCAGGGTGTAGGTTACCGTAAGCGTGGCCTTGGATTTCGCGGCCGAGAAGGGATCCGCCGAAACCGGAGCCGCGGCGAGAAGCGCGGCGAGGCCGCAGGAAATTGCTTGTACGCGAAGCGCTGCTTTGATGACTGGCATTGTGCTGACCACCCCATTATGCGCCCGTCACGGCCGGGCGGTCCGAGGTTCACCCGGACCGTGCGCCGCGGCCAGTGCAAATCCACGGCAACGTGGCGCCCGTCACAGACGTCGGGTCGGGATCACACGCAAAAGCCACAACGAAAATGCCCGGGCCTTCGCCCGGGCATCGATGGCAGCAGTCAAATGACGGTCCGGTTACGCGCTCTCGGCGGCCTTGGCCGGCTGGCCCGCGGCCTCGGGATCGCGCAGCACATAGCCGCGGCCCCAGACCGTCTCGATATAGTTCTCGCCGCCGGTGGAGGTGGAGAGCTTCTTGCGGAGCTTGCAGACGAAGACGTCGATGATCTTCAGCTCCGGCTCGTCCATCCCGCCGTAAAGGTGATTGAGGAACATCTCCTTCGTAAGGGTCGTGCCCTTGCGCAGGCTCAGGAGTTCCAGGATGCCGTATTCCTTGCCGGTGAGATGCAGCGGCTGGCCGCTCACCTCGACGGTGCGGGTGTCCAGGTTGACCACCAGCTTGCCGGTCTTGATCACCGAATCCGAATGGCCCTTGGAGCGGCGGACGATCGCCTGGATCCGGGCAATCAGCTCACGGCGGTCGAACGGCTTTGTCAGGTAATCGTCGGCGCCGAAGCCGAGACCCTTAATCTTGCTGTCGAGCTCCGAGAGGCCGGACAGGATCAGGATCGGAGTGTTAACGCGCGAGCTTCGCAGCCGGCGCAACACTTCATATCCGTCGATATCCGGCAGCATGAGATCGAGCAGGATGATGTCGTAGTCATAGAGCTTGCCGATCTCGAGACCGTCTTCGCCCAGATTGGTCGAATCAACGATGTAACCTTCCGCTTTGAGCATCAGCTCGATGCTCTTCGCAGTATTGGTATCGTCCTCGACTAACAGCACGCGCATGGCTGCACCCTTTCGTGCGCAATTTTGCCACCGGTGTGACCCTGTGAATATTAACCATTTGGGCGGCCAATTGTAAAGGTTTGGTTGGCCAGCCCGAGTCTCACCAGACTTCGTTCCTAAGTGGCTGATTTGTCCGGAAAGTTAAGACATTCTCCCAAGCCAGCATTAACCACAGGTTAACGCCGTTTGGCTAAGGTTGGCGCCATCGACAACCGGCGCTGGCGCTACGGCAATCACCTTGATCAAGACTCTCGAACCATTGATGCGGGAATTGGCCCGCGTGCCGGACGTGACCGTGTACGGCAAAGTCGCGGCCATTCTGGGCATGCTGGTCGAGATCGCGGGGCTGGAAGATTCCCTCTCGATTGGCTCCCGGGTCGACCTGGTCGATCGGACGGGCAATCGCGTGCCGAGCGAGATCGTCGGCTTTCGCGACGGGCGGGCGCTTGCCATGTCCTTCGGCTCCCTCGACGGCGTTGGTCTCGGCAGCAAGGCGGTGCTGGTTCATGACGAGCCCGCGATCCGCCCGACCAATGCCTGGCTCGGCCGCGTGGTCAACGCTCTCGGCGAGCCGATCGACGGCAAGGGGCCGTTGCCGCTGGGCACGAAGCCTTGTCGCATCCGCAACGCTCCGCCGCCGGCGCATCTGCGCGCCCGGGTCGGCGGCAAGATCGACCTTGGCGTTCGCTCGATCAACACCTTCACGACGGTTTGCCGGGGCCAGCGCCTCGGCATCTTCGCGGCTTCCGGCATCGGCAAGTCGGTCACCATGTCGATGATGGCGAAATACACCAACCTCGACGTCAACGTGATCGGCCTGATCGGCGAGCGCGGGCGCGAGGTCCAGGAGTTCATCGAGGACGAGCTCGGGCCCGAGGGCCTGGCACGCAGCGTCGTCGTGGTCGCAACCTCGGATGAATCGCCGCTGCTGCGCCGCCAGGCGGCGCAGATGACCCTGACCCTGGCCGAGTTCTTCCGCGACCAGGGCCGCCATGTGCTTTGCATGATGGATTCGGTCACCCGTTTCGCCATGGCCTTGCGCGAAATCGGCCTTTCGGCCGGCGAGCCGCCGGCCAGCAAGGGTTACACGCCTTCGGTCTTCGCCGGCCTGCCGCGCCTCCTGGAACGCGCGGGGCCGGGCCTGGTCGGCTCAGGCAGCATCACCGGCCTCTTCACCGTGCTGGTCGAGGGCGACGATCACGACGAGCCCGTAGCAGACGCCTGCCGCGGCATCCTCGACGGCCATATCGTGCTCGAACGGGCGATTGCCGAGCGTGGCCGCTATCCGGCGGTCAACGTCCTGCGCTCGCTGTCGCGGACCATGCCGAACTGCAACAACGAGCAGCAGATCGACATGATCCGCGTCGCCCGCCAGAACATGTCGGTCTATGACGACATGGCGGAGCTGATCCGCCTCGGCGCCTACCGCCGCGGCACCGATGCGACGGTCGATCGTGCGATCGAGCTCCGTCCGGCGCTGGAGAAGTTTCTCTCCCAGCGTAAGAGCGAACGTTCCGACCTCGAGACCGGCTATCACGAATTGGCGGCCATCCTCGGCCTGCCCTATGACGACCCGGCGCAGAGCGAGGCCGACAAATGAGCGGTCTCGACCAGATGCTGCGTCTGCAGAAATGGACGCTGGACGAGAAGCGGCGTCAGGCGACCGATCTGGAAGCGCTGATCGAGCGGCTGCGGGGCGATATCCGCCGGCTTGACGAGGAAGTCGCCAGCGAGGTCGAAGCGGCACGCAACGATATCGAGCTGCAGCGCGTGCTCCCGGACTACAAGCGGATGATGGCGGAGCGGCGGGAGCGGATCGAGAAGTCGATCGCCGATCTCACCGCCGAGCTTGAGAAGCTGAGGGACCAGATCATGGAATCCTTCGCTGAGCTGAAGAAGACCGAGCAGACCATCGCCAACCGCCAGCAGCGCCAGCGCGTCGCCCAGCGCCGCCGCGACCAGAACCGCGCCGACGAAGTCGGCCTGCAGTTGCATCGTCGCAAGAAAGACACGACGCTCTAACACATGAGACGTCATTGCCGGTCTCGACCCGGCAACCTTATGCAAGCGGGCCCGACATGCACGGATCAAGTCCGGGCATGACGATTGTTGCGACCCTCGTCCCGTTCCCCGACAACGCCTCCGAAATTCGCCTGACTAAAGGGGGAACTCTATCCCCCTGCACCGATTGTCCGGGTACGAAACTGGATCAATCGAGGAGTGAGACATGGCACAAGCGATTCCCCGTAGCCAGGACACCTTGAAGAAGGACGAGACGGTCAACCTGATCTCGGCTTCGAAGGTCAACGGCACGAAGCTCTTCAACCGCAAAGGCGAGCGCGCCGGCGAGGTCGAGGAGATCATGATCGACAAGATCTCCGGGCACGTCGCCTATGCGGTCGCCGCGTTCGGCGGCTTCCTCGGTCTCGGCGAGACGCGGCGCGCCATTCCCTGGAGCGTGCTGCACTACGACACCAACCTCGACGGTTACGTCGCTGAGGTCGATGACTCGGTGCTGAAGGACGCACCCAATGAGATCCCGGCCACCGACAGTTATTACCGCGACCTCGACTGGAACTCGCGCGTTTACAGCCATTTCGGCGTCCCGCCTTATTGGCTCTGAGCGCGTCCCTCGGCAAATGGAGAACAAAATGAACAAGAAGAACGCGCTGCTGGTCGGCGGCATTCTGGCCGTGCTCGGCGCCACGCCCGCATTGGCGCAGGATGCGACCACCGCACCCACCCCCAAACCGGCCGCGAACAGCACCAATGCCTCGACCAACCTCGGTGTCAGCGCGGTTGATGCCGGCAAGCTGATCGGCGAAGACGTGGTCGACGTCAACGGCAAGACGGTCGGCGAGATCGAAAGCGTTATCGTCGATACGCAGGGCAAGGTGACGTCGGTGGTGCTGGATGTGAGCGGCTGGCTGGAATCCGAGAAGCGGATCTCGGTGCCGTGGAAGGACTTGAAGGCGGATGCCGACGGCACGATCCACAGCAGCCTGACCAAGGAGAACGCCCAAGCCACGGCCGACTACAAGTATTCGCAAGACGCGAACCGCGGCAAGGTGCTGAACGAATCCGGCCAGGTCTATGCGACGAACTCATCCGGCGAGCCTTCGACGGCGAATGTCGCAGCGGATGCCAGCACGACCAGTCATCCGGCATCGGTCAATGCGGACGGTTCGTTCAACGCCAGCAAGGTGGTCGGCGTTTCCGTGGTCAACAACGGCAACGACACCGTCGGCAAGATCGGCGAGGTGTTGCTGGATCAGTCCGGCAAGGTCTCCGGCGTGGTCGTCGATGTCGGCGGTTTCCTCGGCATCGGCACGCATCCGGTGAAGCTCGCCTGGAACCAGCTGAAGCTGGTCGAGAAGGACGGATCGCTTCAGGCCGTCGTCAACATGGACAAGAACGCGCTGAAGCAGATGCCGGAATACAAGGCGTCGAACGGCTAAACTCGAAGCGAGAATGTGAACGGCCGGTGGAAGTGATTCCGCCGGCCGTTTTTTGTTGATGCACGCCATCCCGGTCTCGTCATGCCAAGCCAAGCCTTGGGATGACTACCGAGTGAGATGTTTCAGCGAGATCTAGGCCGTCAGGTTGTCGTGCGACTGCCGCAGTTCGTCCAGTGGCGAGACCGGGAAGACATCGACCGTGCGAAATTCCAAGCCGCCGGTGCAGCCGCCGAGCTCGAGCGCATTCTCGAAAATGCCGATGATGTCCTGGCGCTGGTTGCGTGAGAGGCGGCTGCGGCTCCGGATCATGAGGTCGAAGCGCTTGCTGCGGATGAGGCCGTCGAGCTGGAAGGCGCCGAGGGCCGCGAAGTTCACATCCACCAGGAAGCGCGTGCCCTGGTCCTTCTTCTCTTTCTCGCCCTCGTCGCCGCCGCTGTTGTGGCGGTAGTAGAGGTTGATCTGCGTGAGCCCGATCCGCGGGTCATAAACCGGAAGGAACAGCGCGCGCCAATCGATCGTGGGGCGGTCCTTCGCGAGATCGGCGAGCTGGGTGAACTCCTCCTTGAGGCGCTTCACCATCTCCTCTTTCTCGATCGGAATCTTGCGCGATGCCAGCATCGGGCCCAGCAGCTTCTCGATCTCGCCGGCTTTGAGCGCATTGATCGCGGCCGCGAGGCCGGCGGCGAGCTTCGGGCCGGTCTGCGGGATACCCGGCGGCACTGGCGTAGCCGGATCGTCGCCCAACGCCGGTGTGCCGCGCAGCACCGCGAAGAGATCGTCGAGCGCCGGCCAGCCGTTCGAGAGATAGAGCAGCGCCTGTTGCGGGCTGGTGATCGGCGGCAGCGCGGCGGCGGGCGGCGGCAGGATCGGCTCCAGCACCAGTGCCACTTGGGCGCCGACCGGAAGGCGGGTCCGCTCCTGCATCATAAGGGCACCCGCCGGGGTGTCGATCACCGCATGGCCGGCGCGGGTGTAGCCGAGCACCTTACCGATCAGCGGCGCGGTTTCACCGGTCAAGCGCGCGGCTTCCGGTGCAATCTCGATCTCGCCGCCTTTGGTCGGCAGGACCGCAACCACATGCAAGGTCAACTCGCTGCCCGCCGGCAGCATGACCGGGGCCGATGTCACGGCGGGCGCTGCCGTTGTCGTCGGGCCGGCAAGAAACTGTGCGAGCAGTGGGCCGGCGGCGGAGGCGAGTGCCGCCGGCATCGTGGCTTGGGAAATGTTCGCTGGCAGAACATTCGCCGGCGGGATGCCGCCCAACGGGGTATTCGCGAGCGGCGCGCCGCCCAAGGGAATGCTGGCCGCGGGGGCCGGCGCTGCGGCGGGGAGGGTACCGGGGGACAGCGGCTGCGGCGCAGCGCCTTTCGGTGCCGGGACGGGGTCGGCGGGCTCGGTCGCATCGGCGGCGGCGAACAGGGCGGCGATGCGTGCGGCGACATCGGGCTGCAGGATCGTGCCGCCGCCGCTCGGCAGCGGGACGGGTGTCAGCAGAACCGAAGCCCCCGGAACCGCTCCGGCTTGCGGCGCTGTCGCCGATGGCTGCGGTCCCGACGGCAGCGTGCCGTGCGGCAGCGGGTTCGGCCCGTCGGGATCGGCCGGCGCGACGAGCGGGCCGCTGGGCAGCGGCGTCGCGCTCGGCGGCTCGACCAACAGCCGGGCCTGGGCGAGGAGCTGTGCCTTCTGCGCGGCATCGGGGGGAACCGTGACCGGCGGGCTCGGCGCAGTGAAAGGCTCGACCGCGACATCCGGCGTCGGCAGCAGCGAGGCGACCGGCGGCGCCTGCACCACGACCGCCTTGACGCTGCTGCCGGCGATCTGGATCGGCGGCGGGCCCGGCGGCCGCGGGGCCGGCTCCGTCTTCGGCTTGTTGGCCGCGGCACCGGCGGCGCCGCTTTGGGCGGTCGCGGCCGAACCGGCACCGCCGGCATGGCCGCTCGCAGCGTCTTTGCTTTGCGCCGCGTTGCGGTTCGCGTTCTCGACCGCGAGGATCAGCACCTGCAGCCGGTCGCCGCCGGCATTGCGGACCTCGAGCGTCACCGCGCTGCCGGCGGGCAGCGCCGCGCTCGTGGCGACGCTGACCGTGCCTTTGTCCGTCGCGATCGAGGTGAGTCCGTCGTTGCCCTTGCCGAGCACGGTGCCTTTGAGGATCGTGCCGGTCACCAAGCCGAGCAGGTTCCGCGGCGGATCCGGAATGACGCCGCTCAAGGTGTTGGGCCCGGTGCTGGTGCCGGGCAGGCTTCGCGTGATCGGGTTGAAGAGGTCGCTCACCCGCCGCGCCTGGCGGGAGTCTGCTCGCCGCCGCTGACCTCCATCAGCTTGCGTGCGAGCGCTTCGACGTCGAGCGCGGCCGGGCTGCTCGGATGGCGCACGAGCAAAGGCGTCTGGGTCGAGATCGCGTCGCGCACCTTGGGGTCGCGGCGGATGACGCCCAGCAGCGGGATGCGGCGTTTCAGGAACCGCTCGCAGGCCTTGGACAGGGTTTCGTAGGTGCGCTGGCCGATCTCGCGGCTGGACGCCATGTTGACGACCACGCCGAGCGGCGTGTCCTTGTGCTGCTCCTGGGCGTCGAGCGTCACCATCTTGATGAGCGCATAGGCATCGGTAAGGGCGGTCGGCTCATCGGTGGTGACGACCAGGCAGAAGCCGGCGCGGCTGGCGAGATACCGCACCGGGCGTTCGATGCCGGCGCCGAGATCGACCACCACGCGGCCGTAGGAATCGCCGACCGCGCGCAAGCCCTGAGCCAGCGCCTGAAGCCGGTTGATCGGCATGCTGGCGAGCGAGCCCGAGCCCGAGCGCCCGGCAATGAGATCGAAGCCGCCGCTCGGATAATTGATGACCGCTCGGCTCAGCGGCAGATGGCGCTCCAGCGCGGTGCCGAGATCCATGCCGGGCTGGATGCCGAGCTGGACGTCGACATTGGCGAGGCCGAGATCGCCGTCGAACAGCAACACGCGCTGCCCGAGCTTGGCGATCGCCTGGGCGAGCGAGATGCTGAGCCAGGTCTTGCCGACGCCGCCCTTTCCGGAGGCGACGGCGATGACATTGGCGATCGGATCATCCGACGGCACAGTCGCCGCGCGGACGGGTGACTCATTCATGTTTTCGATCCTATTGGTCGCTTCCGGCTTCCGCTCGCCCCTTCGGAATCCGGCTTCCTACGCGTCCCTCCCCCAGATCCATCGGCGACTCGCCCGAATCGCGGAGAGCCGCCATCTTGCGCGCGTTTCGGCCCTTCCGCCAACTCCTGCGGCATGATCAGCCGGGCCAGCGCATCGGCCCCGAAGAACATCAGCCCATTGCCGATTTCCGGAGAAACCCCGAATTCCGCAATGGCCAGTTTCCCACCTTCGGCGCACGCAAGCAGCGCGCCATAGCGGCGGGCGGCGTCGATCCGGGTCGCGATCAGCCGCTGGCAGCCGATCTCCGAGAACAGCTGGCCCTGCTCGGCGGATTCCGAGACGTCGCCCCCGGCGGCCAGGGTCAGGACGGGTTCCGCCTTGGCGGCGGCGGCGAGTTCGGCCAGAGCGCTCATGTCGTCCGGCTTCAGCGGGTTGATGCCGGCGGTGTCGATCAGCACCAGCGCGCCTTCGGGTGCGGCCCCGATGGCGCGTTTCAGGGCGCCGGCATTCTTCGCCTGGTAGGCGGTGATCCCCATGGCCTTGGCATAGGTGGCGAGCTGGTCGATGCCGCCGGCCTTGGCCAGGTCGCAGGTGATGGCGACCACCGGCCATTTCGCCGCCCGGGCACCGGCCGCGAGCTTGGCGAGCGTCGCGGTCTTGCCGGCGCCGGGCAGGCCGACCAGCATGATCGGCCGTTCCGGACGGGCTTGCAGGATGGGGCTGTAGGCGAAGCGCGAGCGCAAAGCCGCACCCAGCGCCTGGCGCGGATTTTCCAGCAGGAAGTTCTCGGCCAGGGTCAGCAGCCGTTCGGTCAGCAGCTCCGGCACGCGGTGGAAATCGAGCGCGCCGGCGATCGCGTCCATGGGATCGACGGCGAGCAGCGGCGCGGGCTCCAGGATCGCGGCCCGGTCGAGCGCAGCCGTGATCTTGACCTCCCGGCCGGAGGTCTCGGTGTTGAGGATGACGGCATCGGGACCGAGCTCATCGCGCACCAGGCGGATGGCCTCGCTCATATTCGCCGCACTGAAGGTCCGCAGTCGCATGGGCTGATATTATATAGAGCCGGGCAATCCGAAGCGCGATCAGATCTGGCCCAGGGTGCGGATCTTGGCCTTGGCATGGATCTCGTTCTGCGACATCACCATGGTGGTCGCCCGGAAGCGCTCGATGATCTGCCGGACGAAGGGACGGATGCCGGGGCTGGTCAGCAGGACCGGAGTCTCGCCCATGATGGCGAAGCGCTCGAAGGTCTGCCGCACCGACTGGATGAACTGCTGGAGCTGGGTCGGCGGCATGACCAGATGCCGCTCTTCGCCGTCGCCGGCGATCGAATCCGCGAAAGCCTGCTCCCATTCGGGTGACAGGGTGACCAGCGGAATGATTCCACCCGCATCGGTCGCGGAATCCGAGATCTGGCGCGCGAGACGGGCGCGCACATGCTCGACGATCGAGGTGATGTTGCGGGAATAGCCGCAGGCCTCGGAGACGCCTTCCAGGATGTTCGGCAGGTCGCGGATCGAAACCCGTTCGCCCAGCAGGTTCTGCAGCACGCGCTGCACGCCGCCGACGGAAATCTGGCTCGGAATGAGGTCGGCGACCAGCTTCTGCTGCTCCTTCGGCAACTCGTCCAGCAATTTCTGCGTCTCGGCATGAGACAGCAGCTCGGACATGTTGTCTTTCACGAGCTCGGTCAAGTGGGTGGTGATCACGGTTGCGGGATCGACCACGGTATACCCGCGGAACAGGGCCTCTTCCCGGGCCGAGGGATCGACCCACATCGCCGGCAGGTTGAAGGCGGGCTCGGTGGTCTCTTCGCCGGCCATGCCGATCTTGTCGCCGCGCGGGTCCATGACCATGATCATGTTCGGGCGGAGATCGCCGCGCCCGGCCTCGATCTCCTTCACCCGGACGATGTAGGAGTTCGCATTGATCTGCAGGTTGTCCTGGATCCGGACCGCCGGCAGGATGAAGCCCATCTCGCTCGCGAGCTGGCGGCGCAGCGCCTTGATCTGGTCGGTCAGGCGATGGCCGCGCTCGGTGTTGATCAGGCCGAGCAGGCCGTAGCCGAGTTCCAGGCGGATCGCGTCGATGGTGAGCGCGCTCGAGATCGGCTCTTCGAGCACCGGCGCCGCGGCCTCTTTCTTCTTCTGCTCCTGGACCTGGACGACGGCCTCCTTCTTCTGGCGACGGGTCAGGATGTAGGCAGCGCCGCCGGCGAGGAACGCGAGCGCCAGGAAGGGAACGGTCGGGATGCCTGGCAGCATCGACATCACCGCCATCAGGAAGCCGGCGAGGCCGAGGGCCAGCGGATAGCCGGAGAGCTGGCGGAACAGGGCCTTGTCGGTCGAGCCGATCATGCCGGCCTTGGTGACCAGCATACCGGCGCCGGTCGAGACGATGAGGGCCGGGATCTGGCTCACCAGACCGTCGCCGACGGTCAGCAGGGTGTAGGACTTGGCGGCGTCGCCGAGGCTCAGGCCTTGCTGCACGACGCCGATGACGATGCCGCCGATGATGTTGATGAAGACGATGACGAGGCCTGCGATCGCGTCGCCGCGCACGAACTTGGCGGCACCGTCCATGGCGCCGAAGAAGTTGCTTTCGTCCTCGAGCGTCTTGCGGCGTTGCTTGGCCTCCGCTTCGTCGATCAGGCCGGCGGAGAGGTCGGCATCGACCGCCATCTGCTTGCCCGGCATCGCGTCCAGGCTGAAGCGCGCGCTGACTTCGGCGATACGGCCCGAACCCTTGGTGATGACGACGAAGTTCACCAGGACCAGGATCGCGAAGACGATCAGGCCGATGACATAGTTGCCGCCCATGATGAAGCCGCCGAAGGCCTCGATCACATGGCCGGCGGCCGCGGTCCCTTCATGGCCATGCGACAGGATGAGGCGCGTCGACGCCAGGTTGAGCGAAAGGCGCAGCATGGTGACGATCAGCAGGACCGTCGGAAAGGTCGAGAACTCGAGCGGCTTCTCGATCAGCAGCACGACCATCAAGATCAGGACCGAGACGGTGATCGAGAAGGCCAGCGAGATGTCGAGCATCCAAGCCGGCATCGGCAGGATCAGAACCGTGAGGATCGCGATCATGCCCAGGGCGAGCAGGATCTCGCCGCGCCGCAAGGTGGCGCTGATCCGGTTCAGGTTGAAGCCGCCGCGCGCCGCTCCGGCCTGTGCGGCGGGAGCGGTGCCGGTGTTGCTGACGTCGGCCATGGACTGCTATTCCCCGCTTGAACTGCGCGCTTTCAGCTGTCGCCCTCAGGCCGAGGCCTGATCGACGTCGCCATGCGATGCAGGCACCATGACGCCTTCCTCGCTGTATTGTTTCAGCTTGTTGCGGAGCGTGCGGATCGAGATGCCGAGGATGTTGGCGGCATGCGTCCGGTTGCCGAGGCAATGCGACAGCGTGTCGATGATGAGATCGCGCTCGACCGCGGCCACGGTCTTGCCGACCAGAACCGCGGTGCCGGCGGCATCGATCGCCTTGTTGCTGGCGGCTTCCGCCGCGCTGGGCGTGGCTTCGGCGGTGCGGCTGACGGGCAGGCCGCGCCCGCCGGTCAGCATGATGGCTTCCGGACCGATGATCGGGCCCTGGGCCAGCAGGACCGCGCGATGCATCGTGTTCTCCAGCTCGCGCACATTGCCGCGCCATTCATGGGCGCCGAGGATCTTCATCACGTCCGGCGCGATGCCGTCGATCTTGATGCCGTTGGCCTCGCCATACTTCTTGGCGAAATGATTGGCGAGGACCGGGATGTCGCCGGGACGGTCGCGCAGCGGCGGCAGCTCGAGCGCCATGACGTTCAGGCGAAAGAACAGGTCTTCGCGGAAATTGCCCTTCTTCACCTCATCCGGCATGTCGCGGTTGGAGGTGGCGATGAGGCGGATATCGACTTTCACCGGTGCCGACCCGCCGACCCGGTCGATCTCGCGCTCCTGGATCGCACGCAGGAGCTTCGCCTGGAGGCGGGGATGCATCTCGCTGATCTCGTCGAGAAGCAGGCTGCCGCCATTGGCCTCTTCGAACTTGCCGATGCGCCGGGCGATGGCGCCGGTGAAGGCGCCTTTCTCATGGCCGAACAGCTCGGATTCCAGCAGGTTCTCCGGAATGGCGGCGCAGTTCACCGAGATGAACGGCTTCGAAGCGCGTCGCGAATGGGTGTGGATATAGCGCGCCATCACTTCCTTGCCGGTGCCGCTCTCGCCGGTGATCAGGATGCTGGCATCGCTCGGCGCCACCTGGTCGGCCAGCTTCAGCACGGCCTTCAGGTTCGGGTCGTTGAAGATGAAGGCGGAGCTTTCCTCGGCCACGGCGGCCAGCACTGCGGCAATCAGCTCGGCATCGGGCGGCAGCGGGATGTATTCCTTGGCGCCCGCGCGGATCGCCCGCACGGCGATCTCCGAGCTCGAGCCGATGCCGCAGGCGACCACCGGCAGGTTGATGCGTTCGCGCTTCAGGCTCTCGATCATGCGCTGGATGTCGAGACTGACGTCGAACATGACGAGGTCGGCGCCCTGGCCGTTCCGCAAGGCGTGCATCGCCTGGTCGACATCGTTCACATGGGCGACCTTGGCGCCACGCGACAGCGCGATCTTGCCCGCCGCGCTGATATGGCCGTCCAGTGAACCGACAATGAGCAACCGCATCTTCCGTCTCCTTAGTCGAAATACTTCACCCGCTGCGAGGCGGGGAGAATGGTGTTGAGGACGAGCTCCAGCCGGCGCGGATTCTCCTGCCGTCCGATCGAGAGCGCACCCAGGATGTAGATCTGATCGATCAGCAGCTCGGTCGCCGAGTTGCGCTCGAGCTTGGAGGCGAGCGGCAGGAACACGACATTGGCGAGGACCGCGCCGTAGAGCGTCGTCAGCAGCGCCACCGCCATGGCCGGGCCGATCGATTCCGGATTGTTCAGGCTGCCCAGCATCTGGACCAGGCCGATCAAGGTGCCGATCAGGCCCATGGCCGGCGCAACTTCCGCCGCGCGGCGCAGGATGCCGGTCGAACGCACATGCCGCTGCATCATCGCATGGGTCTCGAAGGTGAGGTTGCGCTCGATCTCATCGACCGCGATGCCATCGACCAGCATGGTCATCGACCGGTGCAGGAAAGGTTCGGGGCGCAGGCCATAGAGTTCCGCCTGAAGCTGCAGGATGCCGCGGCGCCGGGCGCGCTCCGCCAGTTGCAGCATGCGCATGGCGGCTTCGTTCGGGGTCTGGTTGGTGCGAAACAGGGTCCGCAGCATGATCGGCTGCGCCTGAAGCACTTCCTGGACCGAATAGCTGACCATGGTCACGGCGAAGGTTCCGAGGATCACCAGCAGGATCGCCGGGACGTTGACGAACGGCACGTTGATGCGCAGCAGCTCGCTGCGCTCCAGCAGGATCGCGCCGACGATCAGCGCGACCGCGCCGAACAAGCCGACGAAGGTCGCAATGTCGATTCCGCCCTGGCTGGGTGCGATGCGCACCGGCGCGTCGCCGCGCCGGGTGAAGGCATCGGCCTCGAGTCTGCTCTCGCCGCGCTCGCCTGCTGCTTCAGCCATGGTTCGCTTCCCGGTTCAACGACGCCGTCATGCTCACGCGCGATCGGTCTTGATGATTTCGGTCATGGTCACGCCGAGGCGGTCTTCGACGACCACGACCTCGCCGCGGGCGACCAGGCGGTTGTTGACATAGATGTCCACCGCCTCGCCGACCTTGCGGTCGAGCTCCACGACCGCGCCGCGCCCGAGCTTCAGCAATTGGCTGACCTGCATCTGGGCCCGCCCCAGAACCGCGGAGACCTGGACCGGCACGTCATAGACGGCGTCCAGCTCCTTGGATGAGCCGCGACTGGCTTCGGGTGCGCTCTCCGGAACATCGCCGCCCGCATTCTCGAACTCGGTCAGCTGCAGATTTTCTTCGTCGCCCATTTGAAACTCCTATCAATCCGCAGAAGCGGAATCGCCTTCATTGGAAATCAACGCCTGTTCCATCGCCGCCTCGATCGCTTTCCAGATCTCGTCGGCGTTCCTGATCATCCCGCCCTGGCTCCATTCGATCCGGCAGTCGCCGGGCTTCAGGCTCTCGTCTGCGGATACCAGGATCCGGCCTTCGAATCCGCGCGAGCGTGCCAGCGCATCGACCTCGCCGCCCAGCGCCTCGGCCTGGTCGCGCGCGACCTTCACCGTGAAGCGCGGCTCGGCACGCAAAGTGTCGAGGCAGCGGCCGAGCAATTCCTTCACTTCCTCCAACCCGTGCTGGCGCGCGAACTCCGGAAACAGCCGGCGCACCATCGCCAGGCTGAGCTCCAGCGCGGTCTCCCGCAGCGCGGTCGAGACCGCCTGTACCTCGCCCTCGATCTTGGCGAAATGCGTGCCGATCGCCGTCAGCGCTGCCGCGGTCTGGCGCTCGGTCTTTGCGCTCGCCTCGGCGTTGCCCTGGGCCTGGCCCTCGGCGAAGGCCGCCTTGCGCGCCGCGGCGACGGCTGCCTCCAGCTCTTCCTCCGAGAAGCTCGGCGGGGGCGGGGGCGGGGGAGGCGGCGGCAGGTCCTCGACCACGACCACCGGCTCGGGCTTCGGCGCCACCACCACCCGCGGCGCGTCGAAGTCGTTGTCGAAGGTGAATTTGCGCACCACGGCCACTGGCATCGCCTTAGTAAATCAACTCGTCTTCGCCCTTCTTGTCGGAAAGGACGATTTCGCCCTTGGCGGCGAGCTCCTTGGCCATGTTCACCATCGCCATCTGCGCTTCCTCGACGTCGCGCAGGCGGACCGGGCCCATGGCCGCCATGTCCTCGCGCAGCATCTTCGACGCGCGCTCCGACATGTTGTTGAGGAAGAGATCGCGCAACTGTTCCGACGCGCCCTTGAGGGCCATCGGCAGCTTCGCCTTGTCCACGCTGCGCAGCAGGGTCTGGGCGCCGCCCGGATCGAGCTTGCCGAGGTCGTCGAAGGTGAACATCAGCGACTTCACCTTCTCGGCCGAATCCCGGTTGCGCTCCTCGAGGGCGTTCATGAAGCGCTGCTCGGTCGCGCGGTCGAGGTTGTTGAAGATCTCGGCGATCATCTCGTGGGCGTCGCGGCGGCTGGAGCGCGCGAGGTTCGACAGGAACTCGTTGCGCAAGGTGCGCTCGACGTCTTCCAGCACGTCCTTCTGGATCGCCTCCATGCGCAGCATGCGCATGACGACTTCCATGGCGAAAGCCTCTGGCAGCATCGCCAGCACGCGCGAGGCATGATCGGAGCGGACCTTCGAGAGCACGACGGCGACGGTCTGCGGGTATTCGTTCTTCAGGTAGTTCGCCAGCACGTTTTCGTTCACGTTGCTGAGCTTGTCCCACATGGTACGGCCGGCGGGACCACGGATTTCCTCCATGATCGCATCGACCTTGTTCTTGTCGAGCACCTTGGCCAGCAGGCGTTCCGTGGTCTCGAAGGTGCCGGTCATGCCGCCGGTCGAGGAGATCTGGTCGCCGAACTCGACGAACAGCCGCTCGATCACGGTCGAGGAGACGGTGCCGAGATTGGCCATGGTCTGCGAGATCTCCTTGATCTCGTCGTCATGCATCAGCGCGAACAGCTTTGCGGCGCTTTCCTCGCCGACCGACATCAGCAGCAGCGCCGCCTTCTGGGCGCCGGTCAGCGATCGGTAGTCGTCCTTGGCACGCATGTCAGATCCTCATCCCTGCCTTATTGGTCCGCATTCATCCAGCCGCGCATGATGTTCACCGCCTGCTCCGGATGCTGATCCACGAGATCGCTGATGCGCTTCAGCGACGAGGCGCGGACCCGGCCTTCCACCTGGTTGATATCGATCATCTGGTCGATCTCTTCGGCCATGTTGCCTTCGATCAGGGCGCCGTCCGGGCCCATCAGCGCGGTGGCACCCGCAGGCCCGGGGATCGCGAGCGCCGCGGCGGCGCCGGGCGGCAGCGCGGCGCCGGCCGGACCCGCGAGCGCCAGGCCCGGCTGGGCGACGCCCGGCAGGGCCAGCAGGCGGTTCAGCAGCGGACGCACGACCAGCAGCAGGACCAGGACCGCGATCACCGAAAGCACCAGCAGCTCGGCGATCCGCATCAGGTCCTGCTTGTCGAAGCCCATGATCTCGAAGGGTTGCGCCAGGCTCTCGTCCGGCGCCTGGAACTGCATGTTGACGACCTCGACCACGTCGCCGCGCTTCTCGTCGTAGCCGATCGAAGACTTCACCAAGGTCGCGATCTGGTCGAGCTCGGCCTGCGGGCGCGGTGCATAGACCGGCGTGCCGTTGGCGTCGGGCTTATAGGTGCCGTCGACCAGCACGGCGGCGGAGATCCGCTTCACCGTGCCGGAATGCTTCACCTCGACCTGGGTGGTCTTCGAGATCTCGTAGTTGACCGTCTCTTCGTTGCGCTGGTTCTGCGACTGGCTGTTCGAGCCGCCGCCCGCCTGCTGCGCCGGCGGGTTCGGGATGTTGTTGGCGACCGAGACGTTGTTTTCCTGCTGCCGCTCGTTGCTGCTGTCGTTCTCCTCCACGGTCTGGGTGGAGCGGACGACCTGGCCGTCGGGATTGAAGTTCTCGGTGTTGGTGGTGACCTGGTTGAAGTCGAGATCGGCATTGACCTCGGCGCGGATCTTGTCGGGGCCGAGCGTCTGCGCCAGCAGGTCCTCGATCGAGCGGGTGAGGCGCACCTCGTAGGAGCGCCGCATGTCTTCCATATTGGCGCTGTCCTGGCCGTCGCCGCCGTCGGCGCCGCGGGCCAGCAGATTGCCTTTGTTGTCGATGACCGAGACGTTGTTGGCCTTCATGCCCGGGATCGAGGACGAGACCAGGTGCTGGATGGCGCTCACCTGCTCCTTGTCGAGCGTCGAGCCTTGGAGAATGAGCACCACCGAGGCGGTGGGCTCGGCCTGGTCGCGCGAGAACAGCTCGCGCTTCGGCATGACGAGATGGACGCGCGCCGATTTCACCTGCTTCAGTGAGCGGATGGTGCGGGCGAGCTCGCCTTCGAGCGCGCGGATCTGGTTGATCTGCTGCACGAAGTTGGTGGTGCCGAGCGCATCCGCCCGGTCGAAGATCTCGTAGCCGATTGAGCCGCCGGACGGCACGCCTTCGCTGGCCAGCGAAAGGCGCAGCTTGGTCACCTGGTCCTGCGGCACCAGGATCTCGGCGCCGTCGCTCTTCAGCTGATAGGGAATGTTCTGCGTGTCGAGGCGCTGGACGATCGCCGCCGAGTCGGCGGGATCCAGGCCGCTGTAGAGCAGGCCGTAGCCGGGCGAGGTCATGCGCGCCACGACAAAGACGAAGAAGGCGATCAGCGCAAAAGCGATGGCGCCCAGGCTGGCCAGCCGTACGGGTCCAAGGTTGCGCAAGGTCTGCAACAGCGAGTTCACGTCTATCCACCCTCGTTGCACGCCGCGGTCGTCACCGAGGCGAGCCGTTCAAATCCTTCGCAAATGCGCCGAAAACACCGATAAAATTTTAGGCGAATCCCGGTCTTCCACCCGCATTGCGTCTCCGCGAGAGGCAAAATATGCCGGGATCTCCTAAAGAAAGATTAAGACCAGGAAATTCTTGCCTAGCGTGCCCGAGTCGCGAGCTCAGATCTTCGTCATGCCCGGACCCGCGGACGAATGTCCGCATCGCGGATGGATCCGGGCATCTGGTTCCGGCCTGCACGAGATTGCCGGGTCAAGCCCGGCAAGGACGGTTTCGTACTTGGGAACCACGGCCCCAGCCCATCTCGGTTTACCCATCCTTAAGCCTGCCGCCGCTACTTTCGCGATACGGGAACGCAGGCAATCTCCACGCGCCTTCTGGCGGCCCATTACGTCGGCGACAGCGGATCATCGCGGAATGAATTTAGCGACTGAAGGTGGATTGACCGCCCTCTCCGGTACGACAGCGCCCCGATCCTCCGATACCCAGGGCGCGCTGGATACGCTGGAGCGGGTCTTGAATGAAATCGGCATGGCCGCTCGCATGACCGAAGGCACCTTCGTCGGCATCGGCCAGCGCCTGGAAGCCTCGATCAACACGATCGACGGCCTGACCTCGACCTTCCAGAGCCTGATGCAGGCGCTGGCCAGCTCGGAATCGCGGCAGGCAACGGCCGATCTTTCCCAGGTTTCGCACCGCATCACCGCGCTCGCCGATGCGCCGCACGACGGGGAAACGGTGCTGGGACGGATCACCGGCCTGACGGAAGCGGTCACGAACCGCGTCGGCCGGATGCGCAAGGCGGTGCAGGCGGTCGATGTCCTGGCGGTCAATGCCAAGATCGCGGCGGCGCATATCGGGTCCGACGGCGAGGGGTTCTCGACCTTCGCCGAGGAGATCACCCGTGCGATGAAGGTCGCGGAAGAGAATCTCGACGGTTTCGCCGCCGAGCTCGGCGGCATGTCCGAGCGCCTGCAGGAGGCGAGCCGCGGCCAGCGCGAGCTGATGCGCCGCCGCGACCAGGCCATTCGCACCATTCCGGGCCAATTAGCGCGCAGCGTCGCGGCGATCGGCGGGCGGCGCAAGCAGGCGGAAGCCACCGCAACGGAAATCCAGAACAAGACGACCCAGGTCGGCCAGCGGGTCGGCAGCGCCGTCATGGCGATGCAGATCGGCGACACCACACGACAGCGGATCGAGCATGTCGAGTTCGCGCTGGGCCTGGTCACACGTCTTTTCGGACGCCAGGCGCGCGCCGCCATCGATCTCGATCTCGGTGCCCTGGCTCCGGGGGAAAAGGAGCGCCTGCTGAGCGCGATCTCGGCGCTCTCGGTCGCGCAGCTTTCCGACACCGCGGAAGAGCTCGACGCGCAGGTCGGCGAGATTGCAGCCTCGCTGGCCAAGCTCGCCGGGGACGCGCGCGAGATTGCCGGGCTCGGTCGGCAGACCTATGCCGCCAGCGATCTCGCCTCGGGCGGTTATCGTCCGGACAGTTTCCTCAGCGATCTCGAAGAAGACGTGCGCCATGCGCGCAAGCTGCTCGAGGACCTGCGCGCGGCGCAGACCGCGGGCGATTCCGTGATGGCCGGCGTGCTGGAGACCACCAAGGCGCTGGTCCGCAACATCAGCGCGATCCAGTCGCTGGAAGCGGATATCCGCCTCATGGGTCTCAACACGACCTTGCGCAGCAGCCGGCTCGGGCATGAGGGGCGGGCGCTCACCGTCATTGCCCAGGAGCTGCGCACCTGCTCCAACATGACCGCCACCGAGGCGGAGGCGGTCCTGATCGATCTCGACGCCATGGTCGAGGCGGCCGGTATCTCCACCGGCGCCGATCCGGAACGCCGCCTCGCCGAGGTGACCGAGCTCAGCGCCATCATGGTCGCTTCGGTCGAGATTCTGTCGAAGATCGCCGAGGCACTGGCCCGCGCGCTCCAGACCCTGGATGCGGAGAGCGAGACCGTGGCGGCTTCCTTGCAGCAGACCGCGGCCGAGCTCCGTGCGAAGGCCGAGATCGGCGCCATCCTGCGGCGTGCCTCTGCGGCGCTGAAGGATCTGCGGGGCGAAGCACCGCTGGACGAGGAGCCGGGCAATGCCGGCGGAATCCTGGCCGCGATCTTCGGCAAATACACCATGGCCCGGGAACGCGAGGTCCATGCCCGCATCCTTGGGGGAGATCTCCCCGTGGTGCCTGAGAGCCCGGCGCCGGCGGGCGAGGGTGCCGCTGCGATGGACGACATCTTCTTCTAAGCGCGGATCGCCATCGGGCCCTGACGGGCTCTTTCGGCCGATGGCGGGCTGTAAGGGTAGATCAGGCCGCCGGCAGCGGTTCGTGCTCGATCAGCCAGCGGACGAAGGCGTCGCCGCTCTCGGTGTTGAACACCAGAAACCGGCCGCGATGTCCGCCGGTGCGCCGGCCGACCACCGGAATCCCGCGCCGCGCAAGCTCACCCAGGGCGAAGGCGACATTGGCCGTGCCGACGCTGCCCTCGCCGCCGACCGGCAGCACGGCGGCGCCGCCGAAGACCTTGGCTTCGAGGCTCCTGAGATGGGCGCCGAGCGAGAGCACGAGGTCGAGGAGCTCGTGCACCGCGACCTCGCCGTAGCGCGCGGAGTCACCGCCGCGCGGCAGCACGAAATGATTGATGCCGCCGATCCGCCGGTCCTTGTCCCAGAGCGTGATCGAGACACAGGAGCCGAGCACGGTCGTCACCAAGGCGGGACCGGCGAACCCGGCAATCTCGCCCGGAGAGAGGAAGACGCGCTGGAACTCGGATTCTTCCATGGGACTCACATGCGCCCGATCCGGACGATCTCGCCGGCGATGTTCTGCAGCGGCACGATCTTGTCGGCGGCACCCCGGGCGATCGCCTCCTTCGGCATGCCGAAGACGACGCAGGTCGCCTCGTCCTGGGCGATGGTATGAGCGCCGGCCGCCTTCATCTCGGCGAGGCCCCGCGCGCCATCGTCGCCCATGCCGGTCATGATGATGCCGGCGGCGTTGGATCCGGCATAACGCGCGGCGGAGCGGAACAGCACATCGACCGACGGCCGATGGCGCGTCACCAGCGGACCGTCCTTGACCTGCACGTAATAGCGGGCACCGCTTCGCTGCAGGAGCGTGTGCTTGTTGCCCGGCGCGATCAGCACCTGGCCACGCAGCACGGTATCGCCGTCGGCGGCTTCCTTGACCTCGACGGCGCAGAGACCGTTCAAGCGCCGCGCGAATGCCTCGGTGAATTTCTCCGGCATGTGCTGGACGATGACGATGCCCGGGCTGTCCGGCGGCAGGTCTTCCAGCACGACGCGGAGCGATTCCGTGCCGCCGGTCGAGGCGCCGATGCAGACGATGCGCTCGGTGGTGCGCGCCATGGCATGGCCGTTCGGCGGCGGCAGCATGGCGTCGGCGGTCAGTTTCTGCTGCGCGCTGCGGCGCTGCGCAGCGTTGCGCGAGGCGGGCACATTGCGCAGCCTTGCGTGACCCGCGGCCTTCACCACGTCGCAGATGCGGATCTTGGAATCTTCGAGGAACTTCGGAATGTCCACGCGCGGCTTCAGGATCACATCGACCGCACCGGCTTCCAGCGCCTGCATCAGCGTGGTCGAGCCTTCCTCGGTGAGGGACGAGCACATGACGACCGGGATCGGCCGCTGGCCCATGATCTTGCGGAGGAAAGTGATGCCGTCCATGCGCGGCATCTCGACGTCGAGCGTGATGACGTCCGGAATCTCCTCCTGGATCCGCTTCGCCGCGACGAACGGATCCGATGCCGTTCCCATCACTTCGATGCTAGGATCAGATTCCAGGATCCGGGTGAGCGTTTCGCGCACCGACGCTGAATCGTCGACGACAAGGACGCGGAGCTTTTTCATGCCACTCTAGTTTCGGCGAAACACCGTCGGACCCGCAAGGGTCAGCGGGAGGTTGAACCCGGCCAGCGTCTCGGAATGGCCCATGAAAAGATAGCCGCCCGGCCGCAAGTGGTTGCAGAGTCGCTGCAGCACCGCGTTCTGGGTCGGCTTGTCGAAATAGATGAGGATGTTGCGGCAGAAGATGATGTCGATATCGGTGTCGACCGGATAGCTCGCATCCATGAGATTGAGCCGCGCATACTGCACCTGCGCGCGGAGTTCCGGCACGATGCGGGCGAGGCCGCGCTTCGGATTCTTGTCGCGGAGCACGTAGCGCTGATAGAGCGCGTCCGGCACCGGCGCCATCATGCTTTCGGGATAGATGCCGAGCACCGCGGTCTCCAGCACCTGGGTGCAGAGGTCGGTCGCAAGGATCGTGTATTCGAAGCCGCGGTTGCGCGCTGCGAACTCCTGCAGGACCATGGCGAGGGTATAAGGCTCGGCGCCGATGGAGCTCGCGGCACTCCAGACCTTGACCGGCCGGCCGTTTTTGCGATGCCGCATCACGTCGGCGAGCACGCTCTCTTCCAGGATGCGGAAGTGATCGGGTTCGCGGAAGAACTCGGTCTTGTTGGTGGTGACGGCGTCGATCAGATGGACCTGCTCGTCCTCCAGCCCGCCTTCCTCGAACAGATAGTGGCAATACTGGTTGAAGGTGGCATGGCCGGTCGCCTTCAGGCGGCGGCGCAGGCGGCCTTCGACCATGGTGAGCTTGTTCGGCGGCATCTTGATGCCGCTATAGCCGTGGATGAACTTCGCCAATCTCTCGAAGTCCTTCCGGCTCAGCGTGTTCCCCCCATGGGTACCATGGGTCTCTCGCACTGAGCCGGAAGCCACGGCGGTATTCTTACTGATGGCGTTCATCAGACACGTTCGAACTCGGCGTCGCGGGCATCGGCACCGCCCGAGGTCATGTCGAGCGCGAACCCACCGCGGCCGTTGGCCCTGGCTCTCACCTTGGCTGGAGTCTTCGCTGCATCGTTGACGTTGGCGTGACCGTTAGCCTTGGATGCCTTCGACGCAGCCGGCTTCGGCGTCATCGAGACCACATTGGGACGGGCAGGGGCCGCCGCACGTACCGGCGCAGGCGCGCGGGTCTGTGTCGCCTGGTCGTTGGTTCGGAAGTAGGCGATGGAGGATTGGAGCTGCTCGGCCTGGGCGGCGAGCTCTTCCGAGGTCGCCGACATCTGCTCGGAAGCGCTGGCGTTCTGCTGCGTCACCTTGTCGAGCTGCTGGATCGCCTGGTTGATCTGGTCCGAGCCGATATCCTGCTCGCGGCAGGCGGCGCTGATCTCGGAGACCAGTTCCGCCGTGCGCTTGATGTCGGGGACCAGCTTCTCCAGCATCTCGCCGGCCTCGCGCGCGACCTTCACGGTCTGCGAGGAAACGGTGCCGATCTCGGCCGCCGCCGCCTGGCTGCGCTCGGCGAGCTTGCGCACTTCCGAGGCCACGACCGCAAAGCCCTTGCCGTGCTCGCCGGCCCGCGCCGCTTCCACCGCGGCGTTCAAGGCGAGCAGGTCGGTCTGGCGGGCGATCTCCTGGACGATGGTGATCTTCTCGGCGATGGTCTGCATCGCCTCGACCGCACGGCCGACCGCATCGCCGCTCGCCTGCGCATCGGTCGCGGACTGGCGGGCGATCTTCTCGGTCTGGGTGGCGTTGTCGGCGTTCTGCTTGATGTTGGAGGCCATCTCCTCCATCGAGGAGGAGGCTTCCTCGGCGGCCGAGGCCTGCTCGGTCGCACCCTGCGACAGCTCCTCCGCGCTCGACGACAGTTCCTGGCTGCCCGCCGACACGTTGTCCGACGCGCTCAGCGCCTCGGAAACCACGCTGCGCAACTTCTCAAGCATGCGCGAGAGCGCCTGGCCGAGCGTGTCGCGATCGGAAAGCGGCTTCGCTTCGACCGTGAGATCGCCGTTTGCGATAGCATCGGCAACACTCGCCGTGTCTCGCAGATTGCTGGTCATGCGGTTCAATGCATCGACGACATCCTTGATCTCGTCGTTCGACTTGACCGCGATCGTCTGATCGAGGTCGCCGATTGCGACGGCATTGGCCAGCATCACCGTCTGACGGAGACCGCTGCTGATCGCCATGGAGATCCAGACGCCCGCGCCGGTCGCAATCAGAAGCGAGGCGATGACGGCGGAAAGCAGCATCAACCGCTCGTCTTCGTAGTCGGCTTCGGCATCCTTCTTCGACTGCGCCATGAAGCCCTGGCTCAAGGCGACGATCTCGTGAAGGTCTCCCTCGGCCTGTTTCACCAAGCTGCGGCCTTCGCCTTCGGAGATTTCCTCGGCGGCATCCCGACCATCGACCCCAGCCATCAGGGCACGAACCTTGTCCTGGACCGGCATCCACTGCTCCCAGCTCGCCTGGAAGGCGGCGAGCTTGGTCTTGGCTTCGCCTTCGGCAACGGCGGCGAGCTTCTCGTGGGTTGCGATGCCCTCCTGCCTCAGCTTCTGGATCTGCGCGTCGTACTCCTGAATCTGCGCCGGGTTGTTCGCCATGATCATGTTCTTCTCGGCGCGCACCAGGGCCAACAGGTTGATCGCCGAATCCTGCGACAGCGCCACTTCCTGGGCCGCGCCGTCTACCAGTTCATCGACCGAATCCCTGAGCGTGCCCAGGCCCGAGATCGCGAAAGCGGCGGAGATCGCCGAAAGCAGGATGACCACCAGGAAGGTGATCCCGAGTTTCAATTTGATGGTTGCGCGCATGTCCCCAGCTCCTCAAACGTGGTCAGGCGGCGTCCTGCGCCGGCGCTGACGTTGATCCTGCAGCGGCCGCCGCGCGGTCGCCGTCTTCAAAAACCCGGTCGATATCGAGCACGGCGATGAAATCGCCGCCATGCTTGCCGATGCAGCGGATGAACTCCGGCCGCCACCGCATGCCGATCCGCGGCGTATCCTCCAGCACTTCGGCACTCATCTCGGTCACTTCATGCACCTTGTCGGCGAGCAGGCCGACGGTCGTCATTTCGCCATCCAACAGGATGTTGATGACGACGATGCGGGTATCGATGGTGGGCGGCGTCGGCGCCATTTCGAACTTGAGGCGCAAGTCGGCGAGCGGCACGACCTTGCCGCGGACATTCACGAGACCGTTCAGGAAAGCCGGGCCGCCCGGCACTTCCGTGACGTTCACCAGGTCGAGGATCTCCTGAACCCGGCTTGCCTCCAGAGCGAACTTCTCGCCCTGCAGCGTGAGAGTGAGCACTTCCAAGGATCGCTTGCCTTGCCAGATGGCCATGGGGTTGCTCCTTCAGCTCGCCAGCTTCAGCGGCCGTTCGCGCTGACCGCGCGCGACCAGATGGGCGATTTCCAGGATGAGGGCGACGGTGCCGTCGCCGAGGATGGTGGCGCCGGAGAAGGTCCCGACACCGGCATGCAGCTTCGAGAGCGACTTGATGACCGTCTGGTGGTCGCCGATTACCTGATCGACCACCAGACCGACGCGCATATCGTTGGCGGAGACGACCACCACCTTCTGATACTTGTCCGGGGGCGTCGTCGCGTTGAACATCTCGCGCAAGCGCAGGAACGGCACCAGGTCGCCGCGGATGTTGAGGAAGTTACGGCCGCTGGACCGGCCTTCCTCTTCGGCCGGCAGCTCGACGCATTCCTCGACCGCGGAGAGCGGGATGACGTAGCGCCCCTGGCCGATCCGGACCAGAAGGCCGTCGATGATCGCCAAGGTCAGCGGCAGGCGAAGGGCGATCTCGGTGCCCTTGCCGGCAGTGCTCGCGATATCGATCGAGCCGCGCAGCGCATCGAGCGTCCGCTTCACCACATCCATGCCGACGCCGCGGCCGGAGAGATTGGTCACCTTCTGCGCGGTGGAGAAACCCGGCTGGAAAATTACCTGGAAGAGCTCGGAATCCGACATCTCCTGGCCCGGTTGGATTAGGCCGTTCTCTTCGGCCCGGGCGCGGATTCGGGTGCGATCGAGCCCCTTGCCGTCATCGGTGATCGAGATCAGCACCTTGTCGCCGGTATGGCGGGCAGAGAGGTGGATATGGCCCTGGCTCGATTTGCCGGCCGCCTGGCGCTGCTCGGGCGATTCGAGGCCGTGGTCGATCGAGTTGCGGATGAGATGGACCAGCGGGTCGTTGAGGCGCTCGATCACCGTCTTGTCGAGCTCGGTCTCCTCGCCGCTGGTGGTGAGGCTGATCTGCTTCCCGAGCTCGCTCGCGAGATCGTGGACCAGGCGCCGGAAGCGGCCGAACAGCTGGGCGATCGGCACCATGCGGACGCCCATCGTGGTATCGCGCAGCTCCAAGGCGAGGCGCTCGATTTCTTCGGAAATCGACTTGAACTCGCCGTCCTGGCTCGCCGCCGCGATTTGCTTCAGGCGCGATTGCGCGATCACCAGCTCGCCGACGCGATCCATCAGATTGTCCAGGCGCTCGGCGGGCACGCGAATGCTACCGCCGCCCTTCAGAGCTTCGGTCGTGTTTTGGGGCGCCGGCTTCGCCGCGGCTGCTTGTTTCGAAGCGATGGGCTCGGCGGCGACCGGAGCCGGCATCGAAGCCGTCGCTGAAACCGGGGCGGGAACGTCGATCTGCTCGATCTTGAGCTCCATCTCGTCCATGACGAACATGAAGACGTCTTCGATCGCTGTCTTCGGCTTGTCGGTCTCGAGCTCCACGTCCCAGCCGATATGAATTTCGGTGGCGTTCAGAGCCGCGACCGGTGGAATCTTGTCGAGCAGCGGGGTGACAGTGGCCTTGCCGAGGGACCGCAGCTCATCGATCAGTAAAAGCGGGTTGGTGCCGGTCGCCAAGGCATCCGCCGGCAAGCGGAAATGCACGCGCCATTTCGCCGTCGCAGCGGCGGGCGCAGCGACAGGCTCGGCGTCAGCGGGCTTCGCCACGTCGGCGGGTGCGGCGTGCCCGCCGACTGTCGCTTCCAGACGCGCCAGGATCGCCTTGCCGGCGGCGGGATCGGCGCTCTCGGGGCGTTCGATCAGATTGCGGATATGGTCCTTGCCGGCCAGCGCGATATCGGCCAGGGCGGCGGTCATCGCCACCTTGCCCTTGCGCACGAGATCGAAGGCGGATTCGACATGGTGGGTGAAGCCCGCCACTTCGTCGAAGCCGAACATCGAGCCCGAGCCTTTGATCGTGTGCAGCGCCCGGAAGGTGCTGTCCACCAGCTCCGCATTGTCCGGGGTGCGCGTGAGATCGAGCAGGATCTGCTCCAGCTGCTCCAGGAGCTCCTGCGCCTCTTGCCGGAAGGTATCGGTCGGATCGCCGCCGTTCATCAACCGAGCACCTTCTTCACGACAGCGATCAGCTGGTCTTGCTGGAACGGCTTGGTGATCCAGCCGGTGGCGCCGGCCGCCTTGGCCTCGCTCTTCAGGCCGGCATCGGATTCGGTGGTCAGGAACAGGATCGGCACGCCTTGATAGGCCGGCAGTTTCCGGAGCTCCTTGATGAGCGCCAGGCCGTTCATGACCGGCATGTTGAGGTCGGTCATGACCATGTCGACTTTCGCGCCCTTGGCCTTCTCGAGGCCTTCGGCGCCGTCATTGGCCTGGATCACGTCGTAGCCGGCCCCGCTCAAGGTCAGCTTCACCATCTGGCGAATGCTGGCGGAGTCATCGACGCTGAGGATGGTCTTGGCCATTTCTTAGTTCTCCTTGGTCCAGAGGCTCGCGCCGGCGGTATCGAGACCGCTCCGCGCCAGCACCTGCTGGACGGCTTCCGGATAGGGTCGGCTGAGGCGGATCGACGCGCCGCTCTTCTCGGCCGCGATCATCAGCTGAATGAGGCTGATATCCGCCTCGGTGACGCCGCTCATATCGATCTCGAGCGGTGCCTTGGTTTCGAGCTTGGAGAGGAGGCCGTGTCGGACCGCCTCGATTTCGCGAATGGTGATTGCGCCGGTGAGTTCGATCCGATCGGCGGCGCTGCGCGGTTCGGTCATGGAGTTCAACTTTTCTGCTGTGCGGTCATAACTTTTATGTGCCGCGATCTAAGCAGCTGAAAGTGAAGAAAGCGTTAGCCGCGAGACACTCTCTCAATTTGTGCGGGCAGGTCGATGGCATACGATTCAATCACTGTGAGAATGCGCGCGATGGGAACGGCATGCCTTCGGTGTGAAAGTTCGCCTAGGCATTCGCGATAAATGGGACATCTTCGGCGAAACAGGCGCTTGACGGGAGAATGTTCATGCTCTGCATGAATTGCTTCCCGTTGCGCGTTGCGTGGCGGGCGCTTCGCGAAGAATGGTTGCGTGAGCGGAACTATAACAGTCCGCGCGCGTCGGAGCTGATCCGATTTTTTCCCCTATCTCGCGACATGCTTAGACCAAATCAGGACGCGCGCAGTGCGATCGAGGCACGGCGAGCAGTCTTCATTAGGGGAAGAGGAAAGAACCGCCGGCTCAGCCGGTCGGCGTCTCGTCGGCGTGCGGGGGCTGTTCGGTCGCGCGATAGTCTTGCAGACGTGTGGTCCGCAAACCGCGCAAGCCATGTCGGTCGATCGACCGCTGCCAGGAGAGGAACTCCTCCACTGAGAGCGTATAGCGTTGGCAGGCTTCCTCGAGGCTGATGACGCCGGCGCGCACGGCCGCCACGACCTCGGCCTTGCGCCGGATCACCCAGCGCTTGATGCCAGGCGGCGGCAAGTCCTCGATGCGCACGAGCCGCCGTTCGCCATGCCGCGGAAGGGCAGGCTTTTGCGGCATCGGAGCAGGGGTGTGGTTCGGCCTCATGCTGAGTCCACCGGTTTCATACCGACGACAGGCTAGAACCGGCCGCTTAACAAAATGCTAAGCCGGTGAACGGAAAGGATTTAGCTAAAATTGTCGGTAATCCGGCGGCCCATGGCTGCCCGCCGGTCAGGTCCCGCTGGTCTCGTCGGTGTCGTCATCGCCGGTATCCCCGTCGTCCGGGGTGGAATCGGTGGTCTCCGTGGGCTTGGAAATCCGGATCACGTCCTCGAGCGGGACCGAGACATCGCCCATCTTGAGGAAGACCTTGCCGTCGGCGAGCACCGCCTGGTCGACCTTGCCGTAGCTGGTGATGTCGGCATCGATCGCCTTGCCGGTGTTCTGGTCGGTGTAGCTCACCGAGACCGTATATTTGCCGTCCGGCAGCTTGTTGCCGAAATAGTCGGTGCCGTCCCATTCGACCGGATGGGTGCCGACCGTGGCATCGACCTGCTTCAGCATGACGATATTGCCGGAGGAGTTCAGGATCTTCAGGGTCGCGGCGCCGCCGGCCTTCTCGATCGTGTAGTCGAACTTGGCCTTGCTGTTCTGCAGCGGCACATCGTTGCTGTCGGCGGCAATCGAGGTGCCGACGAAGCCAACCGCGCCATAGGCATTGGCCGTCGATTGCAGGCCGATCAGCTGATCCAGCTTCTTGTTGCCGTTGATCTGCTGCTCGACCGCGGAGAACTGCACCAGCTGCTGGGTGAACTGGGTCGCGTCCATCGGCGAGAGCGGATCCTGGTTCTTCAGCTGGGTCGTCAGCAGGGTGAGGAAATTGCTGTAATCGCCGCTGAGGCTCGCCAGGGCGTCATCGCCGGTCTTGGTGGTCGAGTTGTTGGTGGAGCTGCCGTTCTGCGTCTGCTTCGAGATGATGTCGTAGACCGACTGGTTCGAAGTGGGCGTCGTCGTAGCCATCGCTAGGTCTCCAAGTCCACATAGCCGTCGGCGGTCGCAACCACATCGGCGCGCGCGGTTTCCGCTCTTACCTCAGCCCCGGCGCCGGTGCCCGAGCCGGATCCACCGCCCGTTCCCGTGCCGTTCTGGGCGGCAGACCCGTTCTGGCCGTTGCTGTCCCGCAAGTTGAAGGACAGGCTGCCGCTGCCGGTCTGCAATCCAGCGTCTTGCAAGGCGCGTTCCAACGCCTTGGCATCGTTGCGGAGCAGGTCCAACGTCGCGGGGCGGTCCACGATGACCGTGGCGGTGACGTTCTTATCCTTGTCGATATCGAGCTTTACCTCGACCCGGCCGAGCTCCGCCGGGTGCAAGGCGACCGTCAAACGGCTGTTTCCGTTCTGCATGGCATCCCTGATCTGCACTGCGATCTGCTCATGGGGCGGCAAAATCTGCAGGTTCTGCTTCAGCTGGGCCATGAAGGCGCTCTGCTTGGCACTCAACGTATTGCTGAGGCCGCTGGCGCCCGAGCCCAGGAACTGGGACCAGTTGGAGAGCTCGGTGTCGTCGGCGCCGAAGCTCGCTTCCGCCTGGACCGCCATGCTCTCGGCAAGCTCGTTCCGCACGGTGGTGGTGCCGGACCAGGTGACGGCGGAAGCGCGCGCCATCGGCTGGACGATCGCGGCTGGGGACTTGGCGTTGAGCTCGGGGGTGGCTGTTGCCGCGGCCTTGTCCTGTGCCGCATCGCGGGCCTTCGTTCCCGCCTGGTCCTTGGCCTTGCCGTTGGCATCCGGCGCCGGCTGGGCCAACGGGTCGGCGGCCTTGGCCAGCTCTTCCGCGGCATCCTTGACGACGGCGGCGACATCCGTCCCGGACTTCTGCGGATCGGCGAGGCCGGCATTCAGGACCGCGCCGAACTTCAGGCCGGCGGTATTGGCCGGGGCGTCTGTCTTGGCACCGGCGTTCGCCGTGGCATTGAGATCGACCGATCCAGCGAGGCTTGCCGCGAGCGCGGCCTGCAGAGCAGCCGCATTTCCGCCGGCCGCCGTCGTGTCGGTCACGGCATCTGCCGTAAGGGTCTGCAGCGGCAAGGGAACCGCGAGCATGGCGAGCAGGCTCATATCGACACTCGCCGCGGCCGTGTCGCTCTGCTCCGTGCCGTCGCTCGCCTGTTGCTGTGCACTGTCGTCCGGCTGCTGCTGACCGGTATCGCCCGACGTGTCGGATTGGCCTTCCGTCTCGGTCGCGGAAGTGGCGTCGGTGTTGTCAGTCACGGGCTGGCTGCCGGCGGCCGCCTCGGCCGCCTGATCCGTCTCATCCGCCTCGGATTTCGCGGCGGGCTTGCCACAGGTCGCACCCTCGGTGGCTGCCTTTTCCGGCTGCTTGGCCTTCGGCGCCGGTTTCGCGGCTGTCTCGGTCTTGTGGCTCGCATTGGCCGTTGCGGTGTTCTTGGCCTCGCGGCGCTTCAGCACCTGCGGGCGGGCGTCGTCGGCGCGATCGTCGACATTGCTGCGGCTGCGCGGATCGGCGGC
>Ga0209257_1001088_pt1 | contig 35525 bp, 33 predicted proteins | sample AraplaCvi_mCL_r2_FD_184277 | JGI IMG/M metagenome (GOLD analysis project Ga0209257, IMG submission 184277) | Arabidopsis root microbial communities from North Carolina, USA - plate scrape MF_Cvi_mCL_r2 (SPAdes) (version 2) | ecosystem: Host-associated > Plants > Roots > Endosphere | place: USA...
CAGTCTTGGGTGCGGACGTAAAGGCGTCTACGAGCACATAGCCCTTAGGCGCTGAGTAGACACGAATGTTCATGATGTCCTCGCGCGGGGAGGTGCACGAGGCCCTCCAAGGATAAGCCGCAACTCGCACGGCATTGTGCAAGGAACAGACTACGCCTTTGCCTGTGAAGAGGGACAACACCACGCGAAAACTCAGCATGTAGATGAGCCTCGCCATAGCAGACTCCGCTTCACCTAGTGAACAGTCGTGCTCGCTGAACCGCCTTAGGGCGAGAAACATAAGCTTCGTGTCAGTCGCGAGCCGTTGAGTGTCCGCGTTGGGTCGAAAGCGGACATTAGCATCCGATCCAGCCTCGACCTGCTCCCAGTGTCCGCTATCGGCCAGAAGCGGACACGTGCGGGAGCCTTGATAGTCTTTAACCGGTCGCCTTCAGACCTCACATTCTCAGGGCGGATGGACTGCTGCGCGCGCCCGTTCTCTCGCCTCGAGCCATCGACTTCTACCCGCAGCGCAGCGGCGGGGCTCCTCCATGCGGGGTCGTGCTGGCAGGTCGCCGTCGGCAGCCGCTCGTGCTGAGCGTCTCCAGGCGCACGCGCTATGCAATAGTGCGCCCGATCGAGCCTCCGCCGTCCACGAAGAGCGTTTGTCCCGTGATGAAGCCCGCCGCGTCGGACAAGAGGAATTCGATTGTCGCAGCTACCTCTTCGGGTCTACCGAATCGCCCCATGGGAATTATCGATAGGAACTTATCTTCGGCGTCGCTTCCCACCGGCGTATTCTGACGAAACAGTTCCGTCTCGATCGGGCCGGGCGCGACGGCATTGACAGTGATGCCTGTCGTCGCAAGCTCGAGCGCCCACGTCCTGGTGAGAGTGTTCACTGCTGCCTTTGCTGCAGCGTAACCGCTACGTAGCGCGATTCCGGTTGTGACCAGGCTGCTGACGTTCACGACTCGGCCCCAGCCCTTCTCCCTCATGCCTGGCAAGAGGGCCTGGACTGTTTGAATCGTCGAATGAACATTGACGCGGATCATGTCGTCAACGTCATTCAGATCGATCTCACCGAGGGCATGCAGCCTGATTAGACCGACGTTGTTGACAACGCCATCGAATGAATAGTGCCGCGCCAACGCTTCGAGTGCGCCTTGCGCACGCCGTGTATCGCTCAGATCGACTGACTCGAGAGTGCCGGGAAAGGTGGTATCAGCCTTTCGTGCAATGCCGACCACGTGGTGCCCCCGGGCGGCGAGCCGCTGTGATAGCGAACGCCCGATGCCCTTGGTCGCTCCGGTGATGAGGAATGTTCGTTGCGTCATGATCGTTACGTCAAATTCGGGAAGGACATTAAGAGCTCAACTCGCCCACGGCGAATTCAGGATGATCCCGCACATATCCCCTCGTCTGAAGCCGGGGTCTTTGTATGCAAGGAAGTCATCGTTGAACGTCCCGAACGTTGTTTCCGGACGGTGCTTTAGGCCTTCGTAAAAGGCATCGATGATCGCGTGCTTGAAGTTGTGAGCTCGTGGCCAAGCAGCCGTTACGGCTTCGCGCTCCTGGTCGGTGAACTCAGCGTAGGCACGGCCTGCCACATCCATGCCAGCAGCGACGTGCAGCAAAGCAGCTTCTGGATGCATGAACTGTGGTATTCCCGGGGTGGTGTGCAGCGCGATGGCTGTCCATACTTTGTCGATATCGCGTTGCTCGATGCCATGCGTGCGCAGGAACGCTGCTGCTGCGTTGGCGCCGTCCACCTCGAAGCGCAATTTGCTGTCTCGATATTCGTCTGTCAGGCCTAGGTCGTGGAACATTGCACCCACAAACAGCAGTTCGGGATCGAAGCTCAGGCCTCGCTCGCGTCCGGCAAGAGCGCCCCAGGCGTACACCCGCATGGAGTGGAGGAATAGCAGCTCACTTTCCGTGTCGCGAACCAGTTCTGTCGCTGCTCGCGCTAGAGCACTGTCGGGGACATGGACCCCCGCTATGTTGGCGATTTGCACGAGATGGCCCTCACTGCTGCGCTCGTCGCGATGCTTCGGGCAAGTTACGGAAGCTGATTGCGAGCCGGTTGTAGGTGTTCATGAGGCCGATCGCGAACGTGAGATCCACCAACTCCTTTTCCGCGAACACCAGCGTGGCTGCCTGATAGTCTGCGTCGGGCACACCGGTGTCCGCGACCCGCGTGACCGTTTCGGCCCAGCCCAATGCGGCGCGCTCACGATCAGTGAAGACCGGGCCAGCTTCGCGCCAAGCCTGGACCAGGGCGAGCTTGTCGATCGTCACGCCCTTTTTGATGAGGTCGCGCGTGTGCATATCGAGACAGTACGCGCAGCCATTGATCTGGCTTACGCGCAGGTAAACGAGGTCGACGAGAATCGGTTCGAGGCCAGAGTGGGACACGTAACCGTAAAGTTGGCCGAGCGCAGTCGCGCCTGCGGGAGATACTTTCGTGTAATCCAGTCGCTGAGACATGGCGGCACCTATTAGTCTGGGATGGTGAGGGGCTGGTCGCCGGTATCGACGACAAAGACGGCCAGCAGACGAGCTGGCTCGGTAGCACTCGCATTGCGGCTGATGCTGTGGTGGGCCCCGGGTTCCTCGAAGAAGGACTCACCCGCCGTAAAGACGCGCGAAGGTGCGTCGCCTACCTGGCTTTCGATCGCGCCGGACAGGACATAGGCGTAGATAAACGCGGAGCCGGCGTGCCGGTGCGGAGCCGACTTGCCGCCAGGCGGGTAGGCCACCTCCACCGCCACGAGTGACTTACCGGGCACATTGGGCAGGGGGTGCGTGAACTTCGGGGTGGAGGTACTTCCCGGGGGCTGGGCAGCAGCCGCGCCAGCTATGACCGCCGCTGCAAGCACTGCGATCAACCGCTTTTTAATGCTCATCGTGGACTCCAGGTCGGGGGACGCGCACAAGGTTGCGCCTCCGACGGTCCACGGAAAAGAACCAAAAACAGATATTTTCAGTGGACTATGGGCCGTTGCCCTGTCCGGTCCCGGTGCCTTCTAATCAATCGATCCAGTCGATCGCAAGCGTCCGGGATATCTTGTTCGGGCGCAGTCGCTACCCCCAGTAAAAGTCCGCGCTGACGCGCCTCCCGACCGCTGAACCAGGACGAGAGTGCTCCGGGCGCCAGACCTTGCGCGCGCGCCTCTCGAACCAGAGCCTCGTCATCGATCGAGTCGGGCAGCGGAAGAAGAACAGCCAGGCCACCGATCTGGCTTGGATACCCGCGCGACGCGAGAGCGTCCTGCAGGGCCTTTCCGCGCGCCGCGTACAGCCGCTTCATCCGCCGAAGGTGCCGCATGTAATGGCCCTCTCGAATGAATTCCGCGAGCGTTAGCTGGACGGCAGGCGCCGGTGCAGGCGCGAGGGACATCACTGTTTCATTGAACTGGTCGATGAGGCGATCGGGCGCCACGATGAATCCGAGTCGAAGCGCCGGGCTTATCGTTTTGCTGAAGGAGCCGATGTGGATCACACGGCCGTTCGTATCGAGTGAGGCTAGCGCGGGCGCGGCACGCTTCTGCAATTGGAGTTCACCAAGATAGTCATCCTCGACGATCCAGCTACCCGCCCGACGTGCCCAGTCAAGTAGCTGCATGCGGCGCTCGAGCGACAACGTCGCGCCGGTAGGCGCCTGCTGACCCGGTGTCACCAGCGCGAGCACCGCGTCAGAGGCGCGCGCAATCCCTACGTCGACATCGAGACCGTCTGCGTCTACCGGAATCGGCGCAATCTGGAACCGCGCCAGATTCAGCGCATTTCGAGTCAGGAAAAAACCCGGGTCTTCCATCCATGCCCCGGCACCTGTCGCGCGCAACATACTAAGCGTGAGTCCGAGGGCACCCGAAAATCCGGCCGTCACGAAGATGGATGCTGCGTCGCATTGGATCCCTCGCGCCACAGCAAGATGACCTGCAATGCGGCGGCGCAATTCGAGCTCCCCACGCGGGTCCGGATACACGACTGGTGCGCGGGCCTGTGTGCGTGCCGCGTGCGCGCCGATGCGTCCGAACAGGGCAGCAGGGAAGCTATCCGATGAGGGTACGCCCATCTGAAAGGTTGCCGGCCCGGACACGATCTCCTGATAGACAGCGGAAGGCGACACGTGGTCTCGTGCCACCCCAAGGGGCTTCCGGGCTGGTGACGGCGCCACGCGAGTGCCGCCGGGTCGCATTGAGACGACCCACTGTTCGTCGGAGAGTCGGTCGTAGGCGGCCCTCACGGTGCCGCGAGCAACGCCAAGCTGCGACGCAAGATCACGCCAGGAAGGGAGTCGCGTTCCGGGTGGTAGCGACCCACTCTCGATCGCCGCGATGATTCCGCGTCGAATCTGTTCCGACAGCGTGGTGGCAGCGCGCCTGTCTAACGTAAGGCGAAGAGAACCGGCCATGTCTTATGGTACCCGCTGCGGTCGGCGCAAACCGAGGGAGTCGTTTCCGATGGAGAGATCTCGGGCTGTTATGAACAAGCGGCTCCCCGGCCTACAGCGCGGTTTATCGATATTTTTCAATTCACAACCTTCGGTGGAACTCGAGGCGGGACCGACCGCTCAAGAAGCGGTTTCGCCTGGTGCATTCTAGCGTCGTGCGTCTTTCGCTCCTCGATCCGGCGGCCACGGCCATCCGTCGAGCGACGCTGCACTTCGGTGCTAGCCGAATGTCCGCTTAGGGTCGAAAGCGGACATTAGCAGCCCGGCTGCCGGGCGTCCCGGTCGAACGCCCGCTATTGGCCAGGAGCGGACGTGTCGCGCCTACAGGTACTTCGCCTTCAACCAAAGAGCGCCCTCGACAACGAAGACGATAGCCCCGAGGTACATCAGGTACCCAAGTGCTTCATGCAAAGTGATGGAGAGAACTGCGCCGAGGACGAAAAGCAATATCCCCGCCACCAGGCCCTTCTTCCTCCATGGAGACGCTGGGCTCATACGACTGGCTGCTTTGGGTCGAAAGCGGACATTAGCATCGCCGGTCTGGTGACGTTCCTGTGTCCGCTAACGGCTAGAATCGAACACCCTTTGTGGGGCCGACAACTATTCAGTTGCGCGGTTGTTACGCGCGTCCCACTACCTTGCATTAGGAAAGCCACATGCCGCAGATGCCGAGGCCGCCCCCGGAAAACCGACGTGATGCGGCTGAGAGGCTCGCACAGGCACTCGCTGAGCTCGCCGAACATCGCGATGCACTACGCGAACATCGTGACAAATCTCGCAACCTGAAGCACATATCGGAACGAGTGGTCGGCAGTAGCCAGCTGCTATGGGACGAAATCCGACGGTCCAGGTGAGTCCCGCTCGGGTGGGAAGCGGCCACTCAGCGGCATGTCCGCCCGAAGGTGATGCCCCGACTGTCAACTCACGAGCAGAGTCGCGATGCGATCGATATCGACCGGTTTGACGACGTGATGATGGAAGCCAGCTGCGCGCGATTCGGCTTCATCATGCTGCTGCCCATAGCCGGTCAGCGCGATGTAGCGCGCGGGGTGATCATCGCCCATGCGCTCGCGGATTCGCCCCACCAACTCGTGACCCGTCATATCGGGCATGCCGATGTCCAGGATGAAAACGTCCCAGCTCGGTCGCATTGCCAGCAAGCCTAGTGCCTCGTGGCCGCCCGCAGCGGTCGTGACGTCATGTCCGAGCAGACGCAGGACGGTCGCCAGCGTATCGGCGGCATCGCGGTTGTCGTCGACGAGCATCACGGTGCGCGCCTGGATGGACGCTCGCGACGTCTTGGCTTCCGTCACCGGCTCGAGGTCGACCTTGGTCCGTGGAAGCACGAGTCGGAACGTGCTTCCGCGCCCCAAGCCCCCGCTGGAAGCGACGACGCTTCCGCCATGCGCGCGCACGATGCTACGTACCAACGCAAGGCCGATGCCGAGCCCGCCCTGGGTGCGGTCCGGCGTGCGTGCGGCTTGGGTGAACAGGTCAAAGATATGCGGCAAGAGCGCGGGATCGATGCCGACGCCGTTGTCGGTCACCTCAATCGCCACTTCGCCTTCCGTCACCATCAGGGCAACTCGGATGGAACCCGCTTGTGGCGTGTACTTGGCGGCGTTGTTCAACAGATTTGTCACGACCTGCACCAAACGATGCCAGTCGCCGAGCACAAAGGCCGGCCCGCCGCTGGTCTCCACCATGAGTGTGTGCCGGCGCAACTGCACCGTCGGATCGGTCTGTTCAACCGCTGCAGCGACGACAGCACGCATGTCGACGGGCTTTCGATCGAAATCGACAAGCCCACGGGTGACCCGCGAAACATCCAACAGGTCGTCGACCAGTTCGGTCATGTGCGTAACCTGTCGGGAAATGATCTGAGCTGCCTTGCTGACGCGTGCTTCGTCGCTGGGCGCCAAGTGCAACAGCTCGGCGGCGGTGCGGATCGGCGCGAGCGGATTGCGCAACTCGTGGGAAAGCATTGCAAGGAACTCGTCCTTGCGGCGGTCTGCCTGTTCCAGTGTTTCGATTAGGCGCCGCCGCTCGGTGATGTCGACCGACGCGCCGATCAGGCCGACCACCTTGCCCTCCTCATCGAGCCACGGGGCCTTTGTCGACAGCCAGATTGCGGGCGAACCGTCGGCGAGCTGGATCTCCTCTTCGACCTGCTCGGCGACGCCGCTCTCCATGATGCGGCGGTCGTTGGTCATCACGGCCTCGGCCTGCGCCTTGTCGGCAAGCAGTTCGAGGTCGGTACGGCCGAGAAAGTGCGACTGCGGCACGCCGAGCAGATCCGCCACGCCATGGTTGCCGACCACCAGTCGGCCTTCGCGGTCCTTAGCGTACACCACGCCCGGCACGGTCTCGGTGAACGTGCGCAGCAGCTCCAGCGCGCGATCGCGTTCGGCCTCGACGCGGTGTCGCTCGTCATGACCCAGCAGGACGCCGGGAAAACGCACCGGCGTGCCGTTCTCGTCCTTTTGCACGCGTCCGTTTGCCTCCACCCAAGCCCATGTGCCGTCACGGGTGAGCACGCGGTACTGGCAACGGTACGGGCCGCCGCGCGCGAGCGCAGCTTCGACCGCGGCGCTCACGCGGTCGCGGTCGTCGGGATGGATGGCGTCGACGGCAATCGACAGCGGGATGCCATTGCGACACGCCTGTTCGTCCAGCCCGAACAGATGGGCAAATCGCTCGTCGCCGCTGATGCGATCTTCGGCGACCAGCCACACCCAAGTCGCCAGGATCGCCCCCGCGTCCAGTGCCAGTTGCACGCGCTCGGCTGCCAGAGAAGCCGCTTCCGCCTCTTCGCGGCGCTGGGTGATGTCGTGGAAGAACACCGCCAGGCCTTCCTCCACGGGAAAGGCGCGAATCTCGAACCAGCACTGGCGCCCGTTCTCGAACGTGTACTGGTACTCGATGCTCTCAGAGCGGCCGGTGGATTGCGCCCGCAGGTACATCTCGCCGAGCGGCGACTCCAGCGTGCCGGGGAACAGATCCCAGTGCAGTCTACCCAGGAGCTCTTCGCGATGGAGCCCGGTCAGTCGTTCGGCGACCGGATTGACTTCCACCACGTGGAAGTCGCAGTCGAACAACACAAACGCCTCGTCCATGTTTTCCAGCACATGGCGATGCCGCGCATCGCTCGCGGAGAGATCGCGCTCGAGCTGCATCTGGCCGGTGATGTCGCTGCAGGCGCCGAACATGCCGGCCACCGCGCCCGTCGCATCGCGGACGGGGGCGAAGAAGAACGAGAAGTAGGTTTCCTCGGGATAGCCGCTGCGCTCGAGCACCAGGCGCATGTTGGAAATGTGTACGGGATCGCCTGAGGCCGCAGAGGCAATCAGCGGTTCGAGCTCCTTGCGGATCTCGGGCCAGACCTCGTCGAGGATGTCGCGACCGAGCGCCCAAGGATGCTTGGCGCCGAGGAACGGCATGTAGTGGTCGTTGTAAAGGAAGGCCCTCGATGGCCCCCAAACGATGTACATGGGCTGGTTGGAGGCCAGCATCAACGCCACGAGCGTGCGCAAGGCCTCTGACCAGGTCTCAACGGGGCCAAGCGCCGTGCTCTGCCAGTCCATGTCGCGCAACCGCTTTCCCATCTGGCCACCGCCGACAAGGACATGGCGTTCGGTCTGGGACATAACTGCTGCTCTCGATCGGGGCCGAGGGAGATGATACGAAAGTCCCAGAGAATGCCATGCCCTTGCCGAGTAGGACGCGGTCTGGCTAAGGCATCGCCACGCAGATCAACAGGTCTAAGCGGTCCTGACGGGTGACTGCATCCAAGATCGTTAGTCGTCCAGTCTTCCTCAAAAGGCTGGCGGCGTTGTAAGAGCGGTTCGCGCTATTGAGAACGCTAGCTGAGATAAGGAGTGGTGACGAGATCTGCGCGGAGCCTGCGCCATTGCTGCAGGCAGCGCTTAACAGACGGACCTTAGGTCCGGGTATCCAGGTCACACACTAAGCGAAAGCCGGGGCCGGCCAGCCAGCCGATGTATCACCGGACTAAGCGAGTCAGCGCGAGTGTCCGCTTTGGGTCGGAAGCGGACATTAGCAGCCCCGCCGCCGGCCGTCCCGCCCCACTGTCCGCTATCGGCCAAAAGCGGACGTCAGCAGCCTACTTCATGTACCGAATGGAAATCGGCAAGCCGATCGCAAAGCCAACCCAATAGCCAACGTGCCACCCGCCTTTAACCGCGTCGGGTCCCATCAGCACCAACGACAGAAAGACTCCGCAGAAGAGCCCAATCATGCCGAATGCTCCTGCTCCAAAAAGGATTCGCAGTGGTCTGCTCTTCATCTGACTCCCATGAGCAGAATGGCGCGCTCGGACATGACCGCTTTGGGTCGAAAGCGGACATTAACACCGTCGGCGCGGTGCACCGAGCTCGAGGTTAGACAGAGGCCTCTCGCTCCTTCCTACCCCCGATAAGCAGGCCTAATCCTCAGCTCTGCTCGAATCGGCGGTTCGAACTGAGCGACCGTCGGGATCGACGCTCTGCCGTACCGTGACCGGTGGCCCGGCCGGGGCACAGATTCATGTGAATACCGGTGGCCTGCCAGCACCGACAGACACTTCGGGCGCGCGTCAGCCTCCTGCGAGCACGCGCGATCCCAGCTGCCAGAGTCTCGCAGCGCTATCGGCATTCAGTGCGTACGGAGCCACTCCGCGGAAGTCGTCGGGCCTTGCCTGGACAAGTTGAGCCTCGTTACAGTCCTCGAAGTAGCGCCCACTCGTCTCGTTGAGCAGCGGCGATCCCGCTAGAAGAGCCGTGGTAGCCGCCCCTTGCTCGACGGTCTTTCGACGGTTCTCTGGCGTCCTTAGTCCGCCCATGTGCTTCTGCAGATTGGTGGCGATCGCCCCGGGGTTCACGGCGTTGGCGGTGACCCCGTACTTTTCGCGCCACAGATGCGTGATTCCGACGGCCAGCAACGCACACGCGGTCTTTGATTGACCGTATGCCACCAACGGGTCGTAGTGGACGAAGTTGAAGTGCGGGTCGTCGAAGATCACCGGCGCCAGCAAGTGCGCGCTCGAACTGAGGCACACGACGCGCGCACCGCCTGCGTCCGCCAAGGACGCCTCCAAGCCCAGCGTTAAGGCAAAGTGGCCCAGATAGTTGGTCGCCATCTGCCCTTCCCAACCGCCGGCACCGCGCAAGAGCGTCGGTGTGGCCATGATGCCGGCGTTGTTGACCAGGATGTGCACTGGCCCCGCCCACCCCTCGGTGAACGCACGAACCGTGTTGAGATCGGATAGATCCAGCGGACGCACTTGAACCTGCGCGTTGCCAATTGCGTTGCGTATCTGGGCCGCGACGCGGTGCCCCGCCTCGACGTCGCGCACCGCGAGCGTGACCTCAGCACCAGCGACGGCGAGTGCCCGTGCCGTCTCTACTCCGATTCCGGACGAGGCGCCCGTCACAATGGCGCGCTTACCCGAAATATCTACACCGTCCAGCACCTGCGCAGCAGTGGATTGAAAGCCGAATGGGGTCGTGAACATCTTGATGACCTCTGTACGTCCAACTGATGGCTTGGGGCGCCCGACGATTTCGCCGTCAGCTCATGGTGTAGCACCAGCTCACGTCCGATTGCGCGGCATTGCGCTGTGCTTTCTTGCGATTGCTGAACCACGCATCGAAAACAAGCTGCGAGATTGACTCATTGTGACGGCTGGCGCTTCCTGCACGAACCCACTTCGTGATTCCGTCTGCGCGCGGGGCACGGTCAATGGGTTCATCCTCTCCCGGAGCATCCACCATGGCAACCAACGAACTTCGGATCGACATTCCCGTCAAGCTGGCGGCGGTAAAGAACGTTTTCAGCATCGCGTCGCTCTCCTTCGAGGGGGACCTTCCCGCGGCGCTGTTTCACCTCAAACTACTCATGGACGATGTTGACGCATGGAGCGCTACCGCTCAGGTGGTCGCCGTCTTCCACACGAACGCCGGTCACGTCACCCTGCACGATCTGTCGTACAACAGCGATCGCAACATCGATACCGGCAATCCCTATAAGGCATTGTTGGCGGGCCTGATGAATCGCGGCGTAGAGATCGAGCTGTGTGGCGCCACGGCGCAGGCACACGGCTGGACGAACGCCGACATACTGAAGGGCGTAAGAATCAATACCGACGCGATGGCGAGAACAACAGAACTCGTTCAGCAGGGCTTCGTCAAGATCTCTGAATCCTGAGGCGGGCCGTTCGTGGTGGCGACCAATTTGGTCGCCACCTTACTGATATAGATCGCAATGTGTGCGCGGACAAGGAATGAGCAAGCCTGCAATCGCTATTCGATCTCGACCACGACTTTGCCGGTCGTATCGCCAGATTCGACGTACTGGTAAGCCTCTTCGGCGGTATTCAGACTGAAGCGATTGGGGTCGACACGCGGATGCAGCTGACCGGCATCGGCCAGGCGGGATGCCTCGCGCATGATCTCGCCGTGATGCGCTCGATCGCGACCGCTCAACAATGGCATCAAGGTAAAGACGCCGGAGTACGTCGCGCCACGGAATGACAGCGGCGCGATGGAGTGCGTGCCCCACCCCAGCGCGCTGACGACGTGGCCGTGGTAGCGGCGTGCCGCCTTGAACGAGTTGTCGAGGGTCGCGCCACCCACCGTGTCGAAGATGATGTCGAAGCCTTCGCCGTCGGTGCACCGCGCAACGTATTCCTCCACCGACTCCTGTTGGTAATCGATAAACGTGGCGCCCAGGCTTTCGACATAGGGCCGCTGCGTCGCATTCGCCGTCGCAAATACAGTCGCACCGTGCGCTTTGGCGATCTGGATCGCCACGTGCCCGATGCCGCCTGCGCCGCCATGAATGAGCACGGTTTTGCCCGGGGCAACACGGGCGCGGTCGACCAGCCCTTCCCAAGCCGTGATGAACACCAAGGGAAGCGCTGCCGCCTCGCGGGCTGTGAGAAATTTGGGGCGATGCGCGAGCAAGGCTGGATCTACGACTGCGAACTGCGCGAGTGCGCCTTGCACGCCGCCCACGCCGCCGGTCATACCAAAGACCTCGTCGTCGGCCGCGAACCCCTCTACGCCGCAGCCGACGGCAACGACGACGCCTGCCATATCAATGCCCAGGATAGCCGGCAGCGGATGTTGCGCATGCGCGGCCTTGCCCGCACGGATCTTGGTGTCAAGGGGATTGAGTCCGACGGCCTGGACCCGGACCAGTACCTGTCCTGCCTCCAGGATCGGTGCAGGGACTGAGCGGACTTGCAGCGCTTCGCCTTCGACCTGCACGGATGCGAGCATGGAAGACGGAATGATGGTGTTCATGATGATCTCCTACACAGAAGGTTTGCCGTGGGCGAGCCGGGCCTTGCGGCTGGGCATTCCGAGACTCGCGTCGCTGCAATCAGGCCGTCGCGTCCGAGCGATCGGTTGCGGGCATCAAGAGCAACTTTCCGGTGGTGCGGCGACCCTCGATATCGAGGTGAGCTTGCGCTGCCGCGGCGAGCGGGTACGTGGCACCGATAGACACACGCAGCTTCCCGTCCAAGACCCAGTCGAACAGCTGCGTAGCATGTTCGCGAAGTAGCTCTGGCGTAGGCACGTGATCGAAGAAGACGGCGTAGCCGATCTTGATGCTGCGCGGCAGGCTCGTGAGGTCGAACGCCGCAGGCGCACCCAATACCGGGCCAAACCAGCAGAACGTGCCGTTGCGGCGTAACGACGCCACCGAGCCCTCGAACGTTGCTGGCCCCGAGCCGTCATAGACGACGTCGACGCCTTCGCCCTGAGTCAGCCGTAGGACCTCTTCGGCGAAATTGCCGTCAGCATCCACGATCACGTGATCGGCGCCGGCGGCTTGGGCCGTCGCCACCTTGTCCCGGTGCGATACCCTTCCGATTACGCGGCCGCCACGCAACTTGATGATCTGGGTCAACAACAGCCCCACCCCGCCGGCAGCTGCGTGTACAAGCGCAATGTCGCCGTGCTGTACCGGGTAAAACTCGGTCGCGAAATGGCTGGCGGTGATGCCCTGCATCATCAGTGAGGCGGCCGTGCGGTCATCGATGCCATCGGGAATCGGGACGACTGCACTTGCTGGAATAGCCAGGCGTTCGGCATAGCTACCGGGGGCGTATACCCACGCGACCCGCTGACCGGGCTGCAGGTCGTCGACGCCGGGTCCAATTTCCAGGATGCGGCCCGCGCCCTCGACCCCCAGGACCTTGGGGTTGGGCATCTCGGTCCAGAACTGCCCGCGTCGCACACCGGTGTCCATGAAGTTCACGCCCGAGGCCGCGACTTCCACGAGGACTTGCCCCATGTCGGCCCGCGGTTCCGCCGCGTCGATCAGGGTCAGTACTTCAATGCCGCCGGGGGATGACATCGCAATCGCTTTCATATTCAGAGCTCGATAGTGTGTCGTGCGACAACGCCGTTTAGAGGCGCTGCTGCGCACCTTCGCTGTGTTCGATCGCGGTGATCAGCCGGTGCAACTCGACAGCGTCCGCAAACGTCGGGCTTAGGCGGGTGCCCTCTCGCAGATCCGAAGCCAGCCGCGCGTAGCCAATGGCGATGCTCTGCGCCGGCATTCCCACTTCGCCGTAACGGTCGTAGTCGTCCGGGATCTCAACATCGTGCAGCGCCTCGTCGAGGCGCGCACCCATCAGGCGGGTGCCCCCGATGCCGACGTAGCCCACCGGACTGGTGATCACCAGATCGCCTTGGGTGCCGTTGATCTCGACATGGAAATTGGTTCCTCGCGAAAGGCCACCGCGGAAGTGCACCGTGACGTTCGCACCGTTGTTCAAGCGCCCCACCACCTGAATCTGATCGGCAACCGACAGTGGGCGCTCCACGCCCGTCTCGGTCAACCGGACCGTCCGGCGGGCGTTGCTGAGCAGGCCGGACACCGTCTCGAAACGTGCGTCGAGGACGTGCAGCAATCCATCGATCGAGTGGGCGAACGGGACGTTCACCATGGCTGCGCCATTCAGCGGATCAAGGGTGTACGCATACCCCTCGCTCATGGACTCGCCCCAGATGATGCCGGAGCCGATCATGGTGGCGGAGAGCACTTCGCCCACGTAGCCGGACGCGATCAAATCGCGCGCGTACGCGAACACGGGAGCGGAACGCGTCTGCAAGCCGATGGACGACGCCAGTCCTTTTGATGTCGCGACCTCGTGCAGCATTTGCGCTTCGGCCAGGTCGACGCCCAGTGGCCACTCCGAGAAGAGCGCCTTGCCAGCGTTGAGCGCTTGCATGATCAACGCGCGATGGCGCGGGACCTTGACCGAGACAACCACGAGGTCGACCTCGGGGTGCTCGACGAGGGCGCGACTCGATTCGAAGTGCAGCGGTACCGCGAACTTCTCCGCCGCGGCCTTTGCTATGGATGCGTCGTGGTGACTTACGGCTTGCACCTGATACTGAGGGAGTGCCTTCAGCGCAGGAAGGTGCGCCGTGCTTGCCCACCCCTGATCAGGGTGGACGCCGATGATGCCGACGCGGATCGGGGTGTCGTTCATGGGGACTGCTTCTGAGTAGGTTGAGGAGTGACCTCGAGAATGGTGCGTCGAAGCTCGAGGTTGGAAATTAGCCACGCCCCGTCCTTGAGGACCCAGCGCTCGTGGTAGTGGCCGTACCCATGCACGCTTATGGGGGCGTCCTTTGGCGCGAGGGGAAAGACGATGTAGTCCTCCATCGACCAAATCGCGTTGATCTCGCATTCCGAAACCAGCTCGAGTTCGTCGTTATGCACCTGGTGAATGGATCGCGCCCCTTCCAGGAACTCCCGGGCAGCGTTGACGAATGCACGTGCCGTATGGAACTCGGCGATCAGCCCGCCCTCGGGGTCGAAAACCGTGGCCTTCGCGTCCGCGACGAACAATGCGGCGAACGTCTCCCATCGCTTGGTGTCGAGGGAACGGCAGTACCTCGCCTTGCGTAGCCTTACCTGTTCTATTGCGCTATTCATGGACTCACCTTGTGAGCGTCCATGCTATGGTTGAAGGTGTGGACGATCCAGAACATTACGTCCACATCTTTTGCCTGATCGTCCAAAGGTGGCGCATGGACCCTCTGTCCGACGTAATTGCCGGAATGAACATTCGCGGGGCGCAGTTCACGCGTCTGGACGCCACGGCTCCGTGGGGTTGGGCCTCGCGGGGCGACCCGGTGGTGAAGTTCGTGCTGGTCGTGCGCGGGTCGGCCGTCCTGACCACATCGTCGCGTCCCGAGCCCATTCGGCTGTGCGGTGGCGACGTGTTCATCATGTTTGACGCCGACCCTTACCGGATGTTCGATGACGAGGCCTCGCAAACGATTGACTGCGTCGAAGTCGAAAAGCTGCGCGTAGGCAATCGGATCGAGGTGGGTGGTGGTGGCGCGCTCACGACCTTTGTCAGCGGCTTCTTTGACGTGGACACCGATGAGGTACGGCCTCTGCTGAGCGTGCTTCCCAAGCTTCTTCACTTGAAGCTCGACCAGTCGCGCAGCCTCGCGTTCCAATCCGTGCTTGAGCTGCTGGCTCTGGAGACGGAGCGCCCGGGGTTGGGCTCGGAGGCCGTGGTGAGCCGCTTGTTCGAGCTGCTGTTCGTGCACGCCCTTCGTGCGTACTCGGCGCAGTCGCACGAGATGGCGCGCGGCTGGCTCGCCGCTCTTTCCGATCGGCAACTGGCGCTCAGCCTTGAGGCGATGCACGCGAACTTTGCGGCCGACTGGACTGTCGAGAGCTTGGCGCGCACCGCCGGGATGTCCCGCTCGGCATTCGCGTCCCGCTTCAAATCGGTTGTTGGGCAGGCCCCACTTGAATACCTGACCGCCTGGCGCGTACACCGCGCAGTGCGCTTGCTGCAGCAGCGCAACGTCTCGATCGCCGAGGTGGCAGAACGCGTCGGCTACGAGTCGGTCGCCGCTTTCAGCCGCGTTTTCAAACGCGAGACGGGACTGGCGCCTGGCGCGTTCCGTCGCACGCACCATGAAGAGGTAGCCTGAGCACATGCTCAGACACAACTCCGCTCCGCGATCGGGTGATGTCGCGCCGGCGTCGGGTGCGAGGAAGTGAGAGGTCATGGCGGCGCCTCCCTCACGTCCGGCCCGGCCGTCAGTCGCGGCGGCAGCAGACGGCCCTGAAGAATCCGGGTCAAAGTGCCGACCGTCAGCACCGCGATGGCGGCATTGCTGACGACAAAGGCGACCGGTGCCAACGTGCTGATTGCCTCGCTTCCACCGCGCACGGCCATCTGCAGTGAGCCTGCCGAGATAGCGGTGACGCCAAAGCTGTATCCCCAGTAGGAAGCGGAGAATGGCTGGTCGCTGACCCAAGGCAGCAGTCGCGCGAGCATCACCAGCTGCAGCAGCCCGTAGCCCCACATGGCTTGGACGAATAGATCCACGGGACCGTCGGTGTTAACCAGGTACGCCACCGATGCGACGACCGGCGGGGCCATGTGAATGCCTAACGCGGGCCGCAATGGCAGCGGCAACGGCGCTGCGGTCCACAGCCTAAAGACGATCGCGGACTCAATAACGATCCAGCTGAAGAAGCCCATACCGAAGAACAGCAAGCCCCACGAGGTCAGGCCAAGCACGCCCGCGACGATCGAACTGATGAAATTTGCGGCCACGGACGGCAGGAAGAGGATCGGAGTCACCGCATCAATGTCGAGACCACCGCGCCAAAGGCCGCCGGCGCGGTATGCCGCAAAGCCGATCTGACAGACGGTGCCCACGATCCAGAGCACGACTGCAGTACCGCGGTGATGGGGTGCGAGCACAAGACCCATCAACGTGGTCGTGGCCGGCACCAGCGAGATATAGCAGCACTGGATCGGATGACGCAGCTCGGCGAGCGCCTCTTCGCGCTGGAGCAGCCACTTGAGCAGGTAAGCCAAGGCCAGGATCGCCCACACGATCGCGCCGGCCGCCATAAGGGATTCGCCAATGGGGCTCGGCGCATTCCACAGCGCGGAAGCTGCCCGCCAACTCGCGCCCAAGCCAACGATGCCGAGCACGGTACCGAAGAGCGACGCTGGCGGCGCTATGGCGCGCATGGTGACCTCCGTAGTACGGAGATGGGCGGCCCGCGCTAATCGGGCAGGTGCCAAGTGTCGCGCGCGGCACGGCTCATCTTTGGCTACCGAGTCTATGCGCGGCGCTGGGCGCGCATTTGCGCATGGTTGCGCTGGTCCTTTTCAAAGTTGCGGGGTTACACCGCCGGAGGCGCGAGTCGTATTGACCGCCAAAGCTGGCGCGCGTCTGCTTGCCTGGCATGGCTAGATGGCATGCAGCCCCCCACTCGCGGAGTACCGATCATGCCGTTCGTGAACATCAAACTTGTAGATGGGGTTTTCTCGCCCGAGCAGAAGCACGACATGGCCCGGCAGATCACCGACGTTATGGTGAAGTGCGAAGGCTCTGAAGCCTTTCGTGAGGTGGTGTGGGTTCTGATCGAAGAGCTCCACACCGATGGTTGGCATATTGGCGGCCGTCCATTCGAGGGTCCCCGCTCCTTGCTCGATACCTTGGGGCGCTCGAAGCAGGTGTTCGAGATGATCGACGGCCAGCCAACCACGCGGCAGGAATTCGCCGCGCTCATGCCACCGAAGACGACGGGCTGAAGGCTCCGCTCCTTTGCCCGCCGAGTTTCGCGCTGTTGCGTCGCGCTTGCCTGCTGTTGCGAACTACGTCCCTGCCGTCTCGGATTTGCATTGACTTGTTGTTCGCCGAGGCGCCCCCTTGGTGCGTCGGTCGTAAGGAAGCCACGTGCGTAGAAATGGGCATCAAGCGTCCGAAATGCTTCGTTGTCTAGCGCGAAATGCATCCCACGCGCGGCTGAGCGATCGGCGGGCTGCATCCCACCCGAGCCGTGAAGCGTGGTGTTCCCGCATCAACGTTTCCGCAGTCTGGAGTTCACCATGACCTCGTCCACCCTCCCCCCAAACGGAAAGGTCGACCAGCTGCGACGGGCACTGCTCGTCAGCAGCGGCTTGAGCGCTCTTGCGCTGCAGTTCCCGCTCGTGGGCTGCAGCCAGGAAGCGCCGACCACCCCACCCGCGCCTGTCTCCCGTACCCCTCTCCCCCGGAGCGCAACCATGGGCACCTTTACCACCAAAGACGGCACCGAGATCTACTACAAGGACTGGGGCACTGGTCCAGTCGTCACCTTTAGTCACGGTTGGCCGTTGTCATCGGACAGCTGGGAAGCCCAGATGTTCTTCATGGCTTCCAATGGCTATCGCGCGATCGCGCACGATCGTCGTGGGCACGGTCGTTCCGCGCAGCCATCGGAAGGCAACGACATGGACACCTACGCCGACGACCTCGCACAGTTGCTGGACCATCTGGACGTCAAGGACGCCACGATGATCGGCTTCTCCACCGGCGGCGGCGAAGTCGCCCGCTACATCGGTCGTCATGGCACGAAGCGACTGAAGAAGGCCGTGCTGGTTTCGGCCATTCCGCCGTTGATGCTGAAGACCGAAGGCAATCCCCTCGGGACGCCAATCGAGGTCTTCGACGGGTTGCGAAAGGCCTTCCTCGCGAACCGCTCGCAGTTCTTCATCGACATTCCGAGTGGGCCGTTCTATGGGTTCAACCGGCCTGGTGCCAAGCCAGTGCAGGGCCTGATCGACTTCTGGTGGCTGCAGGGCATGATGGGCGGCTACAAGGGCACGTACGAGTGCATCAAGGTCTTCTCTGAAACCGATCTCACGGAGGACCTGAAGAAGTTCGACATCCCGACCCTGATCGTTCACGGTGACGCCGACCAGGTCGTGCCGATCGCGGCTGCGGCTCGCCAGTCCACGAAGCTCATCAAGGACAACAAGCTGCTGGTGTACGAAGGTGCGCCACACGGGCTGACCGACACTCACCGTGACCGCCTGAACGCGGATCTCCTCGCGTTCATCCGCTCCTGACTACCAGGAGAGCAGACATGTATCGCGCACACTTCGACGACATCGCTCGTCGCGTCGGTAGAGCAATCCGCGTCGCACTGATCGCGTCGACGCTTGCCTGGCCCGCACTCGCTGCCGCTCAGGACAGCCCGGTGATCAAGATCAACGCCGAGGCGGCACGCTCGGACGTCAAGATCACCCCGCTGCGTGGCGGCGTATCCATGCTGGAAGGATCCGGTGGCAACATTGGCGTGTTGGTTGTGCCCGGCGAAAAGTTCATGGTCGATGCCGGAATCGCGATCTCCAAGGACAAGCTGGCCAAAGCGCTCGCCTCGCTCAGCGCCGACCGGGTTACGAACGTCGTTAACACGCATTGGCATTGGGACCATACGGATGGAAACGCCTGGCTGCATGACGCCGGCGCGGAGATCGTCGCTCACCCGCGCACTGCGCAGTACGTCGCCCAGGTCGAGCGTGTGGACGACTGGAGCTACACCTTCCAGCCGTTGGCGCCCTCCGGCCAGCCGCGCGTGCTGGTGAAGGATCGAAAGCAGTACGCGGTCGGTGACGAGCAGGTTGATGTCGTCGCAATTCCACCGGCGCATACCGATGGCGATCTGTACGTCTACTTCAAGAATGCCGATGTCCTCTTTGTGGGTGATACGTACTGGAATGGCATCTATCCATTCATCGACAACGAGCACGGCGGCAGCATCGACGGCATGATTCGGGCAGCGGACCTGAGTCTGAAGATGGCTGGCCCCCGCACGATCGTGATTCCCGGACATGGCCCGCCTGCAACACGCGCCGATCTGGAGGAGTATCGGACGATGCTGCAGACGATCCGGGACAACGTGGCCAAGCTGAAGAAGCAGGGCAAGGATCGCGACGCGGTGATTGCGGCCAAGCCTTCGTCGCAGTTCGATGCCAAGTGGGGCCAGTTCCTCATCGACCCGGCATTCTTCACGCGCCTGGTCTACGACGGTCTGTAAAGCACTTCACGCTGCCGCTGCGTCGCCTGGACGCGGCGGCATGCGTTGGCACGGTACGAGTGCCCTCCGAGACCTTCTTACACAACCAGCAAAGAACGCGGGGCCTGAGCCATGGATGCTCCACAGATCGCCCGGTCGTCCCCAACTGCTTTCGTGCTTGCGGGCGGGGGCAGTCTGGGCGCAGTTGAAGTGGGAATGCTCTCCGCGCTACTCGAATGGAATGAAATCCCCGCGTTCCTCGTCGGGACGTCTGCCGGGGCGATCAATGCGGCGTACTTCGCCGGTAACCCGACGTCTGGCGGAGTGCAGGAACTTCAACAACTATGGTGCTCTGTGCGCCGCAGGGAAGTCATGCCCATTCAACTGCGCAGCGTGGTGACCGGTCTGTTTGGAAGCCGGGGGTATCTGGTGGAGTCGCAAGGACTGCGTTCCCTCCTTGAAAGGCACTTGCGATATGCGCTGCTTGAAGCTGCAACCATGCCCGTCCATATCGTGGCATCGGATATAACGAGTGGCCGCGAGGTGGTCCTGTCGAACGGTTCGGTCGTCGATGCGGTCTTGGCCAGCACCGCAATCCCCGGCATCTTTCCGCCGGTCAAGATTGGTCCCTACATGCTGGTGGATGGCGGTGTCGCCAACAACGCCCCCATCTCCGTGGCAGTAGCGCTCGGTGCGAAGCGCGTGATTGTGCTGCCAACGGGATACACCTGCGCCCCGAGACAGGTACCACGGGGAGCGGTCGGCCGGGCCATGCACGCTGTAGCGAAGCTCGCGGCGGGGCAACTCACCCGGGACGCCGAACATTGGCTTGGGAGCCACATCGAACTGCGCATTGTCCCAAGCCTCTGTCCGCTGGCGACATCGCCCTACGACTACTCAGCCGCTCAAAGCCTGATCGTGCGCGCCTATGAATCCACGCGGATCTGGCTGGAGGCCGGGGGCCTTGAGGATCCCTTGATCCCGGGACAGCTCTACGATCATGCTCACTAGCGGGACGTAGCCAGGCGAGCGTAAGCAACCCAGGGAGTTGGCACATTTTTTGACGCTCCCGCGCTCGTCGAACTTTGCATCTGCGCCGTATTGACCCCCGATATGCGCCGCTCATAACGTAGGTGTGCCGGCTAAAGGATGCGCCGACCACGTAGGTTTTCGGCAGGCTCCGATCAGGGTCGCATCCTATGGCTGCGCGCGAACTTCGCGAGACGAATGAAGAAGTCACCCGGATCGCGGGAGGAGTTGGACCACCCGTTCTCGACACCGTCCTGCACGGCCGGACACGCGTCACGGGGGCATGGACGCATCGCGCGTACGAGATGGAAGTTCAGCCGATGCAGGACCACGTCATTTGCGCGGTCCATGCGGGTATGGACAACGCGATAGCCCTCTTCGATGGAAAGCGCGTCATCGCCCCCAACCGTTGCGGCGGGGTCCATATCGTCGCGCGTGGCCACAGTGGCGAGTGGACCAGTGAGAATACCGCCAACGTATCCAACGTGTTCCTAGGGCACGAGCGCCTGCAGGGGACTGCCGACCTTCTGGCGGAGGGGCGAACGTTCGAGCTGCTGGATCGGGTCAGCAGCACCGATCCCAGGCTGTACTCCATCATGAAAATCATTCGCGACGAAGTGGAGGCGCCCGGCCCACATGGAGTGATGTTTCTTGAACATGCACTTGACCTGTTGTGCATCGTGTTACTCCGTGGACATTCCACTCTCGCGTACCCCTTCGCACAACGGCACCACGGACTTGCGCCCTGGCAGGTCAAGCGCGTCACCGCCTACATGCGAGATCGCCTTGGCGCCGAGATCACGCTGCAAGAGCTCGCCAACATCGTCAACCAGAGCCGCTTCCATTTCTGCACTGCGTTTCGTACTGCCACGGGCATGGCGCCGTACGAGTATCTGACGCGTCTACGGATGCGCACCGCATGCACGCTGCTCAGATCGACACCGATATCGATTGGAGACGTTGGCCTGGCTGTTGGCTACAACTCCTTGTCCGCATTCTCGACGGCATTCCGCCGGTATGCGGGAACCTCGCCCCGGGCGTATCGAAACGCCACGCACTAGTGTCGCCCGTAGTGAGAACTCCAACGCAGCAGTTGGGAAAGCGCAGCAAACCGCTGTAGTGGCCGGGCTCAGCCTGAAGACCCGAGGTTCCCGATGGCATCAAGCAGTCTTAACAGCTCTGTGGAGGAAGTGTCGCGGATCGCGAGGGTACGACCTGCAGTTCTCGACGACGTCTTGAAAGGTGAAACCCGCGTTACCGCTCGCTGGACTCACGGGGCCTTTGAAGCGGTCGTCAAGCCCATGCAGGAACACGTCCTGTCCGCGACTTACGCAGGCAGCGGGAAGGCCGCTTCTGTGATCGATGGCCGAAGGAAGGAAGCGGAAGCTCGCGGTCACACGGTCACCTACCTGCCACGAGGTTACGAGGGCGAGTTCATTTGCACCCCTAACACAACCTCCAACATCTACTTGGGCCATCAACGCCTGGTCTACTGCGCCGACTCCTTGGCGGAGGGGCGCGCATTCGAACTTGTCGATTGCATCCACGCCCAGGATGATCCGCTCTTCATGATCATGCAGGTAATCGCCGACGAGGCGGATTCCCCCGGAACGCACTCGCGGCTCCTTCTTGAGCAGGCGATCGACCTGCTCTGCATACAACTGCTGCGCACCCATTCAACACTGGCGAAGCCGCTCGCCAGCGGACCGCGCGGGCTCGAGCCGTGGCAAGTCAAGCGAGTCGCGAACTACATGCGCGAAAATCTAGCCCAGGACATCAGCTTGCAGGAACTGGCAAACACGATCGGCATCAGCCGGTTTCATTTCTGCACCGCTTTCAAACGCTCGACCGGTGAGAGCCCGCACGCATACCTGACGCGCATGCGCATGGAAGTGGCATGCGCACTCCTCAAAAGCACCCCGCTCCTGATTGGCGACATCGCCTTGGCGGTCGGGTACAGCGCAGTCGCTTCGTTTTCGACGGCGTTTCGAAAGCAGACGGGCGTCGCTCCGAGACAGTACCGGAGCGGCTGCAATTGACGATTATCCGGGGGCGGCAGGCCAAGGCTTCTGCCTGCTCCGCATGGCGAGCATGTAGGTGGGGCACCTCCGCGCGCCGGCGGCGCATTCCGCTCGATGGCCGGAGCGCTTATGTCCGCTTCGGGTCGAAAGCGGACATTAGCAGCCCGGCTGCCGGACCGTCGCGGCCGAACGTCTGCGCAACGGACTGCTGTGCCAGCCCTTCGGCCCGGAACTGGCCGGACATGGTTTCCATGTCGCGTGGGCGCAGGCGCGCGATGCGGATCCCGACATCGCCACGGTACGCGAATGGCCGCTGGGAGAGGCGGCCTCCACGAGCGACTGAGTCCACGGCGGGCATCGACATCCTCGCTTCGGGCGAATCCGAGCGTTCTAATATGTCGGACAGTCGTGGCCCGACTCAGGTAGCCCGCCAAGTCGCCACTGGCTCCCTGGTGCTCGAACAAGCCTCTGCTCACCAGCCAAGACATGAATCGAGGTACTGGTGCACCGCCAGTAGGTCGGACGTTCGTCCGTCCAACATTTTTGACAACGCGCTGCGTCCGGAGAACTCTGCAGCCGCGTTGGGGCGCGATAGCCATGTGTCTGCCTGGGCAGGTTCGGGAAGCAGGACTTGCAGGGCCGCGTAGATCGCGAAGACATGCGAAAGGCGCTCTCGAGTGTCGTCGCCAAGGCCATTCTGCAGCTTCCCCGCCTTCCACTGACGGAGGGTAGTACGCTCCATGGCGAGCAACGTCATCTGCTGGTCCTCGGTCAACTGCCAAGCCGATGCAATACGAAAGAAGATTCTCAACCCTGCTTGTCCCGCCTCCACCGTGGTCACATCTATTCCGCGCCAGGCGTGCTCTCCACCCACTGGCGGGCGCTGGATCTGATGCCAGTACTCGAGACTCACATTTATGAGCCTGCAACCGGGTGGAACCACCGAGCCGAACCGAGCCTCAAACACATACCATGCGTCATCGTCGTAGCCAGGGCTGGAGACGAGTACATACCGCCGGCCACTGCGTGTGATTGCCGAGGCGCTGTCAGGTTCGAACGACTCAATTGGTGTGCTGCATCGCCCGTATGCGTTATTGATGTCCCAACCGGTGAGGATATCCCAAGCCATCTCGCCGATCGCCAGTCTCGATACCTGCCAGCGATCCAGGTGAATCACTGGGTCATGTTCAACGTCAGGAACGTTCCACAGGGACACGTCGATTTCCTCTGCTGACGCCTATCCGAGATCCGGTCGAATCCGGCGTGTTGGCCATACAAGACTGCACTCTTCGCTTCGCAGCCCCTACTTCGTTGCGGCCACCCTTCCGCGCACGCACCTGACAGTGAAGCCGAACTTCAGAACTGCCATCTGGACGATCGGCACGTCACGTCTATCTACAAACACCGAAGTCACCTGACTGCCTCTCACTCGCAAGTGACGAATCTCACGCAGAGGCAAGCGGTGGTACGCCCGTCTCACGCATCCACCCAAGCGCCGCATAAGAAGCGGCAGAGCTTCGTACCTTTCCTCGAACCTGAGCAACGACATTCGGTTGATGCCGATTCGCCCACCCTGCCGTAGCGTCTTAAGGTGACCCGCTCGCTTGAGGGCAGTAATGACGTCGGCGCTACAATGCAGACGCTTTGCCGCAGCCTGCGCGAGAACAATTGGAACGTTCCGACGCACCCGCCGCATAATCTCGTTCGCGTCGCTCATCCTGATCTGGATGTGCCCCGCATTGAACTTTCGCCCCTTATGGCCGACGACCACCTGCGGGGAATCCAACAATACGCTGAAGAACTCAGCTCGCTCACTGGCGCTGGCAAGGTAAGAGGTGAGTACCGTACCGATCGTTGGTATTCCGCGCCTTTCAATGTACGGCTCCGGGACAATCGCGCTGAGCTTCGAGACGAGTGTACTCACGTCCTCTTGCGCCCATTCGCTGTTGTTTGCTCCGCGGTGCTTCGCCTCATAAAGGCCGTTCGCCTTCATGCATTTCAGTGTCGCCACTGAGACACCTACCGCCCGCGCCGCATCACGCGCCATGACGGGCGGGAACCGGGTGAAGCGCTGTTTCCGTGCCCATTCCAGATCGATGATCCGACTTCGCGGCGTTCCCGTACTACCAACGAGTCGGACCGGCACGGTCCCGTTCCCAATCAAGCGCCTGAGCGTCACTGGGTGAACGCCGAGGATCGTCAGGGCGTCAGCTGCTGTGCCCCAACGCGGCAGAACACCTTCAGGCAGCTGCGCGTTCTCACCTCGCAACATGGCCCCGCGGGTCCAATGATTCGCGCCATAACGGTACGCCTGCTCCTCAAGAAACGCGTAAGGCGCTCCGGTGCCTTTGTCGTTCTTGGCGAGACGGACGAACAGCCATGAGAAGCATGATCCGAAGTGTTCCTGCTTCCCTTCTCTTTCCGCCCCGTCGTCGTACAGGTCGTGAAGGAACGACTGGAATCCCCGCGGCCAATCGGCGAACGCGTGCCCGATCCGCTTCAATTGAGGCAAGTAGTGCTTCCTCGCCTTGGGAAGGGATGAATTACCCTCCCTCTGGTAGATCGCTCCCGACATGACCCAAAGTAGCTTGCAGAAGCGCCTCAGACCCAGATGCTTGACGTGTTGCATGCCAGGAGGCAACTCGGCGATGGACTCATCGGTGTAGACGAAGTACCTCAGTGCGGACATGAGGTCGCACAAATCAGAATCCACAACGGTCACAGTACAGCGACGAAGATCGGCACCGCATCCACACTCACATACCTTGGATCGCGTCCACGTCAGCGGGCGGCCGCACTTTTCGCAACGATCGATCAGCATGACGCCGTGGACCGGGCAGGCGACTGCTTGCGCCAGGTCCCAGAACGCCTCGCACCGCCCCGGATCAAGGCAGCGCGGGCAGATCTTAGGCTGAGTCAACGTGACCTCGTAGCTGGGTATGTCGTTTCCATAAACGCGAATGTAGGCACGCGGCTCGCTGAGCGGACGCATCGTCATCCGAGTCATGTCTGCCTCTGACAGACCCACCAACTGATGAAGAGAGGTGGCATCGAGGCGCCCGTAGGTGCTTCGATACCAGTGGCCGTGCATCGAGGAGAGAATGTAGGACGTCGTCGGATAGCCGTTTGCCTCGGTCAGCCGAAGCACGTAGCCCATCAGCGATTCGCAGGGCCCCGGTTTCGGCGCCGCGACGAGTCGGTGGTTTCGTTCCTCGTCCGTTGCTGCCGCGTGACGGGACACCCGCATGCGTGGAATGCTGAGGGGCGCCCCGCCTCGCGCGATGGAGAGCGGGATTCGCATCAGAGCACTCCCGCGAGCTTGCGCGCTGCGCTACCACGTGAGCGAGCCCGCGGCTTCTTACGGGGGGGCTTGGGCGCGCGCGCAGGGCGCGCTTTATTCGTGGGGCCAGGCTTGCAACTGGGCTGCACGTTGGAGTCCCCATAGACCTTGACGGCCCCGCTCACATCCGCGCAGGGCTCCTTGCTAGCGTCGGCAAGCACCTGCTCCTGGACACCGCGCAGTTGCAGTGCGGAGAAATCCGCGCCGAAAGGCCCTCCCTTTACGGGAAAGAGGGGCGCCGACCAGATCGAGGCACGATATGCCTCGGCGAGATCTTCAAGACGAATCTGGACCGTCTTGGCGCGGATCGCGTTCCTAACGGCCCGATCGAGGAACTTCGCCAACAGACCAATGCGCCCCGCACTGGCCAGATACATTCGCAGCCCCATTGCGTCGCTATCGAACGGAGGGAACTGGAAGGGCTCCAAGCCCTTCTGGAATTGTTGCAATATCCCAAGGAACTGTGCCCGGGAAGCGTCTTCGCACCAATCGAAGACTGGAAGGCGCAAGGGCGGATCAAACCTTCCGCTCAGCTGGCGATTCGATTGGATGACCGACGCTGCGTGCGGAAGACCGACGGCCACAAATCCAATGCCGGTGGTCTCCAGCAGCACCTTGAGCCAGTCTGCGGTTGCCTTCTGCCGTTGCACAGCGCCCGAAGAGCGATGGGGCCGCCGAGCTCCTGCTGCCCCTGTGGCGCTCTCGGAATCTGACCCGTCAACTGCACACAAGTGCTGGAACTCGTCCAGAATGATCATGCGGCACTTTGCGGCTTTCAGCAGCGTGTAAAGTCTCTGCGTCATGCTCGACACGGTGCCTCTGTTCCAATGAGGGTCGCCCAGCCCATACAGAAGACACTCCAGCAGCGACTTAACTGTCGCGGGACTTGGAGCCACCGCGTAGACAACGTTTCGAGTCAGGCTGTCAGCGCTTTGCTTTGCGACCCGTTCATCCAACATATCGGTCGCCACGCTCGACTTTCCAGTCCTGGGTTCGCCGAGCACGATCAGGCATACGTCTACCGCTGACAGGCCTATGTCGTCGTATGCCGCTTTCAGCTCTTCCATGAGCTCCGTGTAAGCGGCATGCTCCACGCGAAGGGTCTGGACGACGTCGCGATACTTGCGCAGGTCCTCCTTCTTGGCACTCACAGCCGCCTCCTCCGCAACGCCCTGCGTGCAGTCAAAGAGGGCACACGAACGTCGCCCACGCGCGCCGTCGCCCCCATCACAGTCGAAGTAGGTGTCGCCTCGTTGATCGTGGGCCCAATCTGCTTGCGCTCGACGAAGCGCTGCTGCCGATTGCGCGTGCGCCGAGACTTGCGCCCCATGTCCTGTTCAATCAGGGCCGCAATCCGGTTGCGCGCGTCGAGCAGACTGATCTCACGCGCCTCGTCATCCAGGATCCGGCGCTTGAAGCGCTTGCATACACGGTGCTGCCACCGGGTCAGTCCGACCGCGTACTCCGGATCGAGCGCAGGCACCTTAATAAGAGTGACACCGTCGGGGGCGACCACGACGATCCATCCAAGGTCCTCGTCGTTGGTCCTGATCTCCACGTCGATCTCAGAGCCATAGAGAACGCGGAGTGCTCCTAGTTCGGCGGAGTTGTAAAAGAGGAGGTCGTGTTCGATGCCCTTGTGGGTCAGACGCCGGATGGTCGAGGTACTAAAGGCGGCCTCGGCAGCAATAGATGAAGGAGGCAAGTAACGATCGATGCGCCCGATCGCCTCCTTCCAGGCTTCAGCAGGCGACATACCGAGCGTAGAGTGCACTTCCTGGTGGTACACATCTACGATCCAGATATGCACAATGCGACGGAGCGTCTGCAGAGTGACCACCGCATGCTTTGCAGGATCGTAGTCTCCTTTCAGGGCGAAGCTAGAGAAGGTTTTTCCCCTTAGATCGCCGAGCAGTCCCGTCGTCAGCGTGCCCAGAAACCGCTCGACCTTTCCCTTGTACCAAGGCTTCCTGCGTGGGCAGAACTGAATAATGATGCCGAAACGGCCGGCGGCGAGCTCAAGGCTGGCGGAGTGAAACTCCAGCCCGTTGTCGACGACCAGCAGCTCCATCAAGCCCCACGCATCCCACTCACACTTCACATCCGCGTTCTTGTGCTTGATACCGATGGCATGCCAGAGGGCGCGCGACATGCTGACGTTGCTGGGCCCCTCAAAGCTGATATGGAAACCCAGCACGTAACGAGTGCACTCGTCGATCACAATCGTCAGCCACGGCCGGCCGAGAGGCAACATGGTCTTCTCGTCAATGACGAAGAGGTCCAGTCGCGTGTGATCCATCGAAGCCCGTGACAGCGCATGAGTAGCAAGCGCGTTCCTTCCAGCCACTCGGAACTTGATGTCCGCTGCGCGCTTGCCATATCTCGCCCGATATACATCGTAAGGCGCGAGCTCCCCGATTTTCCGCTTGAGGTAGCTGTACGACGGCACCTTGAGCTGCTCGGTCGCCAGATGGCAAGCATTCCGGGTCGATACGAGCCCTTTAAGGTCCTTGTGGATCGACTTGATGGTCGGCCGCTCGGTGGTGAGGTAGCGAGTGGAGACGAGATCGTCGACGGTCGTCTGGATCCAAGGATGCAACTTACCCTCACGGCTGCCTTTGAACTCGGTGCGGTCGACAAGCGAGCGGATATCCCTTCCAGCGGCCTCATACCGACGCATCCATCCCGCGACCGTTACCCAATGAGGCATTCTCTTGAGGATGTGACCCTTCGCCCACGTTTTAGCCTCTAGCCAAAGCTCCTTGATTGCGGGGATCATCACGGCCGCAGTCTTGGGCAGGTGCGAGAGCCGCTCGACGAATGTAAGTCTGGCCTGGGCCTGCTGCTGCTCCTCTTCGGTGTAGCTTTGGCGGAAGGCGTCGACGTGCGCGAGAGCGATGGCCTCTTCGATCTGCGAGTCGCGGCGCGCTCCCGCAGTTTCCCCGAGGACGAGGGCGCCCTTTTGCCATGCGTCTACCAATTCTGGAACACGAGCGTTCTGGAAGGCCCCGCTCCCTAGATCCTCAACTACTACGTTGCCATCACCGAAGACCCGAAAAACGCGGCAAGGCCTTTCGTTCAGCACGAAGCGCTGCCCTACACTGAATGATCCGGCTGCCATGGCAGTTTCTCCTCATGAATGGACTTAACGACAAACCAGACTCGCGATTCGTCCGTGAGCGGTCCGGCGGACCAGTCAACGTTCGCCTTTCCTTGAACGATGAGCCGAGCGAGGCACGCCGCTTCTGAGCTACCGGCGCTTCTCCAGCCAAACGCTCCCAAGGTGGTCGAGCAGCTCTTGCGAACTTGTTCCAGGACGCTAAGCGACAACACAGGGCAGCTGGCATGCCGCGCTCGCCGCAGGACAGAGAACGCATTGCCAACCTCCACGCTTCCGATCTGCCTTTCCGTCATCGTCTGGTAGCTTGCGCCGAAACCGGCGAGGACCGGCTTGAGCTGACGTTCGCGCTCGATCGCCTCTTCATCCACCTTGGCGTCGTACTTGACCTCACACAACGCGAGTTTTCCGCCACAAAGCACTGCAAAGTCCGGAATGTGCGTGAGCCAATCGCCATCAGCGAGGTAGTTGATGCGCAACGCTTGCTCCGCAAACTGATCGACGTTCGAACTAACATCCAGAACTAGCGCAAGGTCCACTTCCAGCAACGATTCGCATTGAATTACTCGCTCCATTTTCATGGACGTGACTTTGTAGACCGGGCGCATGGCGCCTCGACTGACAAGGTTCCGCATACGCACTTCCGGCGGCGACGGCAGTTCGACTCGAAGATCGGGAGTCGCTGAAGCTGAGGTGCTCAGCCGGCACAACGCAGCGTTGAGTGCCCCAGCTGCTTCTTTGCGCTCAATCTTCACAGCAAAGCCCTCCCGCAGCGCCCGTATGGCGCCAGTTAGCGTCGGATTGATATGTGCCTAAGGAATCCGAAGCGGATTCTCGACACTACTTGCACGCGGAATTAAACGCCTCGTTCTATGGCCATCACGCGACTGCCAGTGATTGCCAGGAATCGCTCCATGTTTCGTGCATCACGATTGCACCCCCGATGCCTGGGGAGTACAACCCCCCTACAAATGGCGTATTTCGCCTACCAGAAAGTGCTTTATGCGCTCTCTCGATGACATCGCGGTTCGTACCAAGAACGGCTTCTGGTACTACCAAGTCCGTCAGATCGAGCATCTCTCAGACGCTGCGCTAGACCGAAAGGTGTTTGGCAAAGACTGCGGGCGGCGAAGGTACTTCGAAGGAATACGCAGGTCATGGTCGTCTCCCAAGGCGCGCTCGGTAGTTGGGGGCATGACAGTGCTGAAAGTCGTGGACGGCTGGGACAGGGGCAACAATGGGTCGGGTCCTTACGCCGAAGCGACGAAGAACTTCAAGTCCACGTTCTGGAAGTTCGTCAGCGATCCGACAGTTCCGCTTGACGAGTACATCGAACACGTAGAGAAGTACGTGCGAAGTAACGATCTCGTTCGACTTAGGCGTCAGGATCTTCGTCTATACGAGTCATTCTTGAGCGCATACGAACCTGCCCTTCAGTGCGGCGACACGCCAGCTTATCGGGCAATGCTTCACAACTTGGCAATGATCGGCACACTGGACGCGCTGTCCGTCTTGATTGCCATTTTTCGTGAAGCGATGGCTAGGGGATCGCTGGACCAAGCGATCGCAATCAGGGAGGCGATACGCCTTGGCATGTTCGAGATGCTCGTGACGGGTCGCATGCCTCCTGAAGTCGCGACTTGCGTAATGGCACTCGTCGAGTCCCGCGTGCTTGCCAATCACTGGGTTTCCGTAGATGAGTGGAAGTCGAGCGATCAGAAGGCCATCAAGAATCGATCATCTGCCGAGCGCAAGCGCGCATTCGACAGGTATCGTCTTTGGTTCATTGCTCATGCGACAACCCGCAACGGTTATGGCGACACCCCGTTCGTCATTCGCACTGACGGCATCCTCTGGCTCGAGCGGAATCGCGACGCGCTTGTCGCTGCGCGCAAGTTTATGGATATGGCCATCGCAGATCAGATCCACGACAACATCTATGGTACTGGTGGAGAGCAAGTCTCGAAGCACTTAGCTGAAGCAGCTCGCATCCTCCAAGAGCTTTCTCCCCGACCTACCGACCTTCAGGCTTGTTACTACGATCCTCCCCCCCCACTGTCGGCGGAGCTAGATCAAGAACATGACCCCCGCGATACTCGAGAAGGGCGGCTCGCCGCATTGCTAGCATTCTCGCGGCCTCATTTTCTCCGGGATCTGCAGAGTTCGGAGTATGCTGACATGCTTGATCGTATTCTCAACGCTGCGCCCCCCCCCCCGCGAACCCTCCGGGCCAGTCGGGTGAGATGGGTTCACTCACTGCAAGGGCCGGGGTCACACCATGACCCGACGGAGCCCCAGTGAATTCGAAGCCAACATGGCGTAGCGCACCTTACACCTCCGACGATGGAACGCTCTCAGTAGGGCGCGAGAACGCCCTGTCGGCACAGTCAAACGCGACACACGTCTGCGTCAGCCGACTCCCGAGTTCGTGTGCAGCGCCGAAATGGCGACGTTCTAGCTTTCGACTCGATCTGCTCGTCGCGGGGCTCGCACTAGCGGGCCCCGCGTTGCATGCACATGGACCGATGGCGCCGCAGGTAACCTCAAAAAAGGCACTTGCCGACTGATCGGATGCCGCGCCTCAAGCGTAGGCCAAAGGCCACGGCGGATAAGCGCGGTCCACCGCGCGTTCAAGCTCAGCGATACGCCCCAAAAAATGCGCCAGATGCCGCCTCATTGATTCATACAGGGCAGCGGCCTGCTCAGGGTCGTCGGACTGGAGCATTGCATCTTCGCTATCGACCGGGTGATCCGACAGACGGTTCAAGTCGGCCTTTAGGCCATCTGCATTCGCAACGACGTCGGCAGCGAGCTGCAGCACCGTCGAGTCGACGCCTCCAGGATTGGACAGAAGAAGTCGAGTCGTGGGGACGGGGTCGTATCGAAGGTGCATCGAGAGGCGGAGTACCTTCCCATCGCGGGCAGCATTCCGGCAATCCACTAGTCCCTGCTTGAGCTGTCGAAATTCGATGAGGCGGGCTAGAGCCGAAAGTTCTGCGCGAGCGGCCAGCGCCCTTCGGCGCCCCTCCCTATGCTCCCGAAACAGCTCTACACCGAACGCGCCCCCCAGCGCCGCGCTTGCGCCAATCAATGCGCCCAGTAGTGCGTTGTCCATGCCTTTCCCCAGACCGTAAACATGCCATCAGCAGCAGCCACTCGCTCCGCGAGCGGTGCCCTTTTCAGGACGAGCACGATTGCCTCCTCGAGTCCAACCTGCTGCATCTAAGGATCGACGCGGATCTTGTGAGTCCATTGGCGCTTATGGGAGTCCCCCTCGTAGGCCGTGAGAGAAAAATCTCCGTGCCACTGGAATCGAAAGGACAGGTCTGCCGGCCCTTCATGCGCATCGACGGGCTGACGCCACCCGCCCTCGACCGCTTCGAACTTTCCGACCTTCCAGTTCTGCGCGTTCATTACGGAAAAACCCCAGCCCGGATTCTGAAACATCGAGGGCTGTGTCGGATGCGGCGGCCCCTCAATCACGATCCGAACCGTATCGCCCCCTGGGACGCGTGCCGCGAACGAGAGTTCTTCGCCGACGCGGACATGCGTCGTGCGATTGGACAAAGCGTTTGGGCCGTGACGGCCGCGCTCGGGATACTGAAACTCTTCAGATCCCTGAGCCTGCGCTGGGAGAGCCCCAGGGGCTGCCACGCTCGTCAGCGGGCTTCCAGCCCGGCCGGCCTTCCAACCAATCAGCGCACCGACGACCACCCAGAACGCGGCCCATTTGATGAAAAGCCACGGATGTTCCGCCATCAAGGGCCAGTTTTTCTCGACGAGATCCCACATGTCCGGCATGCCCTTTCCCCTCGGATATTGACCGGGGAAGAATACCCGAGCAGCTGTCCCGCGCGTTCGCTGATGCTCGGGACGAGGCGGGAATCGCCGGCGACAACCCGCCGACCTTCCACGAGATCCGCAGCCTGGGCGGCGCGCTGTTGCAGGAATCAGGGTGGACGCTGCAGTAGGTGCAGGCGCTGACGGGTCACAGTAGCGAGACGATGACCAAGGTTTACCTGGAAGGCCACGATGTTCCGTGGCAAACCGTGTCGACCGGAACTCAGCTGCACCTATATAGCTCAGGCGTCCTTGTACTGGCACCAGGCGGCGGGCCGCACTACGCTGACATGTCCTCGAGAATATCCTCTGCAACCAAGTTTGGCTTGGTGTAGCTCTTCATCTGAACATTGAGTTGGCTCAGTCGCCACCTAAACCCATCAAGGAATTCATCCACCTTTTCCGGGTTGGCCTCGCGCTCCGACCGCACAACGTACATATACATTTTGTCGCTGTGAAACACGCTTCTTGCGATGTGTAGGTCGGCATCAGCCCGCAGCAACTGAAGCTCATCAGTCGGGCGCGCAGCGCCTGCCGACACGATCGTGCCGAGGGCTTGGCTTGTCTGCAGCGGAATGTCTAAGAAGTGCGTGCGCCCTTCACTCGGAACTGCAAGTGCGCCCTCCGATGAGATGATCAAGTTTGCTCGAAGCCCTCCGATCTCGCGAAGGTGATCCAGAACAACCTTTCGAACACTCGCGGTATCGGCAAGCACGTTGGCGCCTACTTCCTTCTTACCGCCTTTTGGGGCACCGAGTGGGACAGTCGCCTCGAAGAGCGCGTTCACCACCTCATCTGGGGACTGGCCGCTTGCAAATTTCTTCTCGCTGAAGAACGCGTTAGGGCTCGGGATCTCAACTTTTGCGGCAACGGCCTCTTTGATCACCTGCATCAAAAAGCGCGCCTGAGATGAGATCCCAGATCCGTACATGCACTTCAAGCGCTCGAAGGATTCCAGCACCCTAACGTGCACGCGGCCTGTCTCTTCGTGGAACACCACGCCGACGTTGAGCACTTCCCCGGTTGAGGGGTGCGGGCGCCACCGCACGTTCTGCCAAGTGCCTCGAGATTGCGGCCTCAATGTATCGGGCATATGGATGCGCAAGCTCATGGGAGGAGAACTCCGTAAGAAGCCTTGAAGTATGCCTTCACGGTACTTGTGCGTTCAGAGAGGAACACGTCGACATCGTCACGCTCAGAGCTCGTAAGCAGTTGTGGAAGCCAATAGTCGAGGTCCGGTTCCGAATGCGACAAGGTGCCGTGGTGCTGCGCCATTCGCTCAACGATGGGCACGTGATAATTCTTCGGCGCGTTCTCCAGGGCGATGTCGTCCCACGCAATGAGAGCAAGCTTGTTCTTGTGCGGCATTTTCGCGCGCTCCAAGGGAACACTCCAACCGTTGCCTGTGCAGACTCGACCGTGATCGATCAACGCGTAGTTGCCCGTACCGAGGCGCACCAGATTCTGAAGATTACGGTCCTCGTTGAGGAGCCATGCGTCGAGCGACGCGGCCGCCGGAAGGTCCTTCCACTTCTGGAAATCCTTCCGCACAGCAGCAAGAGCCGCACAACTGCCCCTGGAGTAGTTGTAGACCTGATAAGGCGACTTCCCACCTAGCGACTGCACTGCCCACGCGACGATGTGACTATCCATTGTTCGCAAGGGATTGAGTCCCGCGGGCATAGCCGACAGCTGGTGATCTTCCAGCAAGAGAACGGCGGCCCGATAAGGAACGCTTAGTCCGTCGTGCTTCGCGAGCACATACCCAATCAACTCATTGACCAGACCTCGCGGGGCCTGATCGACGCAATACACCTTCACGTAGGCATCAACCGCCTTCGGCGCGTCATGAAACCTGACGAGCGCCTTATGGGTGTATGCATCGATGCCATCGCCTACGGACTCCATGAATCCGCAATACGAACTCGGTCCCAATGTCTGGACCACGGTCATCCCTGTCCCCTTTCATAGCACCGGCCCATCGCAACCACTGCGACGGTCTGACGGCATAGGGTGATATTAGGGTGACTTTAGGGTGACGCGCCAACCCAGCGTCACCTAAGTCCTTGAAAAGATGGTCGGGACGGCCGGATTCGAACCGACGACCCGCTGCCCCCCAGGCAGATGCGGTTCCGGCGGCATCGTTCGCAATCCTGCATAACCAGCCGGGCCCCTAAGGGCCCGGCTACTACTACTAGCGCCTTCTAGGCTCCCAACTAGCGCCTTCTGGGTCCCCAACTAGCGCCTTCTGGGTTACCCCACACCCGGCCCTTTTCCGCGCTCGATCAAATTTACCTTACCCGCACTTGCTATACCCACAATTCAAGCAAGTAGCACACCCATCCATGATCACCACAGCCTTCGTGCTGCACTTATGGCACATCGTGGCAGACGGCGGGAACGCAGCCCCCTCACCCGTAACTTCCACATCCTCCGACCGCGGCTCGTCCGAAACACGCGGCTCCGGGAACAAATCGCCGGCCGAGGTTCCGCTTACTTCACCGTTTTTTTTTGAGAGCTGCGCGTAAGCCGCGCGCTTCTCGGCGATCAGCGCACGCTGCGCGTCGCTCATTTCCGGGTCGTGGATGAGACCGATCGACTTGAGGTGGTCCTCGACGATCGCGCCGAGTTCGGCCACCAGCGAGGGCATGTAGACGCCGCCGGGCTTCCAGTAGCCGCCGCGCGGGTCGAACACGGCCTTCATTTCGTCCACCAGGAAGGTGACGTCGCCGCCCTTGCGGAACACGGCGGACATGATGCGGGTGAGCGCGACGATCCACTGGAAGTGGTCCATGTTCTTCGAGTTGATGAAGATCTCGAAGGGACGGCGCAGCTCGTGTTCGGTGCCGGCGTTGAGCACGATGTCGTTGATGGTCACGTACAACGCAT
>Ga0209257_1001090_pt1 | contig 35417 bp, 26 predicted proteins | sample AraplaCvi_mCL_r2_FD_184277 | JGI IMG/M metagenome (GOLD analysis project Ga0209257, IMG submission 184277) | Arabidopsis root microbial communities from North Carolina, USA - plate scrape MF_Cvi_mCL_r2 (SPAdes) (version 2) | ecosystem: Host-associated > Plants > Roots > Endosphere | place: USA...
ATTGCAGAACACGATGCCGGTCTCGATCTGGGCCTTCTCGATCAGGGCCCGCAGCGCCAGGCGCTTGGCCTTGGGATCGGACGACGGCACCTTGACCAGCAGCTGGGTGATGTTGGCGTTGGTCGTGGCCGGCTTGGCGACCTCGATCCGCACCGGATCCTTCAGGAACTGCTTGGTCAGCCGGGTGATTTCCGGCGGCATGGTCGCCGAGAAGAACAGGGTCTGCTTCTTGGGCGGCGTCATCTTGAAGATGCGCTCGATGTCCGGAATGAAGCCCATGTCGAGCATGCGGTCGGCTTCATCGACCACCAGGAACTGCACGCCGGTCATCAAGAGCTTGCCGCGTTCGAAATGGTCGAGCAGACGGCCGGGGGTGGCGATCAGCACGTCGACGCCGCGATCCAGCTTCTTCTCCTGGTCGCCGAACGACACGCCGCCGATCAGCAGCGCCCAGGACAGCTTGGTGCCCTTGGCGTACTTCTCGAAGCTGGACGCGACCTGGTCGGCCAGTTCGCGGGTCGGGGCGATGACCAGGGCGCGCGGCATGCGCGCCTTGGCGCGGCCGGTCATCAGCTTGTCGATCAGGGGCAGGGTGAAGGCGGCGGTCTTGCCGGTGCCCGTCTGGGCGATGCCCAGGACGTCCTGTCCGGCGAGGGCGACCGGGATCGCCTGGGCCTGGATCGGGGTGGCGGTCGTATAGCCGGTGTCGGCGACCGCTTGGAGGGTCGTGGGCGAAAGCCCGAGTTCGGAAAATTCTGTCATGTCATTCTGGCTGAAATTCAGAGCCACCCGTATTTGGGCGAACGGGTGGCGCGGATTCGCCTGACCTGCTCCGAAGCTGGGGATAAATAGGCTTTGGCCCGCCAAAGTCAATCGTTGGCGGTTTCCGCCGCCAGGGCCGGGCTCAGGTCGCCGCTGGCCGTAACCGTGACGCCGGCAAGGCCCAGCCAGCTGGCCATGAGCCGCAGTTCGGCGGCCAGGGCGGCGGGCGTCGCGGCGTTCGCCGTCGGCTCGCGATGGGCCGAAAGCACCCTCAACAGGCCCGCCTTGCGGTCCGCCTTCAGATCGACCCGGGCGGTGATCGCTTCGCCCTGCAGGAACGGCAGCACGTAGTAGCCGTGGGTGCGCTTGTGGGCGGGGGTGTAGATCTCCAGCCGGATGCGGACGTCGAACAACCGCTCGGCCCGTTCGCGGAACCAGATCAGGTTGTCGAACGGCGACAGCAGGGCGTTGGCGGTGATCCCGCGCGGCCGCCGGGCGTCGGGCGCCAGATAGGCCGGCTGGTCCCAGCCTTCGACGCTCACCGACGTCAGGTCGCCCGCCTCGACCAGTTCGGCGACGCCTTGGTGGGCGTCGGCCACGCCCAGGCGGAAATAGTCGCGCAGGTCGCGCTCGGTGGCCACGCCCATCGCCCGGGCCGCGCGGCGCAGCAGGACGCGATGGGCTTCCGCGCGAGACGGGGTCGGCGCGGACCACACCGCCTTGGGCAGCACGTCCTGCGGCAGTCCGTAGACGCGCTCGAACGTCCCGCGGCGGGCGGCGGTGGTCAGGTCTCCGGCCCAGAACAGGCACTCGGTCGCCCGCTTGGCCTCGCTCCAGCCCCACCAGCCGCCCTGGCCGCGCTCGCCCAGCTCCAGTTCGCCGGCCGACAGCGGGCCGCGTTCGTGGATGGCCGCCAGGGCCTTGTCGATGAACGGCCGGTGCTCGGCCAGGAACCGGGCGACGCCCTTCCAGACCCCGACGCCGTGCCGCGCGTCCTCCATCCGCCAGCGGAGCAGGGGCTGGAGGTCCAGCGGCATCAACGAGGCCTCGTGGCCCCAGTATTCGAACAGCGTCGGCTTTCTGCCCCAGGCCAGATCCTCCAGGAGGGCGCGCGGATAGGCGCCCAGGCGGGAGAACAGCGGCAGGTAGTGCGAGCGCGAGACTACGTTGACGCTGTCGATCTGCAGGACGGCCAGCCGCTCGATCAGGGCGGTCAGATGGCGCCGGCTCGGCTTGGCGGGGCGGCGGTCCGCGAAGCCCTGGGCGGCGAGGGCGATGCGGCGGGCTTGCTTGTGCGACAGGGTCTCAACCATGGGCCGAATGAGCATGGCCGGGCCCATGGTGACAAGCCGCCGCGCGGCGCCCTGCTGACGCGGGACGTCACCATGAACGGGCGGAAGCAAGGTGGAGCTCCCAGGCCCGAGCCGGACAGAACAGCGGCCTTATGCAGGCGGCCTGGCCGAAGCCGGCGCCAGGCCTTTCCCGCAGTGTCAGGTCTTCGGCTTCAGCATGCCGTGCATGCCGATCCAGCGCACATAGGCCTCGAACCAGCCGGTGCTGGTCGTGGTCTTCGGATACATGCCGAACCCGTGTCCGCCCTGTTCGTAGAGATGGAACTCGACGGGACGCTTGGCCGATTTCCAGCTGTCGATCAGCCCGAAGCCGCCGTTGGCGAAGAACGGGTCGTCGGCGGCGAGCGCGACGAACATCGGCGGCGCGTCGGCCGGCACGGTGACCGGCGCCAACGGCCCGTAAATCAGCCCGATGAAGGCCGGCTTGGCGTCTTCGCCGGCCAAGGTCGTGGTCAGGGTCAGCATGGCGCCGGCCGAAAAGCCGATCATGCCGACGCGGTCAGGATCGACCCGCCATTCGGCGGCGCGTTTCCGAACCAGCGCGAAGGCCGCGCGCGTATCGGCGATCTGCGGAGCCAGACCCGCGGCGGCCGCCTCCGGGCTCGGCCGGGGCGGTGTCCGGGCGGCGCCGGAGAAGAGCTCGTGCATCGAGCGCTCGAAGCCCGGCATGTCCGGGGGCGTCGGGTTCAGCCTGTATTTGAGCACGAAGGCGGCGACGCCCCGGTCGGCCAGCGCCCGCGCCACGTCCCAGCCCTCGTTCTCCATCGACAGGGTGCGAAACCCGCCGCCGGGAGCGACGATCACCGCCGCGCCGGTCGCCTTGGCCGGGTCCGGAAGAAAGGGCGTCAGGGTCGCGACGGTGACGTTGCGGGCGAAGACGCTCTTGTACTGGCTGTGCCAGGATTCAGGCGACGTCGCGCCTGGCAAGGCGCCGGTGCCCAGCTCGATCGCGTTCGGCTGCGCGGGAACCGGTATGGGGGTCATCTTGTCGTCCTGCGCCTGGGCCCCGGTGGCGAGGGCGAGCGCAAGGCCGACCGCCGCGAGACGCGCGCAAAAGGACCCGATCTGGCGATCCAGTTTTTCAAGGCCGCTGGACTTCATCTGTTCCTCCTCTTTGTTTTTGTTTCCGTCATCACCGATCACGGCGTTGGAGACCCCCGCCGCCGGGCAAATCGCCGGGAGCTATCGCGCCACCGCCACGGCCGCGTCGACCACGAAGGTCGCCGAGCGGCCCGCAACGCCCGTGTCGGGCTGGCCCGAGCCCACGCTGACGCCATAGCGACCGGCGCTCACGCGGCGCTCGCCGTCCAGGTCGACGGAGCTGAGGTCGCGCGGCGAGAGCGTGAAGGCGACGTCGCGGGCCTCGCCCGGCTTCAGGGCGATCCGCTGGAACCCGCGCAGGGCCAGGCGAGGCGCGCCGGGGGTCTCGGGGAAGGTGAGATAGAGCTGGGCGACCTCTTCCCCGGACCGGGCGCCGGCGTTCCTGACCGTCGTGGTCACGCGCAGGCCCTGGCCGGCTCCCTTGGGGTTCGGCTCGACCTTGAGGGGCGCATAGTCGAAGCGGGTGTAGCTGAGGCCGTAGCCGAACGGATAGACCGGCGCGCCGTCGAAATAGCGGTAGGTCCGGCCGGCCATGGCGTAGTCGTCGAACGCGGGCAGGTCGTCGGTCGAGCGGTAGAAGGTCAGCGGCAGGCGCCCCGCCGGATTGGTCTTGCCGGTCAGGACGTTGGCGATCGCCAGGCCGCCGGACTGGCCGGGATACCAGGCCTCCAGCAGGGCCGAGGCGTTGTCCTTGGCCCAGGAAAAGTTCAACGGACTGCCGTTCATCGCCACCACGACCAGCGGCTTGCCCAGGGCCTTGGCCTCGTCGAGCATGGCCTGCTGATCGGCGGGAAGGTCGAGCGTGGTCTTGTCGCCGCCCTTGAAGCCGGGGATCTCCACCGAAGATTCCTCGGCCTCCAGGTCGGAGGTCAGGCCCACGACCGCCACCAGCACATCGGCCTTGGCCGCGGCCGCCTTGAGTTCGGCCGTGGGGTCGGCGGCGATGCGCTTCCAGACCAGGCTGACGCCGGACAGGGCGTGCGACTCCGACGTCACCTCGATCGGATAACGACGGCCCTTTTCCAGCCGCAGGGTCTTCATCGTCGGCAGGCTGGCCCAGCCGGCCTTGCGCAGGTCGGCGAACGGCTTGCCGTCGACCTTCAGCTCGCCATTGAAGCCCGCCAGGCCCAGGCGGTAGGTCCCGCTCTCGGGCGGGACCAGGAAGCCGGTCCAGACCACCCGGTGATGGTCGGAGACGCTCGCCAGGTCCAGGCTGCGGGCCGCGACGTCCGGCTCGACCCGGGTGACCACCGGCGTTTTGGCATAGGTCATCCTGGCGACGGCCTCGCCGAACGCGCCGGGGGCGAAGCGGGCGGGGGCGGGTTCGGCGGTGTTGAAATAGCGCGCCAGAAGGCCCGCCTTTCCGTCGGGGGTACGCAAGGCCTCCGTCGGAACCCGATCGCCGTCGGTGAACGAAGCGCCGAACGGCGCGTAGGCGACCTGAGCCGCGGGCAGGGCGCGCCGCAGGCCGTCGACCACCGAGATCGGCGGCGCCGACAGGGCCGACGAGTAGTTGCCGCGCAGCACCCGCGTGGCGTCGCCCAGCGGTCCGATCACCGCGATGCGCAGGCCCGGCTTGAGCGGCAGGACCCCGTCGTTCTTGAGCAGGACGAGGCTCTTTTCACTGGCGGTCAGGGCCAAGGCTTCGTGTTCGGGCGTGGTCACGGCGCTCGGAGCCGCGCGTCCGCCCGCGGCCGGCAGGTCGCCGACCCGGAACCTGGCCGAGAACAGGCGCACCAGGGCCGTGTCGATCTCGCTCGTGGTGATCAGGCCGCGATCCAGCGCCTGGCGATATCGGCCCGCCAGCCCGTCCGTGTCGGTCAGGGTCGCGCCGTTGCACTCGTTGTCGACGCCGGCCCGCAAGGCCGCGGCCACGGCGGCCGCCGCGTCGGGCGCGTACTTGTGATGATCGGCGATGTCCTTGACGGCGTCGCAGTCGGACACGACGTAGCCGTCGAACTTCCAGGCGCCGCGCAGATGATCCGTGAGCAGAAGGTTGCTCGCGCAGGCCGGCTGACCGTCGATGCGATTATAGGCGCACATGATCGAACCGGCCCTGCCTTCGACCACCGCGGCGCGGAACGCCGGCAGGTAGGTGTCCTCCAGGTCGTGGCGCGAGACGAAGACGTTGGCGCTGTGGCGGGTGGATTCAGGTCCGCTGTGCACCGCGAAATGCTTGGGCGTCGCGATGATGCGCGGATGGTCCGGATCGTCGCCCTGGACGCCTTCCACGAAGGCCACGCCCATCCGCGCCGTCAGGAACGGATCCTCGCCATAGGTTTCCTGGCCGCGGCCCCATCGCGGATCGCGGAAGATGTTGATGTTGGGCGACCAGGTGTTCAGGCCCGTCCCGATGCGGCCCATGCGCCCCGTCGCGCGGGCCAGGGCGTGCAGGTCCTGCACCTCCGTGGCGATCGCGCCGGCGACATCGTGGACGAGGGCCGGATCGAAGGTCGCGGCCAGGCCGATGGGTTCGGGAAAGTTGGTGGTGGGCAGAGCGCCCAGGGCGCCGTGCAGGGATTCCGTCCACCAATTATAGGCCGGGACGCCCAGCCGCGGGATCGCCGGCGCGGTGTTGAGCAGTTGCTCAAGCTTCTCGTCGAGCGTCATCTTGCCGACCAGATCCGCGGCCAGCTGATCGGCCTTGGCGCGCTCGGTCGAGGCAGTCGGGTTCGGGGCCGCGGGCGCGGCATGGACGGACGGCGCGCCGGCCGACAACGCCGCGCAGAGCGCCGTGGCCAGGCCGCATCGTCGCCAACTGGACCTGGACATGTAGGCTACCTCGTGGATTTGGTTTGATTTTGCGTGGAGCGCCGCGACGGGGCGGCGGTCTTCATACCGGTTGCAGGCCGTGCTCGACGATCTTGCGGATCAGGTCGCGATGGCGGGGCAGGGTGGCGCGCAGCCGTTCGGTCTGGACTGCGGTCTCGCGCAGGGCCCGCTCGGCCATGGCGCGATCGTCGGCCAGGGCCTCGGATTCGACCTCGGTGCGAAAGCCCATGCCGTAAAGGACATACTGGTAGCTGGCCGCCGGAAAGACCTCATCGGCCCGGTCGAATTCGTCGTGCAGCCAGGGCGGCTGGTAGCGCCACAGCTGGAGCAGGTCGGCCAGCCGGTCGGGAATGGTTTCCCGCGCGCGATTGTCCCGCCAGAAGGCGGTGTCCGAGCGCTGGCTGAGCACGTAGTGCAGCTTCAGGAAGTCGATGATCCTGCCCCAACGATAGTGCGTGGTGGCGTTGAAGCGCGCGGCGACGATGTCCATCACCTCGCGGCAGGCGGGCATTTGTTCGGCGATCAGCTTGGCTGACAGCTCGATCAGCACGATGGCGGAGGCTTCCAGCGGCTCCAGGAAGCCGGCGGCGAGGCCCACCGCCACGCAGTTGCGCTTCCAGAACGTCTCGCGGTGGCCCGACCGGATCGCGATCTTGCGGGCCGGAAGGTCGCGACCGGCCGGACCGATATAGGCCCGCAGCTCGCGCTCGGCGTCGTCGTCGGAAATGTGCCGGCTGGAATAGACGTGGCCCGTGCCGCGCCGGGTGGGCAGGCCGATGTCCCAGATCCATCCGGCCGACTGGGCCGTCGAGATCGTATGGCTGGCGATCGGGCTGGTTTCCGTCTCGTAAGGGACCTGGATGGCCAGCGCCGTGTCGCAGAACAGCACGTCGCCGCAGTCGCGGAACGGCACGCCGAGCGCCTCGCCCAACAGCAGCGCCCGAAAGCCGGTGCAATCGACGAACAGGTCGCCCTGGATCTCGCCCTGCTGTTCGGTCACCACGCCGCGGATGTCGCCGTCCTCGCTCATGGCGACGCCGCGCACGTCGGCCAGGACATGGCGCACGCCCAGCTTGTCGCAGCAGTGCCGCTGCAGGAACGGCGCGAACTTGCCGGCGTCCAGGTGGTAGGCGTAGTTGGCCGCGCCCTGGTAGGGCGGGGCGGTGATGGTCTTGGGCGCCAGGCCCTCGTCGCACAGCCGTCCCTGGGGGGTGACCGCGTCACAGAAGCTTCGTCCGTTTCCGCCGACCAGCCAGTGGGGAACCAGGTTCACCTGCGAGAAGCCTTGGGGCAGCATCAGGGGGTGGTAGTAGGCGTCGTCGGCCGCGCCCGTGGTCCAGCGCGCGAACTTGGCCCCTTGCTTGAAGGCCGCGTCGCATTCGCGGAAGAAATCTGTCTCGGAAACCCCGATCTTGGCCAAGGTCGTGCGCAGGGTCGGCCAGGTGCCTTCTCCAACCCCGATGATCGGCGTGTTGGGCGACTCCACCAAGGTCACGGTGAAGCCCGTCGCCTGACGGGCCTTGTGCTTGGCGGCGATCAGGCCGGCCGTCAGCCAGCCCGCGGTGCCTCCGCCGACGACGACGATGTTCTTGACGGGACGGACCATGTTCAAACTTCGAAAAAGACGGTCGCGAAGGTCGCCGTAGCGACCTTCGCGACCGAGGAGGGACCTAGAAGCGGAACCGCGCCCCGGCCGTGTAGCGCCGGCCATAGGCGAACACGTCGAGCAACTGGTTGTCGAACCGTCCGTGCGTGCTCTGCGTCTCGTTGGTGAGATTCAGGGCCTCGAAGAACAGGTTGACCTGCTTGGTCAGCGCATAGCTGGTGCTGAAATCGATCTGCAGGCTCGGGTTCTCGAAGGTCGGCTCCGAACCGAAGGCGCCAGTGTTCTGGTTCTGACCAAACTGACGCAGATACTCCTTGCGGTAGTTGACCGCGACCCGCGCCTCCAGGCCGTTCTTGTCATAGAAGGCCACGAGGTTGGCGGAGTCGGCCAGGCCGGTGATCGCAAAGCCGCTCTGGGAGATGTCGGTGCGATCATAGGGCTTGTTGGTGTCGACCAGAGTGACGTTGCCGTTGAAGCCGAAGCCGCTGTCGCCGAACACGTGCTGCCAGGCCAGTTCGACACCGCGCACGGTCGCCTCCGGACCGTTCACCTGCTGGGTGACGCTGAAGAGGGCCGGCTGGCCGGTGGTGGGATCGATCACCCCGTTGATCGTCTGACGCTGGGTGCCCCCGACGATGAAGTTGCTGACGTCCTTGATGAAGAAGTTGACCGACGCGTACGAGTTGGGCCGGTAATACCACTCCACCGCCGCATCGAAGTTGTCGGCCAGGTAGGGCTTGAGCGCCGGGCTGCCGCCGCTGGCGGTCAGGGCGCCCACCCGCTGGCCGGTCCCGACGCTGAGCACGGGCGTCAGCAGGTTGAGGCCCGGACGGGTCAGGGTTCGCGAGGCGTCCAGGCGCAGGTGGATGCTGTCGGTCAGTTCCAGCTTCATGTCGACGCTGGGCAGCAGGTAGGAATAGTTGCTCTTGGTCGACACGGCCTGAGCATCGCTCAGTCTCACCGTCAACAGGGTCGGGTCGCCCGCATTGCGAGTGATTTCCAACGGCAGCTGACCAAAGCCGTTGGCAGTGACGTGGGTGTTTTCCTCGCGCACACCGGCGTTGAAGTGGAACGGCATGCCGGCCACGTCGACGTCGAAATTGGCCTTCACGAACAGCGCCCAGGTCTTTTCGGTGATGTCGCGGATGCTGCCGTTGTCGAGCGCCAGGTCGAACGCGCCGGTGAACTGGGTTCCGACCGTCCCGCCGCCGTAGTTGAAGCCGGGAATGTTCTTGGTCTGCGGATTGCCCAGGCTGGTCAGGTACTGCTGGTAGGCATGGGCGTCGAACTTCAGCAGGTACGGCGGCAGAGCGCCGTCGAAACCGGGGATGAAGTTCTTGGTGCTGACGCGGCCAGTGAACAGGCTGGCCGGGATCATCACGCCGCCATGGGCGCCCGAAGCGGGGCCATAGCCAGGATAGGCCTGCCAGTAGTTGTTGACGAAGGTGTTACTGTTCTGGAGCTGGTAGTGGTCTTCCAGGTAGGTGCCGCCAGCCTTGATGCGGAAGCCTTCCTGCTCCCAAGAGCCCGCGAACCGTAGTTGCTTGACGACGTCGGTGTTCTCCTGGGCTTGACGCACGGTGACGTGCGAGCCGATCACCGAGGTGTCGGCCCAGCGGGCGGCGTCGCCGTTGGGGCCGTAGCTGTGCAGCACCGGCAGGGTGTTCTTGCTGTCGCCGCCGATGCTGATGCCCAGGGACGGGCCGATGTCGAAACCGTAGCCGACATCGGCGTTGTCGCTGCTGACGCCGCCGTCGGGGTTGAGCCAGCTCTTGGCGTAGCTGGCGTCGGCCTCGAACTTCAGGTTCTCCGACACGTCCCACTGGACGTTCAGGCCCGTCTGGTTGGTCTGCAGAATGTTGTGATCGGTTCCGGCCGTGAAGTCGGTCTGGGATCCGGACTGGGTGAAGTCGACCGTCGTGCCGTTCTGGTCCAGCTTGACGTTTCTCAAGTTGTCCTGGTTGAACCAGATCCCATAGCCGAAGTTGTCGGCGCGGACGTTCTGGCGCGAATAGTTGTCGTCCAGGGTGACCGTCACGCCTTCGGCCGGGTTCCATTGCAGAGCGATGCGGCCGTCGATCCGCTCATCCTTAGTGTAGATCTGGGTGGCGCCCGCCTGCTGCTCGAACCAGCCGACGAGGCTCTTGTCGGCCAGTTGCGTGGACGTGCAGGTGGCCGTCAGTTGGCAAGGCGCATAGCGCCCGCCCGGCCAGCCGCTGACATAGACGCGGTTGGTCTGGGTGTCGTGGCGCGTGTACATCGCATCGACCAGCACACCGAACTTGTTGTCCGCGAAGGTGTCGCTGAAGAGGGCGCCGATAGTGGGCACGACCTTGCCCGCGTCGTCCTGAATGGAACCCGAGGCGGTGAACGCCATCCGGCGACCCGGGTGGTCGAAGGGCTTGGGAAAGGCGACGTTGACCGTCGCGCCGATCGAACTGCTCGAAAGGGTGACGTCCGGCGTCTTGAGCACGGACAGGCCGCCGACGAAGTCGGCGCCGACGGTGCTGAAGTCCACCGAGCGTTGGCCCGTGGCCGTCGAGATCCGGCGGCCGTCATAGAGGGTTTCGTTGAAGTCGCCGCCAAAGCCGCGAACCGTGATCCCCTGAGGCTCGCCCCGCGCGCCGGCGCGCTGGATGGACACCCCCGGCAGGCGCTGCAGCGAAGCGGCCACGTTGGAATCGGGGAACTTGCCGATGTCCTCGGCCGAAATGGCGTCGACGACGCCCGCCGCGTTGCGCTTGATGTCGAGGTTGCGTTGCAGTGAACCGCGCAGGCCGGTGACGACGACCTCCTCGACGACGCTTGCATCGTCCGATTGAGCCGGTGTTGACTGTTGCGCCTGTTCGGCGGCCGGCGCGGCGACCGCCGCCGCCGTCGCCATGGCCGTCTCGGATCCCTGCTCGGCGGCGCTGGCCGCGCCCGCCAGCGTCAGCGCCAGAAGGCTCGAAGCCCCGACCAGAACGACCTTCGAACCGCGCCGGCGGACGCCTTTTTTACTCTGATAATAATGCCTGGACATTTTTGTTTCCCCCTCCGGGTGCCATGGGATTTCCAATGGTCCGACACGAACGGTCGGTTTCACGCGCGATCGCCATAACGTCGCGAGTTCAAAGGACAAAGAGGGGTGTGTTCTCGCCGTGGCGATCTAGGCCCATCACGTTCCTCCCTGCGTATTTTCATTTTTATGAGCCGACGCTAACCCCAAAAGGTACCGGTATCAATATCTATTTGTCGGTGTAATTATGGGGCTGATTGGACGGCCAAGCCGAAGGCCGCTATCGATCGGAACAAAGGCGGGCGATGCGATCCGCTGGCGACGTGGGAGGGAAAACGATGGCGACGAACCTGGAACTGTTGAACGCACAGCGCCACGCGGGCCTGCGTCTGGGCGATCCGCCGGCCGCCGGACAGCACTTCGTCCAGGTTGTGGCGAGCGAATTCGTGGCCGCCGCCGCGGTCTGCCCGATTTTCCTGACCAAGAGCGCCGAGACGGGGAGCTTCTATGCCGGGGCGATGTTCGGCTTCGAGCCGGGCGAAAACCTGCTGCCTCACGAGGGGGCGGGCCGGCCGCTGTTCACGCCGCTCGATCTCGAACGCCTCGGTTTCTTCATCACGTCGGACGGGACTGTCGCGATCGATCCAGCCCATGTCCGATTCGCCGCCCCGCAGGGCGCGCCGCTGTTCGAGGCCGATGGCCAGCCAGGTCCGGCCCTGCGGCGGATCCAGCACGTCCTGGCGCAGCTCAGTGTCGGCGTTCCCGAAACCGACGCCTTCATCCAGGCGCTCGTCGGGGCGCGATTGGTGGAGCCGATCGATATCGACCTGTCGTTCGACGACGGCCGGACCCTGAGCCTGGCCGGCCTCTACACCGTCAGCCTCGACGCGCTCGGCGCGTTGGACGACGCAGCTGTTCTCGAGTTCTTCCGGCGGGGATATCTGCCGCTGATCTACGCCATGAACGGCTCGCTCAAGCAGGTGTCTCGCCTGGCGAAGCTCCGAAACGACAAGATCGCCGGATGAACGGCCGGGCCGCGGCGGACCTGCGCAGCATCGACCCGGCCTCGATCAAGGGCGCCGGTCCGGCCGGATTCGCCCAGGCGGTGGCGGTCGATTGCCAGCCGGTCCTGTTGCCGGGCCTCTGCCGCGACTGGCCGGCGGTCGAGGCCGGCGAGCGGGGGTGGGCGGCGCTGTCGACCTATGTCGCCCGGTTCGACGCCGGTCGTAGCGGGCAGGCGTTCGTCGGAGCGCCGGCGATCGGGGGGCGCTACGACTATGGCGACGGCCCGGACGGCTTCAATTTCGAGCGCGTATCCCTGACCTTGGCGCAGTCCCTGGCGCGCATCGGAGAAGCCGCCGCCGACCCCAGCCTGGCGAGCGTCTACATGGGCTCGCTGTCGGCGGACGACTATGCGCCGGGATTCGCCGCCGACAATCCGATCGACGTCCTGCCGCCCCTGGCCAGGCCGCGCCTGTGGCTGGGCAACGCCAGCCGCGTCGCCTGCCACTATGACACCTTCGACAACCTGGCCTGCGTCGTCGCCGGGCGCCGGCGGTTCACGCTCTATCCGCCCGACGCCATCGGCGATCTCTATGTCGGACCGATCGACCACACCCTGGCCGGACAGCCGATCAGCCTGGCCGCCGGGGCCGCGCCGGGCGACGGGCGTTATCCGCGGTTCGCCGCCGCGGCGGCCCGCGCGATCGTCGTCGAGCTGGAGCCCGGCGACGCCCTCTATCTTCCCAAGCTCTGGTGGCATCAGGTCGAGGCCATGGAGCCGGCGAACCTGCTGGTCAACTACTGGTGGGACGGCTTCGCCGCCGGGCCTGACGCGCCCTATGTCGCCATGATGCTGGCGATGATCACGATCGCCGAGCGACCCGCGCCCGAGCGGCGCGCCTGGCGGGCGTTCTTCGACCACTATGTGTTTCGCGAGCAAGGCCACCCGCTGGCCCACCTGCCGGCCGAGCGTCATGGCCTGCTGGGTCCGCTGGCCGGCGGAAACTACGGTCGCATCCGCGCGCTCGTGATGAAGCTCTTGCGCGGCGGCTGAGGCCGGCCGATCGCGATTGACAGGCCGCCAGTGTCGGACAAATGTTAGCGCTAACAGATCGCGCGACGCACAGGCCGAAACGCGCGGCAGGGGAGGTTCGAATGACGATTCTCAACATCGGTGACGCACGCGCCCGTAGTCCCTGGCCGGGCGCCGGAGCGCTCGCGATGGTAGCGCTGCTGGTCGCGGGGCCGATCGCGGCGCACGCCCAGGTGGCCACGCCGCCGCCCGCGCCCGTGGCGGGCGCCAAGCCGGCCGTGGTCCAGAAGATCAAGGTCCACTCGGTCGCCATCGAGGGCAATCTGGAGGGCGAGAGCGCCGATCGGGACGTCTTCGTGGTGCTGCCGCCCGGCTACGCCAGCCATCCCAAGCGACGCTATCCGGTGGTCTACGCCCTGCACGGCTATTCGATCGGAGCCCAGCAGTGGATGAGCGAGATCCACGCGCCCCAGACGATCGAAGGCGCCTTCGCCAAGGGCGCGCGCGAAATGATCGTCGTGCTGCCTGACAGCAAGACCGTCCACAACGGCTCGATGTATTCCAGCTCGCGGACCACCGGCGACTTCGAGACCTTCGTCGCCCGCGATCTGGTCGCCTATGTCGACCAACACTATCGCACCTTGCCCAACCGCGAGAGCCGCGGCCTCGTGGGCCACTCGATGGGCGGTTACGGCGCCAGCCGGATCGGCATGCGCCATGCCGACGTGTTCGGCGCCCTTTACATGATGAGCCCCTGCTGCCTGTCGCCGCGCGACGCCGACCAGCTGGGCGGCGACACCGCCGCGGCCCTCGCTCAGGTCAAGACCATCGAGGAGGCTCAAAAGCTCCCTTGGGGCGCGCGCGCGCAGCTGGCGACGGCCGCGGCCTGGTCGCCCAATCCCGACAAGCCGCCGTTCTTCCTCGACCTGCCGGTCGAGAACGGCGTGGTTCGGCCGGACGTTCTGGCCAAGTGGGCCGCCAATGCGCCGCTGGCCTTCGTGGACCAGTATGTGTCCGCGCTTGGCCGCTACAGGGCCATCGCCATCGACGTGGGCGACCGCGACGGCCTCAAGGACGACGCGGCCAAGCTGCACGCGGTGCTGAATCGCTATGGGCTCGCCAACAGCTTCGAGATCTATCCCGGCGACCACACCAGCGGCGTTCCCGCCCGGCTGCAGGACCATGTCCTGCCGTTCTTCAGCGATCACCTGGTCTTCCAGGCCCCTTAGCGGAGGCCCGGCTCTACCGGTCGCCGGTGGCCGAGCGGCGCGCGCGCGGTTCCTGGTCTTCGAGCTGGGACACCGCGGCGAAATAGCCGCCAAACAGCGCGTCGACGGCCTGGCGGGCGGCTGGGGGAGAGCGGCGCGCGAAGGCGTCGAAGACCTGGTTCTGCAACGCGTGGATCCGGCGGCCGGAGCGGGCGAGCGCGGCGTCCAGGGGAACGTGCAGGGCCGGCCGCGTCGCGGCCAGGTCCCAGAGGTTCTGGATCGAAGCCGCGATGACCGGGTTGCCGGTCGCCCGGGCGACGGCGACATGAAGCTGTCGGCAGGTGTCGGCGGTCATCGGGCCCGCCGCGCCCAGGATCGTGGGCGCGAGCGGGCGGGCGTCTCCATCCGGGGCGGCGGCCAGGGCGGCGGCTTCGATCTCGAAGGCGCGGCAGGCCTCCAGCAGCGCCACAAGATCGACGGAGATATCGGGCCCGAGCTCGGTTCTGGGTTCGCGACCGACCACCCGGCAGCCCACGCCATGATGCGATTCCGTCAGGCCCAGGCATTCCAGGATGATCAGGGCTTCCCGCAAGGCCGTCCGGCTGACCGAGAATTCGTGCAGCAGCTCCCGGTCGGTCGGCAACCAGTCGCCCGGACGGAGGGCGCCGGACCTGATGCGGCCCATCAGCTCATAGGCCAGCCGGTGGGGCGCCCGCCGCCCCAAGGGCGTGGTCCGGGCGGTTCGCAGAGAAGCGAATGGCGACATCGCGACCCCGCGTTACTCACGCAAAAATATAGAACCTCCTCGAAAACGCGTCGAGCGATTTCTCATTGGCAATAATAATCTTATATATGAAAAACAACGCCCTCCATGGCCAGGCGGGTGTCGTCGAGCGCCAGATCGATGAGCGTCCGCATGGCCGCGCCGGCGGCGTCCGGGTCGCCCGCGGCGATCGCGTCGCAGACCCGGGCGTGATCGGGCACCGGATCGCGGGGCAGGGCGCGCGAGCGCTGCTTGAATTCGGTCGTCCAGCTCACGGCGGCGCTGATGCTGGCGCTCAGGGCGATCATCGCATCGTTGTGCGTGGCGCGCAGAAGGGCGTCGTGGAAGGCGCGATCGGCCATCCGGCCCGCCTCGGTCGCCAGGGTATGGCGCCGCATGTTGGTCAGGGCGTCCTTCATCGCCTTGATGTCGTTCTTGTCGCGACGCTCGGCCGCGAAGCGCGCGGCGGCCGGTTCGACGACGGCGCGCAGCTCGAAAAGGTCGCGCACGAACCCCAGATCCGGCTCGGCGGCGAACGCCCACGCCAGGACGGTGGGATCCAGAATGTTCCAGCAACTGCGCGGCAGGACGCGCGTGCCAGCCTTGGGGCGACTTTCCACCAGGCCCTTTGCCGTCAGGACCTGGACCGCCTCGCGATAGGCGCCGCGCGAAACGTCGAGCGCCTCGGCGTTGGCGATTTCGCCGGTCAGCTTCTCACCGGGCGCGATCTGGCCCGAGACGATCGCCGTGCCGAGATAGTGGGCGATGGCGCCACGCAGGCGCCGGCCAGACCCTCTCGCCGATCGCTTGACCGACTTGTCGTCCGGCTCGTCCAGCAACATGGGCGTGAGGCTCCTGGGGGGTACGCAGCGACCTATAAGCGCAACCCGGCGAAGCTTGGCAAGTTGTCAGGCAATTTAGGGGCGAAACGTCGCGCCCATTCGTCCATCGCCTTCAAATATCGTGGCTATCGTTCGTCCTGTAAGTTGGGGGCGGTCCCGCGCACCGCCCCCGGATGCTCAAAGGTCAGACCTCAGGCGCGAGTTGGACCACCAGGACGGACTTGGCGGGAACTTCGAGCGTGAGGCCCTTGGCGGACGCCTTGGCCGTGTACGGTTTGGGCGTGACCGCGTTGGGCGCGTCGAAGGTGTTGATCGCATCGACACGCGGCGCCGTGAGCAACTGGCCGCTGGCGCTGGCCGCCTTGAGACCAGCCAGGCTGATCGTGGCGGGCTTGGCCGGGTCGAGGTTGGTCACCGACAGCCAGAGCTTGCCCTGGGTGTCGCGGACCGCCGTGGCGTCGATGCGCGGCAGCTTGATGTCGCCTTGCGCATAGGTCCCCTTGTCGAAGCTGACCGGAACCAGGGTCGCGTCCTGGAAAGGCAGGTACATCTTGTAGACATGATAGGTGGGGGTGAGGACCATCCTGTCCTTGTCGGTCAGGATCATCGCCTGCAGCACGTTGATCATCTGCGCGATGTTGGTCATGCGCACGCGGTCGGCATGGCGCGCGAAGATGTTCAGGTTGAGCGCGGCGACGATCGCGTCGCGCAGGGAGTTCTGCTGGGCCAGGAAGCCGGGGGTGCTGCCCTCCAGCGGCGCGAGCCAGACGCCCCATTCGTCGACGACCAGCGGCACCTTCTTGTCGGGATCGTACTTGTCCATGATCGCCGCGTGCCTGGCGATCAGGTCGTCCATGCCCAGCGTTTCCTGCAGCAGCTTGGCGTAGGCGGTTTCGTCGAAACGGGTGCTGGAATAGGACGGCGGCCATCCGCCGGTCGTGTAGGAGTGCAGCGACAGGCCTTCGATGTTCCAGGCCCAGTCGTGCGACTTCTGCGCGGCCATCACGGCTTCGGTATAGGCCGTGTCGCCCTGGTTGGGGCCGACGGCGATCCGCTGCATGGCCTCGGCGCCGGTCTGTTTGGGATTGTAGTTCCGCACGAACCGCGCATAGCGCTTCATCTCGTCGGTATAATAGTCCGGGCGCATGGCGCCGCCGCAACTCCAGCTTTCGTTGCCGAGGCCCAGGTACTTGACCTTGTAGGGCGCCGGATGGCCGTTGGCGGCGCGCTCCTTGCCGGCGGTGGTCTGCGGATCGGCGGTCATGTACTCGACCCAGGCGGCGGCTTCCTCGACCGTGCCCGAACCGATATTGACCGAGACATAGGCCTCGCTGCCGATCTGGTCGACGAAGTCCATGAACTCGTCGGTGCCGAAGGTGTTGGGCTCGACCGCGCCGCCCCAGTTGGAATTGATCGTCTTGCGCCGCGCCGCCGCCGGGCCGATCCCGTGACGCCAATGGTACTCGTCGGCGAAGCAGCCGCCGGGCCAGCGGACATTGGGCACCTTGATGGCCCGCAGCGCCTCGACCACGTCCTTGCGGATCCCGCGCGTATTGGGGATCGGCGAGTCCTTGCCCACCCAGACGCCGCCGTAGACGCCCGTTCCCAGATGCTCGGCGAACTGGCCGAAGATGTTGCGGTCGATCTTGGGCCCCTGCGCGCCGGCGTCGATGCGCACGGTGATCGGCGGATCAGCCTTGGCCTCGGCTTGAACCAGGGTCGGCGCGCCCAGCGCGAACGCCACGGCGCAGGCGGCCAGCGGCCGGGTCAGTCTGGTCATGTCATCTCCCCTTTGTGTATTGGCGCGCCGTTGACGGGCGGCGCGGTCAGTGTGTTTCGGCGATCGAGCTGGAGGCCGCGCCTGGCTCCGCGCCGTGGGCATAGACGCCCAGCAGCGCGCCGACGAAGCCGCCGGCCTTCTTGGTGGACAGGATCGTTCCGTCCTCGCCGGCCTTCAGGATCTTCCACTGGCCGGGCGCGAGCGCGTAGGAAAAATCGTAGAGGCCGCCGCGGGCCGTGATCTTCAGCCAGACCGGGGCGCCCGCCTTGAGCGCGACGGGGGCGCTGGCGACCTGCACGCCGTCGGCGGGGTCTTTCGGCCCCGCGCGACGCTCAAGCACGATCCTGTCCTGGCCATTGGCGTTGCGGGTCAGCCCCAGGAAGAAGAAGTCGTCGTCGTTCTGCACGGCGACCATGCCGGCCTTGTCGCCGGCCTTGGTCGGACGGAAGCGCATCAGGGTCGAGGCGCTGGCGTTGATATGCTGCTGGCGGCGGCCCCAGAAGGATGGCTGGGCCATGCCCCCGATGGTGTCGGCGCGCGCGGTCAGGATCAGCTTTCCATCGTCGAGCCGCCACCAGCGCTGCTTCGGGATCCGCATGGTGACCCAGCTGAGCGGCAAGGCCTTGCCGTCGAACGCCTCGCGGACCGTGAAGGCGCCGGTGGTCGGCGGCGGCGTGGGCGTCGTGGCGGGCAGGTCGGGCTTGGCGTGGACGTAGGGGATGGTCTTGCCGTTCTCCAGGATGACGGGCCAGCCGTCCCTCCACGCTACCGGCAGCAGGAAGGTCTCGCGGCCGGTGTTGTAGAGATCGTCGCCATAGGGGCGCACCGCCAGGAACGTCGCCCACCATCGGCCGTCCGGGGTGTCGACGAGATTGGCGTGGCCGGCCGAGGTGATCGGGAGCGGACGGTCCTTGGGGAGGTTTCTCTGGGTCAGGATCGGGTTGTTCGCATACGGAACATACGGTCCCCAGGCGCTCCTCGACCGCAGCACCACCTGGCTGTGGCCCTCTGCGGTGCCGCCTTCGGCGGCGACCAGATAGTACCAGCCGTCCTTCTTGAGGATGTGGGGCCCCTCGGGCCAGATGGGCCTGGCCGCGGGGTTGACGCCCTTGTCGAGCAGCGGCTTGGGCTCGCCGACGGTCTTCTGGGTCCTGGCGTCGTAGCCGATCGCCCAGATGGCGCGGTGGCCGTCGTACTCGGGCGGGCCTGGGGGCGGGCCGTTGAAGACGATCAGGGCGGTCCCGTCGTCGTCGAAGAACAGATACGGGTCGATGCCCTGCACCGCGGGCAGCCATGTCGGGTCCGACCAGGGGCCCTTCGGATCTTTCGCGGTGATCAGGTAGTTGCCGCCGCAGCCGACGCAGGTGTTGAGAATATAGAACAGCCCGTCGTGGTGGCTCAGCGTTGGTGCGAAGACCGCGCTGGACAAGCCCTGACGCTTGAAATCGAGCATGCCCGGCCGGTCGATGGCGTTGCCGATCTGGTTCCAATGCACCAGGTCGGTGGAGTGGAAGATCGGGAGGCCGGGGAACCAGGCGAAGGTCGAATTGACGAGGTAGAAATCCTTGCCCACCCGCATGACGGCAGGGTCGGGGTAGGTCCCCTTGAGGATCGGATTGGCGTACTGCGTCGGCGTCGGCTTGAAGGCCGCGTCCGACGGATCCGCGCCCTCATACTCGAACCAGTCGAACGCTGCCTCGCCGGCCGCCGGTTGCCCTTTGGCGGGACGCTGCGCCGTCTCAGGCGCCGCCGCCGCCTCGGCCGCCCCGGCCGCCAGAAGGGTCAGAAGGGAGGCGGCGATGAAGCTTTTGCGGATCATCCGACAGGTTCCCTCCGTGGACCGCGATTGAGATCGTGGCTGTTGTTATGTCCGGCAAATGGAGCGTCTGCCGCGTGTGTTTGCCTAGCGTCGGGGGTCACCCTAAACGGCGAAAACCACAAATGGTAGCGCTAACTTGGAAGGGGTGGGCGCTAGTCGCCGAAACCCGTTCGGTGAGATCGGCGGAGGAGTCTGACATCTAGCCAGAGTAATTGGAGGCGGCGAACCGCGCGATGCGGTCGACCTGAGGCCTTGGCCGCCTCTGGCGGCTATCCCCCGCAGGACTCGCGGATGATCAGGTCGGTCGGTACACGTTCCGAGCGGCTGGCGCCCTGGCCGCTGGCGTCCAGCAGCTTGGACACCATCAGCCGGCCCGCCTTGGCGGTGTCCTGCGAGATGGTGCTGAGCGCCGGGCGCGAATAGCGGGCGAACGGCACGTCGTCATAGCCGATCACCGAGACGTCGCGCGGGGTCGACAGGCCCGCGTGCTGCAGGGCGCGGATGGCTCCCAGGGCGATCAGGTCGGAGGCCGCGACCACCCCGTCGAACTTCACCCCGCGCTGGATCAGCGAGTCGACGCTGGCCTCGGCGGATTCCACCTCGAAATGGGCGGGCACGATCAACTCGGGATCGACGCCCAGGCCGAACTGCTCGACCGCGTCCAGATAGCCGCGATGGCGCTGCATGGCCTCGGGCGCCTCGGTGTCGCCGAGGAAGACGATGCGCTTGCGACCCAGGCGGGCCAGATGCAGCGTCGCGCGCCTGGCGCCCAGCGGGTTGTCCGAGCCCACCGAGCAATAGGCCTGGTCGGGCAGCTGCGCGCCCCAGACCACGAAGCGGCCCTCGGTCTCGGCCAGCCGGTTGAAGGCGGTGTGCAGCCAGCTCTGGCCCAGGAAGATCACCCCGTCGGCGCGGCTGGTGGTCATGGCCGCCGACAGGTCCTCGAAGCTGGTCGGGGCGACGTGGCTGATCATCAGGTCGCAGCCGCGCTCGCGCGCCGCCTCGCCGACCCCGGCCAGCAGTTCCAGGAAGAAGGGGTCTGACAGCCGCCCCTCGCGGCCCTGCGGACGGGGCACCACGATGGCGATCGTGCCCTCGGCGCCGATCGGGCCGGCGGGCATGTAGCGGCGGAACGGATAGTCCATCTCGCGCGCCAGCTTCCAGATCAACTGCTTGGTGCGGGTGTTGACGGCCGGGCTGTCGTTCAGCGCCCGCGAGGCCGTGGAGATCGACACTCCGGCCAGCCTGGCCAGGTCTTCCAGCCGCGTCGCGCCCTTGGTCACTGTCCCGCCCCGTCCGTCGCCCGTTGCTGCAAAATTTGCCGCAAATCTTTTCAGACCTTTGTTAAGGCGCCGGGGCGGTGGTTTTCAAGCACCGTCGCCCGAGGGGGCGGACGCCGCGCGCCGAGGTCTTGAAAATTTCTGCAAGTCTATGCCTCTTTGGCAGCCCTGGGCGCGCCGCTCCTGGCCGGTCTGGGCGCGATGTTTCCGGCAATGACGGCGGCATAATCCCGACAATGCTCGGAAATTTCGTTGCCAGAGGGATCGGCGCATGCGCAAATGCGCCCGTACAAAGCGCTGAAAAAGTTTGCGCAAGGCTCCGGCCAACGGAGCTTGAAGGGGGAGTGATGGCGACCAAGGCCCGGCTGAATATCTTCCAGATCTGGAACATGTGCTTCGGGTTCTTCGGGGTCCAGATCGGTTTCGGCCTGCAGAACGCCAACACCTCGCGAATCTTCCAGGGCCTCGGCGTCGAGGTGAACCACCTGGCCATCCTATGGATCGCCGCCCCGGCCACCGGCCTGCTGGTCCAGCCGATCATCGGCTATCTCAGCGATAAGACCTGGGGACGCCTGGGCCGGCGCCGCCCGTACTTCTTCTGGGGCGCGATCCTGACCAGCGCCGCCCTGCTGGTCATGCCCAATGCGCCGGCGCTGTGGATCGCCGCGGCCGCCCTGTGGGTGATGGACGCCTCGATCAACATCACCATGGAGCCGTTCCGGGCCTTCGTCGGCGACAACCTGCCCGACGAACAGCGCGCCTCGGGCTACGCCATGCAGAGCTTCTTCATCGGCGCGGGCGCGGTGCTGGCCTCGGCCCTGCCGTGGATGCTGACCCATTGGTTCTCGGTCAGCAACGTGGCCGAAGGCGGCGGCGCGCCGCCCTCGGTGCACATCGCCTTCTATGCCGGCGCGGCGGGCCTCCTGCTGTCGGTGCTGTGGACGGTGTTCACCACCCGCGAATACAGCCCCGCGCAACTGGCGGCCTTCGAGGCGTCGGAGCGGGCCCTGAAGGGCGGGGCGCCGGCGGCGGCCGAGGCGCCGACCCGGGCCGTCCGCGCCTATCTGGTCGGCGGCCTGGCCTGGACGCTGGCCGGCCTGCTGCTGGCCCTCGCGATCTTCGCCACGCGGCTGGAGAAGGAACTCTACGTACTGGCCGGCATGATTGGCCTGTTCGGCCTGGCGCAGGTCGTGGCCGGGCTGCTGCGCCGCGCCGGACGGACCGCCAACGGTTTCTCCGAAGTGGTCGAGGACCTGTTCCGGATGCCGGCCACCATGAAGCAGCTGGCGGTGGTCCAGTTCTTCTCGTGGTTTGGCCTGTTCGCCATGTGGATCTACACGACGCCGGCCGTCGCCGCCTTCCACTATCACGCCGCCGACACCGCCTCGCGGGCCTATAACGACGGCGCCGACTGGGTGGGGGTGCTGTTCGCCATCTACAACGGCGTGGCGGCCCTGGCGGCCCTGGTGATCCCCCTGGTGGCCCGCGCCGTCGGCCGCAAGGCCTGCCACGCCCTGTGCCTGGGCCTGGGCGGCCTGGGCCTGGCGGCGTTTCCGTTGATCCGCGAGCCGGGCCTGCTGTGGATCCCGATGATCGGCGTGGGCTTCGCCTGGTCGTCGATCCTGTCGGCCCCGTACTCGATCCTGTCGGGCGCGCTGCCGGCCGCGAAGATGGGGGTCTATATGGGCATCTTCAATTTCTTCATCGTCATCCCGCAGCTGCTGGCCGCGACCCTGCTGGGCCTGCTGCTCAAGGCGTTCTTCGGCGGCGAGGCGATCTGGGCCCTGGGGCTGGGCGCGGCCGGGATGCTGGCGGCCGCCGCCTGCGTGTTCCGGGTCCGCGACGTCGGCGAGCCCAAGGCGTCGCCGGCCAGGGCGTCGTCGCCCAAAGCGCTTTCCAAAGCCTGATCCGCGTCCTGATCGACGCCATCCTTTCATGAGGTAGTTCCATGCGTTGCCTGAAGATGCTCGCCCTGGCCTCGGTCGCCGCGACCGCCCTCGGCGCGGTCGCCCGAGCCGAGACTCCGACCACCTGGGCCTATGCCGCCAAGACCGGCGTCGGCGCTGCGTACGAGGCCTATGTCGACGGCGCCTACAAGGACGGCGGCCCGACCGGCGCGGTGTCGAAGGTGTGGTTCTCGATCGCCGACGGGACCCTGACCGAGACCATGTACGGCCTGATCCACGAGGCCCAGATCAAACAGCTCCGCGTGGCCGTGAAGACCCCGACCGGCCTGGCCGTCGAGGGCGCCGACACCATCAGCAAGACCGAATATCTGCATCTCGACGCCGCCGGCCGGCCGCTGTCGCCGGCCTACAAGGTGACCACCACCGACAGGCAGGGCCGGTTCGAGATCGAGAAGCGGATCTTCACCGACCCCGACCGCAACGCCCTGTTCGTGCGGGTCACCGTCCGCGCCCTGAAGGGGCCGGTGACGCCGTTCCTGGTGCTGGAGCCGCACATGGCCAACACCGGCGGCGGCGACACCGGCGCGGCGAGCCCCGCCGCCCTGACCGCCTACGAGGGCAAGGCGTTCCTGAGCCTGAAGGGCGGCCAGCCGTTCGTGAAGGCCGTCGCCGCGCCGCTGGGCGCCGACGCCCTGGCGGCCGTGAAGTCCGCGACCCTGGCCGGCGCCGCCTCGGCCCAGGGCGCGATCGTCCTGACCGCCCAGCTGCCGCGCCAGGCCTCGGGCGAGGCGACCTACGACTTCGCCATCGGCTTCGGCGGCGACGCGGCCGCCGCCGACCAGGCCGCCGCCGCCACCCTGAAGACCGGCTATGACGAGGTGCTGGCCCGCTACGACGGCGTGGGCGACCGCGTTGGCTGGGAGGACTATCTGGCCTCGCTGACCGAGCTGCCGCGCCTGCGCGAGGCCTCGGAGGACGGCGGCAAGCTGGTCCAGGCCAGCGCCCTGATGCTGAAGGTGCAGGAAGACCGCACCTATGCCGGCGCCCTGATCGCCTCGCTGTCCAACCCGTGGGGCGATACGGTCGACGCCTCCAAGCCCTCGACCGGCTACAAGGCCGTCTGGCCGCGCGACTTCTACCAGTGCGCCATGGCCCTGGCGGCGCTGGGGGACAGGCAAACCCCGCTGGCCGCCTTCCACTACCTGCCGCAGGTGCAGGTCAAGGCCGACACGAAGGGCAACAGCGGCGTCGGCGGCTGGTTCCTGCAGAAGACCTGGGTCGACGGGACCACCGAATGGGTCGGCGTGCAGCTGGACCAGACGGCCATGCCGATCATGCTGGGCTGGAAGCTGTGGAAGCTGGGCTGGCTGCCCGAGGCGGACCTGAAGGCCTATTACGGCCGGATGATCAAGCCGGCGGCCGACTTCCTGGTCGACGGCGGCAAGGTCGGGATCGGCTGGAACCACGAGACGATCAGGCCGCCGTTCACCCAGCAGGAGCGCTGGGAGGAGCAGGGCGGCCATTCGCCATCGACCACGGCCGCGACCATCGCCGGCCTGGTGACGGCGGGCGACATCGCCGAGCTGGCCGGCGACGCGGCCGGGGCCGCGCGCTATCGCGCCACGGCCGACGCCTATTCGGCCAAGGTCGAGGCCCGGATGGTCACCACCCGGGGGCCGTTCGGCGACGGAACCTACTATGTGCGCCTGAACCAGAACGAGGACCCCAACGACCACGCCCCGATCGGCGCGGCCAACGGCCAGATCGCCCCGCCCAAGGACCAGGTGGTCGACGGCGGGTTCCTGGAGCTGGTCCGCTACGGCGTGCGTCGGGCCGACGATCCGGCCATCGTCGGCAGCCTGCCGGAACTGGACGACACCACGCGGGCCGACCTCTACCGGGTCCGCTATGACTTCACCTTTCCGGGCGTGGCCGGCGAGTTTCCGGGCTGGCGGCGCTACGACGTCGACGGCTATGGCGAGGACGCCAAGACCGGCGCCAACTACGGCGTCGGCGGCAAGATGAGCCCGGGCCAGCGCGGCCGCGTCTGGCCGATCTTCACCGGCGAGCGCGGCCATTACGAACTGGCCCTGGCCGGCCTGAACGGCAAGCCGGACGCCGCGGCGGTGCGGAAGATCCGCGACCGCTACGTCAAGGCCATGGAGCTGTTCGCCAATGACGGCCTGCTGATCCCCGAACAGGTCTGGGACGGCATCGGCCCCAACCCGCATGGCTATGTTCGCGGCGAAGGCACCGACTCAGCTACACCGCTGGCCTGGTCGCACGCCGAATACGTCAAGCTGCTGCGCTCCGTCAGCGACGGCCAGGTCTGGGACCGCTACGACCCGGTGGCGGCGCGTTACGCGAAGTAGCGCGGCCAAGCGCCGTCCGCGCCGGCGAAAATCGGCGCGGGCCGAAGCGTCACTTTGGAAGCCTTATTTCAAGGGCAGCTCGAACAGCGCGCCCTCGAAGGTGTCGGCGCCGCGGCCGATCTCGGCGATCGCCGCCGACATCCGGCCGGCCCGGCCCAGCGCGGCGTCGGCCAGGCTGACCAGGAGCTCGTTCGGCGTGGCGTAGGGCGCGGCGGCGCGCAGGGCCTGGGCGATGTCGCGCTCGGACCGCCGGGGCGCGCGTTGGCAGGCGATGATGAAGCCCGCCGCCGTCGAACGGCTGACCCCGGCCCAGCAGTGGACCAGCATCGGCCGGGCCGGGTCCCAGCCCGCGGCGAAGTCCAGCAGCCGGGCGACCAGGGCGGCGTTGGGAGCGATCAGACCCTCGCGGGGCTCGGCGATGTCGTGGAAGGCCAGGCGCAGGTGGGCGTCGTCGACGCTCGGCCTGGGCCAGGCCTCGTCGGGCGAGGCTGGCGACAGCAGGCTGACCAGGTGCGAAGGCCGATGCAGGGCCCGCGCCGTCTCGACCTGGCTGAGCGGGCAGACCAGCAGGGTCATGGCGTCGCCAGCGACGCCGAGACGCCTAGCAGGACGCCCAGCTCGCACGCCTGCTCGATCCCGCCCAGCACGTCGCCGGTGTGGCCGCCGATCAGCCGCCGGGCCGTCAGGGCCAGGACCGCCGCCAGGACCGCGCCGACCGCCGCCCCAGCCAGGCCCGGCCAGCCCAGCAACGCCAGCGGCCACAGGCCCAGCCCGGCGGCGATCAGCAGTTCGAAGGGGCGCACCCCGTCCGGCGCGGGCTTGTACTTGGCGTCGTCGCGGTCGCTGACGTGCCGGCCCAGGACCATGACCGCCACGGCGGCGACGCGGCCGGCGCCGTGGGCGGCGACCAGGGCCAGGGCGGCGGTCGCCAGGGGCAGGGCGGCCAGGGCGGCGACCTTGATCGCCAGCGTCAGGCCAAGGGCCAGGACGCCATAGGTCCCGACCCGGCTGTCCTTCATGATCTCCAGCCGCCGGGCCGGGGTCTGGCCGCCGCCCAGGCCGTCGGCGGTGTCGGCCAGGCCGTCCTCGTGGAAGCCGCCGGTGACCAGCACCCCCGCCGCCACGGCCAGCAGGGCCGGCAGCGGGCCTCTCCACAGCTGTCCGGCCGCCAGCAGCACGCCGGCCCCGACGGCGCCCACCAGGATCCCGACCAGGGGGAAGTAGCGGGCCGCGCGGGTGATCCAGTCGGGCTGGAAGTCGGCGAACGACGGGGCCGGCAAACGGGTCAGAAACTGCAGGGCGCAGAAGAACAGCTTCAGCTGGCGCGGCATCGGCCCGAGCCCGTCTAGCCGCCGGCCAGGACGTCAGCCAGGGCGGCGACGTCGGTCAGCAGGTTGGCGGCCGCCGCCAGCAGCGGGGCGGCCAGGGCCGCGCCTGTGCCTTCGCCCAGCCGCAGGTCCAGGTCCAGCAGCGGCCGGACGCCCAGGGCGGCCAGCATCGCCGGATGGCCGCGCTCGGCCGAGCCGTGGGCGAAGACGCAGTAGTCCAGGGCGGCGGGGACCAGGCGGACGGCGGCCAGGGCTGCGGCCGTGCTGATGAAGCCATCGACCAGCGCCACCCGCCGCATCGAGGCCGCGCCCAGCACGGCGCCGGCCATCATGGCGATCTCGCAGCCGCCGAACTGGGCCAGGACGTCCAGGGGCTGGGCGGCGTCCGAGCGCTGGGCGGCGCGGGCGATGGCGGCCTGCTTGCGGGCCAGGCCCTCGGCGTCGTGCCCCGTACCTAGGCCGACGCAGGCGTCGAGCGGGGCGGGGGCCAGGCGGTGCATGACCAGGGCGGCGGAGGCGGTGTTGCCGATGCCCATCTCGCCCAGGGCGATGACGTCCGCGCCGTCGGCGGCCGCGGCGCGGGCGATGTCGGCCCCCTTGAGGAGGGCCGCCAGAACCTGCTCCGGCGTCAGGGCCGGCTCGCGGGCGGCGTTGCGGGTTCCGCGGGCGATCTTGGCGGCGATCAGGTCGGGATGGTCGGGCAGGTCGGCGTCGACCCCGGCGTCGACCACGCGGACCCGGACGCCCGAGGCCCTGGCGAAGGCGCTGACGCTGGAGCGACCCGACAGGAACAGCCCGACCATGGCGGCCGTGACGCTGGACGGATAGGCCGAGACGCCCTCCTGGGTCAGGCCATGGTCGCCGGCGAACACATAGAGGTCGGTGCGGGCGATGCGCGGGTCGGGCCGGTTCTGGATCAGGCCGATCCGCACCGCCAGGTCCTCGATCCGTCCCAGCGACCCCGGCGGCTTGGCCTTGCCGTCCAGCAGAGCCCGCAGCACCGGTTCGAGGTCGGCGGCGGTCGGCGTGATGGCGGCGGTGAGGGCGGTCAGCGTGATCATGGCGAGATCCTGGATAGACGAGGCGGGGTCATCGGGCGAGCACGACGATCAGGCCGACCGCCAGCGGGATCAGCCAGAGCAGCAGGCAGGCCCGGCGGTAGACGGCGAGACCGCGCGCGAGGTCGGCGGGCGTGGGGCGCGGTCCGTCACCGAAGGTCGGCCGGGCCGTCGGGAGGCCGTCATAGATCGCGTCGCCGCCCAGCTGGACGCCCAGGATGCCGGCCATGGCGGCCTCGGGCCAGCCGGCGTTGGGCGAGGCGTGGCGATGGGCGTCGCGCGCCATGGTCCGCCATCCACTGGCCCGGTTTCCGGCGCCGGCCAGGGCGATCAGCCCGCCGGCCAGCCTGGCGGGGACCAGGTTCATCAGGTCGTCGGTCCGCGCCGCCGCCCAGCCGAACATCCGCCAGCGCTCTTCCCTGTGGCCGACCAGGCTGTCGGCGGTGTTGACGCTCTTGTAGACGAACAGGCCGGGCAGGCCGCCGACCAGCAGCCAGAAGGCCGGGGCGACGACGCCGTCGTTGAAGCTTTCGGCCAGGCTCTCCAGGGCCGCGGCGGCCACGCCCTCGGCGTCGAGCAGGACGGTGTCGCGGCCGACGATCATCGCCACCGCCGCGCGGGCGGCCGGCAGGTCGCCGGCCTGCAGCGGCGCCAGGACGGCCGTGACATGGTCGTGCAGGCTGCGCTGGGCCAGGCCGACGGTCGCGATCAGGGCGAGAAGCGTCTGCGCGGCCAGGCTGGAGCCGGCCAGGCCTTGCGCCACCGCGCCCAGAACGACGGAAGCGGCGGCCAGCAGCACGACCAGGACCACGCCGAGCAGCCTGCGCCGTCGGTCGGACGCCGCCGCCCGGTTCCAGCGCCGCTCCAGTCCGTCGATCAGCGCCGCCGGCCAGGCCACCGGGTGTCCGACCCACCGGTTCAGCGCCGCCGGATAGCCCAGGATCGCCTCGAGTCCCAGGGCCAGGGCGACGACCCAGGGCCAGGGCGCCGTCTCAGTCATCCACCCGCCCGATCAGCTCGATCAGCGGACCCCAGGCCCCGGAGACGATCGCGGCTTTCACGCCATAGGCCCGCTCCAGCACGGCGGGGGTCAGGGCCTCCAGCGGCGCGGCGTCGGCGATCAGGGCGCCGTCCCGCAGCACCAGCACCCGGTCGGCCAGGCGCAGGGCCACGCCCAGGTCGTGCAAGGTCATGACCACGCCGTGGCCGGGTTCGGCCGCGAAGGCGCGCATCAGGTCGACGGCGTCCAGCTGATGACCGGGATCCAGCCCCGCCAGCGGCTCGTCCGCCAGCAGCCAGGACGGTTCGCCGGCCAGCACCCGGGCCAGCAGGGCGCGGGCCCGCTCGCCGCCCGACAGGGTGGTGACGTCGCGACGGGCCAGGCCGGTCATGCGGGTGCGGACCAGGGCGGCCTGGACGGCGGCGTGATCGGCCTCGCTGAGCCCGTGGGCCCCGCTGTGCGGGGTGCGGCCCAGGCCGACCAGCGTCTCGACATCGACCGCCCAGGCCACCTCCGGCGTCTGGGGCAGGAAGCCGATCCGGCGCGCGCGTTGGCGAGGGGCCAGGCCCAGGATCGGCTCGCCGTCCAGCGACACGCGGCCGGCGTCGGGCCGGCGCAATCCGGCCAGGCAGGCCAGCAGGGTCGACTTGCCCGCGCCGTTGGGGCCGACGACGGCGGTGACCTCGCCGGGTCGGAACCGGGCGCTCACGCCGGCCAGGACAGGGCGGCCGCCCAGGGCGACGGTCAGGTTGTCGGCGACTAGATCCCTCATGCCAGCCTCCGGCGCATCGAGATCAGCAGGGCCAGGAAGAACGGCCCGCCCACGGCGGCCATGGCCACGCCCAGGCGGACCTCGGCGACCGAGGGCGTCAGCCGCACCAGGATGTCGGCGGCCAGCACCAGGGCCGCGCCGGCCACGGCGCTGGGGGCCAGCAGGGCGCCCGGCTGGTGGCCGACCAGCGGCCGCATCAGGTGCGGGGTGATCAGGCCGACGAAGCCGATCATGCCGGTCACCGCCACGCTGGCGCCGGACGCCAGGCCGACGCCGACGGCCAGCAGCACTCGGGTCAGGTTCAGGTCGATCCCCAGCGCCCTGGCCCCGGTCTCGCCCAGGGTCAGGGCGTCCAGCGCCCGGCCGAGCATCAGCATCAGGCCAGAACCGATGGCGATGAAGGGCAGGGCGCGCCAGACGTCGTCGGCGCTGCGGTCGGCCAGCGAGCCCAGCAGCCAGTTGATGATCTCCTGCGCCGCCCAGGGGCTGGGGGCCAGGCTCAGGGCCAGGGCGACCCCGGCGCTGGCCACGGTGTTGAGGATCACCCCGGCCAGGATGAAGGTGATGGTCCCGCCGGTCCCGCCCGCCAGGACCAGCATGACGGCCACGCCGACCACCGCCCCGATCATCGCCGCCGCGAACAGCAGCCAGGGCGTGGCCAGGCTCAGGCTCAGATACATGGTCATCACCGCCCCCAGGGCGGCCATGGACGACACGCCCATCACGCCCGGATCGGCCAGGGGGTTGCGAGTGTAGCCCTGCATGACCGCGCCCGACAGGCCCAGGGCCGCGCCGACCGCGACGGCCAGGATCGTCCGCGGCAGCCGCAGTTCGAAGATGATCGCCCAGCGCGGGTCCTGGGCGGCCTGGGTCCAGGCGCTCCAGGGCACCCAGACCCGTCCGGCCATCAGGGACAGGCCGCTCAGGAGCAGCACCAGCAGGCCCAGGCCGCCCAGCAGCAAAAGACGCCGGGTCATGCCGCCGCTCCCAGCACCTGCCGGCGGGCGGCGGCCAGGGCGGCGGCGGTGTCGACCAGGCCGGGGCCGCCGCAATAGAGCAGCCGTTCGGGGAACACCGCCCGGGTCATGCGCCGCGAAATGCTGGCCAGGGCCGGATGGTTGAGGATCCGCTCGGCCCAGGTCGTGGCGTTCGGCGCCGCCTGGCCGGCCAGCAGCACCTCGGGCGGGTCGTCCAGCAGGCGCTCCAGCGGGACGTTGCCCCATTTCTTGAGGCCATAGCGCTGGGCGACGTTCACGAAGCCGGCGCGGCGCATCATCTCGTCGACCAGGGTGCCATGACCGGCCGCGAAGCCGTTGGGCTGGAAGACCAGGGCGGTGATCGGACGGGCGCCGGGACGTGGCGCGCCCTTCGCCATCGCCGCCTCGACCTGGGCGATCAGCGTCTCGCCGCGCGCCGGATGGCCGGCGGCCCGCGCGATGCGCCGGATCTGCTCCTGGTTCTCGGCCCAGCTGTTGGGAACCTTGAACAGCTCGGTGCGGATACCCAGCCGCTGCAGCGCCGCGCGGGTGGCCGGCGAGGAATGGGCGGCGGTCAGCACCACGTCGGGGCGCAGGGCGATCACCTCCTCGGCGCTCTCGTAGGTGATCGGATAGCCCAGGGCGAGCTTGGCGATGCTCGACTGCTGCGGGTCGCGGGCGTAGTGGCTGAGCGCCGCGACCTGCGAGCGGTCGGCCACGTGGACCAGCACCGCGTCCAGGCAGGGGTTCAGCGAGATCACGCGGGGCAGGGCGAGGGCATTGGCGACGCCGCCGAGGAGGCCCGTCGCCAGCCCTGCGCCGACGGCCGCGCGGCGGCTGAGACCGGTCAAAACTCGACCCCGCGCTGGGCCTTGAAGCCCTGCTCGAACGGATGCTTGACCAGGGTCATCTCGGTGACCAGGTCGGCGATCTCCAGCAGCTGCGGCTTGGCGTTGCGGCCGGTCAGGCAGACGTGCTTGTCGTTGGGACGGGCCTTGAGCGCCGCCACCACCTCGTCGATGTCGAGATAGTCGTAGCGCAGGGCGATGTTGATCTCGTCCAGCAGCACGAAATCCAGCTTGGGGTCGGCGATCATCTCCTGGGAGGTCCGCCAGGCGGCCTGGGCGGCGGCGATGTCGCGCTGGCGATCCTGGGTGTCCCAGGTGAAGCCCTCGCCCATGACCTCGTAGCGCACCTGGTCGGGGAACTTGCTGAAGAACAGCCGCTCGCCGGTCTTCCACTTGCCCTTGATATACTGGACGACCCCGACCTTCAGGCCCCAGCCGAGGTTGCGGGCCACCATGCCGAAGCCGGCCGAGGACTTGCCCTTGCCGTCGCCGGTATGGACCAGCAGCAGGCCCTTTTCGAGGGTCTTGGTCTGCATCATCGCGTCGCGTTCGGCCTTGAGGGCCTTCATCGCTTCGGCGTGCTTGGCGTCCAGGTCGTCGCTCATCTCAGGCTCTCCAGGGCGTTGGCGAGGCGGAGCCAGTCCGCGGGCGGGCCGGGCAGGCCGAAGCGGATCAGCGTCTCGTCCCAGGGGAAGGGGCGGGTGAGGATCCCGGCGCGGGCCAGGACCTCGAAACGGCGCGGCGCGTCGGCGGCGCGCGCCAGGCGGAACAGCGGCGTCCCGCCGGCGATCTCGAACCCGGCGCGGCGCAGCATGCCGTCCAGGCAGGCGGCGTCCTCGGCCAGGCGCAGGCGGGTCCGCATCGCCCAGTCGACGTCGGCATAGGCCGCCAGGCCGATGGCGATCGCCGGACCCGAGACGGGCCAGTCGCCCAGCGCCTGGCGGACGCGGGCGGCCAGGGCGGGCTCGGCGACCAGGAAACCCAGGCGCGCGCCGGCCAGGCCGTGGAACTTGCCGAACGAGCGCAGGACCATCAGCCGTTCGTGGCCCGGCGCGCCGGCCAGGGGGGCGACGGAGCGCGCCGGATCGACGTCCACGAACGCCTCGTCCACCAGCATCGGCCCGTCGGACAGGTCGAGGACCTGGTCGATGGACAGGGCGCGGCCACTGGGATTGTCCGGATTGACCAGGATCCGCAGGTCGGCCGCCGGATCGCCGGGGTCAATGACCTCCGTCCCCGCCGCCCGCCAGGCCTCGGCGTGGCCGCCATAGGTCCGGGCCGGGACCGCGACCCGCCTCGCGTCCAGCAAGCGCGGCAGGAGGCGGATCAGCGCCTCGCTGCCGGCCGCGGCGACCACCCGCGCCGGATCGTCGACCCCGAACGCCGCGGCGGCCGCCGTCTCCAGCGCCCGCAGGGACTGCGGATCGGGCAGGCGCGACCAAGCCTCCGGCGCGAGGGCCGGGACGGGATAGGGCGTGGGATTGATCCCCGTCGACAGGTCCAGCCACGGCGTCGGCGCGTCCGGCCAGGCCGCCCGTGCCGCGCCCAGGCGTCCGCCGTGGCCGAGGAAGGCCGCCGGCGTCGCCATGGCTAGAACCTGGCCCGCACGCCGGCGAAGGCGCCGCGGCCCAGGGTCCCGTAGCGGTAGAGCGTCTCGTACTGCTGGTCGAACAGGTTCTCGACCCGGCCGTACAACTCGAACGTGTCGTTGATCGGGTAGGAGACCCGCACGTCGGTCAGCACGTAGCTCTTCAGGCGCCGGGTGTTGCTGGCGTTGTCGAAGCTGTGGCCGACATACTGCATCGTCACCCCGGCGGTCAGGCCGTTGGGGAGGCTGAGCTCGGCGTCCGCCGAGGCGGTCTCGCCGGCCCGGCGCACCAGGTCCTTGCCGTAGTTCGCGCCCGCCGACTTATTGACCGGGTCCATGTTGGTGTAGTTGGCCGACAGGGTCAGCGTCGAGTTGACCTCGAAGCTGCCTTCCACCTCGACGCCGTCGGCCCGGGTCTTGGCCGTGTTGGCGTAGCCGCCGAAATTGGGCGGGGTGTTGTTGGACAGGAAGTCGATCTGGTTCCTGGTGTCGCGGTTGAAATAGGTGATCGACCCGCGCAGGCGGCCGTCCAGGACGCTGTGCTCGACGCCGACGTCCCAGCTCTTGGCTTCTTCCGGCTTCAGGTCGGTGTTCCCGTAGTCGCTATACAGCTGGTACAGCGACGGCGCCTTGAAGCCCTCGCCGTAGTTGGCGCGGAACACGGTCGCGCCGCCGTTCGGGCTCCAGGTCGCGCCGGCCTGGTAGGTGGTGGCGCCGCCGAAAGTGTCGTGGTCGTCATGGCGGACGCCGCCGGTCAGGGTCAGGCCCTCGACCAGCTTGGCCTGAAGTTGGCCGTAGATGCTGTCCATGCCGGTCGCGTGACGGTCGGGCGTCGGGTTCGGATCGAAGCTGGACGGGGCGGCGGTGCGGAACCACGACCGCTGGGTCGAGGCCCCGAACACCGCGCGCCAGACCGGATTGATCGTCCAGGTCCCCTGGTATTCCAGGCTGCTGTCGGTGCCCTTGGCGTCGAAGGTCTTGGTCGGGCTCTGGCTGGGATCGTAGTTGTCGCGGTCGGTCTGGGTGTAGGCGTAGCCGATGCGGCTGTTGAGGGCGCCGTCGAAGTTCGACAGGCGGGCGCCCAGATAGCTGACCAGTTCCTGGGTCTTGCCGTACTCAGCCGTGTCGGCGAACGAGAACAGCGGAGCGGGGAAGCCGTCGAATTCGTTGCGCCCGGCGGCGTAGGACACGCGCGCGTCCAGGCTGGCCCAGTCGGTGACGTTCAGGTCCAGGCGGCCGCTGACGGCGGTGTTGTGATAGCCATCCTTCTCCTTGCCGCCCATGGCCTCGTCGAAGTTGGAGACGCCGGCGGTGGTGTAGGAGCCAGCCGCCAGGCGCCAGCCGCCCCAGTCGCCGCCGGCCCCGACGCCGACCCGGGCATAGGCCGTGGCTCGCGAGCCGCCCTCGACCGTGGCGTCGCCCGACAGCGGGCCGTCCGGGGTCTTGGTGATCATGCTGACCACCCCGCCGATGGCCTGGCTGCCCCACAGGGTCGACTGCGGGCCGCGCAGCACCTCGATGCGGTCGACGTCGCCGGCCAGCAGGGTGGCGAAGTTGTAGCCGCCGCCGGTCGCCGACGGGTCGTTCAGCTTGACGCCGTCGATCAGCACGGCGGTCTGGTCGCTCTCGGCGCCGCGGATGCGCACCTGGGTCGAGCCGCCCACGCCGCCGTTGCGGGTGACGGTGACGCCGGGCGTGCGCGACAGCAGGTCGGAGACCACCACCGCCTGGCGCTGGCGCAGGGTCTGCGCGGTGATCACGGTCATGCTGACCGGGACCTGCGACAGCTTGTCGGCGGCGCGGCCGGCGGTGACGACCACCTGGTCGACGGCGTTGGCGTCGTCGAGCGGTTCGGCGGCCTGGGCGAGGCCCGGCGTGGCGAGCAAGGGAAGGGCGAGGGCGGGAAGGGCGGCCACCAGGGCCAGGGCGGAAATCGAGCGCATGTTGATCCTCCGTGCGCGGCAACGAAGGCTGGCCCGGGACTCCGGGTCGGCCTGACGATGTCGCCTCGGGGGAAGAACCCCATCGTACGGCGCACCCCGGCCGGACGAAGGACGACTGCGACGGGCAGGTCTCCTGGCTCGCGGGTCATCACCGATGCGCGTCGCCTTCCCAATCGTTCCCTTGAAGAGAACGGTCAGTGGCTTCGTGACGCGCGGGCTCGCCGCTTACAGTTGCGGGGGCAGCCCGGGTTTCGCACCCGAGTTCCCTTTTCATCCTCTTTCGAGGAACCTGTCGCGGGAGCTGCACTATATGCTGCGCCGCACACGGTCAATCTGACTGGCGATCTGGAGGCCATCTTGCCGTTGACCCTTGTCCTGGGCGGAGCCCGATCCGGCAAGAGCGCCTTCGCCCAGGCCGCCGCCGAGGCCCTGGCCGCGGAAACCGGCGGCCGGCTGGTCATGGTCGCCACCGCCCAGGCCTTCGATTCGGAGATGGCCGAGCGCATCGCGCGCCACCAAAAGGACCGTGGCCCGGCCTGGACGACCCTGGAGGCGCCGCTCGATATCGCCAGTGCGTTGGAGCCGCTGGGCGCGAACGACATCGTCGTGGTCGATTGCCTGACGCTGTGGCTGTCGAACCTGATGCTGGCCGAGCGGGACCTGGCGACGGCGGCCGCCGGGCTGGTCGAGGCGGCCGGACGGTTTCCCGGAGCGTTGTGGCTGGTGTCCAACGAGGTCGGGTTCGGCATCGTGCCGGACAACGCCCTGGCCCGGCGGTTCCGCGACGAGGCTGGGCGGCTGCATCAGGCCCTGGCCCAGGCCGCCGACGCGGTGACCCTGGTGGTGGCCGGGCTGACCTTGCGCCTGAAATAGGCCGGCGCCGGCGCCGGCGATCTGAGGGTCGGTCCGCCTGCATGGCGTCCTCGTCCTTCGACAAGCTCAGGATGAGGACGAATTCAGCGACGGTTCAGTAGAAATCCTCATCCTGAGCCTGTCGAAGGACGAGGCCGCTGCCGTCGCAGGCCAACAAGCTTGAGTCTTCCCAACCGGACAGCCATGCCACAAGGACGGAAATGACGGTGGTTATGGGGATAGACGCCATCCAATCCCCGTCTCCGGCGCTACAAACCCCAACCCTTTCAACGCCCTGAAGAAAAAGCAGCGTCACCGGTCCTCGGACCTCAAACCTCCCGCACAATCATGGCTGTCTCCATCGCGGGGGAGGGCTCTTGGTACCGGCCCAAGCAGGCGATGGGGATGGAACCGAGCGGGGCCGCCTGGGCCTGGCGATCGGATCGCGGCGGGC
>Ga0209257_1001091_pt1 | contig 35384 bp, 32 predicted proteins | sample AraplaCvi_mCL_r2_FD_184277 | JGI IMG/M metagenome (GOLD analysis project Ga0209257, IMG submission 184277) | Arabidopsis root microbial communities from North Carolina, USA - plate scrape MF_Cvi_mCL_r2 (SPAdes) (version 2) | ecosystem: Host-associated > Plants > Roots > Endosphere | place: USA...
ACGGAGTCGCTCAGGTTCGCGCCCGGGGCGATGCCGATGCCGCCGACCTGGGCGGCCAGCGCGTCGGAGATGTAGTCGCCGTTCAGGTTCAGCGTCGCGACGACCGAGTACTCGGCCGGGCGCAGCAAGATCTGCTGCAGGAACGCGTCGGCGATGCTGTCCTTGACCACGATGTCCTTGCCGGTCTTCGGGTTCTTGAACTTGCACCACGGGCCGCCGTCGATCAGCTCGGCGCCGAATTCCTTCTGCGCCAGCGCGTAGGCCCAGTCACGGAAGCCACCTTCGGTGAACTTCATGATGTTGCCCTTGTGCACGATCGTGACGCTGGGCTTGTCGTTGTCGATCGCGTACTGGATCGCCTTGCGGACCAGGCGCTCCGTGCCCTCCTTCGACACCGGCTTGACGCCGATGCCCGAGGTTTCCGGGAAGCGGATCTTCTTGACGCCGAATTCCTCCTGCAGGAACTTGATCAGCTTCTTGGCCTTGTCGCTCTGGGCTTCGAATTCGATGCCGGCGTAGATGTCTTCCGAGTTCTCGCGGAAGATGACCATGTCGGTCTTTTCCGGTTCCTTGACCGGCGAGGGCACGCCCTTGAACCAGCGCACCGGGCGCAGGCAGACGTACAGGTCCAGCTCCTGGCGCAGCGCGACGTTCAGCGAGCGGATGCCGCCGCCCACGGGCGTCGTCAGCGGGCCCTTGATCGAGACGACGTAGTCCTTCAGGACCTGCAGCGTCTCCTCCGGCAGCCACACGTCGGGGCCGTAGACCTTCGTCGACTTCTCGCCGGCGTAGATCTCCATCCAGTGGATCTTCTTGGCGCCGCCGTAGGCCTTCGCCACGGCCGCATCCACCACCTTGATCATCACGGGAGTGATGTCGAAGCCGGTGCCATCACCCTCGATGTACGGGATGATCGGGTTGTTGGGAACGTTGAGCGAGAAGTCGGCGTTGACCGTGATCTTCTGCCCGCCCTCGGGCACCTTGATGTGCTGGTACATGGAGTCGTCTCCGCGAATCGCGTAGGTGGGTGGGTAAACCGGAAGCGCCGATTCTATGACAGCGAAACTTTCAATCGGCTGATGCCCCGGCCATGGCCCTGGAGGCTTCAGCCGCAGTACGCGCGGATCTGCGCCCATAGACCGTGACCGAGCGCCCACAGCGCCCCCGCGGCGAGCAGCGCGCCGGACAGGCGGGTCGCGAATCGCACGCCGGCCCCGCCCGCTGCCCCGGCGCTGCCGGCTGCGCCGTTCAATTTGCGCAGCAGCCAGGGACCGGCGAGCAGGCCCGGCGACGAACCGACCGCGAACGCCGCCATCACGCCGCCCCCCTGCCACGGGCCTTCCGCGAGCGCGGCCACCGTCAGCGCCGACTGCAGCAGACCGCAAGGCCAGGCGAGCCAGGCCAGACCCGCGACGCCAGCCGCGGTGCTGCGTGCCGGCGTCAGGGCCACCGCGCCGACGCCCAGCGCGGCCACCGGGATGCCGGCCGCGGCAGGCGCTCTCGCCGTCCACAGACGGGCGACCCAGCGGGGCGCCTCGGCTCGCCAGAGCAGAAAGACACCCAATGCCAGCACGGACAAGTGCAACGCCAGCCAGACAGGCCGGAGCGCTCCCGACGCGAGTTCCCAGCGCAGCAGCCCTCCGACGCCGGCGGCGACCACCGCACCACCGGCGGCGTAACCCAGGATCCGTCCCGCCTGAAAGAGGAGCTCCGCCCCGCGCCGTCCGCCGGTCACCGCGGCGCACGGTGCGACGCACATCGCCGCGCAGTGCAGGCTGCCGGCGACGCCGATCAGGAAGGCTGAGCCGGCCAGCGCGAGCGTCAACATGCCGGATTCCCGTCGAGTCTCACAGGATGCGGGAGAAGCGGATCGGCGTGTCGGCCGCGCCCCCCGCCGCGCCTTGCGGCGCCGCCGCTCCTGCGCCGGACGGCCTGAGATAGCGGTCGAACACCATCGCCACGGCCCGCACGAAGAACCAGCCCATCGGGGTGACCTGGACGGCGCGCGGCTCGATGGTCACGAGGCCATCGGCCTCCATGTGGCGCAGCCTCTCGATCTCCGGCGCGAAGTAGTCGGCCATGACGACCCCATGCGAGCGCTCGATCGGATCGAAGGCCAACCGGCCCTGGCACATCAGCGCCATGATCGCGTCCCGCCGCACGAGGTCGTCCTGATCCAGTGCCAGGCCGCGCTCGACGGGAAGGCGGCCCTCGCGCAGGGCGGCGTAATACTCGGGCAGGGTTTTCACGTTCTGCGCGAACGAGGCCCCCAGCTTGGAGATCGCCGACACGCCCAACGCCACGAGGTCGCAGTCCGGCTGGGTGCTGTAGCCCTGGAAATTGCGGTGCAACCGCCCTTCCCGCTTCGCGACCGCCAGCGGATCGTCCGCGAGCGCGAAATGGTCCATGCCGATGTAGCTGTAGCCGCGTGCGATGAAGCCAGCGATCGCGCCCGACAGCATGCGCAGCTTGTCCGCGGGCGGCGGCAGCACGGACGCCTCGATGCGGCGCTGCGGCTTGAAGCGGTGCGGCAGATGGGCGTAGCCGTACAGCGCGATGCGGTCCGGCCGCAGCGTGGCGACCTGTTCGATCGTCCGCGCGAACGAGGCCGGCGTCTGCAACGGCAGGCCGTAGATCAGATCGACATTGATCGACGTGAAACCCTGATCGCGCGAGGCCGCGATCAGCGCGGCGACGCTCTCCAGGCTCTGCTCGCGATGCACGGCGCGCTGCACGCCGGGATCGAAGTCCTGGACGCCGAAGCTCAGGCGATTGAAGCCGAGCCCGCGCAGATGGCGCAGACGCCCGAAGTCGATGGTGCGAGGATCGACCTCGATCGAGATCTCTGTGTCGGCGGCAAGGCGGAAATGCCGATGCACCAGCGCCATCAGCATCGACAGCTCGCGATCGGACAGGAAGGTGGGCGTGCCGCCGCCGAAATGCAGCTGCGACACCAGTGCGCGCGCGCCAAGCCGGCGATGCACCAGGCTCATCTCCACTTCGAGCGCGCCCACATAGGCCGCAGCGCGCTCATGATGGCGGGTGACGACCTTGTTGCAGGCGCAGTAGTAGCAGACCGATTCGCAGAACGGGATGTGGACGTAGACGGACATCGGCTGGGCCGCCGCCGGACCGAAGGCGCGCAACGCCAGCATCTCGCCATGACGCTCGGCATCGAAACCGGCGTGGAAGCGGTCCGCGGTCGGATACGAGGTGTAGCGCGGTCCGGCGATGTCGAACCGGCGCAGCAGATCGGCATCGGGGATGCTGCGGTCCCAGGGGGTCGGGTCAGGGCTCATGGGGCGCGATCCTCACCCTTTGTTGGCAGAGCGTCATTGATTGATGTCATTGCTGGCCTCGATGCCCCGACAAAGAATCCGCCGCTTCCTCGCATGTCCGCCGAACTCATGCCGAGAACGACGAATCCCGCCCCTCTCCCACCGCCGCAGGAAGGCTTCAAGGTCGCCTGCTCGACCTGCGCCCTGCGCCAGGTCTGCCTGCCCACGGGACTGCCGGCCGCCGAGGTCGAACAGCTCGAACGCATGGTCGCCGTACGACGTCCCGTCGCGCGCAACACGGTGCTGTTCAAGGCCGGAGATGCCTTCGAAGCGATCTACCTCGTGCGCACCGGCTTCTTCAAGACCGCCGCGTCGGCCGAGGACGGGCGCGAGCAGGTCACCGGTTTCCAGATGGCCGGCGAGATGCTGGGCATGGATGGCATCTTCAGCGGGGCTCACGCCTGCGACGCGGTGGCGCTGGAGGACTCCCAGGTCTGCGTCGTGCCGTACGGGCGTCTGGAGGACCTGACGCGCGAGATCGATCGCCTGCGCCGTCAGTTCCTTCGCCTGATGAGCCGGGAGATCGTGCGCGACCAGTCCGTGATGATGCTGCTCGGCGCCATGCGGGCCGAGCAGCGCGTCGCCGCCTTCCTGATCAACCTGATGCGGCGCTTGCGCGCGCGCGGTTTCTCGTCCTCGAGCGTGGTCCTGCGCATGACGCGCGACGAGATCGGCAGCTTCCTCGGTCTCACGCTGGAGACGGTCAGCCGCACCTTCTCGCGCATGCAGGACGATGGACTGCTCGAGGTGCGGGCGCGCGAGGTCCGCGTCCTCAAGCCCCGTCTGCTGCTTCAACTGGTGAGGCGCTCGTCCTAGCGCGGCGTCAGGGGGTCTGGCCACCGGTGGCCGCATGGTTGCGCGCCTTCATCGCGGGCGCCATCGCCGGGTCGGACACGTCCTCGGCCGCGAGGCGCGCGCGATCGGAGGCGCCCGTGTCGCTCACCACGGGGTCCGGATGGATCACCGCGAGCATCAAGGTGGCGATCGCCGCCACCACGACGATGCCGGGACCGCCCACCACCAGCCACATCATCGGATGCCGCCACCAGGGCCCGCTGCCGGGGAGCTCGCTGTCCGTGCGGCCGGTTGTCGTTGAACTCATGTCTGCTCCTGTTGAGGCCCGCGACGAGGCGTCATCTCGGCACGATGAAGGTGGATTTCTCAATGAGCTCGCGCGTCGGCGCATGGCCGTCGAACGAGATCCTCCGGATCGAGAAGTGCATCGGATGCGCGCCGCTGCCGAGCCCGCGCGCCGCCTCCGGCGACAGACGCAGCGACACGGTGACCCAGCGCGCCTCGGCGGGCGCCAGGGTCAATTCGCCCCTGGGGACGGCCACGCGCAGGCCGTCCAGTCCACCCGCATCGAGCACGAACCGCTGGCTCGACTCCTCGGCGTTCATGATCTGGAGGCGGTAGACGTTCTCGATCACGCCATCCTCGATCTCACGGGCGAGCGACGCGCGATCACGCACGACGTCCACCTTGAACGGCATCCGGACCGCCAGGCTCCCCACCAGTGCGCCCGACACCGCCAGGAGGATCACCCCGTAGACGAGGACCCTGGGCCGCAGCACGCGCCGCCATTGCCGAGCCGAGGTCCAGTGCTTCTGCATTCCGTTCTGCGTCGCGTAACGGATCAGTCCGCGTTCGTAGCCGAATTTGTCCATCACGTCGTTGCAGACGTCGATGCAGGCGGCGCAGCCGATGCATTCGTATTGCAGGCCCTTGCGGATGTCGATGCCGGTGGGGCAGACCTGCACGCACTGGTGGCAGTCGACGCAGGCGCCGAGGCCCGCCGCCGCCGGGTCCGCCTTCTTCGAACGCGGACCGCGCGGATCCCCGCGCGCGGCGTCGTAGCTGATGATCAACGTGTCCCGGTCGATCATGGCGCTCTGGAAGCGCGCATAGGGACACATGTACTTGCACACCTGTTCGCGGAGGTAGCCGGCGTTGCCGTAGGTCGCTAGCCCATAGAACAGGATCCAGAAGATCTCCCAGCCGCCCAGCGTCCCCTGCGCGGTGCTGGCGGCCAGGGCGCGGATGGGCTCGAAGTAGCCGACGAAACTGAAGCCCGTCCACAGCGACACCGCCAGCCAGGCCGCATGCTTGCCGCCCTTGCGCAGCGCCTTCTCCGCCGTCCAGCCGGACCGGTCGAGCCGCATGCGCGAGGCGCGATCGCCTTCGGTATGGCGCTCGATCCACAGGAAGATCTCGGTGTAGACGGTCTGCGGGCAGGCGTACCCGCACCACAGCCGGCCCGCCACCGCCGTGAAGAAGAACAGCGCGAAGGCGGACACCACCAGCAGCGCGGTCAGGTAGATGAAGTCCTGCGGATACAGGATCAGGTCGAAGATCAGGAAGCGGCGCGCCTCGAGGTCGAACAGCACCGCCTGCCGGCCGTTCCAGGACAGCCACGGCAGGCCGTAGAACAGCAGCTGCGTGGCCCACACCAGCACCCAGCGCCACACGGCGAACCAGCCGTGGACGGCGCGGGGATAGATCTTCGCCTCGGATGCGTACAGCGAGATGGTCTTGAGCTCAGGGCCGCTCATGCGACAGCCCCCAGACATACGCCGCCAGCACGCGGATCTGCTCGGGACTCAGGCGCGAGCCGTGCTCGGGCATGTGGCTGTGCTTGCCGTTGTTGACCATGTTGATGATCGCGCCCTCGCCCCATCCATGCAGCCAGATCCTGTCGGTGAGATTAGGCGCACCGAGCGCCTGGTTGCCCTTGCCGTCCATGCCGTGGCAGGCGGCGCAGGCCGAGAACTTCGACTTGCCGAGCGCCGCCGCCACCGAGTTGTGCGGGCTGCCGGACAGGCTCAGCACGTAGTTGGCGAGGTTGCGCACGTCCTCGCCGTTGCCGACCGCGGCGGCCATCGGCGGCATCGTGCCTTCGCGCCCCTTGGTGATGGTCTCGACGATGGTGTCGCCGCTGCCGCCGTACAGCCAGTCGTTGTCGGTGAGGTTGGGAAAGCCCTTCGAGCCCTTGGCATCGGAGCCGTGGCAGGTCGCGCAGTTGTTGGCGAAGAGGCGCTCGCCGATCGCGGTCGCCTGGGGGTCGCTTGCCAGCACCTCCACCGGCTTGCCGTCGAACCTGGCGTAGATCGCCTGCGTCGCCTGGCGCGCCTTGGCCTGCTCGTCCTGGTACTGCGAGACGCTGGTCCACTGCAGCGAGCCGGAGAAGCTGCCAAGGCCCGGATAGAGCGCGAGATAGAGCCCGCCGAAGGCCACCGTCAGCACGAACAGCACCATCCACCAGCGCGGCAAGGGGTTGTTGAGCTCGCGGATGTCCTCGTCCCAGACGTGGCCGGTGGAGTTGTCCTCCGCCATCACCTTGCGCCGGCTGGCGATGATCAGCAGGGCCAGACACAGCGCCAGGCCGAGCACCGTCGCCGCGGCGACGAACAGCGCCCAGCCGTTCGAAACGAAATCACTCATGACGACCTCCTTGGGGCGCCGGCGCCTCGTCCATCAAGACGAGCGCGCCCAGGTCTTCGAAACGTTCGCGGTTGCGGCGGGCGTAGGCCCAGGCCACGATCCCCACGAACACGAGCAGCGAGCACACCGTCACCGCGGCGCGAAGGGCGTTCAGATCCATGTCGTGCATGTCGACCTCCGCTCACTTCTTCAGCGCGGTGCCCAGCACCTGCAGGTAGGCGATGACGGCGTCCATCTCGGACCGGCCCTTGACCTCATCGCCGGCGGCGGCGATCTGCGCATCGGTGTAGGGCACGCCGACGGTCCTCAGCGCGCGCATCTTGGGCGCGAGTTCCTTCGGGTCGAGCGTCGCGCCGGCCAGCCACGCGTAGGCGGGCATGTTGGACTCGGGCACGAGGTCGCGCGGGTTGGTCAGGTGCAGGCGATGCCATTCATCGCTGTACTTGCCGCCGACGCGCGCCAGGTCGGGGCCGGTGCGCTTGCTGCCCCATTGGAAGGGATGGTCGTAGACGAACTCGCCGGCGACCGAGTAGTGGCCATAGCGCAGCGTCTCCGCGTGCAACGGCCGGATCATCTGCGAGTGGCAGTTGTAGCAACCCTCACGGATGTAGACGTCGCGGCCGGCGAGCTGCAGCGGCGTGTAGGGCTTCAGGTTCTCGACCGGCTGCGTGGTCGAGCGCTGGAAGAACAGCGGGACGATCTCGACGATGCCGCCGACGATCACCGTCAGCAGCACCAGCACGATCATCAGGAAGTTGCTGGTCTCGATGCGCTCGTGGCCGGCGGCAGGGGCATGGGAGTGGGCCATGACGTGGTTCCTCGGGTCCGTGCGATCAGGCGGCAGCCGCGAGCGCGGCGCCGGGAATGGGATGTCGGGCGGGCTGGCCGGCGCGGACCGTCATCACGACGTTCCAGGCCATCAGGCACATGCCGCTCAGATACAGCAGGCCGCCCATCAGGCGCACGACGTAGAACGGGTAGGTGGCCTTGACGCTTTCGGCGAAGGTCCAGGTCAGCGTGCCGTCCGGGTTCACCGCGCGCCACATCAGGCCTTGCATCACGCCGGCGATCCACATCGCGGCGATGTAGAGCACGATGCCCAGCGTGGCGATCCAGAAGTGCAGTTCGATGGCGCGCTTCGAGTACATCTCGGTGCGGCCGTACATGCGCGGGATCAGGTGGTAGAGCGCGCCCATCGAGATGAAGCCCACCCAGCCGAGCGCGCCGCTGTGGACGTGGCCGATGGTCCAGTCGGTGTAGTGCGACAGGGCGTTGACGGTCTTGATGGACATCATCGGCCCCTCGAAGGTCGACATGCCGTAGAACGACAGCGCCACGATGAGGAACTTCAGGATCGGGTCGTCGCGCAGCTTGTGCCAGGCGCCGCTGAGCGTCATCACCCCGTTGATCATCCCGCCCCAGCTGGGGGCCAGCAGCACCAGCGAGAACAGCATGCCCACGCTCTGCGCCCAGTCGGGCAGCGCGGTGTAGTGCAGGTGGTGGGGACCGGCCCACATGTAGGTGAAGATCAGCGCCCAGAAGTGGACGATCGAGAGCCGGTAGCTGTAGACCGGCCGGTTGGCCTGCTTGGGGATGTAGTAGTACATGAGCCCCAGGAAGCCGGCGGTCAGGAAGAAGCCGACCGCGTTGTGGCCGTACCACCACTGCACCATTGCATCCTGCACGCCTGCGTAGGCCGAGTAGCTCTTGGTCAGGGACACCGGGATCTCGGCGCTGTTGACGATGTGCAGCAGCGCGACCGCGATGATGAAGGCGCCGAAGAACCAGTTGGCCACGTAGATGTGGCGCACGCGGCGCACGCCGATCGTGCCGAAGAAGACGATCGCATAGGCGACCCAGACGACGGCGATCAGGAGGTCGATCGGCCATTCGAGCTCGGCGTACTCCTTGCCGGTGGTCAGGCCCAGCGGCAGCGTGATCGCGGCCAGCACGATCACCAGTTGCCAGCCCCAGAAGGTGAACCACGCGAGCGCCGGGGCGAAGAGCCGGACGTGGCTGGTGCGCTGCACGACGTGGAAGGCGGTGGCCATCAGCACGCAGCCGCCGAAGGCGAAGATCACCGCGTTGGTGTGCAGCGGCCGCAGCCGGCCGTAGCTGAGCCAGGGGATGCCCAGATTCAGTGCCGGCCAGGCGAGCTGCGCGGCGATGACGACGCCGACCAGCATTCCCACCACCCCCCACAGCACTGCGGCCAGCGCGAATGCGCGGACGACACCGTCCTCGTAACTGGGCCCTGTGCCCCCTTCTCCCGTCGACCCTCGTGTGCTTGGCATATCGGCTCCTTGTGGCGCTCGTCGCGCGGATGGCGGCGATTGTTTGGCGGCACACACAGGCGCGTGTTGATGGCGATCAAGCTTGGACGTCGTCCTCGAGGATTCGTTGTCCTTCGCGGTCGAGCGACTCGAGCTGGCCGTCGTTCACGGCCCAGCCGAACACCGCCAGCAGCACCAGCACCAGCACCACCGAGAGCGGAATCAGGAGATAGAGGATGTCCATGCCGCAGGCTCCCGCGCGTCAACGATCCCCATCCGGCGCCGTCTCGCGGCCGAGCCGCGCGGCATTGCCGACCACCAGCAGCGAACTCATCGCCATGCCCAGACCCGCCGCCCAGGGCGGCAGCCAGCCGGCGAGCGCCATCGGCACGCAGACTGCGTTGTAGAGCGCCGACCAGGCGAGGTTCTGGCGCACGACGCGCCGCGTCCGGCGGGCCAGACGCAGCGCGGCGGTGATCGCGTCGAGCCGGTCCGACAGCAGCAGCGCGTCGGCCCGGGCCTTCGCGAGATCGGCGCCCTGCCCCATCGCGATGGACACCTGCGCGCGGGCGAGCACGGGGGCATCGTTGATGCCGTCGCCGATCATCAGCACGCGATGACCTCGCGCCTGCAAGGCGGCGACGTGATCGAGCTTCGCTTCCGGACTCGCGGCAGCGCGCCAACGCAGGCCGCCGGCGCACTCCGCGATCGCGGCGACTCGCGCCGGCGCATCGCCGGACAGCAGGTCGATCTCCATGCCCATCGCGCGCCAGGCGCCCAGCGCGGCGGCTGCGCCCTCGCGCAACGCTTCATCGAAGGTCCAGGCCGCGCGGACCACGCCCTCACAGCTGAGGACGATCTGCGCATCCCCGATGGCGTCGAGCCGCGAAGCCGTCTCCCCGCTTGCCCAGCGCGGCGACCCGAGCCGCCATTCGCGTCCTTCCGCGTCGACCCCTCGCAGACCTCGACCACTGAGTTCCTCGATCGACGTCCAGGCCTCGGCCATCGGTGCGGCGAGCCTTTCCAGCGCGGTCATCAGCGCGCGCGACAACGGATGGCGCGAAGCGCCCGCCAGCGCCTTCGCCGCTGCGGTCGCCCCGGCATCGAGCGTCAGCGGCCACTGGCGCGACATCCGTGGCGCCGGGTCGGTCAGCGTGCCCGTCTTGTCCACGACGATCCGGTCGACCTGCGAGAGCGCCTCGATCGCTTCCAACCTGGCCAACAGCAGTCCGCGCCGCGCGAGCGAGCCCGCGGCGGCCACCCAGGCCGCTGGCGCGGCCAGCGACAGCGCGCAGGGACAGGTCACGATGAGCACCGACACCGCGACCGCCACGGCCTTCGACGGATCGAGCAACTGCCAGACGAGCGCCGCCGCGGCCGCGAGCATCAGCACGGCCGCCAGGAACCACCCGGCGACGCGATCCGCCATGCGCAGCGTCGCCGGCCGGTCCTGGAAGGCCTGCGCCATCAACTGGCCGATGCCGGCGAGCCGGGTGGACTCTCCCGTCCGGACCACGCGCAGCGTCAACACGCCTGCAAGGTTCAGACTGCCGGCGAGCACCTCATCGCCAGGCGCCTTCGACACCGGGCGCGATTCGCCGGTGAGCAGCGATTCATCAACCGCGCCGCGCCCGCCCTCGACGCGGGCATCGGCCGGAATGCGCTGGCCCGCGGCCACCCGCACGAGGTCCCCGGGCGCCAGTTGGCCGGTCTCCACCCATTCCGTCATGCCGCCGGGTCTCAAGCGCTCGACCTTGCCGGGCAACACGTCGGCCGCCTGCTCCAGCGCCTCGGCCGCGCGATGCCGCGCGCGCAGCTCCAGGTATCGCGCCCCCAGCAGGAAGCTGACGAACATCGTGATCGAATCGAAATAGACCTCGTGCCCGAACGGCCCGCCGGGGTCCAGCGTCGCACCGCTGCCGGCGACGAAAGCCACCGCGAGCCCGAGCGCCACCGGCACGTCCATGCCCAGGCGCCGCGTCCTCAGCTGCAGCAGCGCCGCCCGGAAGAAGGGCCCCGCCGAGAGCAGCATCACCGGCAGTGTCAGCACCCATTGACCCCAGCGCAGCAGCGCGGCCTGATCGGGCGGGATCTCGCCTGGCGCGGCCACGTACGAGGGCCAGGCCAGCATCATCACCTGCATCATCAGGAAGCCGGCCGCGAACCACCGCCACAGCGCCTGACGGTGCTCGCGGCGGCGCAGGTCGCGCGCGGGGCCGGCCAGGTCCGGCGCGAAGTCGTAGCCGGCGCCGGCCAGCGAGTGGCGCAGTTCGTCCAGCGTGATCGCGCCTGGCGCCCAGTCCAGGGTCAGGGCTTGCGTCGCCGCATTCACCTGCGCCCAGCGAACGCCCGGCTGCGCTTGCAGCATCGCCTCGATGAGGCCGGCGCAGGCCGCGCAGTGCATGCCGGAGAGCTTCAGCCGCGAGCGGCCCAGGCGTGTGCCGTCAGCCGCCGTGCGCCACTCGGTGAACGCGTCCAGGGGCTGAGCCGCGTCACGCGCGGCGGAGCGCGTCAGCGACGCGTCGAGGCCGGGGCGATTGGCGGGAGCGGCATCAGCGCCCGGGGCGCCGGCAGAGGCGATGGCGGCTGGGGCGGGCAACATGGCCGCGATAATCCGCGAAACCTCGAGGTCGCAACATGCTCAATATCAAACGCGCCGCATCGTCCGCCGCCCTGTCGGCCCTCCTGTCGATTTCCGCGCTGCTGGCGGCCGCTCCGGCGGCGGCCCAGCAGATCCCGCAGACCGGGCTGCCGGTCGTCGAGCTGGGCGCCGGCATGCACCTGATCCACGCCGAGGTGGCCCGCACCGACGAGCAGCGCGCCATCGGCCTGATGGCCCGCAAGGAGATGGCGCAGAACGCCGGGATGATCTTCGTCTTCGAGCAGCCCGCCCAGCAGTGCTTCTGGATGCGCAACACGCTGATTCCGCTGTCGGCCGCGTTCGTCGCCGACGACGGCACCATCGTCAACATCGTCGAGATGCAGCCGCTGTCCGACACCTCGCACTGCTCGGTCAAGCCGGTGCGCTACGTGCTGGAAATGAACAAGGGCTGGTTCGACAAGCGCGGCCTGAAGGCCGGCGCCAAGCTGCGCGGCGGCCCCTGGCCCAAGTGAGCCGCCGGGTCCGCACGCCCCGGACCCTCCCCTGAAACGGCAACGGCCCGGGATCGCTCCCGGGCCGTTCGTCCTTCAGCGCCCGGATGACGGGCGCCGGGGCCTCAGTTGCCGAAGTTGGCCTGCGCGAAGTCCCAGTTGACCAGGCTCTTCAGGAAGGTCTCGACGAACTTCGGACGCGCGTTGCGGTAGTCGATGTAGTAGGCGTGCTCCCACACGTCGATCGTCAGCAGCGCCTTGTCGGCGGTCGTCAGCGGGGTGCCGGCGGCGCCGGTGTTGACGATGTCGACCGAGCCGTCGGGCTTCTTGACCAGCCAGGTCCAGCCCGAGCCGAAGTTGCCCACCGCGCTCTTCTGGAAGGCTTCCTTGAAGGCGTCGATGCTGCCCCACTTGGCGTTGATCGCGTCCGCCAGCTTGCCGGTGGGCGCGCCGCCGCCGTTGGGCTTCATGCAGCTCCAGAAGAAGGTGTGGTTCCAGATCTGGGCGGCGTTGTTGTAGATGCCGCCGCTGGAGGTCTTGACGATCTCTTCCAGCGTCTTGTTCTCGAACTCGGTGCCCTTCTGCAGGTTGTTCAGGTTGTCCACGTAGGCCTTGTGGTGCTTGCCGTGGTGGTACTCGAAGGTCTCGGCGCTGATGTGCGGCTCCAGCGCCTTCTTGTCATACGGCAGCTCGGGCAGGACGTGTTCCATGAGGGACTCCTAATCGGTTGGTGGTGGGACGGATGTCGCGGGCGATTGTAGGCAGCGAAATCAAGCCCCTGCCGGGAGCACGCGTACCCCGCCGCGCCGGGGCGCCGGGCGCCCCTCAGCCGCCGCCGCGGACCACGCGTCCCACCCGCAGATCGGCCTGGCCGTCGGCGAGCACCGCGCGCAAGTCCTGACCCTCGCGGAGCTGGTCCACGGAACTGAGCGCCCGCCCCTGGCCGTCGTCGAGCCACGCATAGCCGCGCGCCAGCACCTGGCGCGGATCGAGGCCCTGCAATCGTGCCTCCAGCGCCTCCAGCCGATGGGCGGCGCGCTGCGCCTGCTGCGGCAGCGCGCGGTCCAGCCGCTGTCCGAGATGTCCGAGCCGCTGGGCTTCCATCGCCGCGGCGCGAGGCGCCACCTGGCCGAGCCGCTGCTCGAGGAGCCCCAGCCGCTGCGTCTGGAGCCCGATCGCGCGCGGCGCCACCTGGCTCAATCGCTGCGCGAGCAGGTCCAGCCGCCGCCGTTGCCGGGCCAGCGCATCGCCGGGGCGGGCCAGGCGCAAGGCCAGCCGGTCCAGCCGCTGGGCCGCGCCGTCCAGGCGCTGCTCGACGCGGCGCAGCAACTGGCGTTCCAGCGCATCCAGCGTTTCCAGGCACTGCTGGCGGGCCACCGTGGCCAGCTCCGCCGCCGCCGTCGGCGTGGGCGCGCGCAGGTCGGCAGCCAGGTCGGCCAGCGTGATGTCGGTCTCGTGCCCGACGCCGCAGATCACCGGCAGCGCCGACTCGCCGACCGCCTGCACGACCCGCTCGTCATTGAAGGCCCAGAGGTCTTCCAGCGAGCCGCCGCCGCGCACCAGCAGCAGCACCTCGGCGTCCGCGCGCTCGTTGGCGATCGACAGCGCCCGCGCGATCGCCGGCGGCGCGTCGGCGCCCTGGACCAGCGTCGGATAGATGAAGACCCGGGCATGCGGCGCGCGCCGTCTCAAGGCGGTCAGCACGTCGTGGAGCGCGGCGCCGGCGGTCGAGGTGATGACACCGATCCGCCGCGCGTAGGGCGGCGGCAGGCGTTTGCGGCCGGCGTCGAACCACCCCTGCGCCTCCAGGCGCGCCTTCAGGCGCAGGAACTGCTCATAGAGCGCGCCCTCCCCGGAGCGCCGCATCGCCTCGACGATGAACTGCAGTTCGCCGCGTGGGCCGTAGAGGTCCAGCCGGCCGCGCAATTCCACCGTCATGCCGTCCCGGGGGGCGAAATCCACCAGGCTCGCCGCTCGGCGGAACATGGCGCAGCGCAGCATCGCCGGCTGGCCCTCGGCATCCTTCAGGCTGAAGTAGCAATGGCCGCTGGCCGCGCGCGTGAATCCGGAGAGCTCGCCCTGCACCGCCACCACGGGGAAGCGCGACTGCAATGCGTCGGAAAGGGCCGTCAACAGGGCTGCCACGCCCCAGACCATCCGTGGCGATGCGGGTTTCGGGGCGTCAATCATGCGCAAACCCAGCATTGGCGCGGGTCCGGAACTCCACAGCCGCGCCAATGCTGGCTCCGCGGGGCATTCGGGCTGTCATGCCCGCGTCACAGATCGATAAGCGCTTGTTTTTCAAAAGCTTTTTCCTGCCTGTTTTTTGAGCAGCCTAATCCTTCCCGTTTGCCGATGGGCCTTGGCGCGGTTCCACAGGCAGTTGCCCACAAAGTTATCCACAGGTTCGGTGGATGTTTGTAAGGGCTTGTGATGAGGGTCCAAGGTGGGCTGCGCGAGGGCGGCGTGGCGCCATAATGCGCCGCCGGGCCGGAGATGCCCGAACGGAGGGAAAGCCTTGTTTTCGATCATACAAGCCGCCGGCTGGCCGATCTGGCCGCTGCTGCTGTGTTCCGTGGTGGCCCTGGCGCTGATCATCGAGCGCGTCGTCAGCCTGCGGGCCGCCCGGGTGGCGCCGCCCAGCCTGATCGAGGAAGTGCTGGGCGTGACCCAGTTGCAGATCCCGAGCGGCGAAGTCGTCGGCAAGCTGGCCGAGAACTCGCTGCTGGGCCAGGTGCTGGCCGCCGGGCTGCGCGCCTCGCAGGCCGATCCGCGCGCCGGCGAAGCCCGCCTGCGCCAGGCCTTCGAGCTCGCCGGCCGCCATGCGATCCATCAGATGGAGCGCTACCTGAACACGCTGGGCACGATCGCCGCGGCCGCGCCGCTGCTGGGTCTGCTCGGCACCGTGGTCGGCATGATCGAGATCTTCGGCAGCCAGAGCCCGAACGGCAACAACCCGGCGCTGCTGGCGCACGGCATCTCGATCGCGCTGTACAACACCGCGTTCGGCCTGATCGTCGCGATCCCGTCGCTGATGTTCTACCGCTACTTCCGCGGCCGCATCGAGGCCTACGTGGTCGACATGGAGCAGGCCAGCGAGCGTCTGCTGACCCATCTGGCCAACCGCGCGATGCCCGGCACGGGCGCCGCGAACAGCGGCCCGGTCACGGTGCCTCCTCCGGTGGCCGCCCCGGCGCAAGGCAAGGCCAAGGCATGAAGTTCCGCCGCCGTCAGAGCGAGGAGCCGGAGATCAACCTGATCCCGTTCATCGACGTGCTGCTCGTGGTGCTCATCTTCCTGATGCTGTCCACGACGTACTCGAAGTTCACCGAACTCCAGCTCACGCTGCCCACCGCCGACGCCCAGCAGCTCAAGGACCGGCCGGCGGAGATCATCGTGGCCATCTCGGCCGACGGCCGCTATGCGATCGACCGCAGCGCGGTCGAGGGCCGCAGCGTGGACCTGCTCACCAGCGCGCTGCAGCAGGCGGCGCAGGGCAAGCAGGAGCCGGTGGTGATCATCTCCGCCGACGCGGCGACGCCGCACCAGGCGGTGGTCAACGCGATGGACGCGGCCCGCCGCGCCAATCTCACGCGACTGACCTTCGCGGCCAACAAGCCCCAGTGACGGCCATGGCCCGGGACCGGACATGACCCGGCCGGCCCTGGAGGACCGGCTGCAGCGCGCCTGGCGCGACGACGACCGCCTCGCCCATCTGCTGCGCCCGCTGGCCGCGCTGCACGGGCTCGTGCTGCGGCTGCGCGTGGCGCTCTACCGCCTCGGCTTGAAGAAGAGCGAAGCGCTGCCCGTGCCGGTGATCGTGGTCGGCAACTGGGTGGTGGGCGGCGCCGGCAAGACGCCGACGACACTGGCCGTGCTGGAGACGCTCAAGCGCCAGGGGCTCCGCGCCGGCGTCATCTCACGCGGCTACGGCCGGGCCGACGAGGGGCAGGTCCGCGTCATCGCCGAGGGCGACCGTGCCGAGGACGTGGGTGACGAACCCCTGCTGATCAAGCTGCGCGCCGGCGTGCCGGTGGCCGTGGGCCGCGACCGCATCGCGGCCGCCCGGGCGCTGCTCGAGGCGCGCCCCGACCTGCAGATCCTGGTGTCCGACGACGGGCTGCAGCATTGGCGCCTTCCCCGGCAACTGAGCCTGCTCGTCTTCGATGAACGGGGCCTGGGCAATGGCCGGCTGCTGCCGGCCGGGCCGCTGCGCCAAGCCCGCGCGCTGCCGCCGCCGCCCGGCTCGTCGCCGGACACCCTGGTGCTCTACAGCACTGGCCGGCCCAGCACGGCCCTGCCCGGCTTCGTCGGCACCCGGCACCTGGCCGGCGCGGTCGCGCTGGCCGACTGGTGGCGTGGCGAGCCGGCGCGGCTCGACCGCCTGCATGCGCTGCGCGGCAAGCCGCTGCTCGCCGCGGCGGGCCTGGCGCGACCGCAGCGCTTCTTCGACATGCTTGGCGAACAGGGCCTGAACTTCCGCGCGCTGGCGCTGCCCGATCACGCCACGCTGGACCCGCTGCCCTGGGCCCGCACGGACGAGGTCGTCATCACCGAGAAGGACGCCGTCAAGCTGCGCCCCGAGGCGCTGCAAGGCTGCCGCATCTGGGTGGTGGCGCTAGACTTCCGCCCCGAACCCGCTTTTGAAGAGGCGCTGCAGCGCGAGCTGCGGCGGCTGCTCCCCCATGGACCATCGACTGATTGAGATGCTGGTGTGCCCCGTCTGCAAGGGCCCGCTGGAAGACCGCCGCAATGCCGCGGCGACCGGGCTCCCGGACCGCGAGCTGGTGTGCCCCGCCGACCGGCTGGCCTTCCCGATCCGCGACGGCATCCCGGTGATGCTGGCCAACGAGGCCCGCGCCACCGACGGCGAAGGCGACGCGGCGTGAGCACCGGATTCCACATCGTCATCCCCGCCCGGCTGGCCTCGACACGGCTGCCCAACAAGCCGCTGGCCGACATCGCCGGCGCGCCGATGATCGTCCAGGTCGCGCGGCGCGCGGCGCTGGCGGGCGCGGCGCAGGTCGTGGTCGCGACCGACGCGGTGGAAGTGCGCAGCGCCTGTGACGCCCATGGCATCCGCGCGCTGATGACCCGCGCCGACCACGCCAGCGGCAGCGACCGGCTGGCGGAGGCGGTCGAGCTGCTCGGGTTGCCGGACGACGCGCTCGTCGTCAACGTGCAAGGCGACGAACCGCTGATCGCGCCGGAGATGATCCGCGCGTGCGCCGAATTGCTCGCCGCCAAGCCGACATGCGCGATGGCCACCGTCGCTCACGCGATCGATGATGACGCCGAGTTCGCGAACCCGAACGTCGTCAAGCTGGTCACCGACGCGCAGGGTCTGGCGCTGTACTTCTCGCGCGCGCCCATCCCCTGGTGGCGCGACGCCCCTGGCGGCGGCGCCCGCGCCAAGCCCGAGGCGGTGCTTCGTCATGTGGGCCTGTACGCCTACCGGGCCGGTTTCCTGCGGCGCTTCCCGACGCTGGCCGTCTCGCCGCTGGAGCAGATCGAGGCGCTCGAGCAACTGCGCGTGCTCTGGCACGGCGAGCGCATCGCCGTGCATGTCAGCGCGGAGCGTCCGGGCCCGGGCGTCGACACGCCCGAGGACCTCGAGCGGGTGCGCCGGCTGATGGGTCACTGACGGTCCGCGCCGGGCCGTGGCGATCGGTCCGCGGTTCGGCACCGATTCGCGCCCGGGCCGTTGCCATCGGGGTTCCCGGCCGGCACAGGCACATGGCCCGACAGGGTTACACCTCAATTCATTCCGCCGCCGCGTCAGCAGACCGTAGGCCAGCGCGTGCTATCCTCGCCCGCAGTTTTCGAGGGCGCGTCGACCCGTGCGGCGCGCCCTCTCCACGTATCGAGGAGACCCATGCGACTGATTCTTCTGGGCGCGCCCGGCGCCGGCAAAGGCACCCAAGCCGCCTTCATTTGCCAAAAGTTCGGCATTCCGCAGATCTCCACCGGGGACATGCTGCGCGCCGCCGTCAAGGCCGGCACCGAACTGGGTGTCGCCGCGAAACAGGTGATGGACGCGGGCGGCCTCGTCAGCGACGACATCATCATCGGCCTGGTCAAGGAACGCATCGCGCAGCCGGATTGCGCCAACGGCTTCCTCTTCGATGGTTTCCCCCGCACGATCCCGCAGGCCGACGCGATGAAGGCAGCGGGCGTGAAGCTGGATTTCGTGCTCGAGATCGACGTCCCTGACGCCGCCATCATCGAGCGCATGAGCGGCCGCCGCGTGCACGTCGGCTCGGGCCGCACGTACCACACCAAGTTCAATCCGCCCAAGGCCGCCGGCAAGGACGACGTCACCGGCGAGGACCTGATCCAGCGCGAAGACGACAAGGAAGAGACCGTGCGCAAGCGGCTCGAGGTCTATCAGTCGCAGACCCGTCCGCTGGTCGATTACTACTCGAGCTGGGCCGCCTCCGGCGATACGCAGGCGCCGCAGTACCGCCGCATCGAGGGCATCGGCACGGTCGACGAGATCACCGCGCGCGCCCTCGCCGCGCTGAGCTGAACGGCAACGCCCGATCGCCGCGGCGATCCAGCCAGGCGATTGAACAAGGCGGCCCGCGAGGCCGCCATTTTTTCCTCGACAATTGACGTTTACGTCAACGGCAACCCGCCGTCGACTTCGACAACTCACGGACAACGTGGAAGGAGACATCCCATGGACATCACGAACAAGGTCTTCATCGTCACCGGCGGCGCGTCGGGCCTGGGCGAAGGCACGGCCCGCATGCTGGCGCGCGAGGGCGCGACGGTGGTGATCGCCGATCTGCAGGCCGAGCGCGGCGAAGCGCTCGCCAAGGAGCTGGGCGGCACGTTCATCAAGTGCGACGTCAGCCAGGAAGCCGATGCGCAGGCGGCAGTGGCCGTGGCGGTGTCGCTGGGCAAGCTGATGGGCCTGGTGAACTGCGCGGGCATCGCGCCCGCGGCCAAGACCGTCGGCAAGGACGGCGCGCATCCGCTGGCCACCTTCTCGAAGGTGATCTCGGTCAACCTCATCGGCAGCTTCAACATGATCCGTCTGGCCGCCGAGGCCATGAGCAAGAACGAGCCCGAAGCCACCGGCGAGCGCGGCGTGATGATCTCGACCGCCTCCGTGGCCGCCTTCGACGGCCAAATGGGCCAGGCGGCCTACGCGGCCTCCAAGGGCGGCGTGGTCGGCATGACGCTGCCGATCGCACGCGACCTGGCGCGCAACGGCATCCGCAACATGACGATCGCCCCCGGCATCTTCGGCACGCCGATGCTGTTCGGGATGCCGCAAGAGGTGCAGGACGCGCTGGCCGCGAGCGTCCCCTTCCCGTCCCGGCTGGGCCGCCCGGAGGACTACGCCAAGCTGGTCCACCAGATCATCACCAACGAGATGCTCAATGGCGAGGTGATCCGCCTGGACGGCGCGATCCGCATGGCGCCGAAGTGAACTGAAGCGGGCCCAATGACAAAGGCCTCCCGGCGTGAGCCGGGAGGCCTTTTGCTTGATGGTGCGCAGCAGGCTGGCGAACCAGCCCGCCAGGCCCTCAGTTCTTCGCGCTGCGTGCGTAGACGGACCACAGGCCGGCCAGGTCGGCCGAGCCGTCGGTGCCCTTCACGGTGCGCCAGGTGGCTTGCGCCTTGGCCTTGTCGCCACCGAGGAACTGCGCCAGGCCCAGGTAGAGCTTGGCGTCGTCCGGACGCTTCAGGTTGCCCTTGGCGATGCCTTCCTCGATCAGCTTGACGCCGGCGGCAGCCTGACCGCGCTGCACCTGGGCGAAGCCGACCTTCACCAGCTCGTCGCCCTCGCGGGCACTGCGCGCGGCTTGTTCGGCGGCGGCCGCGCCGGCCTTCGCCTCGGCGATGCGCTTGTCCAGCAGATCGGCCAGGCGCTTCGGACGGCCGTTGTCATCGGTCGGCTTCAGGACGCCAGCGGCGAAGCCCTTGTCCAGGACCTTCTTGCCTTCGTCCGGATAGCCGGCCGCGCCAGCCAGCTGCGCCAGTTCCATGTAGTCGTTGGCGCCTTGCATGTTGTCGGTCACCAGCTTCAGGCGCAGCACGTCGACCTGATAGCGGCCGGCGGCAAAGCCCTTCTTGCTCTGCAGCGTGCCCAGCGACTGCGCCCACAGCTTCTGCGTCGGGTAGTAGTTCAGCAGCTTCTGGATCAGCGCCGACTCGGTCGCGCCGTCACCCTTCTTGTTGGCGGCCCACAGCGCGGTGTTGAGCTTCTCCTGCGAGGGCGCACGGCCAGCCTTCTCGTCGGCGGCGATCTCGGCCATCGTGTCCTTCAGGACCGTCGACACGTCGCCCGAGCGCAGTTGCGCGGCGCTCTGGATCTGCTTCATCGTCGGGCTGTTGCCGCCCGCCGCGTTGTACTTGTTGACCCACTCCAGCGCCTTGGCGCCGTTGCCCGCGCGCAGGTAGGTGCCGGCGATGGCCTCCATCGTCAGCAGCTTGTTGGCGGCGGGCATCTTGCCGGCGGCACTGAGCGCGTCGTAGGCCTTGGCCATGCCGTCGGCATCGCCCAGACGGGACGCGGCGGACAGGCGCAGGCCTTCCAGGGTGGCGTTCTCGTCCGCGTTGCGGCCGGGCACGGCTTCGGCTTCGCGGATCTTGGCCATCGCTTCCTGCGCCTTGCCCGCCTTGAGCAGGTCGGACGCGGCCTTGAGCGCGCCGCCGACTTGCGGACGCACCTGCGCGGCGGCCTGGGACAGGACGCTCAGGCTGCCCTCGGGCGTGGTGCCCAGCACCAGCGCGGCGGCGCCGACGGCGGCGGTTGCCAGCAGTTTGAGTTTCATTCGCTTGCTCTCCTACGAAGAAAAACGCGCCACCCTCGCGGGCAGCGCGTTTCGTTCAGACATCGATCAGACGGCCATCCGGTCTCAGTTCAGGAACTGTTCGTTCCCGACCATCGCCATCTTCTTGACGCCAAGGCGCTGCGCCGACGCCATCACGTTGGCGACATAGCCGTACTCGGCCAGCTTGTTCGGCTTGATGTGCACTTCCGGCTGGTCCGGCGTCGCCGCCACCTCGGCCATCTTGGCCTCGAGGGCCGCGTGGTTCGGCACCGCATTGCCATCCCAGAACACCGTGCCGTCGAAGTCGATCGCCACTTCGTGGACGACCGGATCCTGCGGCGGCGGGTTGTTGTTGGGCGGCGGCATGTCCAGGTTGACCGAGTGCAGCTGGATCGGGATGGTGATGATCAGCATCACCAGCAGCACCAGCATCACGTCGATCAGCGGCGTCGTGTTGACGTCCAGCATGGTTTCGGGATCGTCACCACCGCTGGAGCTTCCGACATTCATACCCATTCTTCAGCTCCTTCAGCCACCACGAGCCGGCGGCTCGGTGACGAACTTGATGGACATGATGCCCGCGCGCTGGCACGCGACCATCACCTTGCCCACGTTCTCGTAGCGCGACTTCTCGTCGCCACGGATGTGGACTTCCGGCTGAGGATTCAGAACCGCCACCTTCTTCAGGCGCGTGACCAGCGTTTCCGTATCCGGAATCGGCTGCACGCCCCAGTAGATGTCGCCATCCTTGGTCACCGCGATCTCGATGTTTTCCGGCTTGGTGACGCGGACGACGTTCGTCTCCTTCGGCAGGGTCACCCCCACCGATTGCGTCACCACCGGCACGGTGATCAGGAAGATGATCAGGAGCACCAGCATCACGTCCACCAGGGGCGTGGTGTTGATGGTCGAGACCACCTCGTCGTCGCCACCGGACGAACCTACGTTCATCCCCATATTGCGTCTCCGGGACTGCTGTGGATTAGCGGCCGGCGACCTTGCGGCTGCCCATCAGGACGCCGTGCAGGTCAGCAGCGAAGGCACGGACCTGGCCCATCACCGACTTGTTGCGGTTGACCAGCCAGTTGTAGCCCAGCACGGCCGGAACGGCCACGCCCAGACCGATCGCGGTCATGATCAGCGCGGCGCCGACGGGGCCGGCGACCTTGTCGATCGAAGCCTGGCCGGCGACGCCGATCTGGGTCAGCGCCTGCAGGATGCCCCACACGGTACCGAACAGGCCGATGAAGGGGCTGGTCGAGCCGACGGTGGCCAGGAAGCCCAGGCCGCCTTGCAGGCGCGAGTTCACTTCGCCGACGGCGCGGTCGATGTTCATCGTGACCCAGGTGTTGTGGTCGATGTTCTCGGTCAGGGCGCCTTCGTGGTGGTCCGAAGCTTCCACGCCGGTCTGGGCGATGAAGCGGAACGCGCCGGTCTCGCTCAGGCTCTTGATGCCTTCCTGCAGGGAGGCCTTCTTGAAGAACGAGGCGCGGACTTCCTTGGCCTCACGGGCGATCTTGGAGGTGTCCCACAGCTTCGTGAACAGGATGTACCAGGAGCCCATGGACATGATGCCCAGGATCACCAGCACGGCCTGGTCGACGACGTTGCCGTGGGCGACGATGTTGCCCAGGCTGTAGGGGTTGTCGACCGGCTTGGCGGCGGGCGCTTCGGCAACGGCGGCGGGAGCGATGTCGGCAGCAGGAGCGGGGGCGGTGTCGGCGGCGGAAGCGGCGGCCGAGGCAGCCTGATCCTGCGCTTGGGCGGCCAGCGGGGACACGGCCAGGGTCGCGGCGCACGCGAGGGCCGCAAACAAGGCAGACAGACGAGAGATCATGGAGTTAGCTCCTACGCAAAAAGTCTTGAACTCAGGTTGAGAGGGCGGGGCGCGGTGCTGCGCCCCGTATTCGATCGACCGCGGGCGGATGGGCCCGCGGATCATTCCATGTTGAACACGAATTCCTGTTCGAGGACCGCGTCCGTGCACTGGTAGTCGGCGAGCGCGGCCTGGATGGCGCTCTTGAGCGCGCGCTCGGCCTTGCGGTCGTTGGCGCCGCGCAGCGTCGCGAAGGCCACGTCGACCACCTTGCCGCCCTTGACGGTGAAGGTCGCCTTGTAGCTCGCGGTGCCGCTCCAGTTGAGAGCCGGCATCTCGGGCTTGGCCATCTTGGAGCAGTTGCCGATCGCCGACTTCGGACGGTCCGACGGCGGCGCCGGGGGCGCGGGCGCGGCGGCCGGCGGAGCCGGACGGAATTCCTGGGCCGGCGGCGGCGTCGTCGACTGCACCGCCACGGCGGGGGTCGGCGGCGGCGGCGCCGTCACCACCACTTCCGGCGGCGGCACGAACGGCGGCGGCGGGGCCTTGATGTCCGGGGGCGGCGGCACGACCTTCTCTGGAGGAGGAGGCGGCTTGACCTTTTCCTCGACGACCTTGACGTCGATCGGACCCTTCACCGCCTCCTTGATCTTCGTCGCCAGGCCGCTGGCCAGGGCGCCGATGATCAGGACGTGGACCAAGACGACGAGACCGAAGCCCGTCAGGCGCGAGGAACCGCCTTTATCCTGCGCAAAGTTCATGCGCGCTCCTTCATCAAACTGCGAATTTCTTTCATCGAAGCTACAAGGGGAGTTCGACTCAACACAGCGTCTGGTCGGATCAGGCGTTCGCGCCGCAACCTGGGGTCAGCAGCGCCTGTCTTGCCGGCTGTGCGAGCGACGGATGCAGCTGGTGCCATAACGCCGGAGCGCCGCGGACCGCCGACCCGCCGAATGCAGGATGGACACACGAAGACTCGAAAACCCAGGGCACGATACGAACCCGACTCAACAAAAATGCCCGTCAGCTTGTGGCCGCGGGCGTCTCAAGGATCGGTCAAGAAAATGTAGCAAAACTACAGATTTCAACCACCTTTCACGACCTTGATCATAAACGACATGCACAAGCCGCAAGCCATGGGGTTTGCCCCAGCATGCGGGCATCGCCCATCGCACGGATCACCGGGAGTTACAGCGGACGCAACAGCCGGAGGTCATGAAAGCAGCCCTGGTATTCTACTGGTATGACCTTTCCCGCCGGTCCGTGGCAGCCTAGGGCTAACCCGCAAGCAGGCGCCGAGATGGTTACAGGGCGAACGCAGCAAGCGCCGTGCCCGCTCAGGCCGCGATCAGCCAGCCGGTGATCGCCTGGCGCTCCGCCATGGCGAATGGCGGCACATAAGAGACGAAATGTCGCTGCGGCACCGTGAACAGCGACAGTGAATTGAAGTGGGGGAAGAAGGTGTCCAGCACCGACCCGTCCTCGGCGGTGAAATGCAGCATCCCGCCCCAGTCCGGACGCCAGCGCCGCGTGAGGTTGATCACATAGGCGATGCGGCGGTCCTCGCGGTCCACGTGGTCATCATGGGTGGTCAGGAAGTTACCGCGCGAGTACATCGTCGCCTGCGCGTAGACGCCGTTGATCGAGGCATCGCCGCTGAGTTCGCGCATGCGTGACAGGAAGTCCTCCCCCGCCATCCAGCGCATGAAACGCGCGAGCAGATCGGAGCGGCCGTCCTGGACCGCCTTGACCATCGAGTCCGAGAAGAACGAGAACTGGAAGTGCTCGCGCGCCACGGCGAGGATCCCTTCCGTCAGCTGCATGCGCTGCTGCGGCGTGAGCGCGCGCAATTGGGGGCCGGTCAGCCGCTGGTCGCCCTGCGGGTCGCGGTAGACCAGTTCCCAGTCGATCGCCTGCAGCGCGCGGTCGAGCGCGTCGGCGACCTCGGGGATGAAGAAATCGCGGATCAGCACCCTCCCCTCGGTCCGCAGCGTGCGGCCCAGGGCGGTGAAGTCCAGTGCGGGGTTCAGATAGTCCATGGTCGTGCGGCGGGCCGCGTTCAGCCTGAGGAGGTCCGGAAGCGAAAGCAGGCCCCGAAGGGCCTGCTGGGAGTCCGGGTCCGGACGCTAATCTAAGTCAGATCAGCTTCAGAAGCGGTAGTTGCCGCGGACGTAGAAGGAGCGCTGCTGGACCGCCGCGTAGGTCGGGTCGAAGCCCACCTGGAAGTAATCCTGCTGGTTCGTCACCGGCGGCTTCTTGTCGAACAGGTTGCGGATGCCGGCCGTGATGGTCACGCCCTTGATGCCGCGGTACTGGCCCTGGACGTCGAACAGGTCATACGCCTTGACGTGCGCCACCTCGTCGTAGTCCTCGTAGCCGTTCTGGCGGAAGTAGCGCAGCGAGGCGCCCCAGTTGCCCTTGTCCCAGTCCAGCGTGAAGGTCTGCTTCAGCTTCACGACCGGGCCGCCCAGGTTGTACTTGCCCAGGTTGTCGCGGGTCGTGCCGGTGCCCACGATCGACTCCTCGCTCTTGGTCAGCAGCGTGGCTTCCCAGCCCGGCGTGAACGCGCCGTAGTCGGTGCGGATGCGGGCGCGGGCGCTGAAGTCGAAGCCGGCGGTGCGCAGCTTGCCGACGTTCTCCCACGAGGCGCGGACGTAGTTCAGGTAGCCCGTGGCCGGATCGACGACCAGGCGGTCGGCGAAGATCGACGTGCTCGTGAACGTGCCCGGCACCTGGTGCTTGTACCAGTCACGCAGGATGTCGTCGCCTGACAGGAAGCGCAGGCCGTTGGTGATCTTCATGTCGAAGTAATCGACGCTGAGCGTGGTGTCCTTGATCATCTCGAACACCAGGCCCAGGGTGAAGGTCTTGGACTTCTCCGGCTCCAGGTTGCGGTTGCTGTTCTGCTGCACCGTCAGCTGCGTGTCGCAGTAGTTGGTGTTGGGGAACCCGGTGCAGCCCTTCACGCGGTCGTAGTTGGGGTCGGTGAAGTTGCCGCCCGTGTTCGTGAACGACGACGGCGCGAACAGGTTGTCCAGCGCCGGGGCGCGGAAGCCCTTGCCGGCCGACGCGCGGAACAGCAGGCCGGTCATCGGCGTGAACTTGACCGACAGCTTGGGGCTGGTGGCGGACAGGTCCTTGGTGTCGAAGGAACCGTCGCGCGAGCCGCCGTGCGTGCTGCTGTACTTGTCGTAGCGCACCGCCGCGTTGATCTCGACGCTCTTGAGCACCGGGAAGTTGGCTTCACCGAACAGGCCGCTCACGTCGCGGTTGGCTTCGACGCGGCCGGCCGTGCCGTTGCCGCCCACCACGTCGCCGGAGCCGGCGATGTCGGAGTAGCCGTCCAGGTACTTTTCCTTGCGGAACTCACCGCCGAAGGCGACGCCCAGGTTGCCGGCGCCCACGTTGAACAGCTCGCGCGACAGCGTGAAGTCGCCGCCGGTGTTGCTGGTCTTGGACTTGCGGTTGTTGCCCGAGAGCTCGGCGCTCTTGAGCGTGGCCAGGCCGACGGCATCGTTCGGGCCCCACGGGTTGATCAGGCCGGTCTTGAGCGCCTGCACCAGGCGGGCGTCGGAGTAGTTGCCGCTGATGAAGTCCTCGCGGGCCTTGCCCTCGCCGTAGACGAAGGCGGCCTTGTAGTCGAAGCCGCCCATCGTGCCTTCGGCGCCCAGCACGGTGCGGGTCACCTGGTTGGTCACCTGCGTGCGGCGCTGGCCGCCGTCCACCATGCGCCACGACAGCACCAGGTCGCCGCGGTAGCCCGGCGACACCGCGTCCACGGCGGCAGTCGGGTAGTACTTGCCGCCGCCCGGGTACAGGTAGTCCGGCTTGCCGGTCGTCGTCGACGGGGTCTGCGACGAGCCCAGGATGATCTCGTTGCGGCTGTAGGCCACTTCGGCGAACAGCGTGTTGTCCTGGTTCACCGCCAGCGTGCCCTTGACCAGCGCGCCGTAGCGGTCGGACTCGGGGATCAGGTCGATGAAGTGGGTGAAGTCGTAGCGGCAGTTGCGCGCGCCGGCATAGGAGTAAGGCGGCGCGCAGTTCGGGAAGCCGGCGGCGCCGGGCACGTACTGGCCGGTCGTGGCGAGGAACGCGTTGGCCGGGAAGGTATTGCCCGAGTCCTTCACCACGCCGATGTCGGGACGGTTGCCGGTGGATGCGTAGGAGCGGTCCGCCGCGCGGATCGCGTCGTACTTCTGGTAGTTCAGCGTACCCAGCAGGTTCCAGCCGTCCTTGCCCAGGTCGCCGACGCCGCCGCCGGCGGCCAGCGAGAAGACGTCGCCCACGCTGCCGCGCGGCATCTCCAGGCCGACGGAGATGTCGCCGCCCTGCAGGTCCTTGCGGGTGATGAAGTTCATGACGCCGCCGATGGCGTCGGAGCCGTAGGTCGCCGAAGCGCCGTCACGCAGCACCTCGATGCGCTCGATCGCGGCCAGCGGGATCGAGTTCAGGTCCACGCCCTGGCCGGAGAACGGATACACCGGCAGGCGGCGGCCGTTCAGCAGCACCAGCGTGCGTCCGCGGCCCAGGCCGCGCAGCGACGCGCCGACCTGGCCGTTGGCCGAGCCGTCGCCGATGGACTGACCCAGCGCCAGGCCGCCGCCGTTGTTGTAGCTCAGGCGGTCGACCAGTTCCTGCACGTTGGACGCGCCGGACTTGTTGATCGATTCGCGGCTGATGACGCTCACTGGCAGCGAGGTTTCGGCGTCGATGCGCTTGATCGACGTGCCGGTGATTTCCACGCGGTCCAGCTGCTGCTGGGCGGCCACTGGCAGCGCCGCGGCGCCGAGCGCCAGCAGGGCTGCCAGATTGATGCTCTTGCGTTTGAACATGAAGACTCCTTAAGACCAGAAACACAGTTGTTGTGTCCCCGGGAACACGGGCGGCCGGGATATCGGCCAGTGCCCTCCGAGCGGTGTTCCCGGGATGGGGCCGAGGCAGTTTCTTTTCCGGTTTGAAAACGAATCCCCGTAATCACCCTATGGGCGGCGGCCGGAGCCACTTCTGGACGCCATTTCGCGGGTAAACACCAAAGGGCGGACATCGCTCCGCGTTGCGGCCGCGCGACGCGCGCTGAACGCCCGAAAACTTCGGTTCTCGCTTGTAAAAGCCTGTAAGCGGCACCTATTTCAAACATCCGCATTACCAATCGCCCGGCCGGCCATTCGTCACGCACTGCGTCCGTGCGAAAAGGCGATCAACAGGACGTTTGCGCCCCATCGAGTTCGGTCAACGGGGTTTCCGTTGCTTGAAGGAATGTCACTGCGCTCCAGGATGGTGCGTGGGTTTCGAAACGTCTGTTTCGGGCAGAAAAAAGGGTCGCGACGCGACCCTTTGGGGAATGGAAACGGAGTTGAAAAAAGGTCAGGCGGGCGTGCGCCGCTCCACGCGCGGGACGGCGGCCAGCAGGGTGCGGGTGTAGTCCTGGGCCGGTTGGCCGAGCACCGTGTCGCAGGGGCCGGATTCGACGATGCGGCCGGCCTGCATGACGGCGACCTCGTCGGCGACGTATTCGACGACGCCGATGTTGTGTGTGATGAACAGGAAGGACAGGCCGCGGCTGCGCTGGAGTTCGCGCAGCAGGTTCAGGATCTGCGCCTGGACGGACACGTCGAGCGCGGAGGTCGGTTCGTCGCAGACGATCAGGCGGGGCTCCACGGCGAGTGCGCGGGCGATGGCGATGCGTTGGCGCTGGCCGCCGGAGAACTCGTGGGGGAAGCGGGCGAGTGCGTCGCGGCGCAGGCCGACCTGGTCGACGAGGTTGTGCAGCAGCGCGATGCGTGCGGGTCCGTCGAGTTCGGGCCGCAGCGCGAGCAGGCCTTCCTCGAGCACTTCCTGGACGCGCAGCCGCGGGTTCAGTGAGGCGAAGGGGTCCTGGAAGATGATCTGGACTTGGCGGCGTGCCTCGCGCAGCGCGTCCCCGTCGAGCTGGAAGAGGTCGCTGGGCGCCCCGCCCTGCCCTTCAGGCGGATGGAGCAAGGCCTGTCCCTCGATGACCGCGGTGCGTCGCAGGAGCTGGACGATGGCTTTGCCGGAGGTGGTTTTTCCGCAGCCGGACTCGCCGACGAGGGCGAGCGTGCGTCCTGCCTCGATGGCATAGGAGACGCCATCCACTGCGTCGAACCAGCGCTTGGCCCCCCCGAACATTCCGCGCCCCAACGGGTACCGCACACGCAGGTCCTTGACCTCGAGGAGCAATGATGGCGACTGCTCTGCGCCGGCGGTGCCGGTGCCCCTCCGAGCGAACCCTGACCGAAGGGAAGACTGTGAGCGCGGAGGGGCACCGGCACCGCCGGCGCTCTCCGTCAAGTCCACGGTCTCCCTGGGATCTGTATAGAGCAAGCACCTCACCTCATGCGCTGCGACGTCTCCAGAGACGGGCTGCAGCGCTGGCGGCGTGCTTGCGCAATGGACCATGGCCCGGTCGCATCGAGGTGCGAAGCGGCAGCCCTCGAAGTGTTGCCAAAGCGGCGGCACGGTTCCGGGGATGGCGGCCAGCGGTTCCCCGCGGCGCTGCGCATCCGGCAGCGCGCGCAGCAGCAGCCGTGCATAAGGGTGTTTGGGCGAGTTGAAGAACTCGTCGGCTGGCGCGACCTCGACGATCTGTCCCGCGTACATCAGGGCGACTTGATGGGCCATCCCGGACACCACGCCCAGGTCGTGGGTGATGAGCAGCAGTCCGAGGCCGCGTTCGCGCTGCAGGTCCTTGAGCAACTCCAGGATCTGGGCCTGGATGGTGACGTCGAGCGCGGTGGTGGGTTCGTCGGCGATCAGGAAGTCGGGTTCCGCGGCCAGCGTCATCGCGATCATGATGCGCTGCTTCTGTCCGCCGGAGAGGCGGAACGGGTACTCGTCGATGCGGCGTTCGGGCTCTGGGATGCCAACGCGGCGCAGCCAGTCGACGGCCTTCTTGCGGGCGGCCTCGCCGCGCAGCGGCGTGTGGGCCTGGATGGCCTCGACGATCTGGTCGCCGACCTTCATCACTGGATTGAGGCTGGTGCCTGGCTCCTGGAAGATCATCCCGATGCGTCCGCCGCGCACGTCGCGCATGCGGGCCTCGCTCAGGTCGAAGAGGTCCTGGCCGTCGAGCTCGAGCCGGCCGCCGGCGATGCGGCCGTTGTCGGGCAGCAGCCGCATCAGCGCCAGCGCGGTCATGCTCTTGCCGCAGCCGGACTCGCCCACCAGCGCGAAGGTGCGTCCTTGCGCCAGTGTGAGCCGCATCCCGTCGATGGCCCGCACCAGGCCGGCGTCGGCGTCCAGGTGCACGTGGAGGTCGTCGATCTTCAGCATCTGGCGCTCCTCAGGCCTGGGCGTTCTTCTTCTTGAGCGACAGCACCTGCGGCCGCAGCTTGCGCGCGCGCGGGTCGAAGGCATCGCGCACGCCGTCGGCGAACAGGTTGGCAGCCAGCACCAGGCTCACCATGAAGCCGAACGCCGCGACGAAGCTCCACCACACCACCGGGTCGCGGCTCATCTCCGAGCGGGCCAGGTTGATCATGCCGCCGAAGCTGTTCATGCCCGGGTCCACGCCTACGCCGACGTAGGTCAACACGGCCTCGTAGAGGATGAGGTCGGAGAAGTTGAGCACCAGCGAGATCAGCACCAGGTGCATCACGTTGGGCACGATGTGGCGGACCATGATCGTCGTGTCGCGCACGCCGAAGGCGGTCGCGGCCTGCACGAAGTCGGCCTCGCGCAGCTTGAGCGTCTCGCCGCGCACCAGCCGGCACAGCGTCGCCCAGCCCGTCACGCCCAGGATCACGCAGAGCAGGAAGATCTTGAGGTCGGCGCGTTCGGCGCCGGTCTCGAAGGCCTCCGGGTGCTTGTCCAGGAAGACCTGCACCATCAGCACGCAGGCGGCGATCAGCAGCACGTTGGGGACCGAGGTCAGCACCGTGTAGAAGTACTGGATCGCCTCGTCCACCCAGCCCTTGAGGTAGCCGGCGAGGATGCCCAGCACCAGCGCGAAGGGCAGCGTCGCCAGCGTCGACAGCGCGCCGATCACGAAGGCGGTGCGGATGCTCTTGAGCGCCTGGTAGAGCACGTCGTTGCCGGTCTGGTCGGTGCCGAAGACGTGGTAGTGGCCCATCAGCGCGATCGTCGGGCCCGCCAGCAGCGCGATGACCGACAGCGTCCCCAGCGCCGCGCGCCACGGGTAGTGCGTGCGGTCGGCCAGCAGGTCCTTCAGGCCCTGGCGGAAGCCGCCGTGATGCGGCGCCAGCGCCGCCGCCATCGCCAGCGCGATCAGCGCTGACGCCAGGGCGCCCAGCGCCAGGCCGGTCAGCGCGCGCCGCGTCACGTCGCCGGACCAGTCGCGCGCCGGATCCTGCAGATGCGCGCCGCCGAAGGCCAGGCGCGGGAACTCGCGCACGATCTCGCTGCCGTGGGCGACGCTGTCCAGCGTGAAGCCCTGATAGGCCAGCGGCGCGGAGTAGCTGGTCTCGCGCATCTCGATCTGGCGCGCCAGCAGCAGGTCCAGGACCGATTCGGTGCGGGTCTCGTAGAACTGCTGGCCCGCCGGGCTGTCCGCCAGCGCGCGCCGGAAGTGCAGGCTGTCCAGCGCCGTGAGGCCCAGGAACAGCGCCAACACCACGCCGGCGCTGAGCGCGGCCGGATCGCGCAGTACGCGCTGCCAGTTCGCGCGCAGATGCGGTCGCCGGATCAGCCGCGCGATGTAGAACACCAGCGCCGCGAACATCGCCCACAGCGCCACGTCGGTCCAGAGGATGACGACCTTGAATCCCATGTCGAATCTCTTGTCGGATCGGCGCGAGGCCGCGTCAGGTCAGCCGCACGCGCGGATCGACCCAGGTGTAGACCACGTCGATCAGCGCGTTGCTCGCGATGTAGAGCACCGCGCCCAGGAACACCATGGTGCGCACGATGGCGAAGTCCTGGCCGGTGATCGCATCGATGACGAAGGCGCCCAGACCCGGGATGCCGAAGAAGCTCTCGAACACCAGGCTGCCCAGGAACACGTAGGGCAGATAGGCGCCCGCGCTCGTGATGATCGGGATCAGCGCGTTGCGCAGCACATGGCGCATCAGCACCACCGGCTCCGACAGGCCCTTGGCGCGGGCGGTGCGGACGTAGTCCTTGCCGACCTCCTCGAGCAGCATCGCGCGGTACAGGCGGGCCTCGCCGCCCAGCCGCGACAGCAGCGACAGCGCGATCGGCAGCGCCAGGAACTTGAGCGCGTCCAGGCCCGGCTCGTAGCCGTTGATCGGCACCAGGCGCAGCACCCGCGAGAAGAAGAACTGTCCGACGATGATGTAGAAGAGGCTGGAGATCGACAGCATCAGCACGCACAGCACGACGCCCCAGAAGTCGATGCGCGAGTTGCGGAAGAAGGTCAGCAGCAGCGCGAAGGCGACGCTGATGATCAGCTGCAGCACGAAGATCGGCACCGCGAGCTGCAGGCTCACGCCCATGCGGGTCTTGATCTCGTGGCCGATGTCGACGGCCTGGCGCGCGTCGGAGCGGCCGAACTCCAGCAGCATCAGCGACACCGAGCGTTCCCAGAACACCGTGTGCGTGAGCCGCTGGGCGCCCTGGCGCGACGCGTCCCAGTACAGCGGCTTGTCGTAGCCGCGCTCGGCCTTCCACTTGTCGATCTGCACCTGCGAGACGCGCTTGCCGCCGATGTTCAGGCGCGCCATGTCATCGGGCGTGTTGACGGTGAAGAACAGGAAGAAGGTCAGCAGGTTCACGCCGACCAGGATGGCCAGCCCGTAGGCCAGCCGCCGTGCGAGGTACTTGAGCATCAGTCGGCGCCGCGCGGGGCGTTCTCTGCGGGGATGGCCGCGGCGGTGCCGCGCGCCGTGGCGGTCTCGCGCTGGCGGAAGCTGCGGCGCGTGGTCCAGGCGATCACGCCGGCGCCGATCACCAGCACCAGCAGCGGCCACCACACCGGGCGGTTCCACTCGCCCTGCAACTGCGCGCGGCGCGCCGGATCGATGCGGTAGAAGCGCACCGGATCGCGGATCACGATGCTGGGCTTGCCGTTGTGCACCCAGCTCTGATACGCCTGCCCGGTCCAGGCCCAGTAGCCGAAGGCCCAGGGCGCGTCCTGCTGCGTGATCGCCACCATGCGGTCGATCACCTGCTGCTTCTGCGGCCCGTCGTCCAGCACCTGCACCTGCTTGAACAGGCGGTCGAACTCGGCGTTCTCGTAGTTGCCCGAGTTCTCGCCCTCATGCAGCGACTTGCTGTTGGGGCCGTAGAGCAGGAACAGGAAGTTCTCGGCGTCCGGATAGTCCGCGAACCAGCCCCACCAGAAGACCTGGTGCTTGCCCTGGCGCACCTTCTCCTGGAACTGGTTGTAGTCGGTGGCGCGCACGTCGAGCTGGATGCCCAGCTTGGCGAACTGCTTCACCAGCCAGTCGTTCTCGGCCTTCACCTCGGGCGTGACGGTGCGCATGAAGTCGTAGTTCAGGACCAGCGGCTGGCCGGTCTTCGCGTCGCGGCCGTCGGGGTAGCCGGCTTCGGCCAGCAGCTGCTTCGCGTCCTCGAGCGGACGGCGCTCGATCCTGCCGTTCACGAGCCGGTGCGTGACCGGATTGAAGAAGCCCGGCTGCGCCTCGCGCGAGCCGAACACGCCCGGCGGCACCGGCCCGTAAGCGGTGACGCCGCCGCGGTTCTTGAAGATGCGGCCGTAGCCCTCCTCCCAGTCGATCGCGATGGACAGCGCCTGGCGCAGCTTGCGGTGGCGGGCATCGTCCTCGGGCGTTGCGCCCTTGCCGATCACCGGATCCAGCATGTTGAAGCCGAGGTACCAGTTGTTGGGATCGGTCGAGCGCGGGAACATGAAGCCGCGCTTGTTGAAGAAGGCCTCGGTCTCGGCGGAGTCGCTGGCGTCGGCGTAGAACTCGACGCCCCAGTCGCCGCGCTCCAGGTCGGGAATGTCGAGGTAGCCCTGCTTGAACATCTCCTTGCGCGGCACCCGCTCCTTGATCAGCGTGGCGACGATCCTGTCGATGAAGGGCATCGGCTTGCCGCAGTCGGCCAGGCGGCCCGCGGGCCCGTCGTCGGGCATGCCCTCGCAGGGGTACAGGTCGTCCTTGCGGTAGTTCGGGTTGCGCGACATCACATGGCGGCGGTCCTGCTGGTACTCCGTCATCATGTAAGGCCCGGTGCCCACCGGCCACTGGTTCCACGACAGGCCGTGCTCGGCCATGCCGGGCTGGGCGTAGAACAGGTCCACCTCCCACGGGATCGGCGCCATGAAGGTCGTCGACATCCAGTACGACCATTGCGGGTACTTGCCCTTGATGCGCACGCGCAGCAGGTGCTTGTCGACCGCCTCGGCACCAGCCAGCGGCCAGCGGCGGAAGTCCAGGAAGGGCTTGTCCGGCGAGTTCTCCGGCAGGCCCTTGAGCAGCTTGGCGTTCTCCTCGCGGATCAGCGCGCCGTACTCCTTCAGGCCCAGCACGTGCTCGGAGAACAGGCCGAAGATCGGCGCCTCGACGCGGGTGGTGGCGTGGCGCTTGAGCGCGAACACGAAGTCCGCGGCCTCGAGCTCACGCGTGCCCTGATGCTCGAACTGCCACGGCGAGCGCTTGTCGCCGAGGTCCTTGGCCGTGAGGTGGTGATAGAGGTAGTGGCCCTGCGCGTCCTTGGCGAAGGCGGGGCTGGGCGCGTACATCACGCCGGGGCGGATCGGCACGTCGTAGACGCTGAGGGCGATCTGCTCGGCGGGCGCGTCGTCGGGCAGGCGCTTGCCGGCGGCGTCCAGGTAGTAGGGCTTGATCACTGCCGCGGCCGCGCGCGGAATCAGCGCGTAGGGCCGCTTCAGGTAGTGGTAGCCGTAGAGCGGCTCGGTGATCTGGTAGGTGTAGACCGACTCGGGCGCCGTGTAGGACGCGGTCGGATCGAGGTAGCGCGGCGAGCGTTCGTCGAAGGACAGGTAGAGCGTGTTGTCCTTGGCCGCGCCGGCCGGATAAGGGCTGTTGTTGCAGGCCGCGAGCAGCGCCGCGGCGAGCAGTCCCGCGCTCAGCCGCGCGATCCGGCGCGCCAGGGGTGCCCACGCTCCGCGCCAGCCTCCAGCCGCGTGCAGCGACGCGTTCCACAGCCCCGACGACATCGTCATCCTTCCAAAAAGCAAACGCCGCATCGTCCGGATGCGGCATTGCCAGATTGTTGCCAAGGCCGGGCCTCTCGTGGGGGCCGGCCGATGCCGGGGCGCATCATAGCGGCCCCGTTCGACGGCCGCGCGTGACGACGGTCAGTGGTGATCGTGGCCGTCGTGACCGCGATCGTGGGCGTGATCGTGGCCGTGAGGAGCGTCGTCATGGCCGTGCGCATGATCGTGGTCGTGCCCCGGGCCGACATGGCCCCAGGCGACGATCACGTCGCGGCCCTCGACCATCATCTCGGCCTTCGCGCCGACCGGCAGGCAGACCTTGGTCGGCACGTGCCCGAAGGGCAGCCCGGTGAGGATGGGCACCTTGACGCGCTCGCGCAGCGCCTGGACACAGCTCTTCATCGAATAGCCGCGATCCAGTGGCGACTTCTTCCAGCCGCTGAAGCTGCCCAGGATGACCGCCTTCTGCGCGTCGAGCACGCCGGCCTGCCACAGCTGCAGCAGCATGCGCTCGACGCGGTAGGGATGCTCGTTGACGTCCTCCAGGAACAG
>Ga0209257_1001092_pt1 | contig 35370 bp, 29 predicted proteins | sample AraplaCvi_mCL_r2_FD_184277 | JGI IMG/M metagenome (GOLD analysis project Ga0209257, IMG submission 184277) | Arabidopsis root microbial communities from North Carolina, USA - plate scrape MF_Cvi_mCL_r2 (SPAdes) (version 2) | ecosystem: Host-associated > Plants > Roots > Endosphere | place: USA...
GAGCCTCTAGAACCCGCCGGAACCCTCTGCACAAGGCCGCGGGCGCCCGCCGCGGCGGCGCCTCACTCTCTGGGCCGGAAGGTGATGATCATCACCTGCGGCACCCGGCCGTCGGTGTCGGGCGGGAACTTCTCGGTCTTGTCCAGCGCCCGCAGCACGGCGTTGTCGAAGTCGGGCAGGCCGCTGGACTTGACGACCCGGCGCGCGATGATCGTGCCGTCCGGCGCGGCGCGCACCTCGACCTCGGCTTCCGGATTCGACGGACCGCCCGGATCGCTGTAGATGATGTTGGGCCGCACGCGCGCCTTGATCCGGCCCGCGTAGTTGGCCGAGGGTCCCGAGCTCTTGAGCGCCGAACCCGTCGAGGTCGGACCGCCGCTGGCCCCGGCCATGCCCTGGATGCGCCGCAGGTTCTCCTGGCGCTGCGCTTCGGCGCGGGCCTCGGACTCCTTGCGGGCCTTCTCGGCCTTGGCCTTGTCCGCTTTCTCCTTGGCGTCGTCCTTCCTGGCCTGTTCTTCCTTGGCCTTGCGGTCGCGTTCCTTCTGCTCGGCCTCTTCCTTCTTGCGCAGCTGTTCCTGCTTGCGCTTCTCGTCGGCCTCGCGCTGCTCCTGCTCTTCCTTCTGCTTGCGCTCCTTGGCCTTGGCGATCGCGATGTCGGCGTCGCGCTGGGCCTGGACCTCCTGCGGCGTGGGCTGCTGGGGTTTGGGGGGCTCGGGCTGAGGCTTCGGGGGCTCGGGCTGAGGCTGGGCCGGCAGTTGCTCCTTGGGCGCGGCGGCCTGGGGCACGGCGGACCAGAGTTCGGCTTCCAGCGCCGGCACCGGCGTCGAGCGCCAGCTCACGCCGAAGCTCAGCGCCACCACCAGCAGCACGTGCGCGACGACCGCCAGGCTGAAGCCGCGGCCCAGGCCGGGCGCGGGCGGCGGCCGCAGCGGGTCGCGGTCGGGGTGGAAGCGGGAGGCCAGGCCCATGGCGGGATTCGCGGCGTTGCTCATCGGAGGGGCTCGCTCCCGGCGCTCAGCGATCGGCCGGGGCGCCGTTCTTCACGGACAGCCCGACGCGCTGGATGCCCGCGCGCTGCAGCGCGTCCATCGTCTTGACGACCGCCTCGTACTTGACGTTGCGGTCGGCGGAGATGACGACCGGTGTCGCCGCGTCGCCCTTCTGCGCGTCCTTGACGCGGGCGGCCAGCGCCTTGAGCGGCACGGGGGAGGGATCCTGGTCGCCGTCGAGCTTGATCTTGAGCTGCTCGTCGGTGCCCACGATCACCTGGATCACGTGCTGCGGCTGGGCCTTGGCGGTGCCGACGCTGGGCAGGTCGACGACGCCGGTGGTGATGAGGGGCGCGCTGACCATGAAGATGATCAGCAGCACCAGCATGACGTCGATGAAGGGGACCATGTTGATCTCGTTCATCGTGCGGCGGCGCGAACCGCCGCGGGAGGACATCGCGGGCATGTCGGGCTCCGGTGGATCGCGGGACGCTCAGCGCTGCGCGGCGGGGGCGGGCTGGCCGGCGTTGCGCTGCAGGATATTGGAGAACTCCTCGATGAAGCTCTCCAGCGTGATGGCGTTGCGGTCGATCTGGCGCGCGAAGCGGTTGTAGGCGAGCACGGCCGGGATGGCGGCGAACAGGCCGATCGCGGTGGCGACCAGCGCCTCGGCGATGCCGGGGGCGACGGTGGCCAGTGTCACCTGGGTCAGGTTGGACAGGCCGACGAAGGCATGCATGATCCCCCAGATCGTGCCGAACAGGCCCACGTACGGCGACACCGAACCCACCGACGCCAGGAAGGACAGGTGCGACTCCATCGCGTCGAGTTCGCGCTGGAAGCTGGCGCGCATGGCGCGGCGGGCGCCGTCCAGCAGCGCGCCGGAATCGACCACGCGCTTCTCGCGCAGCTTCAGGAATTCGCGCATGCCGGAGGCGAAGATGCGCTCCAGCGGGGCGCCGTCCTGGCGGTTGGAGACGTTGTTGTAGAGGTCGTTGAGGTTCTTGCCGGACCAGAATTCCTGCTCGAAGCCCTCGTTGCGCGCCTTGACCCGGCCCAGCGCGATGAACTTGCTGAAGATCACGCTCCAGCTCGCCAGCGACACCAGCAGCAGCGCGGCGATCACCAGCTGCACCGTGAGGCTGGCATGGGCGATCAGGGAAATGATGGAAAGGTCTTGGTTCATGAGGTCAGGCAGCGGTCGTCAAGGGGCGCGAAGGCCGAATTGTGACAAGACTGGCGCCCTCGTCGGCAAACGGCGGGCCAGCCAACATGCAAAGAAGCGTGTCAGCCCCGCGGGAGGGGCAGCGCGGCGGCCGGCTGCAGCGCTTGCAGGATGCGTGCCGGGATGCGCGAGGGCTTCAGGCTGAGCGCGTCGACGCAGCCGATGCGGATGCGGCCCTGCGTCAGCAACTGCTCGCCGCGGAAAACCTGCTGGTCGATCGTCAGGCTGGCACGGCCGACCTCGACCGGTTCGACGCTGATGCGCAGCCAGTCGTCCAGCCGCGCTGGCGCCAGGTAGCGCAGCGCGGTGTCGCTGACGACGAACATCAGGCCCTCGTCGCGGCGCATCGTTTCCTGTTCGAAGCCGAGCGCGCGCAGCCATTCGGTGCGGGCGCGCTCCATGAATTTCAGGTAGTTGGCGTAGAAGACGACGCCACCGGCGTCGGTGTCTTCCCAGTACACGCGCAGCTCGTGCTGATAAGCGGGGACGGTCATGCGGCGCGGGCGCTCAGCGGTGCTTGAGTTGGTCGAGGCGGGCCTGGATGCGCGCGAGCGCGTCGCGCAGGTCGTCCATGCCGCTGGCGAAGGACAGGCGCAGGAAGCGCTCGCCGAAGGCGGGGCCGAAATCGCGGCCCGGCGTCAGCGCGACCTGCGCGTGCTGCATCAGGTCCATGCACAGGTCCCAGCTGCCCAGGCCGGTGCCGGAGGCGTCCGCCCAGGCGTAGAACGCGCCGTCGGGCACGACCGGCACCGGCAGGCCCATGGCCTGGAGCGCCGGCACGACCAGGTCGCGGCGGCGGCGCAGCTCCTCGCGGCGGCGTTCGTACTCGGTCAGCGACTCGGGCTCGAAGCAGGCCAGCGCGGCCTGCTGCGCGATCGTCGACGGGCAGATGTAGAGGTTCTGCGCCAGCTTCTCGACCGGCGTGATCAGCGCCTGGGGCAGCACCAGCCAGCCGAGCCGCCAGCCGGTCATGCCGAAGTACTTCGAGAAGCTGTTGATCGACACCACGTCCTCGCCGAGCGCCAGCGCGCTGCGCGCATAGCGGTCGTCGTAACTGAGCGGCTGGTAGATCTCGTCGACGAGGGTGACGCCGCCGCGCTCGCGCACGAAGGCGTGGATGCGGGCGAGCTCGTCGGGCGCGATCGAGGTGCCGGTCGGGTTGCTCGGCGAGGCGAGCAGCACGCCGCGGCTGCGTTCGGTCCAGCGCTGGCTCAGCCGCTCGAGGCTGAGTTGGAAGCGTTCGGCCGCGCTCGACGGGATCAGCACCGGCGTGGCGTCGACGGCGGCGACGAAGTGGCGGTTGCACGGATAACTGGGATCCGGCATCAGCACCTCGTCGCCGGCCTGGAACAGCGCCAGGCAGGCCAGCTGCAGCGCCGCGGAGGCGCCGGCGGTGATGACGATGCGGTCCGGATCGATGTCCAGCCGCTGCGTGTTGCGGTACCAGTCCGACACGCGCTGGCGCAGCGCGCGCAGGCCGTTGGCATGGGTGTAGGGAATGCGGCCGGCGGCGGTGAAGCGCGTGGCGGCCTCGCGCACGGCCTCGCTGGCACCGAAGTCCGGCTCGCCGATGTTCAGGTAGATCATGTGCCGGCCGCCCTGGGCCGGATCGCAGACCGCCGAGCGGGCGATCTCGTCGGCCCGCTTGGCGCATTCCATGACATAGAACGGTTCGATGTTCCCGATGCGGCTGGCAAGTCTCATGGCGTGGAGGATTCAGTGGCGGCGCCCATCTTAGGGTGTCCGCGCCCGCCACTGGATCAGGCCGGGCGCGCCGCGTCCTCCGCGCGTCGCACGGTTTCCGGCGCGCCGAACTGCTTCACCAGCGCCGCCTGCAGCGGCTGGTAATCGGCGCGGACCGCGTCCTTCATCGTGTCCAGGATGTCCTGGGCCCCGCGCTGCGCCGCCTTGTCCGGCCGCAGCGCGCCCGCGGCGTCCTCGGTGTAGCGGCCGGCCTCGGGATAGGCCTGCCGCACCAGCGAATGCACCAGGCCGCCCAGTGTCGGCCCGTCGCCGGCCTCGTCCATCCGCGCCAACTCCCGGCGCCCGTCGCGCACCTGCGGCGTGAACACGCCGTCGGGCGACACGACGATCACGTGCGCCGGCTCGTGACGCTTGTCCGACAGGTCGCTGAGCTCGGCCTCCCGCTTCAGGTCGATCTTGTCGTAGGTCACGTCGAAGGGCTTGCGCTCGGCCTGGCCCGACGCGTCGAGCACCACCAGCTCGATCCGCTTGCGCAGCAGGCTGGTCATCAGCCAGCTGAAGGACTCGGCGTCCTGCGGCGACAGCGGACTGGACAGCGACTTCGCGCCGATGCCGTCGGCCACCGCCTGCGCCTGCTCCCGCACGGCCTGGCGCTGGGCGGCGGCCTCGCGGGCCGCGTCGGTGGCGGCATAGCCGCCGGCCTCGCGGAAGTGGGCGTGGTGGACGTTCTCCGTCGCCAGGTCCAGCAGCCCCTCGGTCACCAGCGGGTCCTTGCCCAGGATCAGCGCATGCGTCGCCTCCTTGATGGCCCGCATCGACTGGTCGCCGCTGTAGGGATGGAGCCAGCGCGCGCGCTCGGGCGGGCCCTGGTCGCCGGCGCGGGCCATGTCCTCCAGGCCGCGGCCGAGGAAGTAGCTCTTGTTGTTGGACCATTCCAGCACCTGCTGACCGGCATCCTTCACGGGGTCCAGGCGGCGGAAGCGGTCCTCGCCGAGGTCGAACACCCAGGCGTCGGGCGCCGGCTGGCGGGTGGCCTTGAGCAGATGGCCCGAGCGCGGCTCCATCGCCTCCTCGCCTTCGCGCAGGTCCACCGACGGCTGCGCCTTCTTCTCATGGAAGCGCTGCTCCAGCGCGTAGGTGTTGACCTGCTCGAAATAGACCACCTGGCCCAGGTCCTGCACGTTCTTCCCCGGCGCGTCCACGCCCGGACCCTTGCCCGCATCGGCGTCGATCTTGCGCACCCGCATCAGCACGCCGGGCACGGCCACCACCTCGCCCTGGGCCAGGTCGCTCACCTTGGCGAAGTTGACGCCGCTGAGCAGCTTGGCGTGGATGCGCAGGCTGCGATCGCGCGTCGCCCCGGCATTGATGCCGGCGCCGAAGTAGGCCGCCATGCGGCTGGAGGTGGTGGCCGAATACATCTCGGTGAGCGCCACCACCTCGCCCTCGGTGACGGTCTTGCTGGGCGCCTGCCCGGCCTCCACCGGCTGCCCGAAGCGCGTCTGGCCGCCGGGCGCGATGTAGGCCGCCTCGGTGACCGCGGCGCGGTCCAGGTTGGCCGGGAACTTGGGCGCGTAGCGCGCCGCGAGGTTGACGTCCAGGATGGCGCTCGGATCGACCAGGCCCTCGCCGCCATCGGGCTTGCGGCCCGAGGTGGTCAGCACCATGTGCGGCACGCTGATGCGGCTGCCGGGCCGGATCGGCTGGTACTGCAGCTGGCCGACGTAGTCGAAGCGCAGCGGCAGGTGGAACATGCCGGACTCGACCGTGTAGAGGAAGGCCGAGTTCGTCGCGCGCTTGCGCAGCAGCTCGGACACCGGCGGCAGTCCGGCGTCCTCGCGCGGCGTGTGAATGCCGGGCGCGCCGGCCATCAACTGGGTGGTGGGCCAGGCCGCCGCCTGGCCGCGCCGCGTCCAGGTCGTCACGTTGCGCGGAATCTCGGCCGAGTCCAGCAGCAGGCCCGGACGCGCGTCGACCGGCCGGCCGCGGTTGCTGTAGTCGTTGACGACCTCGTGATGCTGGCTGGTCTGCGGCCGGCTGCCGCGCGAGGACCACTGCTCGCGGGCGGCGCGGCTCTGGCGCTCGAAGGTCTCGCGGTCCTTGGGATCCAGCAGCTCGACGTCGTAGCGCAGCGGCGCGGGCCCGTCGGGCCTCGCCTGCGCCGCGGCGCCCGCGCCGGTGGCATCGATGAGCGCTTCCAGCTTCTCCTGCAGGCGGTGGTCCATGTCCCGTTCGCGCGCGGGATCCAGCGGCTGCGACGCATGCCGGATCGACGCGTTGACCGCCGCCAGCTCCGAGCCGATCTCGGTGAAGCGGCCGGCGTCGCGCTCGAGCGGGAAGCGGCTCAGGTATTGCCGCACGCCCTCCATGCCCTCGCGCACGCTCAGCAGCATCATGAGCGCCGTCTGGTTCTCCTCCAGCTTGCGTCCCGCCAGGCCGGCGGCGGCGTTGGAGACATCGGTGATGGCCCGGTCGATGATCGAGATCGGGTTGTCCATGCCCCGGGTCTCGCGGCTCATCTGGTGGTCGTAGGCGCTGGCGTTCTCGCCCGCGACGCCGGCGCTGTTGAGCAGCGTGGTCAGCATCGGCTCGTACATCGTGTCCAGCCGGCCGATGGCGCGCGCGGTCAGCGTCGCGCCGACGGTGCTCGCCGACGGCGTGCCATGGCCGCCCTCCAGCCTGAAGGCATTGGAGACGCCGCGCGCCACGTTGTAGACCGTGTTGTAGAGCAGCGTCAGCGCCAGATGGGCGCCCGCGTGATGCGCGGGATCGCCGGCGCGCGACTTCATCCATTCGATGCCGCCCTTGGCGATCGAGGCGGACGCCAGCGACACCACGTCGGCCGCGTTGCCGCGGTGCAGTCCGAAGCTCTTCTGCAGCTCCATGTTGAGGCACAGCCGCAGCATCTCCTCGGCGCTTGGCAGCAGGGCGCGGACGGCGAACTTGCCCAGCCCGCTCTCCGGCCACTGGATGTGCGCCGGCATCATCTTGCCGAACTGCGTCATCGCGAAGGTGGTGGCCTCCTGCGCGGTGACCATGGCGGCCACGGCCTTGGCCAGGCCGTCGAAACCGATGTTGCCGCCGCCCTGGCTGCTCAGGCCGCTGAAGCCCATGCTGGTGGTGGCGATGCGGCCCAGCATGTTGAAGCCGTACACGACGCCGGTCTTGACGGCGACCTTGACGGCGGTCTGGGTCGCCCAGTCCAGGGTGCGCTCGCTGCCGACGCCGGCGAAGGGCTGGGAAGTCGCGGCCCGCAGCACCGTGCGGGCGACACGGCCGATCTGGCTGGGCACGGTGGAGGCGTGCTTGATCAGCGGGCCAGCGGGCAGCGCCTCGCCGGTGGAGAGCACCAGCGCCGGCTCGGGCGTGCCGGACTTGCTGGCGCGCAGGCCGTTGTACTGGCCTTCGTAGGAGTACAGGTCGATGTCGGCCGCGGCGCCATGGCCGGCCTGCATCATTCCGGCGCTGTCGCCGTGGCCGGCGCTGGGTGTCGGGTTGACCAGCCGCAGACGGGCGCCCTGGCTGCCGGCAGTCAGCTCATGCACGGCCTGGTCGTCGGTGGTGAAGCGGATGACGACGGGCTTGCCGCCGGGTCCCTCCGCGCGAGCCCGGCCGAGCTGCTCGCGCAGCGTGTCCATCAGCGCCTCGAAGGCGCGCGCGCCCTTGGCGGATTTCACGCCGGTGAGGGCGGCCGGGCCGACGACCTCCCATTGCTTGATGCCGCGGATCTTGGCCAGCACCGGTCCACCCACGTTCACCGCCGAGGGCGGATGCTCCAGGTCGCCGGCGGTCTGCGCGCGCAGCGCGGGTGGCCGGTCGGACGGCGGGGTGGGGCGGCCCTGGAACTCCTCGTAGCCCTCCATCGCCGTGATGAGGAACAGGCGCTCCGATTTGTAGAAATGCGGCGTGAGGGCGGTCAGGCCATTGGCCAGCGTCGGTCCGAAGCCCGGCAGCGTCGCCGTCTCGGGACTGGACCACCACTGCGCTTCCTTGGGCATGGCGCTCGGGTTCGGCGGCATCTGCATGATCGGGTCGTCGGACTCGGCATGGGAGCGGCGCGCGTGCAATTCCGATTCGAGCGACAGCCGCTTGATCGAGGAGCGCAGCGAAGTCTCCATGTCGCCGCGGGCGAGCGATGGCCGGCCCGAAGGAGGCGGGCCGGCTTCCAGGTCGGGCGCGGCGCCGCCGCGTGGCGGCCGGCCGGCGAGCACGCCAGTTCCTTCGAGCGCCTCCAGATCGGCGAGCTTGATCAGCCGGTCCCCGTAGCCCTTCACGAAGAAGCGGGGCTCGGCCTCTCCCGGCAGTGTCTGGCTGATGACGGGCAGGCGCTCGGCCACCGTCATGCCGTGCGGGCCGTGGCCGGCCAGCTTCAGCACGTGGCTGTGGTCGTTGAGGTCTTCCAGGTGAGCGCCCGCGGAGGCGGACGGCACCAGCGCGGCTTCGAAGCGGGCGGTGAAGCGCGCCATGTCCTCGCGGGTGGCGCCGTAATCGGTCTTGAGCCGGGCCAGCCGCGCCGGATCGGCCGGCGCCGCGGCGAAGACCTGCTCGACAGCGGCGACCGGATTGGCGCGCTGGACGGGACCGGCCTGGACCACGGCGGCTGTGGAAGACGCGCCGGGCAACGGGGCCGGGGCGGGGGTGTTCTGCGTCAGCAACTGCGCCAGCGTGGTCACGTCGGCGCGGGGGAGCGGTTGCGAGGGCTGTGATGGCTGCGAGAAGGCCCGCGGGTTCGGCTCCAGCGCCTGGCCGCCGGAGCCGGTGGGCATCGAGCCGGCGGAGGAAGGACGGGGCGCGGCTCCGGTGGGCGAGCCCGGCGGGGGCGGGAGCTCGACCGCGGACGAAGAAGAGGATGTCGGACCGACGGGCGTCAGCGTGACCATGGGGCGCTCCAGGATGCGATGCGCGAGGATTCACGCGCTGAATCGCAGCCTAGGGCGGCGCCATGTGATGCCCGTGCGGGACGCGCAGCGCCGAGCGGGGAGGCGAAGTGGGGCGCCTCGGCGGGGCAGCGGCGCTGCTTGCGCAAGAACTCCCTCGCCCGCTTGCGGGAGAGGGCGGGGGAGAGGGGCTCGCGAATCACCAGACGGTGTCAGCCCCGTCCGGGCGCCGCGAGCGCGCCTGGTCGAGCCGCGCGTCGACCGCGGCCCGCGACGGCAGGCCCGCGCGGGCGCCGACCTCCGCGATCACGAAGCTGCTCGCCGCGCACGCGAAGCGCAGGCACGCTGCCAGCGGCTGACCTTCGAGATGAGCCAGTACGAACGCGGCGTTGAACGCGTCCCCCGCCCCGGTGGTGTCGCGCACCGGCACGTCGAACGCTGCCTGACGCACCGCGCCATCGCGGTCCACGGCCATCGCGCCCTGCGCACCCAGCGTGACGACGACACAGGACGGCCCGTGCGCGAGCAGACGCCGCAGTCCCTCCGCCGACGGCGCTTCCCCGGTGCAGGCCCGGAAGCCGGCTTCGTTGAAGAACACCAGGTCCGCGAAGGGCAGGCGCTGCGCCAGCGTCTGCGGGTCGCCGGCCACCGCCGGTTCGAGGTCGAGCGCCACGCGCGTCCTCGTGCCCCGCGCCAACTGGCTGATGCGCGACAGCTCCGCCTGATCGCGAGGCATGGCGTAGACCACGCGCGACTGCAGCAGCGCGTCGTGCAGGCGCTGCGCGGGGAAGGGCGGCGGCGCGGCGGCCATCGGCGCGACGACCAGGCCGCGGTCCCCGCCCGGCGGCAGCAGCGACACGGCCAGCCCGGTCGGCAGGCCCGGCGCCACCTGCAGATGCTCGACATCGACGCCGTCCTCGCGCAGCGAGCGCCGCAGCAACTCGCCGAACGGGTCCGCGCCGATGCGGCCGAACACGGCCGCGCGCCCGCCCAGCCGCGCCAGCGCGCAGGCCGCATTGGCTGTGGTGCCGCCCGCCGTATGGCCCGCGGCGCGCGCCATCACCTTGCCGCCGGCCTCGGGCCACTGGTCGACCTCCAGGTTCAGGTCCATGCAGGGATCGCCGAAGGCCAGCAGGTCCCAGCGGCGGCGCTCAGTCATGGCGCCGTTCCTGCCAGTGGCGCCAGGCCAGCGTGCCCAGGCCGGCCGAGATCGCCGCCAGGTCGAAGTCCGCGCGGTTGGCCGCTTCGAACTCAGCGCGCAGGTCCGCCGGCACCCCGGACAGTCCGCGCCACGCGCCGGCGATCGCACCGGCCATGGTGGCGATGGAGTCGGTGTCGTTGCCGATCGAGGCGCCGATGGCGATGGTCCGCATCGGATCGCCGCGCGTGTAGGCCACGATGCCCACGGCGGCGGGGACGGATTCCGCCGCGAGCACGGAGTTGCCCACCAGCCCTTCCATCCGGGTCATGAAGCCGTGGTCGTCGCGCGCCTCCACGGCGATCTCGAGCGCGGCCTCCAGCCGCGCCAGGTAACGCGGGCCGGCGACGCCGCGGGCGCGCTGGCGGGCGATCTCCTCGCCCCGGATCGCGCCTTCGACGGCCGCGGCCAGCACCTCGCCCAGCGCGTCGGGCGCATTCGGCGTGACCAGCGCCCGCGACACCGCGGCGGCGATCGAGCACGCCGCCGAGATCGCCACGGCGGTGTCATGCGACGGCATGCAGGTGACGAAGGCCTGCTCGCACGCGGCGGTCAGATCGCCGGGATGGATCAGGCCGGCCGGCGCGACCCGCATCGCGGCGCCGTTGGTCGTGCCCATGCCGGTGAGCTTGCGGCGCGACTGCCCGATCACGCCGACGCTGGCCAGGTCCGTGCCCTCCTGCAGCGCCTTGACAATGCCGGCGGTGCTCGGACCCATGAAGCCGGCCTTCGGGCTGGTGTTCACCCAGTCCAGCAGGCATGCGACCCAGCCGGCCTGATCGAGCCGGCCATCGGCGCAGACCAGCGCGCGGGCCAGGTAGTACATCTGGCTCGCATCGTCCGTGACCTCGGCGCGCAAGCCGCCATTCACGCCGGCGAAGGTGTCGGGCGTGGGCGTCTCGAATCGCGTCACCAGGCCGCCGAAGCCGGCGGCGATCTCGTCGATGCTCCACTGCTCGGTCGGCGCGCCGAGCGCGTCGCCCATGCCGGCCAGCGTCAGCGACGCCTGGATGCGATCGCGCAATTGCTCTTGATTCATCCGGGAAAGGTCCTTCAAAGTCTCTGGGAAATCTCGGGGGCGCGGTTGCCCTGGCGCCGGGCGCGGCGCGCGCCCGCCAGCGCCATGGCGATCAGCGTCACGGCGGGCGGCAGCATCTGCGGCAACTGAGGCCGCCAGGCCAGCGCGCCGAGCTGCGTGGCCAGCACCGCGCTGGCGCCGAACAGCAGCGCCGCCGCGGTGGTGCCCGCCAGCGCACGGCCGCCCAGGAAGACGGCTGCCAGCGCCAGGAAGCCGCGGCCGGCGCTCATGTCGGCTTGGAACAGGGTCACGTAGCCCATGCTGAGGTAGACGCCGCCCAGGCCCGCCAGCACGCCGCTGGCCAGCAGGGCCAGGTATTGCATGCGCTTGACCGCAATGCCGGCGGCCAGCGCCGCGGCCGGGTTCTCGCCCGAGGCCCGCAGCCAGCGGCCCCACGGGGTGCGCTGCAGCAGCAGCCACACGGCCGCCACCGCCAGCGGCGCCAGCAGCAGCGGCAGCGGATGGCCACGGCCGCCCTCACCGTTGAGCAGCAGGTCCAGCGCCGGCCAGCCGGCCAGGCCGGGCAGCCGCAGCGACGGCAGCGCCGGGCTGACGAGCGCGGCGGTGGAGCCCTTGTCGCCCACCCAGCTCGCCATCAGGAACACCGTCAGGCCGGCGGCCAGCAGATTGATCGCGATGCCGGCGACGATCAGGTCGGCGCCGAACTCCAGATGGAAGACCGCCAGCAGCAGCGCCAGCGCGAGCGCCGCCAGCAGCGCCGCGCCGCCGCCGATCAGCGCGTGGCCCCAGACGGGCAGCGCCGGCCAGAGCTCGGCGGCCTGCACCGCGCCCATGACACCGAAGAACGCGGCGATCAGCATGAGGCCTTCGAGCGCGACGTTGACGCAGCCCGCCAGGTCCGACACCAGCGCGCCGAGCGCCGCGAAAAGAATCGGCGTGGCGGCGCGCAGCAGCGCGACGGCGAGTCCGGCGGCGGCCAGCGTCCAGGCATCGGTCATGCGACGGCTCCGGGGGCGGGCTCGACGGTCTCGGCGGGGAGGGCGCCACGCCGGCTGCGCCGGCGCGCCAGGCCCTCGGCCAGCCGGGGCCACAGCCGCTCGGCGACGACGAACAGGATGATCAGCGCCTGGATCACCAGCACCATCTCGCGCGGCACGTCCGTGCTGCGTTCCATCGCCTGGCCGCCTGCGCGCAGATAAGCGTAGAGCAGCGCCGCCATGGGGATGGCGCGGGGCTCGTTGCGCGCCAGCAGCGCCACCACCAGCCCTTCGTAGCCGAGCCCGGCCGGCAGGTCCACCGGCAGCCGCCCGAGCAGCGCATGGCTCACATGCAGCCCGGCCAAGCCCGCGACCATCCCGCCCAGCGCCGTCGACAGCATCACGGTGCGCGCCACCGGCAGTCCCATCCGGCGCGCGAAGTCCGGCGCCTGCCCGACCGCCCGCAGCGCATAGCCGGCACTGGTACGGTCCAGCATCGCCTGGGCGGCCCAGGCCAGCAGCGGGACCAGCAGCAGCATCGCGCTCACATGGGTGCTGGGGATCAGCACGCCCAGCGACGCGGCGGGCGGCAGCAGCGGCGTGGCGATGAAGCCCGCGCCCGGATCGCTCATCCACTCGCTGAGGATCAGCCGGAACAGCTGCACGGCGATCAGGTTGAGCATCAGCGAGGTGACGATCTCGCTGGCGCCGTGGCGCAGCTTCATCCACCCCGGCAGCAGGCCCCAGGCGCCACCCACGGCCATGGCCGCCAGGAACGAGGCCGGCAGCACGATGGCCGCGGGCAGCGCCGCCAGCGCGAGGCTGGTCGCGACCGCGGCCAGCGCGCCGAGGAACATCTGGCCATCCGCGCCCAGCGTGAACTGCCGCGCCCGCAGCGGCAGCGCGATCGCCAGGCCCAGCAGCGCCAGCGTGATCGCGTCCTCGATGGCGGCGCCGAACAGGACCAGGCGGCGCGCTTCCCAGCCCTGTGCGCCCAGGTGCAGCTCCGGCAGCGGACCGGTCAGCAGCGCGAGCCAGGCGCGCAGCGGCTCGTCGCTGACCAGCGCGGTCAGGCCGAAGCCGGCCAGCAGCGCCGCAGCCAGGGACAGGGGCAAAGTGCCGATGCGGGCGCCGGCCCGTGCGATCAGCGTCATGAGGCTGGCGCGCCGCGAGGTCCGGGACGCGGGAGGAGCGGCGGACATCACGGCAGGAGATCCTCGTCGAGGGTGGAAGGCGTGACAGCGGTGACCGCGGGCGTGACAGCGGTGAAGGGGGCGTCCAGGGCGGCGCGGGCCTGCGGGTCGCGGCGCAGGCCGGTCATGTAGAGGCCGAGCTGCCGCGCATCCGCCTGTGCGGCCGCGAAGTGCCCCACCAGCCGGCCTTGCGACATCACGGCGATGCGATCGGACAGGGCCAGCAGTTCGTCCAGGTCGGCCGAGATCAGCAGCACGGCCGCGCCGCCGTCGCGCAGGGCCCGCAGGCGCTCGTGCAGCGCCTGGCAGGCGCCGATGTCGACGCCACGGGTCGGCTGGCTCGCGATCAGCAGGCGCGGGCCGAGGGCGATCTCGCGGGCCAGCACCACCTTCTGCATGTTGCCGCCGGAGAGCGAGCGGATGGGCGCCTCGGGCGAGGCGGCCACGACGCCGAAGTCCCGCAGCAGCTGAGCGGTCTCGCGCGCGGCCCGCGCCAGGTCCAGCGCGCCGAACCATCCGGGCAGGCCGCGCCGCACCAGCGGCGGCGCCGCATGGCGGTTGGCGATGACGTTCTCGATGATGCTCATGTCCGGCGCGACGCCGTCATGCAGCCGGTCCTCGGGCAACGCCGCGACACCGGCGGCCCGGGCCGCGCGGATGCCGGCGTCGCCCTGTCCGCTCAGCGGCACGCCGTCGACGCAGACCTGCCCGCGCCCGGGGCGCGTCAGTCCCGCGATGACGTCGGCGAGCAGGCTCTGCCCATTGCCCTCCACGCCGGCCACGCCCAGGATCTCGCCGCCGGCGATCTCCAGCGTCAGGTCCTCCAGCGTCTGACCGCCGCCGGGATCGCGGGCCGAGAGCCCGCGCACGCGCAGTACCGGCGCGCGCGGCGAGGGCGCCGGCGAAGCCCGCGTCCGCTGGGGCGCCGTGGCGTGGCCTGTCACCAGGGCGGCGATCTGCGCATCGCTCAGCGCCCGCGTCGCGGCGCCGCCGGCCACCCGGCCGCCGCGCAGCACGGTGAACCGGTCCGAGACCTCGCGGATCTCCGCGATCCGGTGCGTGATCAGGATCACCGCCAGGCCGCTGTCCGCGTAGCGCCGCAACGCCTGCATCAACGCCGCGGCCTGCTGGGGCGCCAGCACCGCCGTCGGCTCGTCGAGCATCAGGATGCGCGCGCCCTGGTGCAGGGCCTTGAGCAGTCCCACCGCCTGCTGCTCGCCCAGCGACAGCCGGGACACCGGCGTGCGCGGATCGAGCGGCAGGTGGAAGCGGCGCGCGGTCTCGGCGACCTGCTCGGCCGCGGCGCGCGCATCGAGCAGCGGGCCGCGGCGCGGCTCCTGACCGAGGACCACGTTGTCGGCAACGCTGAAGGACGGCACCAGGGTCACGTGTTGCGGCACCAGGCCCATGCCGGCGGCGATCGCCTCGCGCGGCGTGCGCCAGCGCACCGGCTGGCCCTCCAGGCGGATCTCGCCGGCACTGGGCTGTTCCAGTCCGTAGAGCATCTTCATGACGGTGGACTTGCCCGCGCCGTTCTCGCCGACGATCGCGTGCACCTGCCCCGCCGCGATGGACAGGCTCACCTGATCCACGGCGAGCGTGCCGGTGGCATAGCGCTTGGAGACGCCGTGCAGCGACAGCAGCGCGGCAGGGGTGGCGCTCATCCCGGCGTCCTCGGCATGAAGGCGCTCGGCACGCGGCGCTGGCCGGCGACGATCTCCGCGCGCACCCGCTCGAGCTCCTGCCACAGCGCAGGCGGCCATTGCGCCAGCAGGCCGGCGCGGGGCGCGAGGCTCACGCCGTGTTCCGCCAGGCCGAGCGACACGACGCCGCCCGGCGCGGCCGGCTGGCGCAGGGACGCGCGCAGCGCCTCCAGCACCGCGACGTCGACGTTCTTGACCACTGACGTGACGATGCGCGCCGCCAGCGCCGGCTGGCGCGCCTGGTAGAGCGCCTGCTGGTCCACGTCGACGCCGATCGCATAACGGCCGGTTTCCAGCGCGGCCTCGTTGACGCCCTGGCCGCTCGCGCCCGCCACATGGAACACGATGCCGGCGCCGCGCGCGAACAGCGTCTTGGCGATCTCCTTGCCCAGCGCCGGATCGGAGAACGAGTTGGCGTACTGGGTCGCGACCGGCAGGTCCGGTTCCGCGGCCTTGGCGCCGGCGCGGAAGCCGACGATGAAGTCGTCGACGACCGGAAACTGCATCCCGCCCATCACCCCCAGGCCGCCGCCGGGAGCGACGCCCGGCAGGCCGGCGCGGTCCAGCCGCGCCGCCAGCCAGCCGGCCAGATAGGCGCCTTCGTTCTGGCGGAACAGCAGCGAGCGCACGTTGCGGCAAGCGCAGCGGGCAGCGTCCACGGCGGCGTCGTAGAGCACGAAGCGCCGCTCCGGATAGGCCTTCGCCAACTGCTCGACGTAGGGCGCCATCGTGAAGGTGCCGGTGACGATGAGGTCGAACTCGCCGCTGTCGGCCAGCGCCGTCAGGGCCGGCAGCCAGCGCGTCGGGTCGGTCCCGCCTTCGACGATCCGGACCGTGACCGGCAGTTGCCGCGCCGCCTCGCGCATGCCCTTGGCGGCGCCGTCGAAGAAGGACTTGTCGCCCAGCGTGCCATTGATGAAGAGCACGGCGCGCAGTCCATGCCCGGCCTGCGCGCGCGGCAGCAGCCGCTCGCCCGCCGCCTTGAGGGTGTACAGCAGCACCACGGCGGCGAGCAGCCACAGGAGCTGTCCCAGGAGGAAGCGGAGAGCGGGGCGCATCGGCGGCGGCGACGGAGGATGGACCGGGCCGCTCAGGCCAGGCGGCTGGATTGCGTGATCCGCGCGCTGTACCGGTAGCTGGAGACGTACTTCATCAGGCAGTACTCGATCGGCTCGCGCCGCTCCGACAGGGTGATGCGCTCGCAGACCAGCAGCGGCGCGCCTTCGGGCACGCCGAGCAGCCGCGCTTCCTCCGCGTCCGCCGAAGCGGCGAACAGGTTCTCCACGGCCTCCACCGGCGCGAAGCCCGCGCGCTCCATCAGCAACTGGTACAGCGAGCGGGCGCGCTCCACCTCCTGCAGCGCCAGCTTCACGCCGGGCGGCAGCGGGAAGTAGGCGTCGTGCAGGCCGATCGGCACGCCGTTGGTCAGCCGCACGCGCCGCACGCGGGTCAGCGGGTGGCCCGACTCCAGCTGCAGCAACTGGGCGATCGCCATCGTGGCGGGGCTGAACTCCAGGTTGAGGATGCGCTGGCTGGGCACGCCGCCCCGCTGGCGCGTGTCCTCGGAGAAGCCGTCGATGTAGCGCGACATGCGGCGCACCAGCGCCGGCGCCACGAAGGTGCCGCGGCCGTGGTCGCTGTAGACCAGCCCGTGATCCTCCAGCAGCCGCACGGCCTTGCGGATGGTGTCGCGGCTGACCTGGTGCTGCTCGGTGAGCTCGCGCTCGGAGGGCAGGGCCTCGTTGTCGGCGAGCCGGCCTGCGTCGATGGCGGCGCGCAGCGCGTCAGCGACCTGACGGTAGCGGGGCGCGGGCGCCGAGGCTTCGGTGGGGCGTTTGCTCATGTCCATCAATGCTCGCATGGTACGTACCAGATGGTCAATAGGCGTCTTCCCAAGTCCTCTCTCACGGCTCTTTGACAGCGCCGTGAAAGGTGTTGCGTCATAAGCAAAAGCCGAAATTGCAAGCAAAACACCTTGCGGTGAGATTGACGTGGTACGTACCAGTGAATGATCATCCGGCCCGGAACCGCGCAGTACCTCCTCCACCCCTGTTCCGGTCATTCCGCTGAAAGCCCCTCCACCATGCGCTCCCCCGCACGATTTCCCCGACTTCCCTTCCCCCCGTTGCCCCTGGCGGCGCTGCCGCTGGCCACGCTGCTCCTGGCCGCCCACGCGGAGCCGGCCCTGGCGCAGCAAGCCCCGGCCCGCCCCGCCAGCGAGGCCGGCGGCGATGCCGCGCCGGCCTCGCAATCGCTGGGCCAGGTGACGGTGATGGGCGAATCCATCGGCATGCGCCAGTCGCGCGCCAACGTGAAGATCACCGCGTCCGACCTCGAGCAGTACCCGACCGGTGTCTCCGCCGACAAGCTGCTGGAGCGCGTGTCCGGCATCCAGGTCGGTTCGTCCAATGCCTTCGGCGGCGACGGCTTCGAGAGCACGATCAGCATGCGCGGCTTCGGCAAGGACAGCATCGGCTTCTCGATCGACGGCATCCCCAACGGCCGCACGACGCTGGGCGGCGGCTCGGTGCCGACGCGCTACTTCGACAGCAGCAACCTGGCGGCGATCGACGTGTCGCAATCGGCGGGCATCGTCGGCGCGCCGTCCCATCAGGCGCTGGCGGGCCACATCGACTACCTGACGCAGGATCCCGGGCGTGCCTTCGGCCTTCGCGTCGAAGGCGCGGCCGGGAGCGCTGCCCTCGGCCGGCTCTATGCCCGCGTGGACAGCGGTGAGCTCGCGCCCGGTCTCACCGCCTACCTGAGCGTGTCGCGGCAGCAGTGGCAGGTCTCCTACGTGGACGATCCCTCCGGCCACGACACCCGCGATCACGCCGACCTGAAGCTGGCGTGGCGGCTGGGCCAGGACACGACGCTGAAGCTGTATTCGAGCTTCAACGAACGCAAGGAGACGAGCGCCAGCAACATCGTCACGCTCAAGCAGTTCCAGACCGATCCCAAGCAGGACGGCTACACCGACCACTGGACCGGCGTGCCCGCTGTCGACCGCAACTATCGCGGCCTCAAGGGCAACCCGCGCGAGGACCGCCTGAGCTACCTCAGCCTGAGCACCACGCTGGGGGGCTTGAAGGTCTCGGCCAAGGCCTATCACCATGGGCAGGACGGGACCGGCAAGGAGACCGGGCTCGGCAATGGCGGCTATCCGGGGCTCGATGGCTCGGCCCGCAGCCTGTACTTCCGCGCCAACGACTATGACCTGTCGCGCAACGGCGCGCTGGTGGAAGTGGGCGCGCGGCACGGCGACCTGCTCGACTGGCGCGCGGGCGCCTGGTACGAAAGCTACGAGCGCGGTCAGGTGCGGCGCTGGTATCCGGTCCTCGACGAGGCCGCGGGGCCGGATTACGCCGCGGAGCCGGTCGCGATCAGCGAGGACAAGCACTGGAAGAACCGCAGCACCATGGTGTACGTGGCCAATCGCAGCAGCCTGCTCGACGGCCGCCTCAGGCTGGACTACGGCCTGACCTACCTCGACAACCGGGTCGACTACCGGGCGCCGACGCAGGACTCGCGCACCGGCAAGCTGGACTTCGTCAACGAGGCCCGCGTGAACTCCGGCGTGCTGCCCAAGGTCGGCGCGCTGGTGCCGCTGGGCGCCAACACCGAGCTGTTCGCCGGCTACGCCAAGAACGCGGCCACGGTGACCGACGCGACGCTGGAGGGCGGCGCGGCCACGACGATGGCGGCCGCCGCGCGGCCCAGCGGCATGGACAGCGCCAAGGCCTTCGACCTGGGACTGCGCCACAAGGGCGACGGCTATGCGCTGAGCGTGCAGGGCTTCTCGATCCGCTCGAAGGAGACGGTGGCCGCGGACATCGCCGGCACGCTCCAGTCGGAGAACGTGGACCAGGGCCGCCGCATCGATGGCATCGAGCTGAGCGCCAACGCGCGCGTGGGCGCGGCATGGCGGCTGTATGGCGCGTTCACCTGGCAGAAGGCCCGCTACGCGCTGGGCGATGTCGACGCGCAGGGCTATCCGGCCAAGGGCTTCATCCGCGATGGCGCGGACCTGGTCGGCATCGCGCCGCGCAACCTGTTCCTGGAAGCCACCTGGCGGCCGGGCGAGGCCTGGCGGCTCGGCGCCAATCTCCGCCACGTCTCCAGCCAAGCCGGCTACTACGCCAATCCGCGCGTGGCGGGCAGCGGCGTCGACGAGCGCATGCCCGCCTACACGCTGCTGGGCGCGAGCGGTTCGTACCAGTGGGAACACCTGACGCTCGGCCTGAACCTGGAGAACATCACGAACAAGCGCTATCTCTCCGGCGTCGCGCCCGAGCTGATGACGAGCCCCTCCAGCATCGGGCGCTACTTCATCGGCGCGCCGCGCACGGTCGTGGTCTGGGCGAGGATGGAGCTGTGACGCGCCCCCCGCTGGCCCGGTCCGGCGGCGCGGCGGTCCTGCTCACGATCGCCGCCTGGGCCGCGGCGCTGCTGGGCGGCTGCGCGCCGCTGACGCGGTGGGCGGAGCCGCCGATGCGCCTGCGCCTGATCGGGGAGACCGTCCTTGCGCGCGTCGACGGCGACCCGCTGCGGCGCCACCTGGGCGGCATCTCCGGCCTCGACTACGACCCGGTCCAGGACACCTGGTATCTGCTCAGCGACGACCGGTCCGACGAGGCGCCAGCGCGCTTCTACACGGCGACGATGCGATGGAGTGCCAATGGCATCGAGGATGTGCGCGTGACAGGCCTCACGACGCTGCTGCGGCGGGATGGCCAGCCGTATCCGAACCGCCTCGCGCCGGCGCATCCGGGCGAGCCGGGCCCCGAGATCCCCGATCCCGAGGCGGTCCGCCTGGACCCGCGCAGCGGACGGCTGCTCTGGTCCAGCGAAGGCGACCGGCCGCGCGGCATCCAGCCCTTCATCCGCCGGTCGGACCGGGACGGGCGCTTCGCTGGCGAGCTGCCGCTGCCCGAGCGTCTGCGCGTTCATCCTGACGAGCCTCGCGGCGCGCGGGACAACCTCAGCCTGGAAGGGCTGGGCCTGGCGGCGGACGGCACGGTGTGGGCCAGCATGGAGGCGCCGCTGATCGAGGACGGCGAGCCGCCGACGCTGCGCGCCGGCGCGCTGACCCGCTTCACGCACCTGGACCGGCAAGGCCATGTGCTGGGGCAGTACGCCTACCCGGTCGATCCCATCCCGCTGGCGCCGACGGGCGGCCAGCACCGCGCCGACAACGGCGTCAGCGAACTGCTGGTCACGCCCGCGGGCACGCTGCTCGTGCTGGAGCGGTCCGGCCGCGAGGTCGCCGAGCGCGTCTTCGCGTTCCACGTGCGGCTCTACGAGGCGCGCCTTGACGGCGCGACCGATGTCGCGCAACTGGCGTCGCTGCGTGGCGCGGACGTCGTGCCGATGCGCAAGCGGCTGGTGCTGGACCTTCAGACCGCCGGCGCGCAGGGGCCGATCGACAACCTCGAAGGCATGGCCTGGGGACCGGTGCGGCCGAATGGCCGGCGCACGCTGGTGATGATTTCCGACGACAACTTCTCGCCGCATCAGCGCACGCAGGTGCTGGCCTTCGAGGTGGATCAATGAAGGACGAGGATCTGGAAGCGCTGCTCGGCGCCTGGCTGCAGGCGGCGGGCACGGGGGACCGGGCGGCGTTCGAGCAGCTGTACCGCCATTTCCGCCCGCGGCTCACGCGCTTCATCCAGCGCTGCTGCTCGCGTCCGCACCTGGCGGAGGAGGCGGTCAACGACGCGCTCTGGGTGGTCTGGCGCAGCGCCGCGCATTTCCGTGGCGAGTCGCGCGTGACCACCTGGGTCCATGGCATCGCCTACCGCTGCATGCTCAAGGCGCTGCGGGACCGCGAGAACGCGCAGGAGATCAACGCGTCGGCCGTGCCGGAGGCGGAACTGATCGAGGCGGAGCCGGCCTTCGACGACGGGCCGGATCGCGAGCTGCGGGACTGGGTGAACCGGGGACTGGCCGAGCTGCCGCTGACGCAGCGCACGACGCTGGAGCTGGCTTACTGTCAGGGCGAGTCCTGCGAGGAGATCGCCCGGATCATGGGCTGCCCCTCGGGCACGGTGAAGGCGCGGCTGGTGCGCGCGCGCGAGAAGCTGAAGGACGTGCTGCCGGCGCTCGCGCAGGCGGCCATCGGCAGCCGCGCCGGCTAGCGCGCTCGAGTCCGGGCCCGAGCCGCGCCCGGGCGGATCGGCAGCATCGGCGCATTCGTTTCGAGGCACCGGTCTTCGCGTCCGTCGCGCGGACGTCATCCCCGCGTGCCTATCGTCATTCCCGGCCGAACTCCAACCACCCACCACTCGGCCAGGGAGCCCACCATGACGACCCCTCTTGCGTCAACGACGTCTGCAGCGACCGGGAAGATCCCTGGTCACGCCGCCTCCGTTTCCCCTCTCATCACCGGCTGGCGCCGCGAGGCCGCGCTGCGGCTGGGCGCCGGCCTCGATGTCGCGCGGCATTTCGGCGAGACCGGCCTGATCGAGCTCGACGGGCAGCCACTGTCGCTGCACCCGCTGGGCGAGGAACCCGCCGGGCCCTGGCTGGCCGTCACGCGCGCGGCTCGGCCGGCGGCCGTCGCGGAGGAGGTCTGGTGCGATGCGCTGCTGCTCGCCACGGGGCAGACGCTGGTGGCCTCGCACGCGGCCTTCGGACTGAACGATGACGGCGAGGCCGTGCTGATCCTGCGCACCGCCGCCGGGCATGAGCATCCCGATCTGCTCGCGGTTGAACTGGCCGGGCTGCTGCAGCTGCGGCAGGCGCTGCTCGAGGGCGTGCAGGCGCCCGCCGCGGCGCCGGTGATCCACACAGGCGCCGTGGAAGCGGCGCCCGGCGGCGGTGATGGCGGTGGCGCGGCCGGCGCGCCCTTCCTGGAGGCGCCCGAACGGGTGCTCGTGCGCGTGCACGAGGCGCTGTTGCAAGCGGGTCTGCCCGCCGAGGAGGCGCTGGCCGGCGCGCGCAGCGGCGCGTTCACGCTGGACGGGCTGTCGATCGGCCTGGCCTGCGAGGACGAGACCGGCACGCTCGTGGTGGTCGCCGATCTCGGTGCCGAGGCGCTCGACACGCCCGAGCGGCGGCGGCTCGCGCTGCAGGCCAACACGACGCTGATGGTCTTCGCCGGCGTCGCCGTGGCCCGCGAGCGCGGCCGCGCGCGGCTGATGTCGCGCTGCCCGGTCGACGGCCGCAGCGCCGTCGACTTCGCCGACAGCTTTGCGGTCTGGCTGCGCGACTTCGCGCGCCTGGCCCGCGCCACATCCGATTCCCGCGACACCGATTCCCGCGACACCGCATCCCGCGACACCGCGTCGCGCGACACCGCGTCGCGCGACACCGCCGCCGCGCATTGAAGGGAGGACGCAGACATGTCCGGATCCATCACGCCTTCGACATCCACCCGCATTGAATCGTTCCGTCTGCCCGCCGATGCCGGCGCGTCCGTGCCCGGCACCTCGGGCACCGCGGGTGCCGCGGCTGGCGCCGCGCCCCCGGCGCTTGAGCGGCCGCATAACGCGCCGCCGTCGCGCGGGTCCGTGCCTCTGGCGTCCTCGGGCGGCGAGGAGACGCGCGAGCGCCGGCCATTGCCGGAACTCGTCGGCACGAGTCCGAACCGCTCGCTGCTGGGGGAAACGCCCAGCCTGTCGGACTCGCGCGAGTGGTCGTCGCGACGCCTCGAAGTCCTGGCGCGGGAGCGCGGCCTGAGCGGCCCGCTCTCGGCCACCCCTTCCGACATCGGACGGCAACTGCGGGCCGAACCGACCTTCAACCTGTCCCGTCCCGCCGCGCCCGAGCGCAGCTGGCGCTCCGTCGCGAGCGCGATCTCCGGCGAGGTCGCCCGCCTGGCCGGCGTGGCGGGCCGTGAGGCGGTGCGCACGCTCGGGTCCGTCGTTCCGCCGCTGCCCGAGGCGCGGCTGGCTGGCGTGGTGGCCGGGCACGCCATCCACCAGACCGTCGCGGTGGCGCTGCCCACCTTCGCGCGGGAGATGCTCGCCAACGCGGTGAGCCACGCGCTGAGGCACGCGCCGGCGCCGGCCGTGATGGGTCTGCAGGCCGCGGTCGGCATGACCAACGTGGTCTTGCAGGTGGTGCGGGAGCTGCGCGAGCGGCGCAATCCCGACGAGGCGGCGCGCGCCTACCACTCGCTCACCCCCGAGCAGTGGCAGGCGAAGACGCCTGGCGAGCAGCAGGCGATGCGCGATCACACGGCCAAGATCTCGCGGCTGTTCACGGTGCTGCAGGCTTCGTCGTCCTTCACCAACCTGATGCTGATGCATCACGGGTTCCAGCAGGGCGACCGTGCGGCCGCGCTGCAGCCGCTGACCAACGAGCTGAAGGTCGGCGTCTATGCCGCGATGCGGGACGGCCTGCAGGCCAGCTTCAGCATGGTCAAGGTGAACAAGCCCCCGGCGCCCGAGGGCGGCGGCCCGCAGCCGGAGCTGGCGGCCGGCATGTCCGGTGCCGCGCAGGCGGCCGCCGTGGCCACCTACGCGGGCGTGAACGTGGTGAACAACTTCCTTGGCGACGCGTTGAAGGGGGCGTGGGTGCCGGATCGAGGCGCGGCGGCCGCGGTGCTGCTCGGGCAATCCACGGCCATGGGCGCGGGCGACGCCTGGCGTGTGGCGGCCGGAACCGCCGCCATCAGCGCGCTGACCAACACCCTGGGCGAGACGACGGACTGGTTCCAGCGTCTGCAGCTCTTTGCCAACCAGACGCCCGGCGCGACGCAGGAGTGGGCGCCGGTGCGCACCGGCACGGACCGTAGCCGCGTGCTGGATCAGGCGCAGGCGCGGACCGCGCTCGCCAACACGCTCTTCTCGGCGCTGACCGCCGCCGGGCAGGGGATGGCGCACAGCCAGTTGCCGCCCGCCGTGCAGCAGTTCATCGGCAACGTCGGCGCGGCGGCCCTGGGCGCGATGCTCGACTCACCGATCACGGGCCTGTGGCAGGCGCAGGAGGCGGTGCGGGCCAAGCCTGTGCCGGACGCGCCCGTCGATCTGGAGGCGGCGCTGCGTCCGGACTCGCCGCGTCTGCCGTCGAGCTCGGCCTCGTCGGTGGCGGATATTCCAGTGCCGCAGCAGCGCAGGCCCCGCGTCAACGTCAACGAACTCGATTGAAGGAGCCATGACCGGTCCGATCCGATCCACCGCGGGAGGCGCGCCGTCGCGCCCGGCACTGCCGGCGGCCGGTCGGCAGCAGCAGTCGCCGCCGACCGTCACCCAGACCCATTCCGTGGCGGCCTTTCCCGGACTGGATCCGGCGCCGGCGCGGCCGGGCGGCGCGTCCGGCAGCAGCGAGGCCGAGAGCTCGACGGCGGCCGAGCGGCGGCGCGCGACATTGCCTGCGTCGATGGGGTCAGGGACCGCAGCGGCCGCGCCCTCATCGACAAGTGCGCCGCTGGCGGCGTCGCCGTCCGTCCAACTGACGTCGTTCGCGGAACAGCTCTCCCGGTTGGAGACGGAACGGGCGGCGCTGCAGGCGCGCCTTGCCGAATTGCAGGAGCAGCGTCAGGACGCGCGCGCTCCCGCCGCGGCCGAGCGCGGGGACGAGCTCGGCCGGCTTCAGTCGCGCAGCGACCACGCGCGCGGCCAATTGGCCCAGTTGCAGACCAGGCATGAGAAGGAGTCCGGTGAGCTGGCCGACGTGGAGCGCAAGCTGGCGTCCGCCAGGCGGCAGCTCGAGGGCCTGACGCTGGCGGCTGAGACGCAGCCGAGTCAGCCGGCTCGAGCGCCGCGTGCGCGGACGGGCCGGCGCGGCGGGGGCAAACCGTCGAGACCGGTGCCTGCGGCCGCGAAACCGGCCCCCCGAAGCCCCGCGGAAGTCGAGACCCAGGCGCGCATCAAGCAACTGGAAGGGGAACGCGACAGCCTCAGGACGCAGATGGAGGCGGCCGGTCGCCGCGTGGCGGAGACGCGCGCGACCTTGAAGCGCGACACCGACTTCGCGGAGCTCCTGCTGGATCCGCGTTTCAACGAGCCACGGTTCGACGAGGCCGCCGCCACCCACCTCAACCCGTTCCTGGCGCACTACGAGCTTCCTCCCGTCGATCAGGTGCCACAGGGCGGGGACACCCGGTATGCCCGCTACCTGGGCATGTTCACCCACGTCGACGCGGGCGTGCGGCGCCTGGACGAGTCGCTGCTGCAGAACCCGGCGCACAGCTTCTCCGCGTTCTCCGCCCTGTTCAGCGCCTTGTGGCCCGATCGCGTCACCGGGAGCCTGCTGAGGAACCTGCTTGGCGGCGACATGAGCGCCGTGATGGCGGCCGTGCGCGCGGGGGGCGAAGGCCTGGGGAATGCGGTTGGCCGGCATGTGCTGGCGCAGTTCACGCAGGAGATGAGGTACTGCGCGATGGCGGCGTCCAGCACCGGCCTGCCCGATGGCACGACGGCGCGCCGCGTGAGGCTGAGCAGCGGCAACCGGGTGACGCAGACGGCGCTGGCCGAAGGCCGCGCGCGGGCCCGCGACCTGGTGCCGCTGCAGGAACTGCCGGCGCATCGCGGCCGCATCGTCGTGGGTGCGATCCAGCAGGCGACGTCGATGATGAAGACCATCGCCGAGGAGTACCTCGCGGCGTGTGGCGACGTGCAGCGGTCCCAGTCCGCGCTGGACGGGGCGTTGAAGGACCAGAGCGCCCTGGTTGCGCGCGGTGAGCAGTTGACGAGCGAACTCGGCGCCGCGCAGGCGATGCTCAGCGGCCTTCGCGAGGAGCGCCGGCAGCGGGACGCCGCGCAGCCGGCGCAATCCGAGCCGCCGGCCTCGCGCGATGCCGGGCCCGATGCGGCCATTCCGCAGCTCCCGGTGGCGGCCGGGTTCTCGGCGCCAGATGCCGAAGCTCGCAGGATGCGGCTGCGCGGTGACGTGGACCGGTACGAGGCACACGCCGGGGAAGCGCGCAGCCGCGTCGATCAGACCGCGCGGGACATCGGCAAGACGCAGACCGAGCTGCGGCGCATCGAGCAGGCGCATGAGGCGGCCGTCGCGGCGCTGGCGCGGGGGGCCGCGAATGCCAGCCGCGAACGCGAGGAAGCCCGCGAAGCGCTGACCGGGCTGCGCGAGCGGCTCGCCGTGACGGAGGGCCGGATCGGCGAGCTCCGCGAGGCCCTGAATCAAGCGCCGGCGCGCCGCGCTGCGATCAGCGATCTGGCCTGGGAGCGCGCCATCGACCGCCATGTCGGAATCAGCGACGAGGCCATGCGGGAACGCGCGCCGGAGACCGGCCATGTGGGCAGCTACGACTCGCTGGTGACGCTGTCGCGGGTGGTCGCCGACCTGCATGCCCATGTGTCCTGGCATGCCGACCTGCGGCCCGTGCTGGCGGCGCGCAACCGCCGCGAGTTCGACAGCGCCGTGGCCCGCGTGCCGGGCGGCGTGACCGATCTGGTGTTCGACCACGGCCACCAGGTGGGACGCGGCTTCAGCAATGCGCTGGATCGCACCGAGCGCGCGACGCCGCTGCAGCACAGCAGCTACTCGCTGGATTTCGTGCAGGGCAGGGCGGTGGTGTCGCACCTGCATCCGCATGTGCCGCGGCGCACGCTGCAGGTGGCGGAGCTGGGCTAGAGGGGACGAAACCGGTGCTCAACGGTCATCGAGAACATTGCCTCCCACGCGCTCGCGCAGCGGATGCGTGTCATACACGATGTGCATCTTGTCGATGCGGTCGCTCCCCGCGTGGAACTCAAACAGATCCACGCAGTTGAAGCTGACGACGCGACCATCGGCGAGCGTCCAGTCGTATCTGAAATAGGCGGCGGCACGAGCCATATCTTCTGTTGGCTGCACGGTGAAGAACAGGTCGTGCACGGTGATCACGCTTTGCCGCGATGCCTGTGCGAGCCTGGGAAAGAAGTCGCGGGCCGCCATTTCACCCAGGAACGGTGAATGCACCAAGCCGTCGACTTCAAACGCATCGATCATCGCCGCGGTGTTCCCCGCTTGCAGCTGCGTGAGATAGTGGCGGACCGTATCGAGCTGACGTTGATGCATTTCCATCCTTCATGAGTTCAGGGCACACGATCCTTTCAGACGCGGCGTCCGTGAACAAGCGGGAAGGGACGCCAATCCATCAAGGCCGTTTATGAATCTGCGCCATCTGCAGTACCTCAGGCTGGTGATCGAGCAGGGCAGTTTCGCGGCTGCGGCGCAGGCTGGCGGGGTGACTCAACCCGCGATCAGCCACGGCATGAGGCAGTTGCAGCAGCAGTTTGCCGAGCCTCTGTTCGTCCGCACGGGACGGCAGCAACGCCCCACCGAGGCCGCATTGCGGCTGGCTCGTGAGGGGGCTCTGCTGGAGCAGCAGGTGCATGCATTGACCGCATCGCGCAAGGCGGCGGTCAGCCGCGACGTCCTGCGAGCCGGGATGACGCCGTCAGCCGCGCTGGTCTGCGGGCCGGCTCTTTATTCGGCATGGTGCGGCGGTCATCCCCATCGGCGTCTCGACATGAGGAGTGAGGACGAAGGACGCATGCTCGCCGAGTTGCAGGCGGGCCATCTTGACTTGGTGCTGGCTCCGCGTCCGCGCGGTTTCCTGGCCGCTGGCCTCGCATGCGAGCCGCTGTATCGGCTCGCGCCGTTGGCGTACGTGCGTCGCGCACACCCCCTGGTTGCGGCTCGATCACTGGCGGAGCTCGGGCTCGCTCAATGGGCCATCGTCGGCCCGAGCGTCCGCGGGCCCGTCAACGTGCTGCGGGAGGCATTCGCCGTGCGGCGCCTGGCACCGCCGCGGGTGGCAGCGTCCTGCCCGGACTTCTCGAGCCTGGTCCAACTGCTCACGCAAAGCGACCTCATTGGCGTGATCCCTCATCCGGCGCTCCTGAGCGCCGTGCCTGCGGGCCAGCTCGTGCCGCTTCGTCTTCGTGAGAGTCTCCCGACCTACGAGATGCATCTCTTCACGCCCGTGCGGATGCGCCGGGCCGCGGCACCGGTCGTCGCCGGGCTGAAGCAGGCGTTGGCATCGAGCTCAGCCCAGGACCCGCATCAGCCAGCCATGCGATGACTTCAGGCAGGGCCGCGGCATTCATTCGAGCGGGTCTGGCGAGACGGCGCATCACTGCGCGATCGGATCGGCGGCCAGCAGCTCGATGAAGCGCCGCGGGCCGGTGTCCAGGTTCCCCGCCGATTCGGCATCGCCGCCGGAGCGGACCTCGGCGGTGAGCCGGCCAGTGGGCACGCCGCGGCTGGCGAGTATCGCCTCGGTGCCGCGGGCCCAGCCCAGCGCCTGGTTGCGGCCCTTCGCCGCCGCAACGGCATTGACGGGCGAGTTGGCGCGGATGCCTGCCTCGACGCGCACCCGCACCGCCGGCGCGCGCGCGAGCACCTCGCCGGCGCGCTCCACGAAGCGCCGGAAGCGCGGCTGCAGCGCATCGCGGCGATCGACCGCATCCGCCGCGTCGATGCGCACGCGCACCTGGTTGCTGGCCGTGCGCATCACCTCCACCTGGCCGTTGTCCAGCGCCAGTTGCTGCAGCTCCCGCGCCACCGCCGCCATGTCCGGCGACCAGACATGTCCGTCCTTGACGTCGAGCGGCGGGGCCGGCGGTGGCACCGGGATCGGCGCCGGCGCGGCGGCGGGCGGCTCTGGCGGCGGACGCCGGGACGCGCAGCCGGTCAGGCCGGCCCCCAGCGTGAGCAGCGCCAGCAGCGCCAGCCGTTCAATCACGCGCGCGGCCCGCCGGCCGCGGCCCGGGGCGCCAAGGGAGCGATGGTGTGCATTCATCAAGCAACTCCGGATCGTTGAAACAGCCCGGCCTCAGGGCCGGCGGGGACCGCGACGGGCGCGGCCGCTCATCCCGACACGACCTGGCCCAGCGACCCCAGCGTGCGGTCGAAGGCCCAGAGGTCGTCGGTGGCCTGGCACAGGAACTCGCGCACCGGCTGCAGCTTGCGCATGGCCTCGTCGGCGAGCGCGTCGTTGCCGGGCTTGTACTCGCCCATCTGCACCAGCGGCTCGATCTCGTCGTACTTGGCCATCAGCGCCCGCAGATGGCCCGCGGCCGTCTGGTGCGGCTTGGGCACGATCTGCGACATCACCCGCGACAGGCTGCCCAGCACGTCGATCGCCGGGTACTGGTTGCGCGCGGCGATCTTGCGCGACAGGATCATGTGGCCGTCCAGGATGCCGCGCACTTCCTCGGAGATCGGGTCGTTGCCGCTCTCGTCCTCGTACAGCACGGTGTACAGCGCGGTGATCGAGCCGCGCGCACCCATGCCGGCGCGCTCGAGCAGCCGCGGGATCTCGGCGAACACCGAGGGCGGAAAGCCGCGCCGCGCCGGCGGCTCGCCCGCCGCCAGGCCGATCTCGCGCTGCGCCCGCGCGAAGCGGGTCAGCGAGTCCATCATCAGCAGCACCTTCAGGCCCTGGTCGCGGTAGTACTCGGCCACCGCGGTGGCCACGTGCGCCGCCTTCGCCCGTTCGCTCGACGAGCGGTCGGACGTGGCGCACACCACCACCGAGCGCGCCATGCCGGCCTCGCCCATGATGAGCTCGATGAACTCGCGCACCTCGCGGCCGCGCTCGCCGATCAGCGCGATGACACTGACGTCGCATTGCGTGCCGCGCGCCAGCATGCCCATCAGCGTGGACTTGCCGACGCCGGCCGGCGCGAAGATGCCCATCCGCTGCCCCTCGCCCAGCGTGATCAGTCCGTCGATCACCTTGACCCCGGTCGGCAGTGGCCGCTCGATCATCTCGCGCTCCATCGGCGTGGGCGGCAGCGCGAACACCGGGCGCGATTCGGTCGTGCGCACCGGGCCCTTGCCGTCGATCGGCCGGCCCAGGCTGTCGATCACGCGGCCCAGCAGCGCATCGCCGACCGGCACCGACAAGACCTGACCCAGTCCCACCACGCGGGTGCCGCCGCGCACGCCCAGGATCGACCCGAACGGCGACAGGATGCTGCGCCCGCCGGCGAAGCCCACCACCTCGGCCGTCTGCAGCACGCCGCCGTCATCGTCGAGCACCTCGCACAGCTCGCCCAGCCGCGCGTCCAGGCCGCTCACGCGCATCAGCGTGCCCACCACCTCCGTGACCTTGCCGGTGCGGCCCACCATCGTGGCCGAGGCCAGCTCGGCCTCCATCAGCTCGGTGAATCCCTGCAATGCCTTCATCCGGCGCTCCTGATTCAGTGCTCGACGAGTTCGTCGTCGTGAAGCGTGTCCTCGGCGGCCTCAGCCCCGGTCTCGGCGTCATCGACGCCATAAGCATGTTGATCGCCATGATCGCCATGATCGCCATGAGCGCCTTCATCGCCCTCGCCGGCGTCGGTCAGCGGCAGGCTGGTCGCCAGCGCCTTGCGCACTGCGCGGTCCATCGCCGCGCGCAGCCCGTCGAGCTGGGTCTGCAGGCTGGCGTCAAGGATGCCGACCTCGGATTCGAAGACACAGCTGCCGGCGCGCAGCGCCGGGTCGACGCTGACCTCGATGTGCAGGCCCTGCGTCTGCAATGCCTTCAACGAGTCCAGCGCCGCGCGCGCATGGGCGTGGTCATCGGCGCTGACGCGCAGGGCCAGCGTGCTCGCGCCGCGCGCGAAACTGCGCACGCTGCGCAGCGCGCGCTGGTACAGCGCCGCGCGTTCCTCCGTGTGGACGATGCGCTCCACCGCGCCGGTGACGATGGTCGCCAGCTTCTCGTGCATGCCGCGCAGCACCTGCGCGTTGTCGATCGCCTGCACCGTCTGGCGCTCGTGCCATTCCAGCGCGGCCTGGCGCCGGCCGGCCTCGCAGGCCTCGACGCGCAGCCGCTCGGCCTCGGCGCGGGCCTGGGCCAGCAGACGGTCCGCCTCCTCGCGCGCATCGGTCATCAGCTTCGAGGCCTCTTCGCGCGCCTGCGCCAGCACCGCGTCGCGCTGCTCGTCCATCGCGCGGCGCAGCGCGTCGAGTTCCGCGGCGCCGTCGAGTTCAGCGGCGCGCAGGATGCCGTCCTCGGCCCCCAGTCCGCCCAGGCGGTCCGTGCCGCCGCCATGCAGCCAGATCATCATGTCGGTTCCTTCGCGAAGAGCGCGTCCAGGCGGGTCAGGCCCTCGAGCGCGCAGGCGTGTCGCACCGGCACCTGATGCCGGCCGCCGGGCACCGGCCAGCGCGCCGGCAGCGCGAGCCGCACCAGGCGGCGCAGACCGCGATGCGGCCACGCGCCCGCGAGCGCCAGATCGGCGTAGCCGACGCAGGCCCACTGGATCGGCGACCAGGCCGCCACCTGCGCCGGCACCACCGCGCCCTGGCGCGCGGATTCGCGCAAGGCCGCCATCGCGGGGCCCAGCGCGCCTTCGAGCGCCTGACGCGCGCGGATCTCGACGCAGCAGCGCAGCACGCCGGGCCGGCCCGCCAGCGCCACCGCGCACAGGCGCGACAGCAGCCCCAGCCGCCCATGCAGCGCCAGGCGCCCGCCTGGCGTCGCGAGCAGGCGCGGGTCGGGCAAGGGCCCGCACCAGCGGCGGTACAGCGTGAGCATCAGCCGGCGCCGCGACGGGCCGTCCGGCACCTGATCGAGCGCCGGCCGCAGCGCGTTCAGCGCCGCCCACCCGTCGTCCATGTCGTCGGGCAGGCGATCGAGGCGGCGCTGGAACACGAGCGCGAGCCGGGCCAGTTCGCCGGGGTTCGCGGCCGTGGCGGCCGAGGCCGCCGTCATGGCCGGAGCAGGCGTCAGTGTGGCGTCCATCGCGAGCCTCAGGTCGCGGCGGCCTGCGCCGCGCCGGCCGCGGGGGTGCCGGCGCCAGGGGCCGGGGGTGCCGCCACCGGCGCGGCCGCCGCGGTCTCGATCGCGCCCGGCCGCAGCCGGCGCGCCAGCGGCTCGGGCAGCCACTCCGGCTTCTTCCACGCGACCCCGGCAGCGCCGCCCAGGCCGAGCAGCGCCAGCGCCGCCGCGATCCAGATGCCAAAGCCGCCGGGCGCGGGCGGGGGCGGCGGGGCGATCATCGCGCCGGCCACCAGCGTCACCGAGACGTTGTCGTAGGACAGACCCTCGACGCTGCGCGCGACCATGTTCTTGATCGCCGGCGTGAGCGCCGTGAGGTTGGCCTGCGGCCGGTACTTCACGAACACCGACGCGCTGGAGGGCTTGGCCTCCTGGGCCATCGGATCGTTGTTGGGCAGCACGATGTGCACGCGCGCGGTCACCACGCCGTCGATCTGGCTCAGCGTCTCGGACAGCTCCTGAGAGACGCCGTGGATGAAGCGCACGCGCTCTTCCGTCGGCGACGAGATCAGCCCCTCCTTCTTGAACATGTCGCCCAGGCTGACGTGCTTGTCCTGCGGCAGGCCCTGCGCGCGCAGCACCGCCAGCGCGCGCACCACGTCGGCCTCGTCGACCTTGACGCTCCAGGTCTTGCCGCCATCGGGCGTCTGCTTGCCGGCGGCGATGCCGCTCTCCAGCAGCGCCGACACCATGTGGTTGGCGTCGGCCTCGGACTGCTTGGTATAGAGGTCGGTGTCGCAGGCCGCCAGGCACAGCGCCAGCGCGGTGCCGAGCAGCAGGCGCAGCCAGGGCCGGGCGGCGCGGTCGTTGAAGGGGGAAGGCATGTCGGAACTCCCTGGGTCCGTTCGTCGCGGCCGGACTGCGCCGGCCCCGCGACGCGTCACTGGTTCTTCATCAGCGTCTGCAGGCCGCTCTTGCTGCTCTGCGCGACGTACACGCCGGCGTTGAACTGCACCTGCACCATCGCCAGCTGATAGCTGAGCGAGATGTGGCGCGAGGCCAGCTCGCCCGGATTCAGCGCCGGCGCCTGCTGCGAGAACGCGCGCACGCTGTCGAAGGTCTGCCGCAGCACGCCTTCCTGCGCCTCGATGAAGTGCGAGACCGGCGAGCGCTCGCCGACCTCGGTGCCGTGCGGCGCGGGCGCGGCGGGATGCTCCAGCATCAGGCGCTGGAAGCGGTCGGACAGGCCGCCGAGCGCATCCGGCGCGGCGGCGGCGCGATCCAGGACCTGCGTCGGGGCGGCGCCGGACACGGCGCCGATGGCGGGGACAGTCATGCGGTTCTCCTGCGGGGTGGCTTCGGGCGCGCGCCGCTTCAGGCGCGCAACAGCGGCGCGTGCGGCAGCGAGCGCGGGTCGTAGTCGGCGAAGCTGGTGGCGGCCGAGGCGTCGGGCTCGGGCTCGCCGACGTTGACGTCCTTGCCCAGCAGCAGCCGCACCAGGCTGCGCGCCTCCTGCGTGGAGTCGCCCTCGATGACCTCGTGGGCGCTGACGCTCCAGGCCGGATCGCCGACGGCGAACTGGCAGAAGGCCATCAGCGCGCGGCCCAGGCTCCAGTTCCGCGTGTTGGCGTCGAGGTTGTTGAGCGTGCGGATCGCGTCGTGCCAGTGGCCGCGGCTGATCGCGATCCAGGCCTCGAAGGTGTCGAGCTCGGTCAGGTGGGGGCGCAGCTGGCGCACCGCCACCAGCACCGTCTCGGCATCCTCGGTGCGCTTGTGCGTGATGCCGAGGCTGACGACCTCGATGAGGGCGCGGACGAAGGGTTTGCGGTGAAAGGTCGGATCCATCTGTGTGCTCCTGGGGAAGTGCCTGTCCTGAACGGACGCGTGTCCGCTCGGGACAGGCACGTCGCGTGCGAGGACGCGGCGTGCCTGGCGAGGGCCCCGCAGGGCCCCCGCGCGCGGGACATCAGAACAACATGCCGGTGGTGCGGCCGTTGAAGATGTTGAACAGGTTCACGCCTTGGGTGAGCTCTTTCTGCGACAGGTTGGGGCCGCCGTAGGTCTGGGCCCAGTTCAGCGCATCGGCCTGCGTGAACGGCTGGTTCAGGCTGGTGAACGGCTGCTGCGCGAACGAGGCGTTGTACGGCGAGGCCACGCCGCCGGCATACGGCTGCTGGAACGCGGTGAACGGCTGCTGCGCGTACGACTGCGTGTAGGGCGAGGCGTACGGCGAGGCCGCGAACGGCTGCTGGCCGGCGGGGAGGCCGCCGCCCAGGCCACCGAGGCCGCCACCGAGGCCGCCACCGAGGCCGCCACCGAGGCCGCCGCCGAGACCACCGCCCAGGCCGCCGCCCAGCTGGCTGGCCACCGAGTTGGCCAGCGGGTTGGCCGCGCCCAGGCCGCCCAGGCCGCCACCGCCCAGCGCCTGCAGCAGCGGGGTCAGCGCCTGCAGCAGCTGGACCACGCTCTGCAGGATGCCCTGCAGGCCCTGGCCGGCGCCTTGCGGGCCGCCGAGGCCGGGTGCGCCAAGGCCGGGAGCGCCCAGGCCCGGAGCGCCAAGACCCGGGGCGCCCGCGCCGGGCAGGCCGCCGAACTGGCTCTGCTGCGCCTGCAGCAGGTTCTGCAGCAGGCCGGTGCTGAACTGCATCAGCGTGGAGGCGATGTCCATCGTGCTGGACAGGGCCGAGCCCAGCGGCGATTGAGGCGCCGCGTACGACGAGACCGAGGAGGTCGGAGGGATCGAGAAGCTCATGGTGTGAGTCCTTTCAAGCGGGTTGTGCGAGCGTTCCGATCAGTACAGGCGGACCGAGGTCGGCATGTTCTGGAAGGTCGTGGAGACGTTGTCCTTGAACGACTGCGGCACTTGCGGCACGTTGTCATTCAGGCCGCGCAGCAGCAGGCCGGCGAGCGAATCGGCGCGCACGTTTCCGAAGATCTCGCCCTTCAGGCCGCTCGGGCCCGGGTTGGCGTCGGCACCCTTGAGCACGTCGCGCAGGTCGTCGGCGCTGATCAGGCCGTCGCCGCGCTGGTCGCCGCGATGCTTCTGGCGGATCTGGAACGCGTTGTCGAGCTTGGTGAACAGCTCGGGCTGGCTGAGGATCAGCTTGGCGGCGTCCTTCATGTCCTGCGGCGCGGCGGTGCCGTCGGGCATCTTGCCGCTCTTCACGATGGCTTCCAGCTCGGGCTTGCTGACCATCTTGTCGCCCGAGGCGAAGAAGCTGTTGCCGTACTTGGCCAGCGTCTGCAGCGCTTCCTTCTCGCCGACGCTGAAGCTGACGGTCTGCATCGCGGCGGTGGTGTCGCCCTTGCCGATCTTGCCGTCGGCGTGGCCCTTGAAGCCCTGCGCCTTGGAGTCGGCGGTCTCCAGCGCCTTGAAGTCGTCCGGATGGTCGAGCATGTATTTGGCGGCGGCGCGCAGCTCCGGCGTGTAGTTCGCCGACACCTGGAAGCGCTGCATCTCGCCGTTGGCGATCGCCTTCAGGTCATCCTTGGTGATGAACTTGTCCTTGCCGCTGGTGAGCTGGTCGAAGTTGCGGGCGATCTCGCGGGTCGCGCGGTCCTTGTCCATCTGCACGTTGCCGGCGGCGTCGAACTTGAGCTCGCCGGTCGGCGCGATCTGCGTCGGGACGTTGGGCGCGGCGCCGAAGGCGTTGGTCTGCGGCGCGTTCGGGAAGTTGCCGTTGGGCAGCGGCGCGCCGTTGGCCACGCCGCCGTTGGGCAGTGCCGCGCCAGGCAGCGCGCCGCCGCCCAGCATCTGCAGCAGCTGCTGCACCGCGCCGAACGGGTTCTGCAGCATCGGGTTGGCCAGCATCGGATTGACGCCCGCGCCGAACGCGGGGTTCATGCCCAGCTGCGGCGA